>Ga0190265_10001991_pt1 | contig 13576 bp, 8 predicted proteins | sample Popmic124T_FD_133135 | JGI IMG/M metagenome (GOLD analysis project Ga0190265, IMG submission 133135) | Populus adjacent soil microbial communities from riparian zone of Indian Creek, Utah, USA - 124 T | ecosystem: Environmental > Terrestrial > Soil > Riparian zone | place: USA: Utah | collected... | reverse complement strand
CCGGCAGCGCGGCTTCGATCCGGGCGCGGTGCTTTACCAGCAGACAGGGCTACGCCCCGTCCGCGCCGAGGTGAGGCTCGAGCGCGAGGGCCGCGTCATCCACAATTACGGGCATGGGGGCGCCGGCTACACCCTGTCGTGGGGATGTGCAGAAGAGATTGCCGCTCGGCTTTCGACCTGGTGACTTTCACCGAAAGAAGAGCCCGCCGCCGCCCCCGAAGGTGACGCGCGCGTACACGCCTTCGATGATCGCGCCCGCGTGATCGACGAACTCGTAGCGATCCGATTTCCACGGGGCTGCGGAAAGCGAGCGCAAGACGCCGACCTCGAGACCCCCCATGAAGCCTCCGTGGCCCGAGAAAAGCAGACGCTTTACTTTGATGCCGAGCTCGACCGTCAAGAAGCCGGCCTTGAAATGGCGCGATTCTCCAGGCGAGAGGGCGAGCACTTGCTGCAACGGCATCGCCTGTCCGGATTTGTTGGTGACCTCGAGATCGTAGCCGAATCCTCCGATCGAAAAAAACGGGATGATCAGCATTCGCGGACGCGCGAGCACATAGCCGATCTCGCCCCCGCCGCCGCCTCCGCTGAGCATCGCTTCGCCGCGCGCATTGACGAAGGGGGCCGTCAACATGCCGAAACCCTTGCCTCCGACCCAGAGATGGCCGCCGAGCACCGCGCCGCCCCCGCCGCCCAACGTGAACCCCGCGCGCCCGATTCCATAACTGGCGCCGAGTGCATCCTCCGAGCGCAGCGCGGTATCGAGGGTGCTGAGATCGCCGAAGAATGGCCCGATGGCAACGTACCCCAACCCGCCGAACCAAAGTCGGCGAGCGCGCTCTTGCGGTGGCGGCGGCGGCGGCGGGGGCGGCGGCGCTTCGGGTGAAAGGCGCTCACTGGGCGTCGCGGGCGGAAGTGGAGGGAGTGCTCCGGTCGGCGGCGGAGGCGGCAGCACATCGGGCGGGGTGGTCACCGGATCGACGGGCCGCGGAGCTGCGTCGGGTGGGGCGGCGCTCGGGGGCCGATGTTCCTGCGCAGACGCCGAGCTCGGCGCGCCGACAGCTAGCATCCCCGCAAGCACCGAAGCCCACGCTTTGAGATTCATCTGGGGGCAATGTGAAAAGTGAACTGCGTCGTGTCGGCGGCGAATCATCGTACGCATGGGCGCGATAGTCGGGCCGGGCACCGAATCCGTCAAGCAGAGTCGACGCTTTCAGTCTTTCCAACAAAGTGACAGTTCTGCCAACATCTTGTCAGTAGCGGCGAGTCCGTCGGCGACGACGTCGTGTTCCGTGATGCGCCGCGTGACGCGCATGTCCGGCGTCACGCGATAAGGCGAGCCCTTCTTGGTGACGAGCGCGAGAAGCTTTTCCGGGTCGAGCGGCGTGTCTTCCCGCACGTGCAGCGTGACCCCGCGTGGGCTCGCTTCGCAGCCAAGTGCGCGCAGGCGGCGCAGCTCGGTCTTGATACGCATCAAGTGGACGAGCCTTTTCGCCTCGCCGGGCGGCGGACCGAAGCGGTCCTCCATCTCGCTCGCCAGATCGGCGACTTCGTCGGCGTTCTCCGCGCTGGCGAGACGCTTGTAGAGGCTCAGCCGCACCCCCACGTCGGCGATGTAGTCGTCCGGTAGGAGCGCTTCTACGTCGAAGGAGAGTTCCGGCTCGACCTCGTGGACCACCGGCTCGCCGCGCAGCTCGTGCACGGCCTCTTCCAGCATCTGACAAAACAGATCGAATCCAACCTGGGCCACGTTGCCGCTTTGTTCGCCGCCCAAGAGGTCTCCGGCGCCGCGCAGCTCGAGGTCGAGCGATGCGATCTGGAAGCCCGATCCGAGATCGGTATGGCGTTCGAGAGCCTCGATGCGCGCCCGCGCCTCCTCGCTCATGGCGCTCGGCGGAGGGACGACGAGATAGCAGTAGGCCCGCTCCTTGGAGCGTCCGACGCGTCCGCGCAGTTGGTAGAGCTGGGCGAGACCGAAGATGTCGGCGCGATCGATGACGATGGTGTTGGCGCGCGGGATGTCGAGCCCGCTCTCGATGATGGCGGTCGCCACCAGCACGTCGTAGCGCCCTTCGATGAAATCGAACATCGTTTGCTCGAGCGTCGATTCCGACATCTGACCGTGTCCGACTGCAACGCGCGCCTCGGGAACCAGGGTCTGGACGCGCAGCGCGCGCTCGTGGATGCCGTCGACGCGGTTGTACACGTAGAAAATCTGTCCCACACGCGCGAGCTCGCGTCGGATGGCCTCGCGGATCACGGCGTCGTCGCTGCGGGTGACGATGGTGCGAATGGCACGCCTGTCGACGGGGGGCGTCGCAATGAGCGACATGTCGCGTAGCCCGCTCACCGCCATCTGCAAGGTCCGCGGGATGGGCGTGGCGGTGAGCGTGAGCACGTCGACGCTGCGCTTCAGCTGTTTGATACGCTCCTTGTGGGTGACGCCGAAGCGCTGCTCTTCGTCGACGACCAAGAGCCCGAGCTGTTTGAAGTGCACGTCTTTGGAGAGCAGGCGATGGGTGCCGAGGACGATATCCACCGTGCCGTCGCGCAGACCGCGCACGGTCGCGGCTTGTTCTTGTTTGGTCTGAAAGCGCGAAAGCGCCGCGACCTGGAAGGGGTAGCTCTTCATGCGCGACTCGAAGGAGAGCCAGTGCTGCTGCGCCAGTACGGTGGTGGGGCAGAGTACCGCCACTTGACGCCCGGATTGCGCCACGCGAAACGCCGCACGTATGGCGATCTCGGTCTTTCCGAAGCCGACGTCGCCGCACACCAGCCGATCCATGGGGCGCGGCGCTTCGAGATCGCGCGCGACGTCGGTAATGGCGTTCGCTTGGTCGGGGGTCTCGTCGAAAGGAAAGGTGGCCTCGAAAGCGCGATAGTCGTCGTCGACGGCGGGGAGCGCGTCGCCGGGCATGGCCTGCCGCTCGGCGTAGAGGCGCAGGAGCTCGTCGGCCATCTGACGGACTTGCTTTTCGACGCGCTGTTTGGTCTTGCCGAACGTCTGACCGCCCAGCCGATCGATCTTGGGCGTGCCTTCTCCGCCCGACCATTTCTGGATCTGATTCAAGCGGTAGACGGGCAGGTAAAGCTTGTCGCCGCCGGCGTACTCCACGACGATGAGATCGACGGTGTTGCCGCCGATGTCCTTGTGCAAAAGTCCGCGGTATTGGCCGATGCCGTGCTCGACGTGGACGACGTAGTTGCCAACCTCGAGCGCGCGCAGATCTTCGAGGAACGCTTTTGCGCTCCGCTTGCTCCGACCCTCCGCACGATGAGCGCGACGGCCGAAGATTTCCTCTTCGGTCACCAGGACCAGGCGTTCGGCTGGCGCAACGACACCGCGCGCGAGAGGTCCCACCACGACGCTGACTTCGGAACCGCTCCGCGCTTCGAGCGCCTTGGGGTCGAAAAGTCCGGCGCGTAGCGCGCAGGGCAGATCACGGTGGCGAACGAGCGACGCCAGGCGCTCGGCTTGCGTCTCGCTGCGCGCGCTGAGAAAGATGGAAAATCCGGCCTCGCGCCACGCGTTCAGCCGATCGATGAGGGGATCGAGCGCGCCGTGTTTGCCCCGCGATCCGCGGGCGAGGGTGACCGCCCGTTCGAGGTCCGTTTGATCGCGGGCCGCCAGCGAGGGCGTTTCCTCCGGGGCGAACTCGAAGCGGGTGAGATCGCGGTCCGCAGCGCCGCCCGAGACCGGCGCGCGATGAAGCGCGAGCACGGGGTGCCGCTGCATCGCTTGCGCGACGGCCGCTTCTTCGTCGTAGAGCTCGGCTTCAGGCAGGTGAGGTGTGCGGCCTTTTTCGGCGGCATCGGCCGATGCGCGTTCGAGCTCCTCGCGGACGGCTCGCGTCAACGACGGAGGATCCTCGAGCACGATGACGGCGTCATCGGGGATGTAATGAAAGAGCGACTCCAACCGGTAATACGCGGGCAGAAAACCCTCCGCGCCGAAGAAAGCGCGACCGTTGGCAACGTCCTCGGCGAGGGCACGGGAGCGGCTCGACGGCAGATCCATCCCGTCGCATAGCGCGCGGACGAACTCGCGCGCGCGTTCGACTGAATCCGGCGTGAGGATGGCTTCGCGCGCGGGCGGAAGCCAAAGTTCTTTCATCTCACCGAACGTGCGTTGCAGCGAAGAGTCGAAAGGTCGCAAGGAAAGGACGAGATCCCCATAGAGCTCGAGGCGTACGGGGTGCTCGCTCGAGGCCGGCCACATGTCGATCACCGACCCGCGCACCGCGAAGGTGCCGGGGTCCTCGACGAGGGGCACGCGCAGATACCCGGCCGCCGAGAGCCGTTCGATGAGCTTGTCGCGGTCGATCTCCTGCTCGGCGACGATACGGGCGGTATGCTTTTCGATCACGCGTCGCGGAACGACTTTGCGCACCAGCCCCGCCGCGGGAATGACGAGAAAACGCCACGGTAGCGCGTGGGCCAGCTGGAAGAGCGTGACGAGCCGCGCCATCGCTCCCCGCCGGTCGGGGTTCACTTCGGCGTAGGGGCTCGACTCGGGCGGTGCGAATAGAAGGACGTCGCCTTGCGCCGTCTCGGTCGAGCGATTGCCCCACACGAAGCCGAGATCGTCGGTCAGACGGCGCGCTGCTTCGAGGTCGGTCGTCACGCACACCACGGGCTTCGTCTGTGCCAGCGCAATCGCGCGCGCCACCAACGCGGGCATGCTTCCGGCCACGCCGGCCACGTGCAACGTGCCGCCCGCCGATCGGGAGGCTTGGGTCGCCATCTCGGCTGCGATCTGACGGGTCGTCACGACCCGGCGATCGGAGGGGAGCTCGAAAGAGGCGATGATGTCGAGGTGTGCAGTCACGCGATGTCCAGCGGGAAGCGGTCTACTGTCCGCTACGCGAACGTGCCAGTGCCATCTTCTCGCGGCCGAGGAGAGCACCGCGGATGGTTGGGAGCCTCGCGGAAGGGCCCCTTGCCAGCCGATCGACGGCCATGCAATAGTGCTCGCCCTTCCTCATTTGTCGCTCGGGATGGCAACGCTAAGCGCGCGCCGGTCAAGGCACGAAGACAAGGAGTTCGGTATGCGAAACCAGGTTGTCGGTGTGGCCGCGGTCGCCCTGCTCGCGGGGGCATGCAGTGCACCGACCGAAACGACCAGCGTCGTCGGCGTTCCGCCTCTCGCGTTGGCACGTTCAGGTCTCCCCATCGCTCCCCGCGCGATCAAACCAGCCAAGACGCCCCTCGGCCTCGACAACACGCCGGTCAAGGTGATGGTGGAGGTCGCCGGCGAACCGATCACCGTCGTCCAAGCCCAGACGCCGGACCGAAAGCTTACCCGCGACGAGCGTCACCAGATCCGCGAGTCGCTACGCGGGCAACAAGCTCCGGTGCGCAGCCAGATCGAAGCCGTCGGCGGTCGCGTGCTGCGCGAATACCAGAGCGCCTACAACGGTTTTGCCGTGCACATCGCGCGAAGGCAAGTTGGTGCCCTCGCGCAAATCCCAGGCGTCGTCGGCGTGCACCCGCTCCGCGTGATGAAGCCGACGACGACGCTCGCCGTGCCTTTCGTCGGCACCCCCACCGTATGGAACGGCGGCGTCGCAGGTTTCCGCGGCGAGGGATTGAAGGTCGCCATCCTCGACACCGGCATCGACTACACGCACGCGAACTTCGGCGGTCCGGGCACCAGCGCCGCTTACGAGGCCGCGCACGCCGCCGAGACCCAGCCGCCCGACCCGGCCATGATCGGGCCGAGCGCACCGCGTATCAAGGGAGGCATCGACTTGGTCGGCGATGCTTACGACGCGAGCAGCATCGACCCTCTGCGCACGGTGCCTCATCCCGATCCCAATCCGCTCGATTGCAACGGTCACGGTTCACACGTGGCCGGCATCGCCGCGGGTTCGGGCGTCACTTCCGAAGGGCTGACCTACGCCGGCGTTTACGATGCCAACACCTATGCGAGCGCGTTTCGCATCGGTCCTGGCGTCGCGCCGAAGGCCGACCTTTATGCGGTGCGCGTGTTCGGTTGCGAGGGTTCCACCGACGTGACGGTCGATGCCATCGAATGGTCCGTCGACAACGACATGGACGTCATCAACATGTCGCTCGGCTCGACGTTCGGCGGCGCCGACGATCCGAGCTCCGTCGCGGCGGCCAATGCCGTCAGGGCCGGCGTCGTCGTCGTCGCTTCGGCGGGCAACGACGGAACCAACTATTACATGGCCGGCGCGCCGGCCAGCGGCGACGGCGTGATCAGCGTTGCCGCCACCGACGCGGCTCCCAGTTATCCCGGCGCCAACCTCACGTTCGAGGGGGGATCGATCCAGGCGGTGAACGCCAACGGCGCCCAGTTCAACGACGGCACCGGTTATCGCGTGGTCGTCCTCGGTACGCCGGGCGCGGTGGGCCTTGGGTGCACCGCCGCCGAATACGCGCGCCCCGACGTTGCGGGGGCGCTCGTCGTCACCATGCGCGGTACGTGCGCTCGCGTCGATCGCGCGACCTTGGGCCAGGCGGCGGGTGCCGTCGCGGTGGCGATGATCAACACCGACGCCAGCTTTCCGCCGTTCGAAGGACAGATCGCCGGCGTCACGATTCCGTTCTTCGGCATTCGCTCGGGCGACGCTGCCACGCTGACGGCACAGGCGGCGCTCACTGCGAGCAACTTCGTTCTCGAGAACCCGGGCTATCGCGCGCCCGCCTCGTTCACGTCCGGTGGACCGCGTTTCGGTGACAGCGCGCTCAAACCGAACCTCATTGCGCCGGGCGTGGGCGTCGTGTCGGCCAACGTAGGATCGGGCAACGGCGCGTTGACCCTCTCCGGCACGTCGATGTCGGGCCCGGTGGTGGCCGGTTTGGCGACGCTCACGCGACAGGCACACGGCAACTGGCGTGCGTCCGACGTGGCCAACGCCTTGACCAACACGTCCGATCCCAGCGCGATGAGGACCTACAGCACGCGCGTGTCCGGCGTGGGTGTGCCTCAGGCGCCGAACGCGGTGAGGACGGGCGCGGTCGCGAGCTCGGGCGGCTCCAGCGCGGTGAGCTTCGGCTTTCTCGAGCTCGGTCGCAACGAGACCGAGCGACGCGACATCGTCGTCCGCAACTACGACGCGTTCGCCATGACGTTCAACGTGTCGCTGCCCGCCAACTACAAACAGGGCGTCACCCACGACGTCAACGTGCCGACGCAGATCAGGGTGCCCGGCCGAAGCACGGCGCGACTTCCCATCTCGGTCTCCGTTTCGCCGACCGCCGCCACGGCGCCGCTCGACTTCAACGAAATTGCCGGCATCGTGGAGCTTACGCCGGCGACGGCTCGTACCAATCGCGGCGTCGCTTTGCGCATCCCCTACTACGCGGTGGTCCGGCCTCACGCGCGGCTCGACGCCAACGTCGATACTCCGCGCCGCCGAGACCCCAGCGGGACAGCCACCATCACCAATTGGCGCGGCGCCATCTCGGGTTCGGCCGATCTCTACGCGTGGGGCATCGAGGGAACGCAGGAAGACATCGGCTGCAACGACGTGCGCGCGGTGGGCGTGCAATCGGCGCCCTACGACGTCGATGACCGTTTGGTCGTCTTCGCCATCAACGGGTTTCGCCGTTGCTCCAACCACTCCGTCAACGAATACGACGTGATGGTCACCGCCGCATCGGGAGCGCAATACGGCGTCATCGGCGTCGACGAGGGCTACGCCGTATCCGGCGCATTCAACGGCACGCTCGCTACCTTGGTATTGAACATCGCTACGGGTGAGGGCTGGCTCATGCCGGCGGTCGCCAACACCGATACCAGCACCATTCTCCTCTTGGCGCTGGCGTCGCAGATGGGCGTAAGCTCCGCGGCTCCGCGCTTCACCTACTTCAGTCAGACCTTCAACCTCGCCGGCGAGGGCGACGATCCGCCGAGCGCTGTGGCCAACTACAACGCCTACACGAGCGCGGTGATTGGCCAGGGACTTTTCGCGACCGTCGATCGCAACGCAACGGCCAGGCTGGCGATCGGGGTCGATCGCACCGAATGGCTTCTGACGCCGGCCAAGGGCCTCATGGTCGTGTTTGCCGAAAACTCACCGGGATCGGCGCAGGCCGGGCTGTTTCCGTTCCCTGCCTTCGGTCCCTGATGACAGGGTCGGGACGATGGGGCGTGATGCCCCTGGTGGCCGAGGGCGATCCGGTCCGCCAGGCGTGGATGGAGCAGTGCATCGCCGATGCGGTCAAGAATGCGGGGGGAGCGGGTGGTCCATTTGCCGCCCTCATCGTCCACGATGGAAGCCTCATCGCTTCCGGTGCCAACGGCGTCACCACTCAGCTCGATCCCACTGCCCACGCCGAAATCCTCGCCATTCGCGCGGCCGCAACGGCCCTCGGTCGATTCAACCTGACCGGGTGCGAGCTCTTCACCAGCTGCGAGCCCTGTCCGATGTGCCTCGGCGCGGTCTATTGGGCGCGCATCGACCGTGTCTATTTCGCGGCCACCAGGTTCGAAGCGGCGGCGGCGGGGTTCGATGACATGCACCTTTACAACGAGCTCTGCCTGCCGCTCTCCCAGCGGAGTCTGCCGCTCGTTCAGATCGCGCACGCCGACGCGCGCGCGCCGTTCGATGCATGGAATCGAAACTCGTCGCGCGTCCCCTATTGAGCGTGCGTCGCCCGCTCAGTGCTTCGACAGTGCTTCGGCGAGCTCCTGATAGAGATAGATCGCGCTCTTGACCGCCTTTTCCCAGTCGCCGAGGTCGAGGCTCTCATTTTCGGAATGCGCATTGGTGTAAGGATCCTCGACGCCGATGAGCAGCGCCGGGACCCCGCCGAGCTCGCGGCTGAAAGGCTCGACGAAGGGGATCGTCGCGCCACAGCCGATGGTAACGGCGCCCTTACCGTAACCTTTCTCGAGCGCTGACAACGCGGCCCGAAATGCGGGATGGCTCGCATCGTCGTACCACCAGCTGGCGGCGTGGTCTTCGCGCACGTGGCATTCGAGACCCCAAGGCGTGCGCTCTTTCAGCGTCTGGGTGAGCTTTCGCTGCACCTCGAGCGGATCCATGTCCGGCACGATTCGAATGCCGATCCGCGCCCAGGCCGATTCGCAGATGATGTTGCGGGCGTCCTTGCGCGTGCTCGCCTGGAACGCGTTGACGGCGATGGACGGCTGTCGCCAAATGGACTCCCAGGTGTTACGACCGCCCAAGATCTGCACGCCGGGTAAGAGCCCCGCCTGGGCGCGAAAATGCGCCTCGTCCCCCGGCAGCACGGCGATGTCTTTCTTCTCTTGCGCCGTCAGCGGGCGCACCTTGTCGGCAATGCCGGGGATAGCGATGGTGCCGTCGGGATGGGTGAGCGATGCCAAGAGACGAGAGAGCGCCATCACGGGATCCGGCACGGGCCCGCCCCACATCCCGGAGTGAAGCGACTGCTTGAGGGCCCGAAGCTCGACGTCGCACGTGACGAGGCCGCGCAGCACGGTGGTGATCGACGGCAGGCCGGTTTCGAAATTCGTCGTATCGGTGAGCACGATGGCGTCGGCCGCCAGCATCTTGGCGTGCTTGCGCAGAAACTCCGCGAGGTGGTTGGATCCGATCTCTTCCTCTCCCTCGACGATGAGCTTGATGTTGAGCGGCAAAGGTCCCGCGCCGAGCCAGGCGTCGACGGCGGACGTGTGTACGACGATGCCGCCCTTGTCGTCGGCGCTGCCGCGGCCAAAAAGGCGCCCGTTGCGCCGCGTCGGCTCGAAGGGGGCACTTTGCCAAGCGTCAGCATCGCCCGCCGGTTGCACGTCGTGATGCGCATAGAGCAGCAACGTCGGCTTGCCGGGGGCTTTCAGCACCTCACCGTACGCATATGGATGAGCTCCTTCGATCTCGAGAAGCTGCACGTTCTCGAAGCCTCGCTCTTTGAGCAGCGCCACCGTGGCGCGGGCACTTGTCCGGACGTGTTCGCGGTCGAACCCGGCAAAGGAGACGCTCGGGATGCGTATGAGATTCTCGAGATCGAGGAGGTACTGTTCTTTTCGTTCGACAAAACGTTGCAGTGCTTCGGCGATGGGCATGCGCGATGGATAGCGCTACACGCCGCCGGGGTCATCTCTCGTATGCGATCATCCGTCCGGGTCGACTCATGGCGACACCTCGTCTCGACGTCGTTTCGTATGCGCGCGCCGCACTGCGCCGTCGCACCACGCGCGGTCCTAGCGGATAGCCGAATCCTGGAGAAGGCGTCCATTTCTCCGAATTTCCCGCTGCCAATATGTCGAGCAGAGCGGTCCATTTGGACAGGTTGGGCTTCCACACGCGACCTTCGCTGCCCCGTCCGCGCCGATGCCGCCTTTTCCTCGGGATGAAGTCATCGTCGCCACACGTCCGCACGGTCGTTTTTTGCGATGCGGCGAAGATCGGCAGCCTGCCTGGTTTGCGGAATAATGCTCTAAAAGCCCGGGTTCCTACTCCGTGTCGAAGCGTGTCGAAGCTCAGGACCTTCGAAGCAAGCACGGCAGCACGCGCAGCGCGAGCCGAGTATTTGCGTGCCGATGCCGAATTCGCGATTGGGCCCGGTCCTTGCCTTAGTGATTCTACGCAGTCGAACCGAGTCCGAAGGGACCATCTCGAAAAGAAAGAGGGACCATGAGCGATCATCTCGATGACGTCGTGCGGCGCGCTGTTGCTCGACACATCGGCGTCGAGCCGAGTGTGATCGATCGGTTTCATCATCTGGAGCGAGATCTCCACTTGCAGCCTCTCGATATCGTGCTCATCGTCCTCGCCATCGAAGACGCGGAGCAGGTTGAAATGCCCATCGCCCCTCTAGAATCGATTGAAACGGTCACCGGTTTGACGACGTTGCTCCGTCGCGTCTACGCGAGTGTCCGCCACGCCTACCGGCCGGCTTTCGTGCCCATCTATCGTCGGTACCGACGCGCGCGTCGGTTCGCGCGGCGCCAGCAAGAGATGTGAGGCGTCGTCCGTCGCGAACTGCCCCCGGAGCGCGAGCACGCCGGCGTGACTCACGCAGTCGGAGCTTCAGGGGCAGTCCACGGCGGACGACGCGCCGCCGAAGTGAGAGGGCGGCGGCACGAACGAGCAATGCTAAGCTCGGAGGCGGGCGCCCGAGACCGACGCGAGCGCCACGAGGCGCGAGGTGACGATCATGCACAAAGGGAGTTGTCTCTGTCGCAGCATTCAATACGAGCTTTCCGCGGAGCTTGGTGAATTCGGCTATTGTCATTGCCAGAGTTGCCGCAAAGCGAGCGGCAGCGCTCACGCCGCCAACGCGCCCATCGATCGCGCGCATTTCCATTTCATCGGCGGCAAAGAGACGCTGCGCGAGTACGAATCGTCGCCGGGCAAGTTTCGCGCTTTCTGTTCGCGCTGCGGCTGTCCCGTCTATGCGTACGTCGCGGCGACGCCCGACGTGCTCCGGCTTCGCTTGGGCAGCCTCGACACGCCGTTCGACAAGCGAGCCAAAGCGCACACATTCGTGGCCGACAAAGCATCGTGGGAGCACATCGAGGGGCCGCTTCCGCAGTTTCCGGCCTGGGCTCCCAAGTCGGTGCTCGATCAACGCGGCACACTCCAACGCGAGGTGTAAGGGGTCGTGGGCGAGGCCCACGTCGGCGCCCCCGGTTCGTCACTAGGACCCGAAAAGCGGCCTCGGGCCCCGCGCAAGATGCCCCGCCGCGCCCCGATGTCTCGATCGCGAGAGCGTGTAGTCGGCCGCGTTGCGAACGGCGGTTTAGGCACCTCTCGGCACGGTGTGCCAGCCGTGCAACACCGCGCCTCGGGAAATTGCGTATTTGCGCGGAATTCATTGATGATAGGCCGAGAGGTTCACCGTGGCATGGTCCCTGCTGAAAGGCTCCGGTATGAGATCCCAAGGTTTGTCGGCATTTGTTTTCGATCGGCGCGTGGCGCCCATGGTTGCTCTCTCCGCAGCGCTCTCGAGCGGGTGCACCGCGCTCGGCCCGATGGCGGCGACGACCGGCATCGCCGCGGTTCCAGCGGGTCGCCCCAGCCTCGAGGGGTCGATCGGTGTCATGCCGGGCCATTACCTCAGCGCGGGCGTGCAAGCGCAGCCGAAGGGCGCCGGCATCGGGCAAGCCGCCATCATGGTCGAGCCGGACAGCATCATTCATGTCCCCGGTCTCATCGTCGGCGGACGCTACGTCGGTTCATCGACGTCAGGCGGATATCCCGAGCCGATGGTCGGCTACCGGACGTATCTCGGCGCCGATCACTTGCTCGCCGTGAGCGCCATCGGGTACGCCACCTACGGCAGCGGTACGCGTAACGGTGCTTCGTATTCCGCGACGCACGGCGGCGCCGAAGCAGGCATCGATTTCCGCGTGACGCCCGAGTTCAAGTGGTTCGAGCTCCACCTCGCCGCGGCAGCTTCGCTCACCGGCATTTCGGCGCGCGGCAACTATTGCATCGACACCGATCGACGCTACGGCATCGATTGTCCCAATCCGCCGCAGTCTCGCGTTGATGCGAGCGCGGGAGGCCTCTACCCCTCGGGCATCGGATCGATCGCCATCGATGTCGGTCGCCGGCTCGACGGCGAGTTTCACGGCGGGCGCATCGCCCTCATGGGCGGCGGCGGCACGATGCCGCGCGTCATCGGCGGCCAGCAAGAGGGTGCCCAGCCTTACGCGGCAGCCGGGCTCTCGCTCACGGTGGGTTTCGGCGAAGGCCGCTGAGCGCGGGCAATGCACGAAGCCGAGCGCTTAGGCGCTCCCAGGTGCCGGCCGAAAAAAACAGCGGCAGGTGCCCGACCATCAGAAGGTGAAAGAGAATGGAGACGCGCATGCTGAGCGCCATCATGGTGTGCATGGCGGCGCAGAGCAGCATCGCCCACGGCCGCGTGCGGCGATTCCAGAGCCCGATCCCCACGAAGCATTCACTCACCAGCGTCGTCCAGCCGAGCACCTGCGCGACCTCGCGCGAAACGGGAAACCACGCCGACAGGAGGAAGGTGCCATAGTCGTTTCCGCGTAGCGTATAAAAGAGCGTCTTGCCGTCGAACCACCCTTCGCCGCCGATGGTCTTGGCGAGAACACTGAACAGATAGACGCTCGTGAAGAGCAGCGTCACGAGCCGTAAACCCCAGCGCGGGGCTCGCAGGGCGGCACCGTGCGAATCGCGCAGCCGATCGTAGGGAACGCAATAGGCGACGAGCCATTGATAAAACGCGAGCTGACCGTATCCACGCACCATCGCCACGTCGTACCCGAGCAAGTAGCCGAGCAACAAAACGATCAAGGGGTGCAGCTTGCGCGCATGGTAGCCGGCCGCAAAACACGCCAAGCAAAGCATCAAGACGATCACCCCTGACCAGACGAGCCACAGAGGCAGGGCGGGAAGGCCTCCGGCGCGTGCCAGCCAGGGGTGAGGAACATGGATGCCGCGCTCCGTGTAGAGCTCGCGCAAGTGAGGGAGCCGCGGCGCGAAAAACCCGATGGTCCAAAAGGCGAGAAATATGCGGAAGTAGATGGCCGGCTCTACCGGAGCTTCATCAAAGAAAAAGCGGTTCCACGCAGCGGCCGCTCGGGCGCGCAATGATTCGGTTTTGGCGGCCGCCGTGGTCATGGTGCGCTGACGTCGAAAGTCCCGAT
>Ga0190265_10001990_pt1 | contig 13577 bp, 11 predicted proteins | sample Popmic124T_FD_133135 | JGI IMG/M metagenome (GOLD analysis project Ga0190265, IMG submission 133135) | Populus adjacent soil microbial communities from riparian zone of Indian Creek, Utah, USA - 124 T | ecosystem: Environmental > Terrestrial > Soil > Riparian zone | place: USA: Utah | collected... | reverse complement strand
TGTCGAGCGCCCCGCGCAGGCGCAGGATCACGCCGGCCCAGCTCTCGCCGCCCGGCGCCCGGTGATAGAATTTGCCGAGCAAAGCGCGATGCTCGGCGAGCTCGGGATATTTCTCGCTTATGCCGGTCGTGGTGAGCCGGTCGAAGACTCCGAACTCGCGCTCGCGAAGCCGCTCGTCGACGATCGGATGACGCGCCGTCTCGGTGACTCCGCCCTCCTCGCAGATCGCCTTGGCCGTCTGGCGGGCGCGGACATAAGGCGAGGACAGCACCACCTCAGGCTTGCCGCCTTCGGGCAGCGACGCGAACCAGCGGCCGAGCGCGCGCGCCTGCTCGTGGCCGAGCGCGCTCAGCGGCACGTCGACGTCGCGCAGGGCGATGTCGATCGCGGCGAGGCCCGCCTCGTGGGCGGCATCGCGCGCGACATTGCCGGCGCTCTGCCCGTGGCGGACGATCCACAGCTTCTCCGGCCATCTTTGTCTCACGGCCGAAACAAAGCGCGAGCGGCGGAAAGGTTCAGAGCAGCCCTTCGGCCTCGAGCCGGGCGCGAAGGCCCGCGGCGTCGGTGAAGAGATGCGCCTTCATTCCGACCGCGATCGCGCCGTCGACGTTGATCGCGCGGTCGTCGATCATCAGCGCCTCGGCGGGACGCAGGCCGAAGCGGTCGAGCGCCAGATAGTAAATGGCCGGATCGGGCTTCAGAAGCTTGACCTCGCCCGAGACGATTATTTTCCGGAAGCGCGAGAAGAAGGCGCGCTCGCGCGCGAAGAATGGCGGCCAGAAATCGGCCGAAAAATTGGTGATGGCGAAGAGCGGCACGCCGCGGGCGTCGAGCGCCTCGACGATGGCGTGGACTCCGGGCATCGGATCGGTGATCGTCTCGCCGAACCGCTCGCCCCAGGCGGCGATCAGCCGGGCATATTGGGGGAATTTCTCGGAAAGCTCGGCCGCGGCCTCGGCATAAGGCCGGCCGCCGTCGAGCGTGTCGTGCCAGCCGTAGAGGTCCGTATCCTCGATGAATTTGAGGCGCGCCGCGTCGTCGGCGAGCTGGCGGACGAGGAAGGAATCGGGATCCCAGCCGTAAAGGACGTTGCCGACGTCGAAGACGACGGCGGTCACGGGCACGGGTGGATCAGCCCTGGCGCGCCTTGAAGCGGCGGTTGGTCTTGTTGATGACGTAGGTGCGGCCCCGGCGGCGGATCACGCGGCAGTCGCGGTGGCGCGACTTGAGGGACTTCAATGAATTGCGGATCTTCATGGCCTGGAACGCCTGCCTGTTCTCGTCGATGCTGCTGCTGAATTGCGAGGCGCTCCCCTATAGGGAGGCGCCTCTCAAGTCAAGCCGAGGCGTTCGGCGAGCCGGCGCTCCCAGGCGAGCGCGTCGGCGACGATCGTGTCGAGATCTGCGCGCTCCGGACGCCAGGGGAGCGTGGCGAGAATGGCCCGGTTGTCGGCGACCAAAGCGGGCGGATCGCCGGCGCGGCGCGGCGAGATCCGGCGCTCGACGGCGAGGTTGGTGACCCGGTCGACGCTGTCGAGAACCTCGCGCACCGAAAAGCCCCGGCCATAGCCGCAATTCAGAATGAGGCTCTCATTGGGCGCCGCGATCAGCCGGTCGAGCGCGTGGACGTGCGCGGCGGCGAGATCGCTGACGTGGATATAGTCGCGAACGCCGGTGCCGTCGGGCGTGTCATAATCGGTGCCGTAAATCTCGACATGGCCGCGCTTGCCGGTCGCCGCCTCGACCGCGACCTTGATGAGGTGGGTCGCGCCCGCCGTGGACTGGCCGGCCCGGCCGAGCGGATCGGCGCCGGCGACGTTGAAGTAGCGAAGCGCGCAATAGTTGATCGAATAGGCGGCGGCGCTGTCCTTCAGCATCCGCTCGGTCATCAGCTTGGACCAGCCATAAGGGTTGATCGGTTCGGTCGGCGCGTCTTCCGCCACCGGCACGCGCTCGGGGATGCCGTAGGTCGCCGCGGTCGAGGAGAAGAGGAAGTGCCTCACGCCCCCCTGGACGGCGCTCGCGATCAGGGCGCGGCTCTTCACCGTATTGTTCTCATAATATTTGAGCGGGTCAGCGACCGATTCGGGAACCACGACGGAGCCGGCGAAGTGCATCACCGCGCCGATCCGATGCTCGCCGATCAGGCGGGCGAGGAGGGCCGAATCGGCGATATCCCCTTCCACGAAAGAGGCGCCTTCGGGCACCGCCCAGACGAATCCGGTCGAAAGATCGTCGATCACGACGACGGGCCGGCCGGCGTCGATCAGCGCCAGCACGGCGTGGCTGCCGATATATCCGGCCCCCCCTGTCACCAGCACCGGCAGGGCGTCCGCCTTCGCCGCCATATTTTCTCCCGCGATCCGATGCAGCAAAAGCCGCGCAAACTCGTTACACCTCCTATACAGTCTCATTTGCCAAGGACGAGGTGGGTCATGAACAAATTCGCATCAGGCTTTGGAACGCTCTTCGCAAGCCTCCTCCTCGCCGGTTGCGCAATGGAGATGGGCGGCGCGGCCGGCCCAGCGTCGGTCACCCGCTTCCACCTTGGCCAGCCGGTCGCGCGCGGCCAGATCGCGGTCGAGGCGGCCGATACCGCCGAGGCCAACAGCCTCGAATTCGCCCAGATCGCCGCCTCGGTGGAGCGCGAGCTCGGCCGGCTCGGCTGGACGGTCGACAAGGGCAATGGCCGAACCGAGCAGGTGGCCACGGTCCGGATCGAGCAGGCGACTCGCCAAGGCGGGCGCCGCTCGGGCCTCAGCGTCGGAGTCGGCGCCGGCGGCGGCAGCTGGGGACGGGGCGGCGGGGTCGGCGTGGGCGTCGGCGGCACCGTCCCGATCGGCGGCCGAGGCGCCAACCAGCTGGTCGCGACCCGATTGAGCGTTCGAATCCAGCGCCGTTCCGACGCCACCATCGCCTGGGAAGGCCGGGCCGAAACCGAGGCGCGCGCCAATAGCGAGCAGGCGAGCCGGGCCGCGGCCGCCGATCGCCTCGCCTGGGCGCTGTTTCGGGACTTCCCCGGAGAGTCGGGGCGCACTATCAGGGTGCGCTAACCCCTCATTTTTCCCCAGGATTCGATGACTCTTTCCATTTCCGGCGCCTTCGATGGCGGCAATATTAGCTTGATCGCCATTGCGGGGGACCGAGTCGATCTCGAGATCGTCAAGGACCACCAGTCCGATTTCTATCAATGGTTCTATTTCCGGGTCACCGGCGGCCGCGGCCGGGCGCTGACGCTCAGACTCCTCAACTGCGCCGGCGCCGCTTACCCCAATGGCTGGACCGATTACCGCGCCTGCCTGTCGCTCGACCGGGAGGAGTGGGAGCGGGTGCCGACCGAATATGACGACGGAATCCTGACGATCAGCGTCACGCCGGCGTCGGACAGCGTCTGGATCGCCTATTTCGCGCCCTATACGATGGAGCGGCACCACGATCTGGTCGCGTCGGTCGCGGCGATGCCCGGAGTCCAATATCGCTCGCTCGGCCAGACCCTCGACGGTCAAGAGATCGACTATTTCCGACTCGACGGCGGCCCGCTTCAGGTCTGGCTCTACGGCCGCCAGCATCCGGGCGAGACGATGGCCGAATGGTGGATGGAGGGCGCGCTCGAGCGTCTGCTCGACGATTCGGACCCGGTGACCCGGCGGCTGCGCGAGAAGGCGACGATCCACATCGTCCCCAACATGAACCCCGACGGCACGCGGCGGGGGCACCTCAGGACCAACGCCGCCGGCGCCAACCTCAACCGCGAATGGCACGCGCCGAGCCTGGAGCGGAGCCCGGAAGTCTTCCACGTCCTCGCCTGCATGGACGAAATCGGAGTCGATTTCGCGATCGACGTCCATGGCGACGAGGCGATCGCGGCCAATTTCCTCGCCGGCTTCGAAGGCATTCCGTCCTGGAGCCAGCCGCAGCAGGACCTGTTCGACGCGTTCAGCGAGGCGCTGGTGAGCGCGACTCCCGATTTCCAGACCGACCGGGGCTATGAGGTCGCTCCACCCGGCAAGGCCAATCTCTCAATGTCGACCGCCCAGCTCGCCGAGCGCTTCGGCGCGGTCTCGATGACTCTGGAAATGCCGTTCAAGGACAATGCGGACCTGCCCGACCCGGTTCGCGGCTGGTCGCCCGAGCGCTGCCGCCTGCTCGCCCGCTCCTGCCTCGACGCGCTCCATGCCGTCATCGACCGGGTCGGAGACTATCGCGGCTAAGGGTTCAGAATCATAGCTGGAGGCGGTCGTGACGGGTTGGCATTTGTTGTCCGGCAAGGAGTAAGGAGGGAGCGATGAAGATTCATCGTGACCGACGCAGCGACGTAGCCGGGCGGCAAAGGACAGCCCGCCGCTTCGCGGTCGGCCGGGGAAGGCGGCTGGGGGCGTCGAGCGCCTCGGCCGGGCTGCCTGGCCCGGCCTTCGCCGCTCTCCTGCCCAGCCGCCTTCCCCGGCCGATCACGGCCACCAGCTATGAGTCTGAACCCTCGTGCCCCAGCTCGTCCTGATCCGTCACGGCCAGTCCGCCTGGAACCTCGATAACCGCTTCACCGGCTGGTGGGACGTCGGCCTGACGCCGCAGGGCGAAGAGGAAGCCAGGCAAGCCGGCGAGCTGCTCGCCGCCAAAGGCTTCGACTTCGACCTCTGCCTCACCTCGATGCAGACCCGCGCGATCAAGACGCTGCACATCCTGCTCGAGGCGATGGGGCGGCTGTGGGTTCCGGTCGAGAAGCATTGGCGGCTCAACGAACGCCATTATGGCGGCCTCACCGGGCTCAACAAGGCCGAGACGATGGCAAAATCGGGCGAGGAGCAGGTCAGGATCTGGCGGCGCTCCTTCGACATCGGCCCGCCGGCGATGGAGCCGGGCGGCGATTTCGACCTCGCCAACGACCGCCGCTATGCGGGCGTGACGATCCCGACCCATGAGAGCCTCAAGGACACGATCGCGCGGGTCCTCCCTTACTGGGAGGAAAGGATCGCTCCGGCGCTGAAGGACGGGCGGCGCGTCCTCATCTCCGCGCACGGCAATTCGCTCCGCGCTCTGGTGAAGCACCTCTCCAATATCGCCGACGAGGAGATCGTGGCTCTGGAGATCCCGACCGGCCAGCCGATCGTCTACGACCTCGACGAGGATTTGAAGGCGATCGAGCGCTATTATTTGAGGGACCGCTGACCTACTCCGTCGCCCCGGCGAAGGCCGGGGTGACGGCCTGTTGGAGCCGTCAGAATTCCTTGACCCGCTCGCGGTTGCGGGTGGCGCGGCGGAGGACTTCCTCGACCGTGTCGCCGGGCATGATTGTGGCGACGCTGACGCTCGCTTCGAGCCTCACTTCGGCATGGCCCAAATCGAGCGGATGGACGGCGATGCAGCGCGCGATCCGCTCGGCCGTGTCGAGCGCCGAATCGGCGTCGAGATGGTCGAGCAGGAGCGAGAAGGCGCCGCCGCCGCTGCGCGCGGCGACGTCGCTCGCCCGGATCAGATTCTTGAGGAGGCGGGCGACGTGGCGAAGGGCGGCGTCGCCGGCGACCCGGCCATAGCCCTCGTTGATCGCCTTGAGTTCCGAAAGATCGACCGAGAGAAGCGCCGCCGGCGTGCCGTGGCGCGCGGCCTGGCTCAGCACCCGTTCGAGCTCGATTCGGAACTGGCGCGGATCGAGAAGGGCGGTGAGCGGGTCGCGGCCGGCGCTTTCCTCGGCCTCGCCGAGCTGGGCGCGGGCCTCGGCCAAGGCGGCGCGAAGCAGCGCATTTTCGTCTCTGAGGCGCGACAGCGCCTCGCGCGCCTCGCGCGTGGACTGATCGTCTTTGGCTGCGGTCTTTGCCACCGAAATGTCCTTTTCGAGCTTCGGTCGCGGCCAATCTATCGCGCGAAGGTTAATGCAACGCTTAGGGCCCGCACTTCGACTGCCCGCGATTGCCGCAGGCGCGCCGCCGGGCTAGGAAAGAGCGCTTCATGGCAGACGAAGCGCCTCTTGTCGGGATCATCATGGGCAGCCGCTCCGACTGGGAGACGATGCGCCACGCCGCCGAGACGCTCGACGACTTCGGCATCGCCCACGAGACCAGGATCGTCTCCGCTCACCGAACGCCGAAGCGGCTCTACGATTATGCGCAGGGCGCCGCCGGGCGCGGCCTCAAAATCATCATCGCCGGCGCCGGCGGCGCCGCCCATCTGCCCGGAATGGCGGCCTCGATGACGATGCTTCCGGTGCTCGGCGTGCCGGTCGAGACCAAGGCGCTGGCCGGCCTCGACAGCCTCCTCTCCATCGTCCAGATGCCGGCCGGGATTCCGGTGGGCACGCTGGCGATCGGCAAAGCGGGCGCGATCAATGCCGGCCTGCTCGCCGCCGCGATCCTGGCGACGTCGGACGAAGCCCTGGCCGAGCGGATCGCGGCCTGGCGCCGGAGCCAGGCCGACGGCGTCGCCGAATCCCCCGAATGACCATCCCGCCGGGCTCCACCATCGGCATCGTCGGCGGCGGCCAGCTTGGGCGGATGCTGGCCATGGCGGCGGCGCAACTCGGCTATCGCTGCCATATTTTCGCGCCCGACGAAGGCGGCGGAGCGGCCGCTGTCGCCGCCTGCTTCACAAAGGGCGCGTTCGATGACGAAGCGGCGCTGGCGCGCTTCGCCGGCGAAGTCGACGTCGTCACCTACGAATTCGAGAATGTGCCGGTGGCGCCGCTGGCCGCGATCGCCGCTCGGGTGCCGCTCTACCCGCCGGTCGAGGCGCTGGAGATCGCCCAGGATCGGCTCGCCGAGAAGGTATTCATCCGGCGCCATGGCGGACGCCCGGCGCCCTGGGCCGCGGTCGACGACCGGGCCGGGCTCGACCAGGCGATAGCCGAGCTGGGCACGCCCGCCATCCTCAAGACCCGGCGCTTCGGCTATGACGGCAAGGGCCAGGCGCGGATCGAGAGCGCGGCCGACGCCGACGCCGCCTGGGAGAGGATCGGCGGCGCGCCGGCGGTTCTCGAAGCCTTCATCCGCTTCGAGGCCGAATTCTCGATCCTGCTCTGCCGAGGCGCGGACGGCGAGACCGTCGCCTGGAGCGCGCCGCTAAACCGCCATGAAGGCGGCATCCTGGTCAGCTCGGACGTGCCCGCCGGCCAGGGCCTTTCCGCCGCCATCGCCGAGGCGGAGGCGCTTGCACGCCGAGTCGCCGACGCGCTCGGCCATGTCGGCATGCTGACGATGGAATATTTCGCCGCCGGCGGCGAAGCCCTGTTCAACGAAATGGCGCCGCGGGTCCACAATAGCGGCCATTGGACGATCGAAGGCGCTCAGACGTCACAGTTCGAGAACCATATCCGCGCGATCTGCGGCCTGCCGCTCGGCGCCACCGGGCTCGTCGCCCCGCGCGTGGCAATGCGCAACCTGGTCGGCCAGGAGATCGAGGCCTGGCACGACATTCTCGCCGACCGCTGCGCCCACCTCCACCTCTACGGCAAAGGCGAGGCGAGGCCAGGGCGAAAGATGGGGCACGTCACCCGGCTGCTCGACTAGCGCCCGCTCCGCTTCGGGCGGAGCTTATTGCCGTGGCGGCTGTGGTGCGGGCGCCGGTGCCGGCGCCTGGGGCGCCCCCTGCAGCTGCATCACCTCGATCGGCAGGCCCAGCCGCTCGAGCTGCGGACGCACGCGGGCCGCGTCGCCGACCACCACCCAGACGAAATTGTCGGGATTGAGGACCCGCCGCGCCACCTGGTCGAGCGTCGCCGCGTCCATGCCGCGATAGCGGTCCGCCACCGTCGTCCAATAATTGTCGGGCCGGCGGTAGAGCGCGTTCGAGCGGAGCGCGCCGAGCACGGCCTGCGACGTTTCGAACTGGCCCGGCAGCTGGCGGGTATTGCCCAGGATGATCCGGTTGAGCTCCGGCGGCTGAACGCCCTGAGTGCCGAGGAAGCCGCGAAGCTGCTCCATCACCGCCTGGATGGATTCGCCGGTGCGGTCGGCCTGGACCGGCGCCTGGATGATATAGGGCACCTGGTGCTCGCGCAGCCCGACCGAGCCGGAGGCGCCGTAGGACCAGCCGCGGCGCTCGCGCAGCTCCATGTTGATCCGCGCCAGGAAATTGCCGCCCAGCGCCTCGTTGGCGGCGGTCAGGGTCAGCAGGTCCTGGGTTCCCTCGACCGGAAGGAGCTGGCCGGCGACGATGATCGATTGCGGCGATTGCGGTCGGTCGATCAGCACGATCCGCGGCCGCGGCGCCGTCGCCAGGGCCGGGAACGGCTTGGTCCCCCGGGGCACGGCGGGCGCCCGCCAGTTGCCGAACCGGGCCTCTAGCATCGGCACGAGCTCGGCGAGCGGAAGGTCGCCGATCGCGAAAATCCGCGCATTGTCCGGCCGGATCCAGCGTTGATGGAAGGCGATCAGCTCGGCGCGGGTGACCACGCGCACCGCCGCCGGATCGCCCGAGGCCGGCTTTCCATAAGGATGCTGGGCTCCATAGAGCAGCACCGGAAGGGCGCGGCCGGCGAGGCCCTGGGGCTGGGTGAACTCCTGGGCGATGCCGGCCAGCAATTGCGCCCTCAGCCGCTCGACCTCGCGGGGATCGAAGGCCGGATTGCGGATGATGTCGACAAGCAGGTCCAGCGACGGCTGAAGATTCGGCGTCATCGCGGTCAGGAAGACCGCGGTCCGATCGAGGCTGGCGCCGGTGCTGACCGTCGCGCCGAGCCGCTCCTGCGCCTCGGCGAGCTGGACGGAATTGAGGCTGGTCGTCCCTTCGTCGAGCAGGCCGAGCATCAGCGTCTGGGTGCCGACCCGGTCCGTGGGGTCGGCCGCGATTCCGGCATCGAACTCGACCGCGATTCGGGTGACCGGCACGACCGCGCGGCGCGCATAGACGATTTCGATCCCGTTCGACAGCCGGGCCCGCTCGACGGCTGGGAAATCGAGCGTCGCCGAGCCGGTGACCGCGGGCATCTGCAAGGCCGGCGGAGGCACCGGCGCCGCCGGGGCGGCAGCAGCCGCCGGGGGCGTGGCGGCCGCCTGGACCGTCGCCGCCTCTTCATAGGCGCCGCGTTCGCCGGGGTCGATGCGCAGGGCGTAGACCGGCCGGTTCAGCCAGCGCTGCATCGCCGCGCGCACCTGCGCCGGCGTGACCCGGGACAATGCCGCGAGCCGGCGGCGATAGAAATCGGCATCGTCGGCATAAAGCATGCCCTCGGCGAGGGCGACCGCCTTGCCGCCGAAGCCGCCGACCTGCTCCAGCCCCTGAACCCGGCTCGAAACCGCGCGCATCACGGTCCGCCGCACTTCATCCTCGGTGGGCCCGCTGGCGATGAAATCAGCGATCAGCCGGTCGAGCCGCCGCGAGACCGCATCGACATCCTGCCCGGGCTTGACGTCGACGTTGACGCTGAACAGGCCGATGCGGTGCAGCCCCGAGGAGCCGGCGCCGACGCTGATCGCGCTCTGGTCTTCGCGGACGAGCGCATTGTCGAGCCGCGAGCTGGCGAGGCCGCCGAGCACCGCGGCCCCGACCTGCAAAGCGGCATCGTCGTCGTGAAGCATCCCAGGCACCACCCAGGAGCGAATGAGGCGGCTGTTGGCGACTCGATCCTGCATCACATCGTCGACGCGTCGCGGCAGCGTCGGAATGTCCGCCTGCGCGGGCGTGTTGACCGGGCCGCGGGCGATGGAGCCGAAATGGCGCTCGACCAGCGGCCGCGCGGTCGCCTCGTCAATGTCTCCGGCAAGCACCAAGACGGCGTTGTTCGGGCCGTAATTGTCGCGGAACCATTGGTGGACGACCTCGAGCGAGGCGGCGTCGAGATCGGCCATCGAGCCGATCGGCAAATGACGGTAGGGATGGCCCTCGGGAAACAGGGATTCGAACAGCCGGTAGCTGACCAGGCCGAACGGCTGGTTGTCGCCCTGGCGCTTCTCGTTCTGGACGACCCCGCGCTGGTTATCGAGCTTCTCCTGGGTGACGGCGCCGAGCAGGCGGCCCATGCGGTCGGCCTCGAGGAAGAGAGCGCGCTCCAGCGCCGGGGTCGGCACCGTCTGGAAATAATTGGTGCGGTCGAACGAGGTGGTGCCGTTGAGGTCGGTCGCGCCGATCTCGCGCAACGGCTCGAAATAATCGCCCGGCGCGTTCTCGGAGCCGTTGAACATCAGATGCTCGAACAGATGGGCAAAGCCGGTCTGCCCCTGCGGCTCGTCCTTGGCGCCGACATTGTACCAGACCGAAACCGCGACGATCGGCGCCTTGCGATCCTCGTGGACGATGACTCGAAGGCCGTTGGCGAGCGTGAAGGTCCGATAGGGGATGTTGACGCGATTGAGCAGCTGCTGGACCGGATCTGCGGCACCGGCCCGTGGCGCGGGCTGATCGGCGGCGGCGGTGGAGGCGGCCAGCGGCAGGCTGGCGGCGATGGCGAGAGCAGTCAGAAACTTGCGCATGCGAATCCCCATGTCGTGCAGGAGCCGGACACTAGCGCGGTGTACGGCTAAGGCAATACGCTTGTGGTGAATGACATGAAGAGGCGACCAACAGCATGGGATAGAAACGACGCGCCGGCGTCGTAGCCAGAAGTCACGTCGTGGACGGCGCCCGCGCGCCAGTCGTCGAACATGCGCCGAATGGATGTTCCGTGCCGCAAGACAAGCCGCCAATCCGTGCGATTCCCTTGTTTACGCCGGGCCCGACCGGAACTAGGCTGCCATTCTCGCGAGCGCGCCGATGCGGCGCTTCTTGTATCGGCAACCGGATGTCGGCGCCCGCAATTCGCGCAGGGAATTGATCCTATGCCGCAATTTGCCAAGCCCACCTCCGCCCCGCCGCTCAAGAAAAACGTCCCGCCGGCCGCCGCCCGGCCGCAGCCGCGCCGTCCCAGCCCGGCGCAGCGGGCGGCGATCGCGCAGGTGCTGCAGCGCAGGGCGGCGGAATCGGCGGCGGCCGAGGCCGCTCCCAAGGCGCCGAACCGGACCGGCCTCCCCAAAATGCTGAAGGCGGGGGTCGAGCGGCTGTCGGGCCTCGCAATGGACGACGTCCGCGTCCACCGCGATTCGGCGGAACCGGCGAAGCTCGGCGCGCTCGCCTATACGCAGGGCAGCGAGATACACCTCGGGCCGGGTCAGGAGCGGCATTTGCCGCACGAGGCCTGGCACGTAGCCCAGCAGAAGCAGGGGCGGGTCCAGGCGACGACGCAGCTAAAGGGGGCGCGCGTCAACGACGATAAGGGGCTGGAGGCCGAGGCGGATCATATGGCCCGCCGGATCGAGGCCGCTTCCTCATCCGCGCCACGCATCGCGACGGGCAAGATGGCCGCGGCAGACGCTCCCTTGCAAAAAAAGACTGCTCCCGCCGACATGCCGATTCTTCAGCTCCAGGAGCCCGGCAAGGGCTTCTCCAAGCCCGTGACCAAGGAGCCGCGCATGCCGCAGGATAACACGCGCGCGAGCGGGATAGACGAGCTGGTGAAGCTCAAGATGAAAGACTTTGAGGCCGAGCAGGCTGCCAAAATGAATATGACGCCGGAGCAGAAGTTGCTTGAAAAGTATGCGAAGCTAAATCCAGAAATCTATGCCGTCGTTGCGGCCGCAATGAAAACAGCTCAGCCTCAGGCCACAATAAGCCAGGGAAGAAAAATGAACCCCCAAGAGCAGCGTTATAGCGAGTTGTGGCGAATGGAATATGAATATCGTGACAAATACTGCAGCGAATTTGAAAAGAAATACTTGGAGAAACATGGCGGCTTTGCCAGCGAGTATGTAAAGAATCAGATATATCTTCTGAAAAACTCTACCTATAGAATTCTGACAGATCCGGGTTCTCCGCTAAGTATTTGGCGGTGGCTCGCCCTTCTGAGCTCCATTGGCACGCTGGCCGGGCGAGGCCCGCCAGCGGCGTCGCCCGGCACGGTCCCAAGTTCCTACCCCACACTATTTAATCCCAAGCTCAATCCAAATTCAGGACTCGGCACCCCCAAGAAGCTGAGGCCTGAAGATTTGTGATCGCGACCAGTTCGGGTCGTTCTATCGACGGCTTCGCGAGGGAAAGAGCGGGCACAGGCGCGCCCGGGACAGGGCCGAGCGAACCTTTCCGGCGGAGCAATCGGGTTGCCGCGACTTGTGGCCTTGGCCGGGGGGGACGGATCCCGAACTTGATGGAGGTAATGGCAACACCATATCCGTCGGGACAAGATTCGAAGGGCTGGCATGAACCTGGAAAAATTCACCGATCGCGCGCGCGGGTTCCTGCAGGCAGCGCAAACCGTCGCGCTCAGGATGAACCATCAGCGAATCGCGCCGGCGCACCTGCTGAAAGCGCTGCTCGAGGACGAGCAGGGCATGGCCGCCGGCCTGATCGCGCGCGCCGGCGGCAGCGCCGAGGCGGCGCGGCGCGAAATCGACGAGGCGCTGGCGAAAATTCCGGTCGTTTCGGGCGCGGGCGCGAGCGCGGCGCCGAGCCTCGACGGCGAGACCATCCGCCTGCTCGACCAGGCCGAGCAGATCGCTCAGAAGGCCGGCGACAGCTATGTGACGATCGAGCGGCTGCTGCTCGCGCTCGTCCTCTCCAACACCGACTCCGGCAGGGCGCTGGCCGATGCCGGGCTCAAGGCCGATACGCTCAACGCCGCGATCAACGAGCTGCGCGGAGGCCGCACCGCCGACACCCAGGGCGCCGAGGACCGCTACGACGCGCTGAAGAAATTCGCCCGCGATCTCACCCAGGCCGCCCGCGACGGCAAATTGGACCCGGTGATCGGCCGCGACGAGGAGATCCGCCGCACCGTCCAGATCCTCGCCCGCCGCACCAAGAACAATCCGGTGCTGATCGGCGATCCCGGCGTCGGTAAGACCGCGATCGCCGAGGGCCTCGCGCTCAGGATCGCCAATGGCGACGTGCCCGACAGCCTCAAGGACCGCCGGCTGATGTCGCTCGACATGGGCTCGCTGATCGCCGGCGCCAAATATCGCGGCGAATTCGAGGAGCGGCTGAAGGGCGTGCTCGACGAAGTGAAAGGCGCCGACGGCGAAGTCATATTATTCATCGACGAGATGCACACGCTCGTCGGCGCCGGCGCAAGCGAGGGTTCGATGGACGCCTCCAACCTGCTGAAGCCCGCTCTGGCCCGAGGCGAGCTGCACTGCATCGGCGCGACGACGCTCGACGAATATCGAAAGCATGTCGAGAAGGACCCGGCGCTTCAAAGGCGCTTCCAGCCGGTCTTCATCGGCGAGCCGACGGTCGAGGACACGATCTCGATCCTTCGCGGCCTCAAGGAGAAATATGAGCTCCACCACGGCGTCCGGATCACCGACGCCGCGCTGGTTGCAGCGGCGACGCTTTCGAACCGTTACATCACCGACCGCTTCCTGCCCGACAAGGCGATCGACCTGATGGACGAGGCGGCGTCGCGAATCCGAATGGAGGTCGAGAGCAAGCCCGAGGAGATCGAGACTCTCGACCGGCGGATCATCCAGCTCAAGATCGAGCGCGAGGCGCTGAAGAAGGAGAAGGATTCGGCCTCCAAGGAGCGGTTGAAGACGATCGAGGGGGAACTCGCCAATCTGGAGCAGCAATCGGCCGAGCTGACCCAGCGCTGGCAGGCCGAGAAGGAGAAGATCGCCGGCGAG
>Ga0190265_10001989_pt1 | contig 13582 bp, 7 predicted proteins | sample Popmic124T_FD_133135 | JGI IMG/M metagenome (GOLD analysis project Ga0190265, IMG submission 133135) | Populus adjacent soil microbial communities from riparian zone of Indian Creek, Utah, USA - 124 T | ecosystem: Environmental > Terrestrial > Soil > Riparian zone | place: USA: Utah | collected... | reverse complement strand
GCGAGCGAGATCACCTGCTCGTGCCAGCTGGCATCGAACTTCTTCGCGAACAGCTCTGCTGGCTCGCCACCCTCGGGCGTCGCGCGCACCTTTGCGCTGGGACCGCCGCTCTGCGCGCCGACGCGCAAGCTGAGCGAAGCGCCCTTCGGAATGTCCAGGTAGTAGCTCAGGCTGCCAGGCGCGCGCAGCACCAGCGCCTTGCGCTTGGTGTCGCCGAGCGCGACGTCCTGCACCAGCGAGCCGTACGCGGGCAACGCTTCGCTGGCCGCGGGCGCGGGGGCAGCCGCGGGCGCGGGGGCCGCGCCGGGAACCGCGCTCGGCGCCGGCGCACCGGGCGGCAACACGCGCAGGTAGTCGAGCGCCGCGGCCACGTCCTGGCCGTCGAGCTTGGTGGTGCCGCCGAAGCGCATCAGCACCTGGTTCTCGCCGGCCTGGACCACTTCGGCGGGCACGTCGATGTCCTGAACGCCGTACTTGCCGGTCTCGCCGAGCTTCACGACCGGGATGCTCTTGCCGTTGACGAACAGCTGCAGGTTCTGCGTGCCGATCGGCTTCGCGCGCAGGCGCAGCCGCTGAGCGCCGGGCGCGAGCGGCAGATACACGCGGGCCGTGGCCGTCGCGTAGGTGTACGTGGTGTCGCCCTCGACGCCGTCCTTGCCGAAGCCGGTGCGCCAGTGGCCGATCGTGTACTTGTGGCGGGCGGGCGTGCCGAAGTCGACGAACAGGCCGCCTTGATCGACGTCCGCGAGGTGGGCGAGGTTGAGCAGGTTGAGGTGCGCGCGCATGCCCTCCGACGCGCCGGGCTGATCGGCCGGGACCGCTGTCGGTGCGGGCGCGAAGCTCGGCTCGGCGCTGGGCTCCGGGGGCGCAGCCGGTTTGCTGGGTTTGTCGCCGCCGCAGCCCAGCGAGAGCAGCACCACGGCTGGCAACACGTGCCGCCACGCTCGATTCAACCGCTCGACCATCTAGACCTCCTGCGGCTCGGGCTCGCTCCGCGCCACGACCGACACCTGAGCGCGCCGCAGACCCTGCGCCCGCGCGGTCGGACGGCGTTTTGCGCGCAGTACAACGCCATGATCGGCTTGTCCAGATCCTCCGCGGCGCGGGCCGACCGGGCCCGGGACGCCTCGATTCGCGCTCACGTGCGAAGACCGAGCAGCTTTCATTCGGCCATTAAGGGCTCTGGAGCTTCTTCTCCAAGCATCTAGATCTGCTCGCTTATTCCGGTGGAGCGCGGCCCACGACGAATACCAGCTGTCTTCGATTTCTGCGCAAGGCTCGTGGCGACGGGGGGCCGGACAGGTCAAAGATCGCAGCGATGGCTACGCGCGCCCCGCTCGACGTATTCCGCTACGTCGACTACCGCGAGTTCCTGCGCGCGTACTACACGCGCAAGAAGGCGCAAAAGCCGGGGATCTCGCTGCGCGCGTTCTCGCGCCGGGTCGGGCTCAAGTCGCCGAACTACCTGAAGCTGGTGATCGACGGCGATCGCAATCTCACCCAGGCGCTGGCGGTGCGCTTCGCGGAGGGGACCGGCCTGCACGGCGAGGGCGTGGAGTACTTCTGCACCCTGGTCGCCTTCAATCAGGCCAAGAGCGCGAGCGAGCGCGAGCTGCACTACGGGCGCCTGCGCGAGTTTCGCCGCTACCGCGAGACGCACAAGCTCGACGTCGCGCAGGAGGCGTACCACGCGCACTGGTACGTCCCGGCCGTGCGCGAGCTGTGCGCGCGCGCGGACTTCGTCGACGACCCGAAGTGGATCGCCAAGACGTTGCTGCCCGCGATCACGCCGGTCCAGGCCAAGCAGGCGGTCGCCGCGCTGTGCGAGCTCGGCCTGCTGGTGCGCGACGGCGACGGAAGGCTGCGCCAGGCCGATCCGCTGGTCGAGACGCCGGACGTCCCGCTCGGCCACCAGGTCGTGCGCTACCACCGCGAGATGATGCGGCTCGCGAGCGAGTCGCTCGAGCGCGTACCGCGCGAGGATCGCGAGATCGCGTCGCTGACCCTGTGCATCAGCGAGCGCGCGATGCGCGAGCTGAAGACCGAGCTCGAGCGCATCGAGCAACAGCTGTTGCAGCGCTTCCCGTCGGAAGACGCGGAGCGCGTGGTGCAGGTTAACTTCCAGATGTTCCCGCTCTCGAACGCGAAGGGGTGAGTCATGCTTCGATCGAGGAACGGATGGCAGCTCTTGATCGCACCGCTGCTCGTGCTCGCGTGCAATGGCACGCGGACCGGCAACCCCGCCGAGCCGGGCGAGCTGATCAAGTCGACGCTGGCGCGCGACGAGTCGCCGATGATTGGCGAGGACCAGCGCTTGGCGCTGCAATCCGACAACCAAGCGTTCGCGTTCGAGCTGTACCGGACGCTCGCAACGCAAAACGGGGCCAATCTGTTTCTCTCGCCCCACAGCATCTCGCTCGCGCTGGCGATGACCTATGCAGGGGCGAGCGGCGAGACCAAGGCTGCGATGGCCGACGCGCTGCACTTCTCGCTACCCGATGAGGCGCTGCACCCTGCGTTGAATGCAGTCGAGCTCGCGCTGCAGGGACGAGCCGACGAGGCGATTGGCGCCAACGAAGGAAACGCCGGCAAAGGCCTGCGGTTGTCGATCACCAACGGGCTGTTCGTGAAGCGCGAGCTTCGGCCGCTCGAACCGTTCCTCGACACTCTGGCCGTGAACTACGACACCGGCGTGCACGCGCTCGACTTCGAGAACGATCCGGAAGGAGCGCGCGGGGAGATCAACGATTGGGTCGATGATCGAACCGAGGGGCGTATCTCGGAGCTGTTGGCCAAGGGCGCGATCAATCCGTTCACGTCGCTGGCGCTTGTCAACGCCATCTACTTCAAGGCGACATGGCTCAGGGAGTTCGACAAGACACAAACGCGGCGTGAAGCGTTCCACGCCCCGCGTGGCGAGGTGACGACCGCGATGATGCACGGGTCGTTTCAGCGGCAGTACGCCGAGGGCAGCGGCTTCGCGATCGCGGAGCTGCCCTACTTGTCGCCGAACGTTCGGATGTTGATCGTGCTGCCCGATGAAGGCTCGTTCGCGACGATCGAAGCGGGCCTCGATGCCGATTGGCTACGGGAAGCCCGACAATCGCTTTCGCCGCACATGGTCGAGCTCACCATGCCGCAGTTCCAGTTCGCCTCGCAGTTCGAGCTAAAAGACGCGCTCACGACGCTCGGGATGGGGATCGCGTTCTCGGACAGGGCCGACTTCTCGCGCATGTTGGCCGCGCCCGCCCAGATCGGCGCGGTCACGCACGAAGCCTTCGTGCAGGTCGACGAAGAGGGGACCGAGGCCGCCGCCGCTACCGCCGTCGTGGTCATGACCCCGGTCTCCGCGCCGGCGGTACCACCCCCGGCCGAGCTGGTGCTCGACCGCCCGTTCATCTTCGCGATCTACGACGAGCCGACCGGGCAGATCCTGTTCCTCGGGCGGGTCATGGACCCGACCGCTGGCTGAGCCCGAGCGTGCTCAGTGGCCGTCGACGACGCGCGTCTCGCCGGCGCGGATGACCACGTAGCGGAAGCTGGTCTGGCCGCCGCGGCGCAGCAGCAGCTCGTGGCGGCCGGGGGAGAGCGCGGTGGCCACCGGAGCGCGGCCGAGCTCGCGGCCGGCGATGCGCACGCTCGGGGCGGCGCCGCCTCCCGTGTATTCCACGACGAACAGGCCCTGGCCGGGAGGGACCTCGACGCCGCGGTTGCGGTCGATGAACGGCAGCACGCGGCCGTAGCCGGGTGACACCTCGAACGCCTCGAGCTCCGTCTTTGCGGGGTTGGCGGGGAGCTCCGGGTCGGCGGCGGGCGGCTCGGGCGCTGGTTCGGGCACGGGCACGGGCCCGTTTACGGGCGCGGGGGTGGGGGTGGGGGCCGGCGAGCGCGGTTCAGTCGCGTGGGACGTGGAGCTCGACAAGGAGGCGTCCCGGGCATCGATCCACGGCGCGAGCAGGCGATAGCCAAAGAAGCCGAGCGCGGCGACCACGACCAAGGTGAGGCTCGTCCGCAGCCAGCTGCTGCCTGCCTGGGCCCGCGCGTTCGGCACGGGCGGCTGCGACGACACCGGCACGATCGCGGTCGAGCTCGAGGCCGAGCTCGAGGTCGAGCGCGATTCCGAGGTCGAGGCCGGCGGAACGCTCGGCGCCGACTCGACTGCGCTGCGACCGTCCTGCGGCACGCCGGGCGACGCGGGCGGGAGCGAGGAGCGCGAGCCGAGGGGCGGCGGCGAGGAGCTCGCTTTGGCGCGTGCGCGCACCGAGCGGCGCAGCGGTGGCGGCGGACCCGAGCGCGTCGCGCGATAGGGCATCGGCGGCGGGCGGCTCGATCGCCCGCGGCCCGAGGGGCGATCGCTGAACGGGGCGTCGCGAGCTTCCCCCGGCAGCGGCAGAGGCGGCGGCAGCGACGAGCGCGCGGCGTGCTCTCCGCCGTGCAGGAGCTCGCCGGGTCGCTCCTCGCGCGCACGCCACGCGGCCAGCGCGAGGTCCTGACCGTCGCGGCCCCACACGTGCACGATCGCGCCGCGACGTGCGAGCTCGCGCAGCTGTTGCTCGAGCTCGCGCGCGCCGATCACGCCGAAGTTCAGCAGCTCGCTGGGCGCCGCGCCGGTGCGCAGGCGGCTCACGAGATCGGCGAGCGCGGTCGGCGTGGCCGCGAGCAGCGGGCGCAGCACCTCGTCGTCGACGTCCACGCGCGCGACCTGCATCAGCCACGTGTCGCTGAGCGAGTCGAGCAAGCCGCCCAGCTCGGCCAGCCCTTCGTACAGCGCGCGATCGATCGGCTCGCCCAGCTCGGCGCGCAGCGGGCCCTCGGCGTGGGCGACGCCGAACCGTCCCACCTCGACGCCGAGCAGCTGCAGCAGCGCGGGGCGGCCGCGCGCGAACGAGCCGTCGGCCGCGGTGCGCGTCACCGACACGCGCGTGCCTTCGCGCAGGTCGACCTCGAACAGGTTCCAGGCGTCGCGCAGGCGTACCCGCGCGTTGGGGCGCAGCTCGGCCACGAGGCGCAGCAGCGCCGCGACGCCCACGTGATCGACGCGGCCCTGGACCTCGCCGTCGTGCGCGAGCAACGAGGCGAGCGCCGCGCGCGGGCGCAGAGCCTCGGCCAGCGTGCTCAAGATCTGATGCGTGCCCGCTTCCTTGCGCAGGTACCCGGCCGCGCCCGCATCGAGCTCGCGCATGCGCTGCAGGAAGTCTTCCTTCCAGGAGAGCAGCACCACCGGGACGTGACACAGCGCGGCGTCGCGCTTGAGCTCGCGGCACAGCGCGAAGCCGTCGATTTCGGGCATCACGATGTCGCTGACCAACAGGTCGGGCGTGCGCTTGCGCATCAAGGACAGCGCCTCGCGGCCGTCGCGCGCTTCGACTGCGATCGCGCCGGCCTCGCGCACCAGGCCGGCGAAGAACCAGACCACCGAGGGATCGTCGTCGACGATCACGATCCGGCGTCCTTCCAGGCTCTCGCTCAGGCCGACGTACGGCGCGGCGGGCTCGTCGTCGGTGAGCGCGAGCGAGAACGGCGCGCCCGCGTGGGCCACGGGATCGAAGTTCACCCGGCCCTCCGCGCGATCGGAGAGGTGCGCGCGAATGCGCGCGACGGCGGACCAGGTGGCCGCCAGCAGCTCCGTCTTGTCGCCCAGCTCGATGCGCTGGCCGCGGCCGCCGCGCAGCGCCCCGGCGATCCCGCGCCGCACCTCGTCGGCCACGCTGCGCGCGATCTCCTCGACCGTGCCGGCCTGCAGCTGCTCGAGCGCCGATTGCGGGCGCGCGCCGCGGCCGGCGAGCCGCTGCAAGCGCTCGAGCAACCCGGCGCGCGGCAGCGGCAAGCGCAGCACGGCGTCCGCCAGGGCGCGGCCGAGCTGCGCGTCGGCTTCGCTGGCCAGCTCGGGCACCAGCGCCACGATCGCGCGGCGTTCGTCGCGCAGCACCCGTACGAACGACTCTGCCCCTTCGCGCAACAGGCCGATCTCGATCATCACCAGGTCGGGCGCGACGTGGTCGATCACCAGCAGCGCGGTCTCCGCCTCGGCGGTGCTGGTGATCTCGCAGAACTCCGCCGGCAGAGCGGCGCGCACCTCGCTCTCGACCTCGGGGCTGGCGACCAGCAACGCGGCGATCACCTCGGGCGCGATCACCCCGCCGGCGATCGTCTGCGTGACGAGCATCGGGGGATCGCTCAGGCCGTGCTGGCGCTCGCCGGGCTCGAGCAGCGGCATGCTCCAGCGTTCGACCGCGTGGAGCCGCGCGGCGCGGGCGCGCTCGACGATCTCCAGCTCACCCGTCTCGGGGTCGAGCGAGTCGCACAGCGCGCGCACCGACGCGAGCTCGTCGAGGGCGACCGGCCGGTACCCGTCGCGGGCTGCGTCGAGTCGGGTGACGAGCGGCGAGATGCGCTCGAGCAGCGCATCTTCCTGAAAAAGCTGCGCCGACGCGTACAGCGCGTGCAGCCTGCGGCGCAGGCGCTCGGCCAGACGCTCGTCGCTGGGCGCGGGCTCGAGCGCCGCCGTGAGCTCGCGCAGCTCGCGCCCGCGTTCCGCGAGGCTCTCCAGAAAGCGCGCGTGCGCGCTTCCGAGCGCCGTGCCATGCTCGTCGGCCACGCGCAAAGCGTACGCTGCGCCCAGCGGCTTTTGAAAGAAGACGCGCCTCCATGTTCATCGACGAGATCACGCTGGAAGCGCAAGCCGGCGACGGCGGGAACGGCTGCTCGGCGATGCGCCGGGAAAAGTACCGGCCCCTCGGCGGCCCCTGCGGTGGCGACGGCGGCGACGGCGGCGACGTGGTGCTGGAAGTCGACGATCGGCTGACCACGCTGCTCGATCTCAAGCAGCGCCGCGTGCTCAGGGCCGAGCGCGGGGAGCACGGCCGCGGCAAGGACCAGTACGGCGCGCGCGGCGAGAGCGTGCTGGTGCGCGTTCCGGTCGGCACGCAGATCTTCGACGCCGAAGACGGCTCGCTGATCGTCGACCTCGACACCGTCGGCCAGCGCCACGTGATCGCCAAGGGCGGGCGCGGCGGGCGGGGCAACCTGCACTTCGCGACGCCGACCGATCGCGCCCCGAGCCGGGCCGACCCGGGTTCACCGGGCGAGCGCCGCCGCCTGCGCGTCGAGCTCAAGCTGCTGGCCGACGTCGGCATCGTCGGCTTTCCCAACGTGGGCAAGAGCACGCTGATCTCCACCATCTCGCGCGCGCGGCCCAAGATCGCCGACTACCCGTTCACGACCCTGGTGCCGAACCTGGGCGTGGTCTCGCGCGGTGAAGAGCGCAACTTCGTGGTCGCCGACATCCCCGGCCTGATCGAAGGCGCCGCGGACGGCACGGGCCTGGGCCATCGCTTCCTCAAGCACATCGAACGCACGCGCGTGCTGTTGCACCTGGTCACGCTCGACGACTCGCCGGGGCGCGAGCCGCTCAAGGACTACGCCGTGCTCTGCAACGAGCTGCAGCGCTTCGATGCCGAGCTGGCCGCGCGGCCGACCGTGGTCGCGCTGGCCAAGCTCGACCTGCCCGACGTGCGCGCGCGCAGCGCCGAGCTGCGCGCCGCTTTCGCCGAGCTCGGGCACACGCTGCTGCCGTTCTGCGCCGCCACCGGCGAAGGCGTGCCCGCCATGCTGGATGCGCTCGAGGCGCTGCTCGCCGCCAACCCCGTCAAGTCCCGCCCCCGCGCGGCGCCCCTGCCGCGGGCAACAGGCTGAAACGTCTCGCTACGAAGAGGCGGAGGTGCGAGGTCGCGGCGGGCGGAGGTGGCGTTTGGCGGCGTTCAGCTGCTGGCGGGTGGTGACGAAGCGGGCCCCGCTCCCGGCGAGGCGGGGGATCGACTCGGCGAGGGCGCGTACGGTTTCCCAGCGGGCGGGCGGCAAGCGCAGCAGCTCGGCGTCGATGCCGTCGGGCCAGTCGCCGAGCTCGTCGTGGCTCAGGGCTGCGCGCAGCTCGGCGAGCTGCGCGGGGGCGTGGCGTTCGCAGCGCGTCAGCAGCACGACGCGCGCGGGCAGCGTGAGCCCGGTATAGGTGCGCGCGGACGCCGTGCGGAACAGGTGATCGGCCGGGACGCGCTTCAGCGCTTCGGCGGCGGCGGCGACGCTCGAGCGCTGGGCGCCGCGTAGCTCGAGCTCGAGCCCGAGGCTGCACAGCGCGGTGCTCGCCTCCAGCGCGACGCGCGGGTCGAACGGCCGACCGCCGTCCTTGCCGCCGGCCAGCACCGCGTTGGCGAGGAAGCCGAGCTCTCCCATGCGCTCGGACCAGAGCGCGGGGTGATCGCGCTCGAGCAGGCGAAGCGCGGCCTGCAGCAGGGTGTCGTCGAACTCGGGCGCCGGCGCACCGCTCGCGGCCTCGGTGTTCGCGGGCAGCGCCGCGATCGCCTGCGGCTGATCGCCGAGGACGCCGGACTCCACCAGGACGCCGAGCAGCGACTCGAGCGCCGAGCGCTCTGCGACCGAGAGCGCTTGGCCGCCGGCTTCACCCGGGTCACCCGCTTCACCCACCTCGCCCGGCTCCTGCCCATCACCGTCGGGGACGGGGGCGCTCGGCTCGGCCGTGGCGAGCGGTTCGAGCTCGCGGAAGTACGCGCTCGCGATCGGATCCCGGTTCAGCTGCGAGGCGCTGCCGGCGACCGGGGTGCGCGCCAGGCGCAGGAAGCTCTGGGCATCGGCCGAGGAGAGATAGCCGCTCGCGCTCTGCTGCGCGTCGCGCTCGGCCGCGAGGTCGCTCTCGAGCGTCGCCTCGCGGGTGAGCGCCGTGTAGATCTCGTCCGGTTCCAGCGCGAGCTCGGCGAGCTGCGTATCCATGTCGCGGCAGCGCTCGAGCACGCGGCGCAGCAGCGCGTGATCCTCTTCGTCCAGCGCGAGCAGCGCGGTCAGCACCGCATCCCAGGCGTGCTCGTCGCGCGCGATCAGCAGCAGCTCGTGCCACGGGGCGTGCGGGCCACCCTCGTCGTCGTCGTCCTCGCCCTCCGCTGCCATCGCCTCGAGCCAGGCGCGCTCGACCACGCGCACCAGGCCGTGCACGGCGAGGGTCAGCAGGTCGAACGGTAGCTCGCGCAAGCGCGCGACGGTCTGCGCCTCGCCTGCTTCCAGCATCACCTCCAGCCACAGCGCGAACCGTTCCGGATCGAAGCGCTCGGCGCCGCCCTGCTCCGGCCGGGACCACAGGTCGCGGTCCCAGACCCGCGCGAGCTGCTGGGTCGTCGCCACCGCGACCAGCTCGCCGGCGTCCTCGAGGCCGACGTGGGCGATCAGCTGCCCGAGCACCGGGGCGCTGAGCTTGTCGACGACCGCGATCAACTCGGGGCGCTCGAGGATGCGAGAGAGCAAACGCGTCCCCGCTTGCGAACCTGGTTGCGAACGGGCCAGCTTGGTCACGACGGCCTCCACGAGCGGCGCAGACGTCCGCGCGCTTCATGGGTGTCGAGCAATCCCGGGTTTTTTCCTAGCTGGTATCTCACAGCGGGATCGCGGTAAGATTCTCTCAGCTCGGGGGGGCAAGAGGGCGGTTTTGAACCCGCCCCTACGCAAGACGGCGCCAGTCCGCGGGCGCGAGCTCGTAGGCGTGCTCCTGACCGGACGGAGTGTCCGATGTCCCCACGTGGCGGAAGCCCAGCGCGCGGGCCAGCGCGATCGACGCGTCGTTGCGCGTGTCCATCTCGGCCACGGCGCGCGCCACGCGGTAGCGCGCGAACGCCAGGTCGAGCAGCGCGCTGATCGCTTCGCGCGCGTAGCCCTTTCGCCAGTGGCTCGGGTGCAGCGCGTACGCGATGTGCGCGGTCTCGGGCTCCTTGATCGTCGCCTGGATGAAGCCGATCGGCTCGGGCTCGGCCTGCTGCGCGGGCTCGCGTTCGGACTCGGGCTCGCGCTCGAACAGGATCCAGGTGAGCCAGTGCTCCGTGCCGTCCGGGCTCTTGCCGGCGCCGAGAAACGCGTACTGCCGCTCCAGGCTCGCGAGGGCCGGGGGGCCGTCGGCGAGATACCGCCAGATGCGCGGATCGCTCAGCACGCGGCTCATGGCGGCCGCGTGCCGCAGCTCGACCGGCTCGGCGCGCAGGCGCTGCGATGCGATCGGCGGCCTGGCATCGGGCGCGCCCGTAGCCGGCGGGCCCGCGACGACCGGCAGCGATCGGCGACCGCGCGTGTTGGCGAGCGCGATCGCGGCGTTGCGGCGCAGGCCGTCGGGGCCCGGCCGCCGCAGCGGTGAGCCCTCGGTCAGCGCGAGCAGCTCGGCATCGCTGCGCTGCAGCAGCTGCTCGGCGTCGAGCGCGTGCCACGGGCGCGGCGCGTCGAGGCCCGGCATGCACGGTTCGCGTTCCGGGATGCGGTTGTAGGGGCAGACGTCCTGACACGCGTCGCAGCCGAACAGCCAGTCGCCCATGGCCGGACGCAGCTCTGCGTCGATCTCGCCGCGATGCTCGATCGTCAGGTAAGAGATGCAGCGGCGCGCATCGAGATCGCGCGGCCCCACGAACGCGCGCGTGGGGCAGATGTCGAGACAGCGCCGGCACTCGCCGCAGCGCTCGCGCATGGGCGCGTCCGCGGGCAGCTCGGCGCTGGTGACGATCGCCGCGAGCATGACGTGCGAGCCGAGCCCGGGCACGATCAAGCAGCTGTTCTTGCCGATGAAGCCGATGCCCGCGCGCTGCGCCCAGGCGCGCTCGAGCAGCGGCATCACGTCGACGGTCTCACGCGCGGTGTGGCCGCGCTCGCGCAGCAGGCGCACCAGCGGCCGGAGCTTGGTGCGCAGCACGTTGTGATAGTCGCGGCCCTGCGCGTAGCGCGCGACTCGGCCCGGGAACAGCCGCGGCAGCTCGGCCGTCGCCAGCGGCGGCGCTGGAACGGCGGCGGCCAACGCGATCACGCTGCGCGCGCTCGGCAACATGTCGGGGTGGGCCGGGTCGGGACGCACCGCGACGCTGCGCTGCATGTACGCCATCTCGCCGTGTTGGCCGGCGGCGAGCCAGGCGCGCAGGCGCGCGGCATCCTCCGTCAAGAGCTCGGCGCGGGCGATCCCGCTGCGCGCGAAGCCGCGCTCCACGCCGAGCGCCTTGAGCTGGCGCGCGAGCTCGTGATCAGCGTTCACGTGCGTGCGCGGGCGGCGGGATCAGACCGAGCTCACCCTCGTCTGGCTCGTACGTCGCCGGCTGCCGCTGGCGATCCGGCTCGTCGCGCAGCGGGTTCGACGGCTCGGGCTTGCCGCCGGGATGCGGCAGGATGAAGGGCTGCGCGTTGAACGTGCCGCACTGGCGTTCGTTGCGATAGAAGCCCCAGTGCACGTAGACGCGGCCGTCGCCCGACAGGATCTTGCGCGGCGGCACCGGATACGGCGCGGCGCGCATCACCGCGTCGAACGCGCCGTAGTCGAACGGCAAGAAACCGCTGGTCTTGGCGATCCCGACCTTGTGCACGCTGCCGTCGGCGTTGATCACGATCTCGAGCGTGGTGTTGAGCGAGCGGTCGTCGAACGGGCCGCCCGCGATCGGCAGGTTGCGCAGGAAGCCGAACGCGTACTCGCGGTGGATGCGCCGGTGGATGCTGGCCAGGTACGCAGCGAAGGGCGAGGCCGCGGTGTTGAGCGCGGTCTGCGTGCCCGGCTGCACGTTGGGCACGAAGTTCTCGATCGCCGCGCGGAACTTGCGCCACATCTGCTGGCGGTTCTGCCCCTGCGAGCGCGAGCGGCGCTGCGCGATGTACGCCTGGCGCTGAGCGCTCAGCTCCTCCTCGCCGAAGGTGTCCTGGAACTGCGAAAACGACAGCTTGAGGTTGGGCTCCGTGCCGGGGGTCTGCTGCGAGGACGCGCGGGTGCTGCGCTCCGCCGACGGTGTGCCGGGCCGCAACGCGCCGCCTTCGTCGCCCTCCCCTCGCCCTTGCGGGCGCTTGCGGATCACGAAGGTGCCGGACCCGTCATTCACGATCAGCGTCTCCTCGACGCCGCCGCTCGGCGCACCCGAGGCGCGCGCGGGTGCCACCTGCTCGGTCGCGGGCTGCGGCGCGGGCTCGGCGCGCGCGAGCGCATCGGCCGCGCGATCACCGCCGCTGGCTTCCGATGGCTGCTCGGGCTTCTGCTGCGCTTCGCGCTCGTTGGCGGTGCGCTCCTCGCTGCCCGTGACGTTCTGCAGATCGGCGACCTCTTGCTCTTCGGAGTCGCCGGCTTCGGCCTGCGCTTCGGCGTTCGAGGGCCGGGAGCTCGGCTCGGGCTCCGGGTCGTCGCGGTGCATGTTGCGCACGTTCGCGATGCTCTCTTCGGCCACGCGCCGGTTCTCCTCGGCGATGAAGCGCGGGTTGTCCGGGGCCTCGACGTTGGGGTCGTCGCTCTTCTGCGTGACGGCGAGCGGGTTCTCCTTCGGCGGCGGGGGCTCGGGCGTCGGCTGGACGACCTCGGGCTTGGCCACGATCGGCGTTGGCTCGGGCTTCGGCGCGGGGGTCGGAGCGCGCTCCGGCGGGCGCTGCGGCAGCGGCTCGAGCGGCTCGTCCTTCTTGGCGCGCGGCTCGGGGACCACAGGGACGGGTTTGTCCTTGTCCTCCGGCTTGGCGGGCGCGAGCGGCGCGAGCTCCAGCTCCACCATGGTCGGCTTGGGGGGCGGTGGCGCGTGCAGCAGCGTCTCGGCCAGCGAGCCGAGCACCTCGTAGACCGGCAAGTGGATGCAGAGCGATGCGATCAGCGCCACGCAAAACACCACAAGGCTGGGGCGCAAGAACCGCACGCTATCTCCGCGAGCCAACCGTAACACGCGCCCCCCGCCCGAGCAGGGGGGGCGATGACGAGGGGATGAAGGTTAACCGCCACGGCGCCGAGGAACGCCAACGACAAGATTCAGAGTCTCAATCTTTTGGAGTTCTTCGGCGCCGTGGCGGTCAATCCTCGCCGTTCACGGGCACGTGTAGCTGACCGCGCGCAACGCGGCGGTCGGTCGGGTCAGCTGGGGGAACTCGCCGATGAAGAGCAGCGCGTGTGCGCCCTGGCAAGACGCGGCCACGTGGGTGAAGGCGTGCGAGTCGTCGTAGAACTGCTGCTCGCCGCGGCTGCGCGTGAGCTCGGCGTCGAGCCAGTTGATGCCGATGAAGTAGTCGCCGCCGTACGTGCGCGGGGTCGCGCTGACCAGCCCGCCCATGCACGCCACCAGCGCCGGGCGCCCGGTGCCGTCGGCGCGCCCGACCCGCACCGGCGCGTTCTGCAGGCCGGTGGCGCCGAGCGCTGCGACGTAGAGGCCGGTCTTCTCGCCTTCGCGATGATCGCGAAAGGCGAGCACGACCCGCCCGCTCTGCGCGATCAGCTTGGGCATGGCGGCGTAGTTGCCGACCTGGTGCAAGGTGCGCGCCCCGCCCGCACGCGTCCACTCGACGATCCGGCTGTGCAGGACGCTCTCGCCGTCGACCCAGGTCTCGGCCCAGGTCGCCATGCTGCGCCCGTCGGGCCCGAGCGCGAGCGATGGCGCAGAGGCCACGCGACCGGGCTCGGACAGCTGGACGGGCTCGCCGCGCGGGTCGTCGCTCGCGCCGAGCGCGAGCCACCACACGCCCTGGCTGTCGGCCGCGCCGTCGTGCCAGACCAGCTCGAGCCCCTCGCGCGTGCGCGCCAGCGCGACGCCCTCGCTGAGCG
>Ga0190265_10001988_pt1 | contig 13584 bp, 14 predicted proteins | sample Popmic124T_FD_133135 | JGI IMG/M metagenome (GOLD analysis project Ga0190265, IMG submission 133135) | Populus adjacent soil microbial communities from riparian zone of Indian Creek, Utah, USA - 124 T | ecosystem: Environmental > Terrestrial > Soil > Riparian zone | place: USA: Utah | collected... | reverse complement strand
GTCAGTTTCAAGACCCTCACCGACCCAGCCGAGTCGCCCGACGCCGTCCGCAATGTCTATGAGGAGACGGGACGGCTCGGGTAGCGAACAGTGGGCGCAGGCCCGACCCCCGTTATCTGCTGGTCGCGTCGTGCATGGACAGGTCCCGTTTTGCGGTCACCCGGGCAGCTGACTCTCCCCTACCCGCCATCCATAGGGAAACGGGACGTGTTCGGTGGGAGTAGACCTATGCCATGCGAGTCGCTTAAGGCGCTGACGAGCTGGTCAAACTTACATCTAATACGGGTAGCCAGCTGCCTGCTCATGGGCTCCTTCAACCGACTTAACCCATCTAAGTGACGAGGACAGGTCCGCTCCATCTTCGCGGGTGCAGTCCGTACAACAGCTCAGACGTATTGTAGAGACGGGTCTCCGGGCTGCCGCGTGACCCTCACCGAAGGCAGGGAACGGACAGGATCCTTAATCTATAGCCCTTCGAATAGGTAGCCGTGTGTGAACTCCGGCCGGTCACGAGACCCCTACGAGGACCGTTCCGCCCACTGCCAGGACGGAGCCGACCACGGCGCCACCCGTGACATTTTCAACGTCGCGGAGCAGAACCCTCGACAACACCAGCACCCAAACAGGTTGGGTAGCGATGATCGGGCTGACGACTGAGACCTCTCCTGTCCTCAGAGCTGTGTATGCACATAGGATGGCCCCGGCCGAGAGCACCCCCTGAAGAACAAACCACCACCTGCCGGCGCCAAGCCTGACGCGTGAGCGCAACGACCTGCTCATTCCGAACGCTGCTCCCCATACGACACAGGCAGATAGGAGCCCAACAGTCGCGCCAAACGCCGGCTGCGGAAACCTGGCCATCGCCATGTTGATGGTGAGGTCGGAAGCGCCATAGATCGCTCCGGCCCCGATGGGCAGGAGCAGTACCAGACGGCCGGGGATGGTTATCGACTCGTCCAGTTGGGAGGTCGCCTCGTCGCCGACGCCGAGCGGACCACCCCCACGGGTCAATGCCCAGATACCCGAGATGATCACCAGCACGCCGCCCGTGCGAAGGAGCCCGACCGGCTCGCCCAGCATTACGGCCGCTCCCAGCACGCTCACCAGCGGATGGATGCTGGTTTGCACCGGCATATGCACCGTGCTGTTGAGGCGGCTTAGACCAGCGATCATCAGCAGCCTGCCGATCCCCGACCCGAGAACCCCGGCCAGTACGAGCAGCGGCAACAGATCCCACGTGATCCTAGGTGGTGGAGCGATCGCAACCGCGATCACCAGGACCAGCAGACCGGCCGGAAGCGACAACGCCAGGCCCCCAAGTGTGCTTGCGCCGACGAGTCCTCTTTTCGAAGTGACAGCAGCCGCAGCGAACCCGACTGCAGCGAGCAGAGCCATGCCTACGGCCAAGAGACGTCGACTTCCTGGCTTCCAACGCGCCCTGCGCGATAGCAGGGGAACAGCCGCGGCCGGTCGAGTTGTTGGACTTGACTCAACCCTGTTCGAGCGACCCGTTGTTCCGAAGTGAGCCCTCGGAGTACATACCCGTGATGTGATTCACGACCTCGGCATGGTTCGTTTCTGAGGCGAGTGAGTGAGCGACCAACCTGCCAGCCCTGAGGATCCAAACCCGGTCGGCGATCTCGAGGACCTGCGGAATGTTGTGGCTCACCAGCAAGACGGTCATGTTCGCCGCACGGAGCCGGTCCACGCTTTCCATAACGCGCATGCTCTCACGGACGCCGAGCGCTGCCGTGGGTTCGTCCATGATGATCGCCGTCGCACCCCATGCAGTGGCCCTGGCGATGCTCACGCCCTGACGCTGACCACCCGAGAGGAACTGCGTCTCCAGAGACGGATCGAGATTGCGGATTCCGAAGTCGGCGAGGATTCCCGCTCCCTTGTCACGCATCTCCTTCTTCTTCAGCGCTCGACCCTGCCACCAGGGACGGTGCATCTCCCGGCCGAGGAAGATGTTGTCGGTGACGTCGAAGTACTCGACCAGCCCCAGCTCCTGGTAGACGGTTTCGACACCGGCCTCACGGGCTCCCAATGGACTGGTGAACCGGGCCTCCTCGCCGGCCACCCTGATCTCCCCTGAATCAGGTGGAAAAACCCCCGACAGGCATTTCACCACCGTCGTCTTTCCGGCTCCGTTCTCTCCCAACAGCGCGGTGACCTCGCCGGGGAGGGCCCAAAGCGATACACGTTTGAGTGCCTCCACTCCCCCGAACCGTTTCTGGATCTCGATCACTTCGAGCCCGGGGACGCGGGGAGGTTCGGGAACAGGCACCTCCAAGCCGAATGTCGTCACCGTTTCACTCATGATTCGCCTCCAAGCGATTCCATAACTCCTCGAAACCGACCCTCGATCGGCGCAGGAGCTCTACCGGATCGAGGTGCCACAGAGATCGCTCTCCCAGATCGCGACCGAATGTCCCGTCATCGGAGAAAACCTCGAGCTCGTACCAGCCGTCATAGCCGGCATCACGGAGGGCTTGCAGAAGCGAGACCAGGTCCATCTCCCCCTCACCAGGGATGGCTCGGTCCCACCAACCCTGCGAACCGGGCTTCCAGTCGTTGACCTGGACCGAGCTGATCGTGTGGCCGTACGTTCTAATGTCGTCCGCAGAACCCGGATAATCCCAAACGTGCCAAGAGTCGACCATCAAATCGATGTTGTCGGCCCCGGTGTCTGCGATCAGCTCGAGCCCCTCGGGGATCGTGCGAGCGAACCCGGTCCCATCTGGACGCGGCCTGATGATCTCGAGGGCCAGTCGGACACCCTCCTCTCCGGCGGTGAATGCTGCCTCCCGCAACGACGATACGCTTTGCGCCCTCGCCTCTTCGGGATCGAGAGCTCCGGGCGCACCGGGCAGAACGGCAACGGAGACTGGAGAGAACCGGGCAAGTCGCCGGATTCCTTCGTTGAGAAGCGCTAATCGGTCCCCCGGATCGACTGGCTCAGGGAACAACCCGGGAGCCGGGAAGATGCCGGGAACCGCCGGGAAACAGAATGTGGCCGTCAGCCCGCCTCCCTGGAACTGCTCGACAGCTTCACTGATGTCGTCGAATGGAAGCTTGTACTCCCAGATGCCCATACCCCGGATGTCGGCCGCCTGGTAGTTCTCGATGTCCTCCTTGAACGTCGTGTTGTATGTCGAGGCAGAGCATGAGGCGAACAGTGGTGTCGGCAGAGCCCGGTCGTCAGGTGACATTGGTGCCCTTTCCCCGGAGAGTGGCCACGGCCACCGCAGTGATGAGAGCCAGCCCGTTGAAGACCGGCTGCACCCAGTGCGGCGCACCGAGCTGCTGTATTCCGTTGATGAGCACAACCAGCAACGCAAGGCCCGTCGCCGTGCCCGCGACGTTGAACTTGCCCGGGATGATCAGCGTCGAGCCGAGAAAGATCGCCGTCACGGACGGCAGTAGCAGCTCTATCCCCGCCTCGGGGCTCCCAGCTCCGATGTTGGCTAGATAGAGAAAGCCGGCGACTCCGGCGAGCGTACTCGACAGGATCAGCGAGATCCACGAGAGACGGTCGGTCTTGATCCCGGCCATTCGGGCAGCCGACTTGTTGCCCCCATTCGCATACATGTGCTTTCCCGTGGCTGTGACGTGGAGCACGTAGGCGGCGATCGCGTACATGATCAGCATGATGTAGACGGGCAGGTGGACCTCGAAGAGCCGCGCCCTACCAATCGCGATCAAGTCATCTCTCATACCGAAGACAACGACCCCACCCGAGATCCACAGCGTCAGGCCCGAGACCAGGGTTCCCACACCAAGCGTCGCGATCAGAGATACGACGCCAACCTTGACGATCAGGAAGCCGTTGATGATCCCCACCACCACGGCAACTGCCATCCCAACTGCGATGGCGGGGACCGCCGACCAGCCGTTGAGCGCTGAGAGAGTGGCAACGATGACCCCGACAAGTCCCGAGAGGAACCCCACCGAGAGGTCAAAGTAGCCATTGATTGCGGCAAAGAGGAGACCCAGCGCGGCAATCCCAAGGAACGCTTGGGAAATCAGCATGGTCCGGATGTTCAACGCGGTGGGAAAGGTCTCAGGCCGCAGGACGCTGAAGACCAAGAACAAGATGATGAGGACGTAGAGGCCCCCGAGCCGCGATGGGGCGAGGAATCCCCAGCGGCCCCGGCCACCCGCGCCTCTTTGCTCAACGTCCCGGTCCCCCGAAGCCTCTAGCACGGGCGAAGTCATTGATGTTCGTGGTCCGGTCATTGCATCTGCTCCCAATATCCCGTCGATTGACTCCAGGAGTGCATTCAGCGGTCACTCATTGACGCGCACCAGAATCTTCAGTTGCCCCCGATCCGGATCAGCTAGCGCCTCGAAGCCGTCGGCCATGATCTCTTCCCTGACTATCTGGCTCGTCACGATCTGATTGGCTGGGTACGTGCCGTCGGCGATCATCCGCACCGTACGCACCCATGCGTCCCGGGTGTAGCCGAGGGCGCCCTTGACGCTGATCGCCCGGCGGGTGATCGACCGGACGTCGAACTCGGTGGTTCCGCGATGGACCGAAGGCACGCACACCGTGCCGCCGTTGCGGACCGCGCTCACCGCGAAGTTGAGGGTGCCATCCTTGCCGGCGCAGTCGATCACCTTGTCGACGCCGTAACCACCGGTCAGGTCCAGGATGCGATCAGTCTGATCCTGGAAATCGCTCGTCAGGATCTCGGTCGCACCCAGCCGCTTGATGATCTCCGCCCGCTTTGCGTTCGGCTCAGAGACGTAAACCCGGGTGGCACCGGCGGCAAAGGCCGAAAGCACGGCCAGTGAACCGACCGGTCCCGCCCCAAGCACCAGGACTGAATCCCCCGCCGTCACGTCAGCGACCATGACCGCGTTTAGTGAAACGGCAGCCGGCTCGACCAGGGCGCCCTGTTCGTCGGTCAACTCCCCGAGCGGGGTGAGCTGATAGTCCTTGGCCAGCACTAGATCACCGAAACCACCTCCAGCCTCGGTGAGGCCGAGGCAGGTCTTGTTGGGGCAGAGGATGAAGCTCCCGTTCCAACATTGCGGGCACCGTCCGCAGTGCTGGAAAGGCATGATCGCGGCGCGATCTCCCGGTATGACGTTTTCGACTCCTTCGCCCACTTCGACGACACGGATGGCGAACTCGTGACCCAAGATCTGTGGCTGGCCGGGAACCACCATTCCGTAGCCAAGGAATTCCTTTACATCGGTCCCGCAGATCCCCGCCAGCAATGGTGCCCCCAGGACCTCTCCCGGCCCGGGTGCTTGGGGCGAAGGCGCCTCATCGTCGAACCGGATGTCCTTGGGTTCGAGTACACGCACCGCTTTCAATTTCCGCCTCCTTGCACTTCTGGGCCGTTCATGATCACGGTCACCGCCTGGCTAGTCCCGGGGCTCTGTCATGAACAGAGCCCCGGTTTCTACAGTGCTCCACACCGATGGGCTAGCTGGGGGGCATCCAATACGTCCTCCACAGCGTGCGGTAGTCGAAGGGCCCGGTGTAGCCGGTGGACGGAGTGGTCACACCGGCGTAGTTGTCGATTGTGATCAGCTGCGTCGGGACACGGCTCCCCCCTGGAGCCTCGTCATGAAGCGCTCGGTTGAGCTCATCGACGGCGATATAGCCCGAGTATTCGGAGGCGGCGCCCTGGCATGCGGCTTGTATCTCCTCGTTGATGATCGCGGAAACCTCAGGTGGGACGCAGTCGAACGAGATCAGCCGGACCTGCTCGGGGAACTCACCACCGAGCTGCTGTATGCCCTGAATCGCGTAGATCGCGTAGGCGCCGACGTCGATCATCACGTAGTTGATATCCGGGTTTGCGGCTAGGACAGCCTGGATGCGTTGGGGCACCACCTGGAACACCTCGAGGCTGGTGTACTCCTCAGCTGCGACGATCTCGCAGTGATCGCAAGCTTCCAAGACCTCCTGCACACCCTGGTCACGTAACTGGACAGTCCGGTTGACCGGATTGAAGAAGAGGAGTGCCTTCACCTCCTCACCGCGCTCCCAGGAGTCGGCGACAATCCAGCTCCCGACCACGCGGCCTTCTCTCAGGTCGTCCATGCCGGCTTCTGCAAACACCAGCTCCGGAGCGTCACCGGGCTCGTTGCCGGCCATCGTCGACACCACGGGGATGCCGCGGTTCGAGGCTTCCACCATGGCGTCGCCGACGACGCGCTGGTCTGTGGCCACGAGCGCGATGGCATCGAAGTCCTGAGCAAGGATCGTACGGAACGCTCGGAGCCGGCCCTCGTTGGTGCCTGCACCATCGAAGGCAGTCGTCAGCCAACCGACCGCTGCGGCCGCCTGTCGCACACCACCTTCCTGGATCTGAGCGCCGACACTTCGCGAGTTCGCATTCAGGATGGCGAGGTTCACGCCTTCCTCGAACACCGGCGCTGGTCCAGAGGGGTGATGAGAATCGAACTCCGGCGCGGCGCTCGCCTCCGCGACCAATGCCTGGGCGTCCAGGACGTACTGCGGCGTCTCCGCCGCAGTGGTCGTGGCGGTGGCAGCAGTCGTGGTAGATGCCTCCGGCGCTTCGCCTTCAGTCGTTGTGGCGGCTGAGGCCGTGGTTGTGGTTTCGTCGGTAGTCTCTGAAGCGCATGCCGTAACCACGAGCAGCAGCGCTACGAGCAAGACACCGTATCGACCTATCGGTCGCATGCCATTCTCCTCTTCCATGAGCTGCCCGGAACCGGACAGCCGCGTCCTTGCTATTCGGACAAATGAGGTCAGCGGTCCGAACTGTCGCTCTGTCTTTCCTCCTCTCTCCTCCTCCGTTGATGCTCAGACATTCGCGGCGACGACTGCATCGACACTTACGACTCCAGCAGTGGCGGGTCGCACAACTACCGGGTTGAGGTCGACTTCGGCGACCTCGGGGTGGTCCAGAGCGAAGCGACCGAGCGCCACGAGGAGTTGGGCTAGGGCGTCGGTATCGGCGGGCGCCGTCGCCCGATAGCCTTTGAGGAGCTCTGCGCCTTTGATCGCCTCCATCATGCGCTCCGCTCCCTTCTCGTCCAGAGGTGCCACACGGAAGGCGACGTCTTCCAGGAGCTCGACGAAAACGCCCCCGAGCCCGAACATCAATACGACACCGAGGTCGTCCATTCGTCGCATCCCGACTGCGACCTCGACGCCACGTGGTGCCATCTCCTCGACGATGACGCCGATGACGCTGAAGCCGGCCTGCCGACCTGCCTCAGTGACCGAGTCAAACGCCGTCGCAAGTTCGGCGGGGGAGGAGACCCCGAGCACCACCCCGCCGATGTCGCTCTTGTGACCGATCCCGGCGCCTTCGACTTTCACGGCGACGGGGAAGCCGGCGTCCTCGGCCGCGCGTCTGGCTTCGCCGACAGAGGATGCGAAAGCCCACTTTCCGAAGCCGATGCCATTGGCTTCCAGCAGCCGACGGGACTCAGTCTGCGACAGCAACCGCCGGGATGGTGTCGTAGCAGAAGGCGCAGGTTGCTCCGCTGTGCCCCTGCCCGATAGGACCGACAGCGCTGTTCCGATCTTGCCGACGTCCTCGATCACGATCAGCCCGGCGGACCGGGCCCGGGAGCCGAAGTCCTTCTGACAATTGAATGGGACGACGATCAAGCCGGTCCTGGCATCGCCGAGGGAGGCCAATGAGCGAATGAGCGCCTCAGAGTCGTAGCCAAGGTCGTCGTACACGGAGTGGAGCGCCACGACGAAGGCGTTATGCGTCCCCGCGTCACGGAGCAGTTTGATCAGGCCGGCCACGCGCTCAGGGTGGGTGAACACGCCCTGCTGAAGATCGACGGGATTCGACACTTCGATGAACGAGGGCAGGAACTCTGCGACGCGGTCTGCCGTGTCGGGGCTGATAGCCGGCAGAGTCAAGCCGGCGTCGTGGCACTCGTCGGCGATCAGCGCGTTCATGCCCCCCGAGTTGCCGATGACGGCGACGCGTGCCTTATGCCAGCTCCTCCGCTGGCTAGCTGCCACCGTCACGGTGGCCACGAGGTCGTGCAGGCTGTCGGCCATGGCCACACCTGCCTGCTCGAAGAGGCCCCGATACACCCCTCCGTCGCTCGACAAGCGGCCGGTGTGGGTCTGGGTGGCGCGACCTCCAACCGCGGTAGTGCCGCCTTTGATGAGAACCACCAACTTGCCGAGTTCGCGTGCTCGCTCCCCCATCGCAAGAAATGCCATCGGGTCGCGGACGTACTCCACGTACCCACAGGCCACCTCGATGGCGTCATCCTCCAGGAAGTGACTTATGCAGGCGGCAACAGTCAGGTCGAGTTCGTTGCCGGTGCTGACCCAGTAACTCAGTCCGACCCCGGCCTCTTCCAGTAGTCCGAAGGCGGCGCCGCCGAGCGCCCCACTCTGGGAGACCCAGGCGGTGTTGCCCCCCGTCGACCTCACGCCATGGGCAAAAGCCGCGTTGAACGTGGTGCAGATCCCTTCCCGAAGGTTGGCGTAGCCCTGACAGTTCGGCCCAAGCAGGCGGACGCCAGCCCGTCGAGTCTCGTCGCCGAGCTCCTGTTCGATCGCCGCACCCTCTTCCGAGTACTCAGCGAATCCCCCGGTGTAGACGATCAGCGAACGCACCCCGGCCCCGATGCAGGAGCGAACGGCGTCCCTGACCCCACTCGCCGGTACCGTGAGGATGCCGAGATCGGGAGGTCGAGGGACATCGAGCACGCTCCCATACGCGGCCAGTCCGTACAACTCGTCGTACTTTGGATTGATCGGGTAGACAGCACCGCGGTAACCGAACTTCTGCAGGAAATGGAAAGGCCGCCCGCTTATCTTGTCGATGTTCGGTGAGGCACCGACCAAAGCGATGCTCTCGGGCCGGAATAGAGCTTCCAACCGATCATCAGTCATGGCCGTCGGGCTCTCGTAGGCGGACGGTTCCATCAATCGGCCCATGACATCGACACCACCTCGCGGGTGTTGGCAGCCTGGTCGACTGCCCGGGAAATCGTCAGGACATCGAGTCCGTCTTCCCCGGTCGCCAGTATTGGGTTTCGCCGTCCGGTGCCGACGCTGATCATGAAGGCATGGGTTTTCTCTTGCATGGCTCCGAAGTGATCGCCGAGCGCCCAGTCGCCCGGCATGAACGACCCGAGGTTTGCCATATTCATGAGCGCTTCATGTCTTGAGAGACGGAATCCTCGAGATCGACGAGGACCGCGTCGCTTCCCGACCTGAAGGCCTTCTCCAGGAGGTCCAGCCGGTTCCCCGGAGTGAAGATCATGGATCGGACCGGGTCCATATCGCCTACTTGATCGCCATCGGGTTGAGCGGAGACCCCACGGCACGGGTGAAAGGCAGCGGAGGTCCGCAGAACATGAACTCGTACGTCTTGTCCGCCGCGCAGTCCGCTGCCAAGGGGTCGAGGTCGAAGATCTCGCCCAGCCAGAGGCCCATATAGACGATGAAAACAATGTGAAGCGGCTGGGTGACATCCGGGGTCTCATTTGGACGAACCTCCAGACCCCAGGTGTCGGCCGCTATTGCGGCGATCTGCCTCTCCGCGACCCAACCCACGCTGTCGAGCCCCAGGCCAGGAGCGTCGCCGCCGGCATAATCACCCCATTCTCCTGCGGATCGCGCCGCTGTCATTGCTCCGGTCCGAAGGAAAACGAAATCACCCGGTCCCACGGTGACGCCAGCATGAGCCTCCGCTTGCTCGAGCTCCTTGGCGCCGATAACCGTGCCGGGGGCGAGCCAGTCCACCTCGGCCGCGCGGCCGAGGTCGAGGAGTACGCCACGGCCGACCATCCCGTTGGCCGCCTTCACCACGTCGCCCTTGATCGCTCCCTTGCTGGATACCCACTCCGCGCCGTAGCCGTTGTAGATCTTTCCGTCGTAGACCGCGTGCCCTAGAGCGTCCCATTGGGTACCGGACTGGAGAGGCATGATGACTATGTCGTCGGTCCCCCGGAAATGCTTGTCGACTCCGCCGTAGAAGTCCCGAACTGATGTCCCTGCCACCACGTCGGCACCGTCACGGATCATCAGGTGGATCGGATTGAACCGGCCATAGCTCCCGTTTTGGGGGCCCGCTTCGTCGTAGGGCAATGCCATCGAAACGGTTCGCCCCTGTCTGACCAGCCGGGCCGCGGCGACCACCATGTCGGCGGTCACCTGATTGAGCGTTCCCCGCTCGTCGTTCGGACCCCAGCGGCTCCAGTTGCTGTACCTCTCGCCCAGCTCGCGGACAAGATGAATGTCGGGTGCCACTCTCCTCCTGTCTGTGGTCGACCCCGTCGGGCCCGACTAAGGCCCCATCTGGTATGTCTCAGTTCCTGAGACGATGACTCAACGTTCTCCAACGATAACCAGGCGACCAATGGGCGTCAACTGGTTGACCGTCGAGCAAACTCGGCCGCTTGCCGAAGGGTGCGGCGGTCCGCCCGGGCGCTAGTGCCGGTATCCGAGAGCGATCGAAAGGGAGCGAGCGGCCACCTCGACCGCCTCGCCCATCTCGGGGATATGCCCGCGATCCAGCCTTGCGATCGGACTGGTCAGAACCACGGCGCCCAGACAGGTGCCACTCGCGTCGAAGAATGGGGAGGCGACGGCCGACCCACCGTCGAGGCGTTCCGAGATGCTCACCGAATACCCGACCGCTCTGTCGGCTTCGACCACTCGCAACAGCTCGATCGGATCTGTGATGGTCCTTCCGGTAGCGGGCTCCAGATGAAGCGAAGCGATGACTTCGGCCGCCTCTCCTGTCGACAAGCCGGCCAGGATGGCCCGCCCGCTCGCCCCGATGTGGAGAGGGAATGGCTTGCCGAGGTCGAGAACGTATCTGACGGGGTTACTGGTCGGCACGTCGTAGACGAAGACTCCATAAGGTCCCTGGCGGAGACACACATAGGTCGTCTCGTCGAATCGCTCGGTGAGTCTTTGGAGAACGGAAAGAGCTGCTGTGGACAGGCTGTCACGAACGGCCAGTGACCGGCTGATGGCCATCAGGCGCGGACCGGGCTGGTAGGTCCCGCCGTAACGCTCGAGCACACCCATGTCGGCCAGACGTTGCAGGATCCGTCCAACGCTGCTGCGATCGACACCGATCTGGCGGGCGAGCTCTCGAGGACCGACCGAATCTTCCGCCGCCACGATGCCTTCGAGAACCTGAAAGACCCGTCCGAGCGGTGACCCGTCCAAGGCCCGCTCGCTCCTCTTGCTCATGTCAGTCACGCTCAGGACGCCACCTCCTTGTCCCGATCGAGACTTACTGAGTGCCGTTTGCCAATTGCGGGAGCGGAGCCTACCGTATGTAAGTCAATGTCTCAATATTTGCGACATCCGGCCGGGGGTATGAATCATTGACCTGGGCGTTGTCGCCTGAGCAGGAACTGTTCCGGACCACCGTTCGAGACTTCTGTGTAAACGAGATCGACCCGGAATATGTTCGCCACTGCGATCGGGAGCACGAGGCGCCCCGCGACCTCTACGACAAGATCGCGGATCAGGGTTGGCTGGGCATCAACGTCCCGTCCGAGTACGGCGGCGAGGATGCCGGGCCCATTGAGGTCGCCATACTGCTCGAAGAGTTGGGCAGAGCCTTCCTGGACCTTTCGTTCTGGGTATTCCGGGCAGTTGCCTGGGGTGGCCTCGCCGTCGGGACACGGGGCTCGGAGGAGCTCAGGCGCGAGCTGCTGCCGCAGATCGCATCAGGTGACCTCACCATCTGCTTCTCACTGACCGAACCTGACGCCGGCTCGGACGCGGCTTCGATATCTCTCTCCGCCGAGGAGGACGGCGACCACTACGTCTTGAACGGGCAGAAGGTGTTTACCTCCGGTTTCAAGGTGAGCGACCTCGACGTGGTCGCGGCACGAACGTCGACAGGGGGCAACAAGCACCACGGGATCACCAACTTCGTCGTGGACACGAGCAGTCCGGGCCTCGAATGGCGACCGATCGAAACGTTGGGCCACTGGCCGCTGGGGACGGCGATGCTCTATTTCACCGATGTCAGGGTCCCGAAGGGCAGAATGCTGGGGGTCTTACATGAGGGGTGGGCCGATCTCGGTGAGTTCCTCCGCTTCGAGCGATTGTGCCTGTCTGCTGCCAGGACCGGTGCGGCCGGTGCAGCTCTCGCCGACGCCGTCGCCTACGCCAATGAGCGGCAGCAGTTCGGAAAGCCGATCTCCCAGTTCCAAGCGGTATCGCATCGGCTGGCCGACATGCAGGTCCTTGTCGAGATCTCGCAGGCACTTGTATACCGTTACGCATCGAGGCTGGCCGATGGAAGCGCGACCACCCGTGACGCCGCCATTCTCAAGCTCTATGCCTGTGAGGCATACAAAGAGGTAGCGGATAAGGGGCTCCAGGTGCTGGGCGGCTATGGATATACGATGGAGTACGACTTGCAGAGACATTTCCGCGAGTCGCGACTGGGTGTCATCGGCGCCGGGACCTCCGACATCCAGCGCAATATCATCGCCAAGACAATGGGTCTGTGACCACGATGATCACCGGGGCGCCCCGCGGCTGGGCAGAGCGGGAACCTCCGTCCTGGCGCCTCCGGTTGATGGAGGCAAACATCTTGATGGAGGCAAACATCGCCAAGTTCGCCCACGCCACCGGCGAGACCATCTCCATCCAATTCGACATCGGGGCCTCCACCTGAGGACTACGACGTCGTTGCGTCACTCCGTTTCACCCCCATGATGAGGATCCACTCCTCGAACCTGGTGCCCGCCGACCGGCTGGGACCGGATGGGTCGCTTGCCGATGACGTTCCACCGCTGACCACCAGACGGGCGATCGACGCAGTCGCCCCGGTGGCCGTCACGCAGTGATGGCACCCACAGAGCGGGGTGCACCCGGCGTCGCCACCAGGATACGGGAGAGAATCGAAGAGATCGTCACCGACGATGGGCCGATGAGGACTCTGGTGACACAGCCAGCCGACGACGGACCGCATCGGGCCGTCGTGATGATTCAGCACATCGGCGGAATGAGTGAGACGATGAGGATCGTCGCCCGCCAGATGGCACGGCACGGCTACCTCTGCGTCCTCCCTTCTCTGTATCACCGGTTGGGCGAGATCGTGATCGCTCCCACAGGTGGTGGCCAGGCACTAGAGGAGATTCGCCGGATTGCAGTGGCCAGCGTCACGCCGATGACTCTGATGACCGACGTCGACGCGGTGCTGGCCTGGCTGGACGATCAGCCAGATGCCCACAAGGGAGCGCGCGGGATCATCGGATTCGGGGGCGGCTCCAGTCTCGCCTTTCTCGCTGCGGCTGTCCGACCTGACATCTTCCGCGCCCTGATCTCCATCCTCGGCGTCAGGTTCATCCGTCCCGACGAGGACTGGTCACCCCACCGCCACGTCGACCAACTCAGGGCATCGGCGTACTTCGGCTTCGCACGGGAGGATGAGATCATCCGTCTCTCCGATGTCGAGCGACTCCGAGGTGTCCTGGATGCAGCCGGCATCGACCATGAGATCCAGGTCCATCCGGGGGTTCGGCATGGCTACTTCTTCTCCGATCGCGATTCCTACTCGGCGTCTGCCGCTCAGGAGGATTGGATCCGGATCAGGAACCTGCTCGACCGGAAACTCGAAGCCCGGTGAG
>Ga0190265_10001987_pt1 | contig 13584 bp, 14 predicted proteins | sample Popmic124T_FD_133135 | JGI IMG/M metagenome (GOLD analysis project Ga0190265, IMG submission 133135) | Populus adjacent soil microbial communities from riparian zone of Indian Creek, Utah, USA - 124 T | ecosystem: Environmental > Terrestrial > Soil > Riparian zone | place: USA: Utah | collected... | reverse complement strand
GAGACGGGCCGCAAGGCGCTGTACGTCAACGTCGCCCACACCGCGCGGTTCGACGGCATGACCGAGGACGAGAGTCGCCCGCTCCTCGAGTACCTCTTCCGGCACCAGGTCCGCCCCGAGCTCACCTGCCGCTTCCACTGGGAGGTGGGGTCGCTGGCGCTGTGGGACAACCGCTGCGCCCAGCACAACCCGGTGAACGACTACCACGGCCACACCCGCGTGATGCACCGCATCACGCTCTCCGGTGACAAGCCGGCCTGACCAGGCGAGGCTTCGTTCAGCCGAGGGTGGCGATCACCTGGGGGAGGTCGACGGTCGTGCGGATGCCGGGCTCGGCCGCGCACACCACCGGCACGGCGTTCACGGCGCGGTTGGCCGTGTAGCCGGGTGTGGTCTCGGCCATCCGCTCGAGCGGGATGGCGAACCGGATCTCGATGTCGAGGGGAGCGTCGCCGTCGACGGTGACCCGCCACCCGGTGTCCCGCAGGTCCCAGTCGGCATCCAGATCCTTCGTGCAGTACCAGGTCGCGCAGAAGCTCAGGAGCGTGCGGCCGTCGCGGATCCCGGACACGGTCGTCCGCTGCGCGGCCACCGTGCCCGCCTCGAGGGTCCCGGCCGCGATCTCCGTCCGCTGCGAGGCGACAGCGACGTCCCCGGTCGTGGCGAGCGAGTCGAGCGGCAGTGACAGCGCCTCCGCGAGCAGCTCGAGGGACGGCCCGAAGCTGGCCTGGAGGTGGGCGAGGCGACCCTCGTCGGTGTCCGCGGGTGGGCGACCGAACCCCATCAGGTCGAACAGCAGCTCTGGCGACGGGCGCTTCGACAGGTCGGCGAACTCCTCGACGGCGAGCCGGCCGAGCCGGCGCTGGATCGATGTCACCACCAGCGGGAGGGCCTCGGTGATGAACCCGGGGCTGCTGCCGGTGCTGTGGATCGACGTCCCGCCGGCGGCGCACGCCGCCTCGACGCGCTCCCGCATCGCCGGATCCATGCTCGCCGGACGGTGGAACTCGCCGCGAGTGGTCACGACGTTGCTGCCGGCCTCCAGCAGCGCGCAGACCTCGTCGAGGTCGCAGGCCCGGGGCATGTACAGCACACAGTCCGGGGCCATCGAGACGACGTCGGACAGCCGACCCGTGGTGGCCACACCGGTGGGCCCCGTCCCGCACAGCTCGCCTGCGTCGAGCCCCACCTTGCCCGGCGCGTAGACGTGCACGCCGACGAGCTCGAGACCCGGGTGCTCGATGACGCCCCGCAACGACCGGCTCCCGATGTTGCCCGTCGCCCACTGGGCGACGCGGAGGCGTCCCACGTCAGCCAGCGGTGGCCGCGGCGTGGCGGGCCCGGCGGCGGAAGCCCTCGAGCTTCTCGTCCGGGGTCCGCACGCGGGTGCTGAGCGAGGTGATGGCCACGTCGTGACCGTCGGCCTTGCGGCGCAGCGCGCCGACGGTCGCGTCCTCCTTGGCGATGTGGCTGAAGGGGTCGAACGAGTACCAGCGCATCGCGTTCTCGTGCGACATCTTGCGGACCTCGTCGTCCGGCACGTCGTTGGCGGCGAACACCGCGCCGAGCTCCTCGGGCGCCGTCGGCCACATCGAGTCGCTGTGGGGGTAGTCGGCCTCCCAGCACATGTTGTCGACCCCGATGTGGTGGCGCATCTCGACGCCGATCGGGTCGCTGATGAAGCAGGTGAGGAAGTGCTCGCGGAACACCTCGCTGGGCAGGCGGCCGCCGAAGTCCTGCTGCGTCCAGGCCCGGTGCATCTCATAGGTCCGGTCGACGCGGTCGAGGAAGTACGGGATCCAGCCCGTGCCGCCCTCGGACAGTGCCACCCGTAGGTCAGGGAACTGCTTCAGCACGCGCGACCACAGCAGGTCGGCCGCCGCGGACTGGATGTTCATCGGCTGCAGCGTGATCATCACGTCGGGCGGGGAGTCCGCGGCCGGGATCGACAGGCGGCCCGACGAGCCGAGGTGGATCGACAGCACGGTGCCGGTGTCGCAGCACGCCTTCCACAGCGGGTCCCAGTGCTGGTCGTGGAAGCTGGGACGGCCGAGGGCGGCGGGGTTCTCCGTGAAGCTGAGCGAGTGGCAGCCCTTCTCGGCGTTGCGGCGCACCTCCGCGGCGGTCTCCTCCGGGTCCCACATCATCGGGACGGACATGGGGATGAACCGGCCGGGGTGGGCGCCGCACCACTCGTCGATGTGCCAGTCGTTGTAGGCGCGGACCAGGGCCTTCGACAGGTCGAGGTCGTCCGTCTCGAACACCCGCGCCGTGAAGGTGGGGAACGACGGGAAGTTCATCGAGGCGAGGACCCCGCCGGCGTCCATGTCCTTCACCCGCTCGTGCACGTCGTAGCAACCGGGCCGCACCTCGTCGAGGCTCTGCGGCTCCATGCCGTACTCCTCCTTCGGGCGCCCGGCGACGGCGTTCAGCGCCACCGTCTCCATGGCGATGCCGTTGAAGACCCACACGTCCGAGCCGGCCTCGTTGCGCTCGAGCTTCGGCGCCCGGTCCTGGTACTTCGCGTCGAGGTGGTCGGTGAACAGGTCCGGCGGCTCGATGAGGTGGTCGTCGACGCTGATCAGGATGAGGTCGTCGATCTCGGCCATCGGACTCCCCTCGGAGAATGTGATTATCGCCCTGGCAGAGTGACCTTAGCACCGGGTCGGGGGATCGACATCGGGGCCGTGTGGTAGTCGATGACCGTGGGGATCGAGGTCCGACCGGCGACGGTCTTCGACGATGTGAAGACGATGGTCGGTCCCAAGCGGCCCGACGCGAACGTGTGCTGGTGCCTGAGCTACCGCATCCCGTCGACGGAGAACCGTGCCCTCGTCGGCCCGGCGCGCGGGAGGCGGGTCAAGAAGCTGCTCGGAGAGGGCCCGCTCGGCGTGCTCGCCTACGACGGCGACGAGGTCGTGGGGTGGGCGGCCGTCGCACCGCGGGAGGACACGACCTTCGCCACCAACCGCAAGATCCCCCACGTGGACGACTCCGCCGTGTGGGCAGTGTGGTGCATCAGGGTCCGCCCTGGGCATCGGCGGGAGGGCATCTCGCATCACCTCCTGGAGGGCGCCGTGGAGCTCGCGCGGGACCATGGGGCGCCTGCGATCGAGGGCTACCCGGTGGACAACAAGGGCAAGAAGGTCGACCTGACGATGGCCTACGTGGGGACGCGCCACCTCTTCGAGCAGGCCGGCTTCGAGAAGGTCGCCGACACCGACTCGGTCCTGGACGGCTTCCCCCGAGTCCTCATGCGCCTCGACCTCCGCTGACTAGGCGAACCAGCTGACGCGGTAGACGTCGAAGGGCTCGGCCTTGCCCTTGAGGGTGAGGCGTTCGGGCACACCGATCGGCTGATCGAGGTGTTGGCCGAGACGGGCCGACAGCACCACCTCACCGCTCGTCGCCTGTCCCTGCAGGCGGGAGGCCGTGTTGACGACGTCGCCTACCGCGGTGAAGTCGTGCACGGCCGCGTTCCCGATGTTGCCGATGAAGGCCTCGCCGAAGTCGATGCCGATGCCGAGCTCGAGCTCGGGACCTTCGGGAGTGCCGTAGCCGACCCGCTGCAACAGCTCACGAGCGTGCTCGACCATGAGCGTCGCCACCTGCCGGCGGTCGGCCCCGATGCCCGCGCCTTCGGTTCCCAGGATGGCAGGCACGTAGAGCGCCATGACCTCGTCGCCGATCAGCTTGTCGATGAGCGCCTCGGGGAAGAACACCTTCTCTGCGTGGGAGTAGAAGCGGCGCAGCTGGGCGCTCGCCTGCTCGGGGGTGATGTCCTCGGACGAGGTCGTGAAGCCACGGAGGTCGGCGAACAGCACCCCGAGCTCCGTGGTCATGCCTCCGGGCGGCGCCATCTCGACGCACGTCGCACAGATGTTGGGGTTCTTGCGTGACGGTCGGTAGCCCAGCGGTCGCACGAGGTGCCCGCCGAACCCTGCGAACGGCGCGCCGCAGTACCCGCACCTCGGCGTCGACGGCAGGGCCCGCAAGACGCGCTTGAACGCTCGGGTCTGGGGCTGGGACCCGAACCGCAGGTAGGCCTCCCAGTCCTCGGGCGTCAGTGGCTCGCCGGGTCGCTTGTGCGCCGCCTTCCTGAGGTTCCTCATGCCCATGCGCTGCATGAACTTCGGCCGCTCGCCCGAGCCCGTCGTGACGTCGTCCTCATCGGGGCTCATGGCCAACAGACTGCCTCACTTCCTCCGCCACGGGGGCGCTCCTAGGGTCAGGCCGGGAGGGTTGAGGAGGGGAGAGACCGATGGCTGTGCGCTACCAGCTGGTGATCGACTGTGCCGATCCCGACTTGCTGGCCCGCTTCTGGGCGGCCGCACTGGGGTACGACCTCGAGCCACCGCCGGATGGCTTCGCGACCTGGGACGACTGGCGGCGCGACCTCGGACTTCCCGAGGACGAGCTGGGAGGCGGCGTGGACTCCATCGTCGATCCGGAGGGCGGCGGGCCTCGCATCTGGTTCCAGGTGGTGCCGGACCGCAAGACGATCAAGAACCGGCTCCACCTCGACGTGCACGCCGGCGGCGGGCGGGAGCTCCTGATCGCGACCCGCAGGGAGCGAGTCGACGCCGAGGCGCGACGACTGTCGGATCTCGGTGCCACGATCGTCGGCGACCTGAGCGACGAAGGCGTCGATCACTACGCGGTAGCGATGAGAGACCCCGAGGGCAACGAGTTCGACATCAACTGACGTAGATTCGTCGAGCACTGCGGGGACTACGGAGGGCGTGCCGGTGGCAGACGAGCGCGAGGGTTTCGTCGACTTCCACGGGATGAAGGTCTGGTACCACGTGGCTGGGCCGTTGCCGACGGCCGATGGTCGGCCGCCGCTCCTCCTCCTGCACGGCGGTCCCGGCGGCACGAGCCACTGCTTCGAACCACTCGACGCCATCGCCGACGGTGGTCGCACGGTCGTTCGCTACGACGAGCTCGGCAGCGGTCGGTCCGACCGGCCCGGGGACACCTCGCTGTACCACCAGGACACGTTCGTGGAGCTGCTCGCCCACATGCGTGAGACCCTGGGGCTCGACCGCGTCCACCTCCTCGGGTGGTCCTGGGGCGGCATGCTGATCATGGAGTACTTCCGTACCCGGCCGACCGGCGTGGCCAGCGTCGCGCTCACCAGCGCCCCGCCGGACACCGCCGAGTACGTGGCCGACGTGAACCTCCAGCGCGCTGATCTGTCGCGCTACGCGCTCGCGGCGATGCGACGCTACGAGGCCCGCTGGTCTCCGCCGGAACCGCGTGCTCCCGGACCGACGAAGCCCGGACCCACCGACGACGTCATCGCCAAGCAGGCCCGGTCGTTCCAGAAGCTGGCCCGGTTGGGGGCGCGGCCCACCTTCCAGCGCGCGGTCGCCCTGCTCACCCACGTGCTGCCCAAGTCGCCGATGCTCTACACGCTCGCCTCGATCCCGTACGTCGAGCGCCACCTCCTCCGCGTCCAGCCCATCCCGCTCCCGCTCGCCAAGATGGTCATGGCGACCGGAGGCGAGGTGTACGAGACCTTGTGGGGCCCGAGCGAGTTCATCGTCGCCGGGACCCTCACCGGCTGGTCGGCCTACGACGTGTTGCCCGACATCGACGTGCCCACGCTCGTCACGTGCGGGCGCCACGACATGGTGAGGCCTGAGCGTGCCGAGGCCACCGCCGCGCTGATCCCCGGGTCACGGCTCGTGATCTTCGAGGAGAGCGGCCACAGCGCGCTGTTCGACGAGCCCGACCACTACGTCAGCGTCCTGACCGACTTCCTCGACGAGGTGGACGCCTAGGACAGCTGGTCGGGGAGGGTTTGGGCGAGGTCGGACAGCTGGTCGGACAGGTCGGCTTCGGACTCGAAGGCGAGGTGCCACCGGTCGCTCGTGAAGCCCCAGTAGCGGACGTCGGTGATGCGCCAGTCAGGCCTCGCCTCGAGGTCGACGACGAGGTCGACGCACGCGCCGTCGGTGCTGTCGATCAGCCCTCGGCAGAAGATCACCTGGCCCTGATCGGCGGACGCCCCTGCCTGGCCGGCCGCGAAGTTGAGCGGGGTCAGGATCGGATCGAGGACGTCGGCAACTCGATCGAGCGCAGCCGGCGGCGGTGGACCCGGAAAGGGCGCGGGGTCGAACGGCACGTTCCTCATCTTTCCACCGCGGGCCTAGGGTCGTGTCGAGCGAGCGCCCGCGGTTCGGCTTCGCCGTCCAACTTGCGTCGCAGACCTGTCGCTCAGACCGCTGTGGAACACAAGTTCGGTCTAGGGGGCGATCTCGATGAGGATCTTGCCGATGGCCTCGCCCCGGCCGACCAGGGCGAGGGCCGCGGCGGTGTCGTCGAGCGGGTAGGTGGCGCCGATGTGCGGCACGATCCGGCCGGAGGCGAGGAGGGCGTCGAGCTCGTCGTCGTTGCGGCGGAGCTCGTCGAGACGGTTCGTGGCGAAGCCGGCGAACTCGAACCCCACCACCTGCACGCCCTTCAGGAGCACGAGGTTCAGCGGGATCCGCGGGATGACGCCGGAGGCGTAGCCGACCGTCACGAAGCGGCCGCCCCACCGGAGGGACCGCAGCGCGGGCTCGGCCAGGTCGCCGCCGACGGGGTCGACGACGACGTCGACGCCCCGGGGGAAGGCGGCGCGCAGCGATGCCCGCAGGTCCTCGGTGCGGTGGTCGACGAGGTGCGTCGCTCCGCAGGCGGACGCGGCGGCCAGCTTGTCGGCCGACGAGGCCACGGCCACCACCTCGCTGCCGAGCAGCGCGCCCAACTGGACAGCGGCGAGGCCGACGCCGCCGCCGGCGCCGAGGACGACGAGCACCTCGCCGGATTGGAGACGGGCGACCGAGAGGAGCACGTGGTTGGCCGTGCGGTGGGCCACGCCGAACGCCGCGGCGGTCCGGAGGTCGACGCCATCCGGCACCGGGCGGACCGATGTCGCCGGCACCACGGCCTCCTCGGCGAAGGTACCGACGAGCACGGTGCCCGTGACCCGATCGCCGACGGTCACCGTGCCCACGTCAGGTGCCACCTCGGTGACGACGCCGGCCAGCTCGCTGCCCGGCACGAACGGCGGCGGAGCGTGGAGCTGGTACGTGTCGGCGACGATGAGCACGTCCGGGAAGTTCACCGCCGCGAAGGCCACCTGCACGCGGACCAGCCCGGGGCCGATGTCCGGCGCGGGGAGGTCCTCCACCGTCACGACCTCGGGAGGGCCGTACGCCCGGCAGACAGCAGCCCGCACCTCAGGTCACCGGACGGCGTAGTCGGTGGTCTCGGCGAGATCGGCGGCGCCCTGCATCAGGCCGAGCACCACCGGGCCGAACGCGAGCAGCCGCTCGTCGGTGCCGGCTCGCTGGAACCCCTGCTCGAGCACGACGGCGAGCTTCCAGCGGGCGAGCACGTTGTAGTAGTCGATGTCGTCCACCTGGCGGCCGGACACCTCGGCGTAGCGGGCGAGCACCTCGGAGCGCGAGGGCATGCCGGTCATGTCGACGTAGCCGCCGACCGTCCCGTCGCCGCCGCTCGTGTCCTCCGGCCAGGAGTTCACGACCCACGCGAGGTCGAGCTTCGGGTCGCCGACGGTGCCCATCTCCCAGTCGACGATGGCGGCCAGGCGGGCCGGCCCGCCGTGCCGGTACATGACGTTGGCGAACTGGTAGTCGCCGTGCATCAGGCCCGGGATGTAGTCGAGCGGGCGGTGAGCCCGCAGCCACGCGGCCGCCTCGTCGAAGCCCGGGAGCTCGCGGCCCTTGATCCGCTCGAGGAACGTGGTCCACCGCTCGACCTGCCGCTCGTGGAACCCGTCGGGCCGCCCGAGGTCCTCCAGGCCCTTCGCCTTCCAGTCCACCTTCGACAGGAGGGCGATGCCGTCGATCAGCTCGTAGGCCAGGCCTTGCCGAGCCGCCATGTCGGTGTCGAACGGCGCCGGCCAGTCGTCCACGCCCATGGGTGACCAGCCGTCGACGAACCCCATCAGGTAGAACGCCCGGCCGAGCACCGACGTGTCGGCGCAGGCGGCGATGGCCTCGGTGTGGGGGACGTCGGTGGCCCGCAGCGCGTCGATGATCCGCCACTCGCGCAGGACGCCCTCGTCGCGCGTGGCCGGCGCCGAGGGAGGCGGGATGCGAAGGGCGCAGTGCAGGTCGCCGCGGCGGATCTCGTAGATGTCGTTCTGCGTGCCGCCGGAGATGAAGCGGTGCTCGATCGGCTCGCCGGCACCGGGCAGTCCCTCGGCCTCCATCCACGCGCCGAGGCGCTCGACGTCGATCAAAGGTTCCCCACCGCGTGCTCCAGCGCCTTCGCGTACTTCTCCCGCGCCGCGGCCACGCGCTTCGGCAGGTGCTCGGTCGGCCACAGGTCGTCGCTCGGGCGGTGCTCGCGCAGCACCTGGCGGGCGACGGTGACCTTGTGCACCTCGGTCGGTCCGTCGGCCAGGCCCAGGACCGGCCCGGCCAGGAGCATGCGGGCGAGGGGCAGCTCGTTCGACACGCCGAGGGCGCCGTGCACCTGGATGGCCCGGAGCACGACGTCCTGGATGACGCCGGGCATCAGGATCTTCACCGCGGCGATGTCCTTCCGGACGCGGCGGTAGTCCTGGTACCTGTCGATCTCCCACGCGGTGTGCAGGACGAGCAGCCGGAACTGCCGGATCTGAGCGTACGAGTCGGCGATCATCCCCTGGACGAACTGCTTCTCGGCCAGCAGCCCACCGGACACCTCACGGCTGAGGGCCCGCTCGCACATCATGTCGAACGCGCGGTTGCACATGCCGATGGTGCGCATGGCGTGGTGGATGCGGCCGCCGCCGAGGCGGGTCTGGGCGATGGCGAAGGCCTGACCCTCGCCGCCGAGCAGCGCGTCGAGCGGGACGCGCACGTTGTCGTAGTGGATGAGGGCGTGACTGCCCTCCTCCTCGGGCTCGCTGCCGAGGCCGAGGTTGCGGACGATGTCCACGCCCGGCGTGTCGGTGGGGACCAGGAACATCGACATGCCCTGGTACGCGCTCACGTCGGGATCGGTCACCACCATCACGATGAGGAACGACGCCGTCTTGGCGTTCGACGAGAAGAACTTCCAGCCGTTGATCACCCACTCCTCGCCGTCGCGCTCGGCCCGCGTGGTGAACAGGGTGGGGTCGGCACCGGCCTGGGGCTCGGTCATCGAGTAGCAGGAGAAGATCTCGCCGTTCAGCAGCGGCTGGAGGTAGCGCGCCTTCTGCTCGTCAGTGCCGTAGTGGGCGATGATCTCGGCGTTGCCGGTGTCGGGCGCCTGGCAGCCGAACACGATCGGTGCCCAGCCCGAGCGGCCGAGGATCTCGTTCATCAGCGAGAGCTTCAGCTGCCCGTAGCCGGCGCCGCCGAGGTCGGGCCCGAGGTGGCAGGCCCACAGCCCCTCGTCGCGCACCCGCTGCTTCAGCGGATCGACGATCGCCCGCAGCTCGTCTGACAGCGGCGTGAACTCGAGCCCCGGGAACAGCACGTCGAGGGGCTCCACCTCCTCGCGGACGAACTCGGTGATCCAGTCCAGCTTCTCCTGGAACTCAGGCTCGGTCTCGAAGTCCCATGACATCAGGCGTCCCCCTCTCGGCCCATCATGGCCGAACGGATCAGAACGGTCAGATGTACATGCCGCCGTTGACCGCCATGATCTGGCCGGTCATGTAGCAGTCCTCGGCGCAGAGGTAGCTGACGGCGGCCGCGATGTCGGCCGGTGTCCCCGCCCGACCGAGCGGGATCATGGGCGCGATCACGTCGATACCGGGGAAGTCGCCCGCCTCCGTGGCGGCCCGGGCCATCGGCGTGTCGACCACGCTGGGGGCGATCGTGTTGGAGGTGATGCCCCGGCGGGCCAGCTCCACGGAGAGCGCCCGGGTGAGCGAGATCACGCCACCCTTCGACGCCGAGTAGTGGGCCATGTTCGGCGCGCCCGACTGCGCGCTCTGCGACGAGATGGTGACGATGCGGCCCCAGCCCGCCTCGAGCATGTCGGGCACGGCCGCCTGGACGCAGGTGAACGTGCCGGTGAGGTTCACGCCGATGATGCGGTCCCATGACTCCGGCGTGATCTCGAGCAGCGGTTGGAACGACTCGATGCCGGCACTCGTGACGAGGATCCCGATGGGCCCGAGCTCCGATCGGACCTGCTCGAACGCCTTGTCGACCCCGGCTCGGTCCACGACGTCCACCTCGATGCCCAGCACGGTGGCGCCCTCGCCCGCCAGCTCCTTGGCCGCCGCCTCGGCGTTGGCCCGGTCGAGGAGGGCGACCTTGTGCCCGTCGGCGGCGAGGGCGCGGGCGGCCCCGAGGCCGATGCCCGACGCACCACCGGTGATGACAGCGACCCGGCTCACGACTCGACCTCCACGGCGTCGAACTCGAGGTGGACGTTGGTGAGGCCGCGCAGGATCCACGTGGGCTCGTAGTGGAAGTGGCGAGCGCCGGGAGGACCGTGGTGCTCCTCGGACAGCCGGATGTTGCGGGTGCGGTCGAGGACCCGCTCGATGCTGATCCGACCCTCCGCCCGCGCCAGGGGGCCGCCCGGGCAGGAGTGGATGCCCCGGCCGAACGCGATGTGCGACTGGGCGTTCTCCCGGTCGAGGTGGAACTCGGCCGGGCAATCGAACCGGCGGGGATCGCGGTTGGCGGCGCCGTTGAGGAGCATGACCGGCGTGCCGGCGGCGATGTCGACGCCGGCCACCGTCGTGGAGCGCTTCGTGAGCCGGAAGTCCGTCTTCACCGGGCTCTCGATGCGGAGGGCCTCCTCGATGAAGTTGGGGATCTTGTCCTTGTGCTCGCGCAGCTCGTCCTGCAGCTCGGGATGCTCGGCCAGGTGCTTCAGCGCCGCGGCGAGGAGTCGGGCACTGGTCTCCTGACCGGCGGCGAAGAGGAAGGTGGCCGTCCGCACCACTGCCTCGACGTCAGGCGTGGACCCGTCCGGGTAGGTGGCGAGGGCGAGGTCGGTGAGCACGTCCTTGCGCGGCTCCTGACGTCGGTCCTCGATGTACTGGGCGAAGTAGCTGTCGAGCCACGCCAGCGGGTTCAGCTGGTCGCCGTGCTGGTTGCCCTTGCCGACCCGGCCGGCGCCCCTGTTCAGGCCGAAGCCCTCGCGGAAGCGCTCGTGCTCGGTCTCGGGCACGCCGAGGAGGTCGGCCACGGCGAGCATGGCGAAGGGCTGGGCGTAGGCGGTGATGAACTCGCAGTGCCCGGCGGGGAGGAGCTCGTCGAGCTGGTGCTCGGCGAGGCGCCACATGAACGCCTCGTTCTCCTTGAGACGCTTCGGGGTGATCAGCCGCATCAGCAGCGCCCGCTCGCGGTCGTGGTCGGGCGGGTCCATCGTCACCATGTGCTCGAACATCGGCATCTGGTCGCGGTACTGCTCGACGAGCGCGCTCACGTCGTCGCCCACGCCCGTGAGCGGCACGGGGAACGGGGCGAACGGGCCGACGACGGAGTTGCACGACGAGAAGTCGTCGGTGTTCCGGTACACCTCGTTGGCCTCGTCGTACCCGGTCACGGCGACGACGCCGAGGTGGGGGAGGGCCAGCACCGGGCACTGCGCCCGCAGGTCCTCGAGGTACGCGTAGGGGTCCTCGTGGAGCGAGGTGTCGCCGAAGTAGTCGATCGTCTGCCAGTCGCTCAAGCGGACCCCCTGGTGCCGTCGCTGTGCACCCGCACAGCCGATGCTGAGCACTTGCTTAGCATCCGGCGCCACGACGTGGCAACGTATCGGGGTGACGACCGCGCCCTCGCCTCGCCGCATCGGTGCCGAGGACTCCAAGACCCGGGCCCAGCTGCTCGACGCCGCCGAGCTGCTCCTGCTCGAGGAGGGCTACGCGGCGGTCACCTCGCGCAAGGTCGCCGCCCGGGCGGGCCTCAAGCCGCAGCTCGTCCACTACTACTTCCGCGCGATGGACGACCTCTTCCTGGAGGTCTTCCGCCGTCGGGCCGACGAGAACCTCGCCCGGTTCGAACGGGAGGTGGCGGCCGACTGCTCGCTGGCCACGTTGTGGCGGTTCAGCGCCGATCCCCGCGGGGCGACGTTCACGATCGAGTTCGCCGCGCTGGCCAACCATCGCAAGGCGATCCGCGCCGAGCTGGCCCGCTACGCGGAGCAGTTCCGCGCCGCCCAGCTCCAGGCCCTGTCGTCGATGCCCGCCATGGCGCGGATCACCGAGCTGGGCATGCCGCCGAGCGCCGTCCTCCTGCTGCTGACCGGCGTCACGCAGGTGATGGGGCTCGAACGAGGCCTGGACGTGACGTCCGGTCACAAGGCGACGATCAAGTTCATCGAGCAGGCCATCTCCCAGCTCGAGCCCTAGCGCATTCGCTCTGCGATCGAGCGCGCGACGATCTCCGCGTCCTCCCCCATGCCGAACAGGGTCGAGGACTTCCGCTTCCGCAAGAAGTGCGTCCCGATGAAGTAGAGGCCGGGAACGACGGTGCTGGCGCCGTCGTGCTGGAGCGGGAAGCCCAGGTCGTCGAACGCCTCGGGGAGCTGCACCCAGTCTCGATACGCGGGGCGATAGCCCGAGGTGAACACCACCACACCCAGACCACGCACGCTGATCTCGTCGGGAGGGTCCGCGTCCAGCGGTGGCGGTTCGGCAAGCTCTGGTGGAGCTGAGCCCCGGGTGAGCGCGGCCTGCTGCAACAGGTTGCAGACGTCTGCGTAGCGGGCATCGCCCCACGCCACGGATTCGCCGAGATCGGGCCCGAACCGGATTGCTCTCCCATCAGAGCCGAGGACGCGCCCGGTCAGGGTGACACCGTCAGCGAGCAGCGTCCGGTAGTTGAGGTCCCTCCCTCGGTCGCGCCCGGAGGTCTGGAAGTTCGCGGCAAGGCGAGCCAACGGCGTCGGGAGGTCGGCGACCGACTGCTCGAGGAACGGCGTCTCGACCAGCCACGAGACGATGTCGCGTCCGTCGACACGGCGTGGGGCCCACCCGGCCTTGCCACACGCGAGGGTCACGTCGCGGCCGGAGCGATGCAGCTCGTCGGCGATCTGGCACCCGGTCTGGCCGCTCCCCACCACGAGGACACCGCCGGCGGGGAGACCATCCGGGCTGGCATAGCTCACGGAATCCATGGCGAGAACGTCAGCAGGCAGGCCCATCGCCGGCGGTCGGTGCGGCCGCTGGAACGCCCCGGTCGCGAGGACGACGGTGTCGGTGCGCATCTCGCCCTCAGAGGTCTCGAGGATGAACCCGCCACCGGCGTCCGGGCGGAGGGCCGTGACCGCGATCTGGTCGAGGATCGGGGCCCCGAACCCTTGGGCGTATCGCTCGAAGTGGGCTACGACCTCGTCTCGGGACATGAAGCCGTCCGGGTCGTCGCCCGCGTACTCCCCGCCGGGCAGCTGCACGTACCAGTTCGGCGTCACGAGGCAGAAGCTGTCCCACCGGTCGCGCCAGCTCTGCCCGACGCGTCCCCGCTCGAGCACGATGTGGTCGATCCCGGCGCGCCCGAGCTCGTGGCTCGCGGCCAGACCCGCCGGTCCCGCGCCGACGACGATGACCGGACGCTGCTCTCCACCCATGAGCCGAGTATCGACAGTCAGAACGGGTTTGTCAGGGACTTGTGTTCCACTTGACCTCTTCGG
>Ga0190265_10001986_pt1 | contig 13585 bp, 8 predicted proteins | sample Popmic124T_FD_133135 | JGI IMG/M metagenome (GOLD analysis project Ga0190265, IMG submission 133135) | Populus adjacent soil microbial communities from riparian zone of Indian Creek, Utah, USA - 124 T | ecosystem: Environmental > Terrestrial > Soil > Riparian zone | place: USA: Utah | collected... | reverse complement strand
ACTTGACGGCCAAGATGCCGGTTACCTGGTGGACGATTACTATCGCTACCAGTATCCGAACGCATACGACGGCCGCTACGTAAACTACGACACATATCTCAACGATCCTTTCTACTACGATCCATACCGGAGCAGTGTCGCGTCCCAATATGTGAACTACGACATGCCCGGCGTTTATGACCTGGACTACTACGGTGACTGGCAAAACATCGATAGCCATGGGTACGCGTGGAGACCACGTGTCGATGAGGGTTGGGCACCGTATCAGCAGGGCTACTGGGTTAACGATTACCCGTACGGTATGACCTGGGTGTCATCTGAGCCATGGGGCTACGCCCCGTATCACTACGGCCGTTGGGCCAACGTGGGGAGTCAGTGGTATTGGATTCCCGATCGGCCAAACACCACATTAGTGTACGCGCCGGCCCTGGTGGCATTTATTCCATTTGATAACGATCAAATCGGCTGGGTGCCTCTTGGACCAGGCGACCCATATGCACCGCGTTATTACGATGCTAGCTGGCAACCACATTACCTTACGAACGTTGACTTGATTCAAACGCAACTCGTGAATCTCGCGTTTCCGAATGCGGTGACCGTGATTCCGGTCGATGCTTTTGGCCGCGTGATCGATCCGCGCTCCATCAGGAGAGTCGACCGCAGCGTATTGGTTTCGGTGCGTCCGACGTTAGAGCCGTTCGCTCTTACGCCGTTGCGGAATGCAGCAATTCATTCAGCGTGGGGACGTGGCAAGATCGACTTGCCACCGGGCATCGCTAAGAAACTTTCGGAGCGTTCGGTGTTTGTTGGGGCGGAACCCGTAAGGCGACGTTCCGGAAGAGACTTTGCGCGTGCGCTTCGGGTTGAACGCGTTCCGGACAAAGTGAAGCAAGACAAATTCAAGGTGCGCGATGACCGTGGCAATGCGCCACTACGCTCGGGTAGGCCGCAGGATGCCGCGCGCCGACAGCAGATAGAGCGACTGTCGCAAGAAGCATCAAAAGGCAACAGGGAGGCATCTCGGCAGGTGCGCCAGCTTCAACAGGAGCAGCGAAAAGCTCAGGCTGACCAACAACGTGCGGCGAAACAGGCCCAACAGCCACAGGGTCAACGTGTAGGAAACCCCGCACGACCTGCGCAGCCCGAGACACCGCGTGGACGTCAGGACGTGCCGCGAGCGCGCGAGCCGCAAAAGCGGCCGCAAGCGTCGCATCAGCCACAGCCTGTGAAGGCGGCGCCGCAACAGAAGGCGGCCCCGCAACAGAAAGCGGCCAGGCCTGAACGCGGCCAACCGGCTGCGAAGAGCCAGCCTGCCGGAAAAGGACAGCCGGCAGGGAAGGCTAAGGGTCGAGGAAAACCATAATTGTTCGTATTAACTCGATCGCTTTTTTGGTTCTAAAGAAAGCAAAAGAGTTCGGGCTACGATGAAAGATCGTAGCCCGAATCTATTTCACGATCTCGAAACAAACCTACCACGACAGCTCAAATTCGTACTGGTCTGGTCCGCCGCGTGAATCTCTGATTCGTATTACAGCCGTAAAATTGTTTTGCCGTGTCGGCTGCTGCTCAATAGAGATTTGACCGCGGCCTTCCCTCTTCTGCAGGGCCACGTTTACTCGTCGGAAAGGCAGCGACGCGGTGAAATTAGTGACCGCATCGTAATAAGGAGAGCCCCCAATCGTCTCTACCTGGGCAGTGCCACCGCGAACAAGGATGCGAATATCGTCGTCCACGGTTCCACGCCATGTCATGCGTCCACTGCCGGAAGGCGGATAACCCTGATCGGGGAAGCCGGGAGTGTTGTCAGAGCCAACATTGAGCTGTCGACTGATCTCCGACATCAGTCGTTGAATGTTGGACCAACGCGACTGTTCCAGATTACCGCGATTGGCCGACGATGACAGCGCCTGCAACAATTGAAAGGCGTCGCGCAATTCAGCGTTTCGCCGCCGGTCGTTCACCATGCGATTAAACAGTTGAGCGGCGGAGTTGAACTGGTACGCGAGCATGACGGTTTGAATGTCGTTTCTGCTGCTGCGAAACCCGCGTGTGTAATCGCTGTAGCTGGCGTCGGCCAACGCGTTGGCTTCGCTGGCCAACCGTTGGGCTTCATCGTTCAGTTGTCGTGTTTGACCAAACTGCGCAAAGGCCGTGTGTGTACAAAACAACCCGACGATGAGAACCAAAAGTAGTTTGTGAGTCATTTTTTCCTCCAGATGGTGTTCCCAGTATTCGGACCTATATTTCCCTCGGGAGAGATCTACCAGTCTTCATTTGCAATGTATCTAAGCACAGACTTGATTGACGCAACGCTATAACTGCCATCGGCCTTTTGTACAGGCAAATGTCGATATCTGCCGAGCGACATTTTGTTCAGCGCTGCGGCCACCGAATCATGTTCGTGAAGCATCTCCGGGTTGCTGCTCATTAATTGTGATACGGGAAGATCGCTGGACCACGTTAATGAATTAGCGGTCGGAGTTGATGCAGAGGCAAGATCGCTTAACAGATCGTGTTCGGTGAAGATCCCAACCAGCTTGCCGTTTTGCACTACCAGTGCACAACCTGATTGAGCAGCCTTCATTCGTTCCGCAACTTCACGAGCGGGCGTCTCAGGCAAGACCTGCACGGCCTCGTCGTAATCGAGGTAACTGAGCTTGTCCTCCATCACAGAGCGTGCCAGGCCTTCGGCGGCGTCGGCGCGCGGAATATCAAGATCACGAAAAGGCGCCATGCAGTTTTCGCAGCGGTCAATGCCCTGAATATTCTCAGAACCGCACGCGGGACAAATCATATCGAGTTCCTCTGTTTGGGATTTCGCGCATTCTATAACTTCGATAAGAGACTGCCAAGATTCTCGTCGCGATTGCGTTTCGAAATTTGCCCAAAGGCATGTATTCGTGGCTTTTCGTGTCAGTTCGTGGATCGCTTTTCGCCGAACCGGGCAATGCGATCCACGAACCCACACGAACGCACACGAAATAGAATCGCTGCTTTTTGCTGGCTAGCTCGTCCGGGGACAATAAATTCCTGAATATTGCGAAACGGTTACTTTTGATCTCACCACCGAGTTAATAGCCCCCTCAAGTTTTCCTCAAGGATTCCTCAAGCCGTCTCCATAAGCTGATAACCAGCGTAAACCCTTCAACCCATAAAGGAGACCAGTAAAGTGAAAAGCAATCGTTCAAGAATCATCGCGCTGTTATCGTTGACGGCGCTGGCAATGGCAGGGATTTTTCCGTCGTTTTCCTCAACCAGAGCGGGCGGTAACACTCGGACGATCGATCCATATCGCGCCGCAGCGCCCAATGTTGATGTGAACGCGACAGCCGCAGGACTGCGGAAGGCCACTTCCGCGCAACTGGCAGCGATGGATCAATTCAAGAACAACTATGGTGGCCAGACAACTATTCGGTGGAACTCCTTTGCCGGCTCTCCGGATGTGGTTCGTGGTTTCCACACGTCGCCCTCCAGCGATACCCCAGAAAACGTGGCGCGTTCATTTGTGGCAGCCAATTCCACTCTCTTCGGAGTGGATCCTTCGGCGCTTGCCCTGGTTGACCAAAAAGAAGCGCTCGGCGGCTATCTGCTTCGCTTCCAGCAGCGTTCCGGCGGTCTGAACGTCTTGCATGGCGGGCTTGGCTTTGTGATGACCGCGAACAAAGAGATTCGCATGGTCTATGGACCGACGTTCCGCGATCTGAGTGTCCCGTCCGCGCCTGCCCTAAGCGCGCAACTTGCGACGGCCGCGGCGCAGGCGTCAATCGCGGGAAACGCATCAGCGCTTCCGGCCGGTTTTGAACAGACTACAAAGCCTGCTTTCGACGCTCTGCGGCAGGAAATCGCACCGATCTTGCGGGCGCCGAAACTCAACATCTTCCCAACCGCCTCTGGTTACAAACTCGCATGGAACGTGATCGGCTTTTCGCAAAATCCTTTTGGGTTGTTTGTCACACAAGTTGACGCGAGCAATGGACAAATCCTGGCGCGCGAAAACAAAGTGCTGGCGCAGCAGGCGCCTTTGCCCTACACGGCCGACATTTATCCGAACCATCCGGAGATCGCCAATCCGGATACAGATCAACTCAGGCTCGACGGCAATGGCGAGCCCGCAGGCCTGCTCCGCGTACAACTCCGTAATTACAACGAAGGCACAAACGCAACTGGCGTGGGCGGCACGCTGGCTGGGCCACATGCTCTCGTGCGCAACGTGCTGGCAACTCAGCAACCATTCCCGCAGGCCGCCCTGGGAACCTGGCACTTCCGGCAAAACAGCGTGCCCCTTGAAAGTCAACCGAATGAAGCAGACGACCTGGCCGAACCGGCTGAGCATATCGACGACGTAAACATCTTCTTCTTTATCAACTACCTCGTCGAGTACTTGCTCGACATGCATAGGCGCGGCGACGCGGTCCACAATCGTCTGGGCCAGGGCAGCTTCCCCGATAATTTCCCCAATAGCGATCGTCCGTTAGTAGGACTTCCTCATTTCCCAAGTGATGGTGGATTGCTGTTGGGGGCGCCGCTTGATACAACCAGTCCTGACGCAGCGCTCCGATCGATGCTGGGACTCGATAACGCTTTCTCGGTGTCTGCCAGTGAAACGATTGATACGCCCGCCGGTCCACAGACGGTCGTGGTAAACCCAACTGTCTACGGGCATGGCTTTCTCTTTAACGATCTCGGAAAAGATGGCGCAGTCGTTTATCACGAAGGCACCCACTCAATATCCAGTCCGATAGCCGGTCTCGAAGGTTCAGAGGGTGGCGCGTTGAACGAAGCGCAAGCCGATCTTTGGGCTTACACGATCACTGACGCCGAAGCCATCGGTGAATATGTAGTCAAAGGGTCAAGAGCGCGACAAGCGGTCCGCAACGGGCAACTGTTTGCCGCGGATACAGGCGGTGATCCGGACCGGCTGGCCTGGATTCGTTCGGCGCATTCGACTTTGAAATATTCGCAACTGGGAACGCGCGGTGGTAACGCTTTTGAGTCCCACCGTGACGGTGAAATTTATGTGTCGACGATGTTCGACTTGCGTCGCCTAATGATCACGGCAGAACCACAGATGGCATTTGTTCGGCCGTCGTTTCTGGATGGACAACCAACCCGTCAAATTTCGGTAGGCCAGGAGACGTGGGAGCGGCTACATCTCGCATCGATATATCTGCTGGGACTGTCGAATCCCGATACGTTCATAAAGTTTCGCGATGCTGTTATTGAAGCAGATCGCATTCTTTATTCAACTGACCCGACAAATTTGGATGCACCCGGTCAGCACGAAGCACTCATATGGCAGGTGTTTGCCTCGCATGAAATGGGCATCAATGCGGACTCGCTCAACGGTGACCGTCAAACAATCTCGACACGCGTGCCGCAGTTTGCGGCGGATCAAGCGCATTTAGGCGCGCCTCAGGGAGTTTCAGTTGAGCCGGCGTCGTCGAAGTCGCTCCGTGTTTCGTGGCAGCCAGTTGCCGGCGCGTTTGCCTATGAAGTTTTCAAACGAAAAGTTGGTACTGCCGGCCGGCGCCAGTTTGCCGGTGCGCCATTGCACCCCTATTTCGACGGTGACAGCTCAACCAGCGGCTGGAGCCATCTGACTTATGTCACAGGCTCGACGACTTACGAAGACAAGGGGCCGATCGCTGAGTTCTTTGGACCAGCCGGGATCAATTCAAACGGCGATGCTGACAGCTTCAACGAACTACTGGGAACAGAATATGCAGTGCGCGCTTTGTCTTTGAACCCAAATCGCCAGGTTGGAGTTTCTAATTTAAGTGCCGGAACTGCTGCCAACTCAAACATCCAGGATGTTACCGCAGCGGTGAAAGCGAGTATTACCAGCGCAGCGTTTAGTGGCGGAGTGTTTGAGTTGGATCAGACTCTCAAGAACGACGGGGTTTCATCACCCGATGGCGTTATCTATGGACCAATCAGCTTCAAGATCGTCAGCATTTCGGATCCAACAATCAAAGTCATCAATGCTGACAATGGTGGAGATGGCCAGGCGAATCCAGCGATCTTCAATTACAACCAGTCGCTCACCAGCGGAGCCACATCTACCGCGCGCCGTTTGAGCTTTAGCAATCCAAACGCGCGAATGTTTACCTTCAGCGCTGTCGTCACTGGAAGGGTTCGTACTAACACTGTTGCTGTGAATGGGAGTCAGCCTGGTGACGGTGCAGACAGTTCGCCTGAGGAGCAGTTTACGACGTCCACGGAGACGTTAAGTGGCGTTGTCGTCGTGGGTAGTGGCGGACTGAACCTCGTGAACAGCGTAGACTATGTAGATATTCCGTTCGTCGCTCAGCCTAATTCGTTTGGCGTAGAAGGTGTGATGAGCGCCTCACCGGTATCGGTCGGACCGTTCCCGGATTTAGATCTGCAGCTACTTGATGACCAAGGAACCGTGCTGTCAAGCTCCGGCAATTTTGGTCCGGAGGAATTTGTCAGCGGCGCCATTACCCCGGGTAAGACCTACCGTTACCGGGCCGTTGGGTTCGTCAATGGACCAACGCAGGTGAACATCACCAGCAAGCAATTCTTTACGGGCGCTGGCGGGGGTTCCGGAAGTAGTAGCGGAGGGACAGGTCTGCCGGCAGTTGGAGGAACGACGGTATTGCGAGTGCTGAGGTTTACCGTAAACCCGCTTACGAAGACGGTTAGTGTCAAACTCTAGAAGTCAGAATGCAGAAGGCAGAATGCAGTAAATAAATAAGACTGCAACCAAAGAAAGGCGGCGCGAGAGTGAATCCTCTCGCGCCGCTCCACTTTACCTTTCTATCTCTAATTACTTGCTGACTCGTTGAGCCATCACCTGCTGCAGCCAGGTTCTTGCGCTGCGACCCTCGGCAACGAGGCTCCCGTCCTTATCATAAATCTTCAAGTATGGAACGGAATTGACGCCATACTGTCGAGTGACCGGCGTGTTCCAGTCGCCAATATTCATAAACAACACTTGCATGTCAGGTACCTGGAGGTTGATTGCATCCATTACCGGATTCAAGCTTCGGCAAGCCGGACACCAGTCAGCGTAGAAGTAAACAATGCTCACGCGGTCGCGTGTGAAGTATGACTGGAAATTAAAGTCCTGGCCCGGCACATTTAATGGTCTTGCAGATGGCTTTGGTCGTGAGGCTGCTGCGGTGGCATCGTGGGGCCTGGCCGGAACGGCTGCCCGTTTCGAAAGCATTATGTCTGCCGAATCAAGTGAATTCGCTGGCCGGCGCCGGGGCTTATACGTCGTCAGGCGCTGTGCCGCCTGCTTCGCTTCCTCTGCCCGCTTCCATTCCCATGGGGGCATTGGTGACCCGTCAGTCCAGAGGCCACGCATTTCAGTTCGCGCAAGTCGTTCTGCTTCAGAATACAGCGCTCGCTCCTCGTCCGTCAGACTATGATTGCCAACTCTGTCGAACCAGGCCGTACCGTCACGGATGATCTGTAGACCGAGATCGGTTTGATTAAAGACTACCCTGCCAATCACGTACTCCTTTTGAAGTTGTGAGAAATGGACGTCCACGGATTGGTCCAGAACGAGATTCGCCAGGTGTGTTCGCGAAACGTCAGCGAATTCCTGGTTAAGTACAGGTGCGGCAACGCCCTGGAGCATCACGTTGAGCTGACGTCCTCCACTGGTGACTACGATGCTCTGTCCGTTGCGTACTTCAGATACTATGCCGCGTACCACGACAGCTTCTGCCGACACAGCCGTGAACAGGATGAACAGGGGAGCGAAAATGCGATTGAGTTTCATATAAGTAACCGTATTAATTGTTAGCGTTAGTGAGGTAAATCAGGCGGGTTAACTATCGCGGCTCGATTGAAAGTGCTGGCGAAGAGCTCGCCAGTCCGCGCTAAACATTAAAGTTGGAGCGGGCGAACCTTGTCAACTAAAAACGTGCTAAATGAGGAATGAATCCGGCCTTTGTCGGGCATGCCAACAAACCACGGTCGAGTGGCAACGAGGTAAAGGCAGTGGGCAGCAGGCTTTCATCCCTTTTTCGTGTAATTCGTGGATCGCTTTTTTTCGGAACGATCAAGTCGATCCACGAACACACACGAAAGACTTGCGCGACGCAAGATTTCTAGTTTTGCCCTGACTGCTACTGCCTACTGCCTGCTGCCTACTGCGTCTTCTTTGCCGGATCGGCGCCGTTCTTCTTGGCCAGCTCAGCCTTCAACTTCTCTGACGCGCGATCAAAGTTTGTTTTAAACAGCGCCGCATTTGCGTCGTTGTTTTGCTTGCCGATTGCCGCGGCCTTCTCATACATCGGAACTGCCAGGTCAAGCTTGCCGGCTCTCTCGTAAGCTTCGCCCAGACTGTCGTAGGGGTTGGCAGACGCAGGATAACGCTCCACCTGGACCTTCAAAACTTCGATGGCCTTGTCTACTTCATCCGCAAACAAGTGTTGATAGCCAATCTGGTTCACCATGACTTCAGGCACCTGTAGCGAATAACCAAACTTCTTCGAAAGCTTGGCGTAGTGTTCATCGGCAGCCGTCAGTCCACCGGCAATCCCGCCTGTCATCGGATCGCGCGGCATTTGCCAGCCGTCATAAACCTTACGAAGCGCGAAGTAGTGACTGCGCAGCACGACTGAACCGTGATCTTCATCCGGCATCTCCTGCGCATCCCATTCAAACCCCTTAACCTGATTCTTGGTAAGAATCATCTTCATTTGATGGAAGCCATCCTCGATCGGGCCCGGTTCGTTGCCCATGCTCATGAAGAAGGTCGCATTGAACTCTTTGTCCTTGCGGGCCTTGAAAAAATCTTCAGCGCGTTTCACCACCAGTTGATTGTCCCATTGAAGCGCCGGGCTAACTGCGATAAACGCATTGAACATCTCCGGTTTCGTTACCATCGCATTAACTGCAAACATTCCACCCAATGAGTGGCCGGCGAGAATTTTGTATGGCGTGACGCGATAACTCTTTTGGATTTCCGGCATCAATTCCGTTTCGATGAACTTCAGGAAATTGTCCGCTCCGCCGGCAGTCGGAAACTGCGGCGCGCCGGTGGCTCCGGCATTGGAAGGCTTAGTGGGAGTCAGATCGCGTGTGCGGTCAGTGTTGGGAATAGCCACCACGATCAGTTCCGACATCCGTCCGTTGCGCGCCAGAAACTCTGCTGTCGCCGTCGTGTGGAGTATGTGTGCGTCCCCGTCAGTCATGTACATCACGGGATAGGCGATCTTGTTTGTTTCGTAACCCGCAGGAGTCCGCACAAGGATTCGTCGATCTTCTCCCAGGACTGTGGACTTAATAGTTAGCGTTGACACGGTCGGGACTGGCGGCGGGGCTTGGGCCAGGGTAGCGCCAGCAGTGGTCAATAAGACGAGAATCCCCAAAAGGCTAAGTACTAATGTTTTTGCGCGTGGGGACGTGGTATGACCGCTTGCCGAATGAGCAAGGGGAAGAGCGTTCTTCATGTTTCTACTCCTATTTGTGAAAAGGTTGCGCAGCCCTCGAAAATCGTTTCGAGCGGCTGTGCCACTGAAATCGGAAGGTCTGGGGAGTACTTCTATACCACCAAAACGAGCGGGGGCGAAGATTTGTTGCGATTAATTGCGGCGTGGTTGCCGCTATCAGGACTGCCTTCGGCGTCGCCGTAACCGCGGAGGTGTCTGGACGATGTGGAAGAGCCGCTCTAGAAATCTGTCCTGATAATCCGGTCGCCAAGAATTGAAGTGAGGTTAAACCAATCTCGCACCTGCCCGTCAGCCTCAATTTGCTTAATCACAGCATCAGTAAAGCAGGAGGCCAAGTAAACAGTATGGCATCTCGGATTCTCTGATATTTGCTTTCCAAAAGACTTCTTGGCTTCGCCATAACGTGTTTGTGCGCCCGCAGTGTCCAAGCTGCCCTTGATCTCAATGGCAATTTGTTTTATTCCCTCCGAATCTCTAAATGACACATCAGGCTCGGAGCCAAATTCGATTGTCCAGCCGTTTTTCAGTTTAAACAGTCCCTTTCGGGGATGCTCGCCAAGTGCCATTTTTTTAATGTGCTCTGCAAATATCTCTTCCACCGCGCGAGCCGCGCCTTGTCCGATTAAGTTGGCCCACGTACCCTGCAGTTCAGTTCCAATCTCAGCAAGGATCGCCTGACGGCTTAGTTCGACTTTGTACTGGGGCGTTTCTTCAATCACACCACTTATTATGCGATTGAATGTTTGAGCGATCTGCACAGCCTGCTCGGTGGGCATAGTTTGCCGTTTTCCAGATTCATAAGCTGCAGAAGGGAACAAAATTTGCCCGATTCCTTTTTTCGAAATCGTAACTATATTTCGATAATAAGCAATTAGATGTGGGCGAACCGAAATCACATCTGGGTGGGCAAATACCTGGTGTGGTAATCCACCAGTTTTCCTAAGACGGTTAAACGCTTTTCGAGAAATCCCGAGAGCATCTAAATTCCAAGCCAGCGAGGTTGTGCCGATACTGTCGATCTCAGTGATTAGAAGATCGACTTTGGCGACCGAAACGCCTCTATGGAACAGTTGCGCGCGCGTCGTGTAAGCCTTCGTTAGGGCTTCGAGTAGGTGAGCATCTCGCTTTGCCATGTTTGTGAAACGTTAGGGCTTTTCCCAAACATACACGCATTTTCTAAGTTCGCTTCGTCCGTGCAATCCCATCTGTTGGCTGCTATTGCCTTTCCCTCTAGCGAGCGTCCAGATATGCCTGACCCTAAGACCGAATCTCTCCGCGAAATCGGATAAGATCAAGTCCACCGGAATTTCTTCTCCACCGTACCGAACGTTATCGTTGACCATCACCACTTCGCCGCCCTTTTTCATCACTCGTGATAACTCGAACACCACAAAGCACATCTCAAGAAAATAATTGCGAACCATCCTAGGAATATTCGCATTATTCAACTCGTCATTTGAGTTCAATCTATCGAGGATGTCCAAGACCTCGGTTAAAGCGGACTGTCCTTCGAATGCTCGTACAACTTGTGCGAAGTCCTTCCTCCGAGCGAGGTCTGAGTAGCTCTTTTCCAAATCATTTATCTTGGATCTATTTTCGACCGTGCAGGACAACATTTGTTGACGAAGATTCTTTACTGCATCGGTATCAAATCCAAGATAGGCCAATTCCAAAGCATAGGTCCTAGTGTAATCATAGCGATTACAGTAAGGAGGGGAGGTCAAAACTGTGTCTACGCTGTAGGTCTCGAGTTTACGAAGCTCGCTTAGACATGAGCGGACCCTGAGATCAATGGTTCCCGGGACGACGGTCTTGTTAGGAGCAAACAGTTCGCCACTTGACTGCTTTTCAGAAGAAGGAAGATCCGCGTAAATATTCTCTAGCTTGCTGACAATCGCAGTGTCAAAATCAACAATCCGGCCTTTATCAAACTTAGAAGTCACTCGTTCCTTTCTTGAACGATAGTCCCATCTCAAGTATTGACCATCTTTGCGGGTATAGCTCACTGTCTCCAATATGCTGAAGCAGGCGAAATCTAGGAGCAGCCTCATCCATTGATTCCGCACGGACCTATTTATGAAGGATCGATATCCTGCAATCGCGCGCTCAGTCTGCTGCGGAAAAGCCCCTTTGGTGATTTCTATGTGAGCAAATGCGAATTCTGGGTCATAAAACTTTGCCCATCCCGTTGCTGGCAATTTGTTCAGCGAATCGCGGAAAGTCTTCGCTTTTAGTCTGTGGGCCGCGGCACGGGCCTCCATTACGTAAGGTCCGATAGGGAGAAGTTCGATTCCGATAGAATCCCAACCCAGGGACTGACTAACAAGAAGTGCGGTTCCAGCCCCCGCAAACGGATCAAGAAGTAGGCCGCTTTCTTTTCCGGATCTACGAATCAGTGACTCCACTAAGCTAGTGGAAAATCCTTCTTTGTATTTGAACCAACTGTAAAAGGGCACTTTCCTGTTAGCTTGAAAACTAACCAAACTTCGATCAAGTTGCGGATTGTGTTTTATCTTTGGAAGAAATCTGTCAAGGAGGGCATCTCGCTCAAAGGAGTTGCAATCTGTGAGGGCAATCGCAGGTTCCACTATTTACATTCTCCGCAAGTGTTCGACGCAGGTGATGTACACGCGGCGAATTGTATCCGCTGAACCTCTAGATGGCAAAAAGTGAAGAGATAGCTGTTCAACTTTCTTGTTACTTCAACACACGAGTAATTCTTGCTGGGACTGAATGGCTACTTAATGGCTAACTCCTGGGAGTTAAGCTTACTCAACCACCCAGGTGTCGCCGGAGTTGATCAGTTTCTCCAGACTGCCGGGGCCGCTCTTTGCGATGGCGGCGTCGATCTGATCAGTCATCAAGTCTTCGTAAGTTCGTCGTTCAACGGCACGGAAAATCCCAACAGGTTGCGGAAAATCCGGCTGCTCCATCCGGGCTAACATGAACGCCACGGATGGGTCAGCGAGAGAAATGTCGTGCACCAGCAGATCGTTCTCGGTGATGCCGTTCTCGCCGATCGTGACTACCTCAGGATGCGCGCCATTCATGCGAATACCTTTGTTGCGGTCCTTGCCGAAAATCATCGGCTTGCCGTGTTCGAGATATAGGACTCGATCAGATCTCACACTTCGTTCGGCAAACTGATCGAAAGCGTGGTCGTTGAAGATGTTGCAGTTCTGGTAAACCTCTATAAACGACATCCCTTTGTGTCGCGCGGCTGCTTCGACCACGGTGCCGAGGTGCTTGACGTCAATGTCGATGGAGCGCGCTACAAAAGTTGACTCGCTCGCAATGGCCAGTGAAAGAGGATTGATTGGGTAGTCGATTGTGCCCAGCGGAGTGGACTTCGTTTTCTTGCCAAACTCCGATGTCGGGCTGTACTGGCCTTTCGTCAATCCATAAATCCGGTTGTTGAAAAGGATGTAGTTGACGTCGAGGTTGCGACGGATTGCGTGAATGAAATGATTGCCGCCGATCGAGAGCGCGTCGCCGTCGCCGGTAATCACCCAGACGCTCAAGTCGGGATTTGCGCACTTGATGCCGGTGGCGACCGCGGGAGCGCGTCCATGGATACTATGAAATCCATAGGTGTTCATGTAGTAGGGGAACCGCGACGAACACCCAATGCCGGACACGAAAACAATCTTCTCGCGCGGAATGCCTAGCTCGGGCATCACCTTTTGCACGTTGTTAAGGATTGCGTAATCGCCGCAGCCCGGACACCAGCGCACTTCCTGGTCGGAAACGAAATCCGCTTTTTTCATTTGGCCCGGAGGCGGTGCAATCCTGCCTGACACTGCCGAGCCGACTTCGCTGTCGGCCGAGACAGCTTCGGTTATTGGTTTGTTTCCGTTGCCGTTATGACCATTACCACTAGTACTCATGAAAGCCCCTTCGATTCTAGTTGCGCGATCGCTGTTTTCCAGTCTTCCAGATTCCCAAGCTGAACGGCTTTGTCGATGCCCAAATTCTCAAGCAGCATCGCCAAAACTGTAAGCCGCTCTTCCTCATAAGTAAAAATTCCGCCGGTGTATTCGATCTTCTCCGGTGCTTGGTGGATTCGTCGGTTGAACTCGTCGTGGTTCCACAAACGACCCTCCCGACGAATGTCCCATTCCGTAGGATCGAACTTTTCAACATTTGAAGCGCTT
>Ga0190265_10001985_pt1 | contig 13585 bp, 13 predicted proteins | sample Popmic124T_FD_133135 | JGI IMG/M metagenome (GOLD analysis project Ga0190265, IMG submission 133135) | Populus adjacent soil microbial communities from riparian zone of Indian Creek, Utah, USA - 124 T | ecosystem: Environmental > Terrestrial > Soil > Riparian zone | place: USA: Utah | collected... | reverse complement strand
CCGGGTTTCGGACTCACCCAGGCCGTAGAGCGGCGCCGAATCGAACAACCGGATGCCGACTTCGATCGCGCGTTCGGCCGTCGCCACGGCTCGGCCCTCGGCGTTGCCCCAGAAGATCGTCGCCAGCGGGGCGGTGCCGAGACCGAGGCGGGTGACCTCGAGGCCGGTCCGTCCCAACGGAACCCGGGGGAGTTGGTTCATGGCGTTCATCGGCGGATGATGACGAGGAACAGCCGGACGTGTCCGGCGCCGACCACCGACCAGCGGTGCGGTACATCACCAGGGTGCACGAGGCAGTCGCCGCGATCGAGCTCGACTGCCGGTCGTTCCGTGAACTCGACGCGCAACCGTCCCTCGACGAGATGGAGGACGACATCACCCGGGTGGTCGTACCAGACGTCGAGGTCGTCGTCGGCGTCGATGACGTACTCGTAGATCTCGAGACGTCGATCGGCGTCAGCCAGGACCACCCGCCCCAGTGCCGACCCCGGCCGATCGCTCGACGGCACGAGCTGTCCCTCGTCGGCGCGGATGACGTCGACGTCGTCGGGCGGATGGCTCGGGAGGAGGGTCGAGGGCTCCGTCCCGAGCACCTCGGCCATCCGGTAGAGGGTGGCGATCGACGGTGTCGACAGGCCGCGCTCGACGGCGCTGACGAACGGCTGACTGAGGCCGCAGCGGCCGGCGAAGTCGCGCATCGACATCCCGCTCGCCTGACGCGCGCGGCGAATCGAAACGCCCACCGCGGCGCGGAGCGGGTCGGTGCTCGCGTCGAGCGTCACGCCGGGACCATCATTCCGTGACCGTCATTCCGGGACCGTCACTCCTCATCGCCGACGAAAAGGGTCGCTGCGACACGATCGACGACGGAGTGGAACGCCGGGCTCCTGGTCATCTCGGTGGTGCGGGGCCGCGGCAGGTCGACGGGCACCGTCGCCACGATCGTCGACGGTCGCGGCGCCATGATCACGATCTCGTCGGCGAGCAGCACCGCCTCTTCGATCGAGTGGGTGACCAGCAAGGTGGTCGTCACCCGCTCCATCCAGATCCGTTGCAGCTCCATGTTCATCCGCGTCCGAGTCATCGCGTCGAGTGCGCCGAACGGCTCGTCGAGCAGCAGGACGGCCGGCTCGGTCACGAGCGCCCGGGCGATGGCGACGCGCTGGCGCATGCCGCCGGACAGTTGGCGAGGACGCGCCGTCTCGAACCCGCGCAGGCCGACGAGCTTGATCAACTCGTCGACGGCGGAGGGACCCACGTCGGCGCCCGTGACCTGCAGCGCGAAGCGGATGTTGTCGCGCACGGTGCGCCAGGGCAGGAGGGCGGCGTCCTGGAAGGCGACGCCGATCTCGTGCCGGTCACGAGCCTCGGCCGGTGCGCGTCCGTGAACTCGCACCGTTCCCGACGTCGGCACGTCGAGACCGGCCAGGATCCGCAACACCGTGGACTTGCCGCATCCGGAGGGCCCCACCAGTGCCGTCAGCGTGCCGCGGGGCGCGACGTGATCGACCCGCTCGATCGCGACGAGCGGGCGGCGTTCGAGGACGAACTCCTTGCGGACGCCGTCGAGCTCGAATCCCGCCTCGCCGACGCCGTCCGCCCCGGTTTCAGTCGTCACGTCGCAGCGGTCACGACAGGGAGGCGTGTGCTTCCTCGAGGAACGAGGTGTCCAGGAACTCCTCGACCGTCGGCAGGTCGGTCTCGCCGGCCGTCTCGAGCACCGGCAGCACCTCGTCGGCCATCCGCGCCGGATCGACGGACAGGATCCCGTTCGCGTCGGTGTAGGGGCTGTCCATCAGGGCGATGTACTCGGGGTTGGCGAGCGCGGCGTATTCCTCGCTGATCTCGGCATCGGCCGCGTACGTCTCGAGGAGGATCGGCAGCGACTCGGTCGGGTCGGCGCGGTTGTCGAGCGCACCCTGGAGCAGACCGGCGAGGTAGCCGACGACGAGGTCGTGGTTCTCGTCGAGCCACGCCCTGGAGGCGAACAGGATGTCGCCATACGACGGCAGGCCGAGATCGGAGTACGGCTTGGCGCTCACGTCGTGGCCCTGGAGCTGGAGCTGGAGGGGCTGGTTGGTGACGTACGACGCGATCGCGTCCATCTCGCCGTCGACGAGTGGCTGCGGGTCGAAGCCCATCGGGATGAACTCGTAGTCGTCGGGCGTCAGGCCGTTGACCTTGAACAGCGCGTCGATCTGCACCTGGTCACCCTGCGGACCGCCGATCCGCTTGCCGACGAGATCCTGCACGGTGTCGATGCCGGTCGCGGTCATCCACGTCAGACCGAGCGGGTTCTTCTGGTACATCGCGCCGATCACGACGAAGTCGGAGCCTTCCTGATTGGCCTTGATGATGTCGAGCTCGCTCGCCGAGAGACCGACGTTGCCGTCGCCGGCGGCGAGCACCTGCACCACCGCTGGTGTGTTGGGCCCGCCATGGATCAGCGACGACTCCACGCCGCGGGCCGCGAAGTAGCCCTTCGATTCGGCGAGGTACCACGCCGACCATTCGATGTCGGGGAGCCAGTTGAACACCGAGGCCACGCTGCCGATGGCGGCACCGGTCGTGCCCGTGGTCGCGCCGGCGGTTGCGGGTGTCGTGCCGGCCGCGGACGTCGTGCCCGGCGAGCCCGAGGTACCGGGTGTCGTGCCGGGGCCATCGGCATCGTCGTCATCTCCGCAGGCGGCGAGGATCGGCACCGACGAGATGATCGTGAGTCCCCCGACGACGCCCGCTGTTCTCGAGATGAACGTCCTTCGTGTGTACATATCTCTCCCTTGATTCTTGGCGGATGTTGCTTTGGCGGTTATGGGTGGCGGTTGAGTGAGTTGATGGTGAACGGCCGGCGATCATGTCCAGCGGGTGTGGACGGATCGTTCGAGGCGTCCCGCGACCGAGAACACCAGGACCGACACGGCGATGACGACGATCGCCGCGCCGAACGCACGCGGCAGGTCGAGCAGCCGGTAGGCGTAGGCGAACTCGACCCCCAAACCCTCGCGGCCGATCAGGCTCTCGCCGACGACGGCTGCGATCACGGCCGATCCGGACGCGATGCGGAAGCCGCTGACGATGTGCGGCACGGCGGCCGGGAGTATCACCCGACGGAACCGAACCCCACCGCGGCCACCGAGCGCATTGACGATGTCGAGGGCTGACCTGCTGGCGGCCATGAGACCCGATCGCGAGAACACGAAGATCGGGTAGAAGACGAGCACCGAAGCGAGCGCCCACACCGTGGTCGGGTTGTAGCCGAGCACCCGGGCGAAGAGCGGGAACAACGCGACCAGCGGGGTCGCCGCCAGCACGATGACGAACGGCACGGTCATTCCGGCGAGGAACTCGAAGCGCGCCGCTGCCAACGCCGCGGTGAGCCCCAACACGGTGCCGATCGTGAGTGCGATCGCTGCCGTCCACAGCGTGCGCAGCGTGGCGGAGAGGTAATCGCCGGGTGCTGCGACGAGGTCGTCGAGCACGGCCGACGGGCGCGGCACGACGATCGGTGAGATGTCCTTCACCACGACCCACGTCCACCACAGGGCGACGAGCGCGCCGAGCAGCACGGCGACGGCGGCCGTCTCGGTCAGCATGTGCCGGATCCGGCCGTGCCGGTGGGGTGCGGCAGCGGGCTGCTGGGCGATCTCGGAACCGAACCGGCGTACCGCCAGCGCGCGCACCGCCGCCAGCAGCCCGTACGCAGTCAGCCCGCACGCCGCGCTGAGCAGCGATGCCGCCCACAGCCGATCGGCACGTCCGCCCTGCATCGCCGTGATCAGCAGCACACCGAGCCCGCGCTCGGCCCCGTACCACTCGCCGAACACCGCCCCGGCGAGCGAGGCCGGTGCCGCGAGCTTCAGGCCGTCGGCGACCGACGGCCACGACGCCGGGAGCTGGACCGACCAGACCCGCCGGAACCGGCTCGCACCGAGCGCGCCGGCGACATCGTGGACCGACGGCGATGCAGCGCCGAGTCCGACCGACGTCGATACGAACACGAAGAAGAACACGGCGATCGCGGCGACCGCCACCGGGCCCCGATCGCGCCCGAGCACGATCAGCAGGCACGGTGCCACGGCGACCCACGGCGCGGCGTTGGTGATCGCTGCCAGGCGGACGACGAATCCCCGCAGCCGCGGCACGCTTGCCGCCACGAGGGCAGCGGTGAAGGCCAGCAGTCCACCGATCGCGAGCCCGCGGCCGGCGGACCACACCGTCGTGCGGGTCGAGCGGAAGTAGACGTCGCGGCTGTCGCCGACGATCGGGGAGATGGCCTCCGCCGGTGTGACGATCATCCCGCTCGCCCATCCGGCACGACCACCCCACACCCACACGGCGAGGATCAGCGCCAGTCCGGTCATCGGGGCCGCGACCACCTGCAGGTCGTGAATCGACAACGACCGACGCCTTGGCGTTCGGTGCTGCCGGTCCTCCACAATCAACCCCCACATATCATCGTAGCTGATGCCCGGGATCGGTGAGTACCGCCCCGAGTGGTCCCGAACATAGGCGACATGTGGGTCCGCAGTGAGCGTGGAGCGTGAACGCCGCGTTACGGTTCGATCACCCACACCTATCAGTGCGGCGGAATCGAGTAGAACCGCGACCGATGAGGATCGAGAGTGTGCGAGCCGTGCTCGCCGGATATCGCAAGAGCGACCCGCCGATGCAGCGCAGCTTCGCGCTCGTGCGGATCGAGACCGACGACGGCACGATCGGCTGGGGTGAGGCGTCCACGAACTGGGGCCACTCCTATCCGACGGTCTTCCGGGCGGTCGTCGACGACGTGTGTGCGCGTCACCTTGTCGGCCGTGATCCACTCGCGATCCGAGAGCGCCTCGCCGAGCTCTCGGTCGCGCTCGACGGGTACCTCGGCTGGGAGGGTCTCACGAGCCAGACGATCGGATCGATCGAGATCGCGCTGTGGGACATCGCCGGGAAGGCTCTCGACGCACCGGTCCACCAGCTCCTCGGATCGATGGCGCACCCGATCCCGCTCTACGGCACCGGCACGACGATGTTCGACGAGTCGGCCGACTGGCATGCCCACTACTTCGACCAGTGCCTCGCGCTCGGCTTCGCCGGCGTCAAGGTTCGCCTCGGCCGCGCGCTCGACGACGACGTCGAGGTGGTCCGGGTCGTGCGCGACCACATCGGACCCGATCGGCTGATGGGTGTCGACTCCTACTGGTTCCACGACCCCGACACGGCGATCGAGCTCAGCCGCCGGATCGCCCCGTACGGGATCTACTTCTTCGAAGAACCGATCCCGCAGTACCAGATCGAGGGTCTCGAACGGGTCCAACGAGGTTCACCGGTCAGAGTCGCCGTCGGTGAGCGGGTGTTCTCGCCACGCTCGTTCGCCGAGCTGGCCCGGCGCGACGCGGCCCGGGTGTTCGAACCCGACGCCACGATCGTCGGCGGGATCCTGGCCTGCCTCCAGGTCGCCGACATCGCCGCCCGCCACTCGATCGAGGTGATCCCTCACGTCGGCGGCCCGACCGTCGTCGGCCTGGCGGCCAACCTGCACTGGGCGACCGCGGCGCGTGTCCGGATCTGCGAGTACGACATCGATGCCCACCAACCGATGATCACCGACATCGGACACAACCCGGGGTTGGCGCTCGTCGATCTCGTCGATGGCACCATCACCGCCCCCACCGGTCCCGGCCTCGGTGTCGAGGTCGACGAGGCGCTGCTCGCCGCCCATCCCTACGTCGAGGGCGACACGTACGCCGAGATCTTCCCCGAGCACGAGTCGGGTCGATCCGCGTCCTCCTCCGCCGGCGGCAAGGAGCCCACGCAAGCCACGGAGCATTTGCATGACGGCTGAACGCCACGACGCCGTGTGGTTCGACAACGAGCACCCAGCCCTGCGCCGGTGCTGGCATCCGGTCGCGCGAATCGCCGAGCTCGGCGGCGACGGCCCGCTCGCCGTCGAGTTGCTCGGCGAGCGCTGGTGCGTCGTGCGCCTGAATGGCCGGCTCACGGCGTTGCGCGACGCCTGCCCGCACCGCATGGCGCCGCTCAGTGCCGGCACGGTCGTCGACGGCACGCTGCAGTGCTCCTACCACGGCTATCGGTTTGCCGCCGACGGCGCTTGTGTCGAGATCCCCGCCATCGGTCCCGACGTACCAATTCCCGGACGGGCTCGGTGCGGGGCGGCGGCCGCCGTCGCAGAGCACCTCGGCCTCGTCTGGATCGCACCCGAGGACCCCATCACCGAGCTGCCGGACGTGCCGGAGCACGCCGACGACTCGTTCGTGAAGTGCCCGTTGCCGGTGTCGACCTGGAACGCCAGCGCGGCCCAGATGACCGACAACTTCCTCGACCTCGGCCATCTGGCGTTCCTCCATCTCGCCACGTTCGGCGACGCCGGCGACCGGCACATCGGCGACTACGAGGTCGCGCGCGAGGGGCTGGGCTTTTCCGTCCGATACCGCCACCTCGCCAAGGCGTTGGCCGATTCGTTCGAGGCCGGCGACGAGTTCCGCACCGTCGAGCGGGAGTCGTGGTTCGTGTACACGCCGCCCCATCACGTGTACCTGCGACTCACGTATCCGGACGAGAAGGCCGTGCTCACGATCAGCTTCTGTCACCAGCCCGTCGACGCCGTCACCACGCGGCTGTTCTGCACCGACTACCGCAACGACATCGACGACGAGCCAGGAGCGATCGCCGCCGCGGTCGCGTTCCAGGAAGCCGTCGCCGCCGAGGACCGCGCCCTGCTCGAGCGGTTGCAGCGCAAGGCCGTGCCGCTCGATCCCACGGTCGAGTTCCACTCCAAGGCCGACCGGATCACGCTCGAGATGCGCCGAGTCCTGCGCGAGCTCGTCGAAATCTCCGCCAACTGAGACGATTCCCCCGGTTTGTGTCACAGACGCCGGCGACCTTCGCCGATGTCGGTGACACAAACATCAGAGGACGGGGCCGCTGTTTCGGAGTTGGCGGGCGGCGCTGATGGACTTGCCGAGCTGGCGGGCGATCGTGCCGGCACGACCGGCGTGCCGGATGACTCGGTGGCTGCCGATCGAGCGCAGCACCGCCTGGGCGCACGCCCGGCCGGACGCGCCGTTGATGCCCCCACCGGGATGGGTGCCGGCGCCGGTCACGAAGATCCCGTCGATCGGTGTCGAGTAGTTGCCCATGCGGCGGGTCGGTCGTTTGCCGAGCGACTGAGCGGCCGTCGGTGCGACGTGGTTCCCCGGGTTCTCCGAACCCGTCGTCGCGGTGAGGTCGCGCGGGCTCGTGAGAACCTCGTGGATGACGTGCGATCGGACGTCGGGCAGGCACGATTCGATCGTGCGCCAGACCCCCTCGGTTGCCTCATCGGCTGCGTCATCCCACGTCCGTCCGCGGACGTCGCACGGCGCGACCGAGTTGGCCCACATCGTGGCGTGACCAGGCGGAGCGAGCCCGGGATCGACCGACGTGGGGAACGCAACGAGCGTGCCTGGTGACGACGGGATGAGGCCGAGCGAGATCGCGCTGTAGGTGTCGACCGCGGCCGACGGCTCCGGCAGCAACCACAACGTCGCCTGGTCGGCGTCGGGTTCGCCGAACGCCGGCACGCACGCCGACGTGTCGAGCGCGGCGGCGATCGTCAACTGGCTGACGTTCGACGCGACGACTTCGAGTATCTCGAGGTTGCGACGGGTCGACGCGGGCACGACATCAGCCGGCGACAGCAGCCGGAGCACGAATTCCTGTGGCGGGATCGCCGACACCACCGCACGGCGGGCGATGATCTCGTCACCCGCTGTCGAACGCACCGCCCAGCTCGCGCCGCGCCGGTCGACGGACTCGACTCGGAACCCGCACCGCACGACACCGCCGCCGGCGTTCACGGCGTTGGTGAGCGCGGTGACGAACGCCCGCGAGCCGCCGACCGGACGGCCAATTCGCCGCCCGTGCCCGCCGGTCGTGAGCAGGAACGCGTTGGCCGTGCCGGCAGCCCACGGCGGCAACCCGAGGAAGGACGCGCGGAAGATCGCCAGGGCGCGCACGTGCGGGCTCTCGAACCACCGCGTCGCCAGATCGAGTACCGACATCTGGACCAGCTCGACCAACGTGTCCGCGTCCCGACCACCCATCGTTCGTGCGACGCGGGTGGCCAGGTTCATCGGCGGCACCCAACCGCTGGAGGCGATCGCGAAGGCCCGCAGGAGTGGCGCGCTGCGCTCGCTCAACTCGGTCCAGGCCCGGGCGTCGCGAGCGGAGATCGTGGCGATCGACTCGGCGGTCGCCTCGACACTGCGCCCGATCGTCACGGTCGGGCCGTCGCCAAAGAGGTGGATCGCGGCGACATCGCGGGTCCGGTACTCGAGGCCGAGGTCCTTCAACCCCAGCTCGTCGATCACGCCACTCGTGAGGACCGCGGTGTGCTCGACGGCACCGTGCTCGAGGACGTGTCCCTGCCACTGACTCGACATCAGCGCGCCGCCGGCCGCGTCGTTCTGTTCCACCACGACCACGTCGAGGCCGGCCCGCGCGATGTAGGCCGCGCAGATCAACCCGTTGTGGCCGCCTCCGACAACGACGACGTCGGCGCTTGCACCAGTCATCTCAGCTCGCGCGACTCGAGGCGGTGCGCTGCTCGCAGATCGTCCATCTCGGTGAGGAATTCGCGGCGCATCGCCAGCTTGGTCGCGTCGTCGGCCCAGCTGGCGTCGATCGCGGCCAGCGAGAAGTTCTCGAGCTCGTCGAGCGAGCATCCGAACGCGTCGCGCACATTGATGTACTCGTCGGCGAGGTCGATGCCGAACATCGCCGCGTTGTCGGAGTTCAGCGTCACCCGCACACCGGCATCGCGCATACGGATCAATGGGTGGGCCCCGACCGAGTCGACGAGTCCGATCCGGCGGTTCGATGTCGGGCAGACGGTGAACGGGACCCCTGACTCGACGACATCGGCGACGAGATCGGGGTCGTCGAGCAGGCTGAAACCGTGGTCGATGCGCTCGACCCCGACGATCTCGATGCCGGTGCGAATGTCGTCGGCGGGACCCTCCTCGCCGAGATGCATCGTGGTGTGGAAGCCGAGCTGCCGTGCCCGTTGGAAGGGCTCGGCGTAGGCGGCGAGATCGATGCCCCGCTCGCCGGCGTCGCCCCCGATCCCGATGAGCACCTCGCGGTCGCACCGCGCCGCGGCGTCGACGAGCTCGGTGGCGGCGCTCGGGCCAGAGGGCTTGTCGACGTCGAGGATCATCCGGCACACGATGGCATGGTCGGTGGCGGCGTCGGCGATCCCCGCTCCGATGCCGGACCAGATGGTGTCGAACGCGACGCCGTGGCGGAGCAGGAACGTCGGCGAGAAGAACATCTCGCGATACCTCACGCCGGCCGCGGCGGCGATCGCCAGCGCCTCGTACGTGACGCGGTGGATGTCGCCGGCGTGCTGGAGGCTGCGGCAGACCAGGTCGAAGACGCGGAGAAAGTCGGTGAGGTCGTCGTAGCGGTACAGGTCGGCGGGGTCGTCGACGCCGAGGTCGACGCCGTTCTTGCGGGCCAACTCGGCGATGGTGTGCGGGGGCGCGGCACCCTCGACGTGCACGTGGAGCTCGACCTTCGGCAGGGCGCGGATGTGATCGTCGGATGTGGTGTCGGCGAGGGGCATCATCCCTCGCGTCCGGAGCGCAAGATCACCAAGGCCTATCGCTGGATCAGCAGCCCGGCGTCGACAGGGAGTGTCACGCCCGTGACATACCGCGCTTCGTCGGACGCGAGGTACAACACCGCGTTCGACACATCGCGGGATTCGACCCACGGGACCGGAAGCGCGTGGCTCTCCTGCATGACGTCGCCGAACTGCTCCTTGGTCGGGCTGTCCGACTCGGGGAGGAACAGCTTGAGGGTCGGTTCGTTGATCACCATCGGCGTGTCGACGGTGGTCGGGTTCACGCTGTTGACGCGGATCATGTGCTCGGCGAGCTCGAGCGCCAGGCACTTCATCAACCCCACGACCCCGAACTTCGACGACACGTAGTGGGCGGAGTTCCGGAACGGCGTCAGGCCGGCTGCCGAACTGGTGAGGATGATCGAACCTCCGTTTCCGGCCGCGATCATGGAGGGGACGGCCGCGACACACGTGCGCCAGACCCCGGTCAGGTTGACGTCGATCACGTCCTGCCACGCCGTGTCCGTGATCTCGAGCACCGGAGCGAAGGTGACGATGCCGGCATTGGCGACGACGATGTCGAGGCGTCCGAGATCGGCGACCGCCTGCTCGACGACCGCCCGCATCGCGGCCGTGTCGCGCACGTCGGCCTCGGCGGCGATCACCCGGCGGTCGAGCGCTTTGACCTGCTCGACGGTCTCGGCGAGGTCGTCGGCCGTCGCGGTCTCGTATTCGAGCGTGTCGATCGGCGCGCACAGGTCGACGGCGATGATGTCGGCACCCTCTTCGGCCAGCCGGATTGCGTGGCTGCGACCCTGACCCCTGGCGGCCCCCGTGATCAGGGCGACCTTTCCCTCGACACGACCCATACCCATTCATACCACCGCGCCGGCGTGTGGCTGACAACGTGTCTGACGGCGGGTCGAGGGGGGTATTCGTCAGCGCATGACGACTTGGGGATACACATTGTCGAGCGAGGAGTTCGGCCCGCGCGAGCTCGTCGAGTTCGGGGCGATGGCGGAGGAGGTCGGCTTCGACTTCCTCACCGTGTCCGATCACTTCCATCCGTGGACGCAGAGCCAGGGCCAGAGCCCGTTCGTGTGGACGACGATCGGCGGCGTCGCGATGCGGACCAGCCGGGTGGCGATCGGAACCGGTGTGACGTGTCCGATCCTGCGCAACCATCCGACGATGGTTGCCCAGGCCGCGGCGACGAGCTCGGCGATCCTCGGCGGGCGGTTCTTCCTCGGCGTCGGCACCGGCGAATGGCTGAACGAGCACATCATCGGCGGCGCCTGGCCGGCGGTGGAGATCCGGCGGGCGATGTTGGCCGAAGCCGTGGATGTGATGCGTCAGCTGTGGACCGGCGAGACGGTCGACCACTGGGGCGAGTACTACACGGTCGAGAACGCGCGACTGTTCACCGAGCCGGCGCAACCCATCCCGGTGATCTGGGCGGCGTCCGGACCCGAATCGGCGGCGGCCGCCGCCGAGCACGGCGACGGGCTGTGGTCGACGTCGCCCGACCCGGAGGTCGTGAACGCGTACCGCGATGCGGGCGGTGACGGGCCGGTGTACGGGCAGGTGACGGTGTGCTGGGCGGCCGACCGTGCCGAGGCGGTGAAGACCGCGCTCGAGGTGTGGCCGAACGCCGCCAACCCGGGCCAGCTGTCTCAGGACCTGCCGACGTGGACGCACTTCGAGCACGTCGCCGAGCTCGTCACGGAAGACATCATCGCCGAACGCATCCCGTGTGGCCCCGACGTGTCTCCGGTCGTCGAACTGGTCCGTACGTACGAGGACGCCGGTTTCGATCACATCCACTTCCACCAGGTCGGCCCCGACCAGCGTGGTTTCACCGACTTCTGGCGCACTGAGCTGCTCGACGCCCTGCAGTGATCGCCCTGGAGTGATCTCGTGTGACCGGCCGTCACGCCGCGCGGTTGCGATAGTGGGGGAACAGCTCGGTGCGGGCCAGGTCGGCGAGGCGCTGCTGATCGGGTCCGATCTGGTGGAGGTACACCGAGTCGAACCCGGCGGCGACGAACCGGTTAATCGCCCGGATCACCGGCTCACCGTCGACCGCGCAGACCACTGACATCCGGACCGCGTCGTCCGTGACGTCCGCCGTCAGGGCCTCGAAGTCCTGTGGGCGTGCCAGCTCGGACAGGATCGCCGGGGGGAGCGCGCTGTTCGGCCACCACTCGCGGGCGGTGCTGACCGCTTGATCCATCGTCGTGGCGAGCGAGACGTGGACCTGTCCGCTGCACCGCTTTCCACGCCCGCCCTTCCCATGGAAGATGTCGACGACCGATACGTCTGGTTGCACGCCGATCAGGCCATCCGCCACCTCGCCGGCGAGCGCCGCGCTGCGCGGGCCGGACGCGGCGACGTAGATGGGCGGTGGACCGCCCGGCCGCGTCGTCAAGGCGAGGTTCTCGACCCGCCAGTGTTCGCCGCGGTGGTTGACGTTCTCGCCGGACCACAGGCGCTTGACGATCTCGACGCCCTCCCGCAGACGCTCGAGCCGTTCACCGGCGCCCGGCCAGCGCCGCCCGAATGGCTGCTCGTTGAGCCGCTCGCCGGATCCGACGCCGAGGAAGAACCGACCGTCGAGCAGGACGGCGGCGGTGGCCGCCGCCTGCGCGACTGCGATCGGATGCGCCCGGTGGAGCATCGCCGTGACGCCGGTCCCCACCTCGAGCGTCTCCGTGGCGTTGGCGATCGCGCCGATCGTGGCCCACACATGGCCGGACTGACCCTGCCGGCGCGTCCACGGCTGGAGGTGATCGCTGATCATCGCTGTCTCGAAGCCGGTCGCCTCCGCCTTGACCGCGTGGTTCACGAGCTGACGCGGGTCGTGCTCCTCGCTGGACAACCACCAGCCGAGGCGCAACCGATGAACGGACGGCGCCTCAGACATCGCGGCCGAGGTCCTCCGTCGTGACGAGCCCGACCAACACCCCGTCGACAGTTGTCACCAGCACGTGGTCGAGCCCGTCCTCGGCGAATCGACGGGCGACCTCCTCGACACGGAGATCGGGCCGGATGGTGGAGGGAGCCGGGATCATGACATCTCGCACGCGGGTCCGAGGCGGCAACGTTCGAACCGTCGGGCGGAGCGCTCCCACGACGACATCGCCGCAACCCAACACGACGACGGTGTAAGGGATGTCGCCGACTGCGATGACGTCGGCGACGGTCGCGTCGACTGGCACCGTCGGCACCTCGACCGCCCGCGGTCCGATGCGGCGCGCGTCGCCGACCTGTCCCTCCGTCGGCAGCCCGAGGACGGTCCACGCCGCCCGGCCGCCTTCGAGGAGGTACACGTCGGTGAACCCCAGGTGTTCGAACCGGCACGCGGCTCGGGCGCCGAGGTCTCAATGCTGGTCGAAGCAGTAGACGAGCAGGGGCCAATCACGGTCGAGGTCCTCCACACGCGTCTCGTCGAGTGTTTCCAGGGGCAGGTTGATCGCACCCGGGAGGTGTTCTTCGGCGTAGACGGAGCTCGGCAGCACGTCGACGAGCTGCACCCGCCGACGCAGGAGCCGCTGGGCACGCTGGGCATCGACTCGTTTGCTCACCGTCGAAGGGTCCCCACCCGTCCCGCCCCTCAATCCAATGCGTCGACCCCGGGCGGGCTCAGAGCGCCGGCAGCCGCTGTTGCACGCCGATCAGCGGTACGAGGGGATCGCCCGACGTCGCCAGCCGCTCACCGACGTCGGCGATCGTCCAGCGGTCGGGAGCCAGATCCGGGTCGTCGAGCTCGTCCCAGCCGATCGGCACCGAGACCGGCGCTCCGGCGACCGGGCGGGTGCTGAACGGGGCGACCAGGGTCTTGTTGATCGCGTTCTGCGTGTAGTCGAGGCGGATGCGTCCGCCGCGTTTCGACACCTCCCATTCCCAGCTCACGAGATCGGGAACCGTGGCGCCGACGGCACGCGACAGCGATTCGACCCACGCCCGGGT
>Ga0190265_10001984_pt1 | contig 13587 bp, 15 predicted proteins | sample Popmic124T_FD_133135 | JGI IMG/M metagenome (GOLD analysis project Ga0190265, IMG submission 133135) | Populus adjacent soil microbial communities from riparian zone of Indian Creek, Utah, USA - 124 T | ecosystem: Environmental > Terrestrial > Soil > Riparian zone | place: USA: Utah | collected... | reverse complement strand
CGGCGACTGGCATGCGCACCTGCTGAAGACCCTTGACGAGATGGACGCCGGCAGCCGGCGCGGCTTCGCCTTCAATTGCCTCACCAGCTATTCGGACGCCGGGCGGATGCAGGATTACCTCTACTATGCCGACCCGCGCGTCCTGTTCGATCACTGCAAGACCCTCTATTCGAAGAACGTGGCGCTGCTGCACGACTACGGGCTCTACGAATTCACCATCCTGGTGAGGAAAGCATGAAACCGGTCCTGATCTTCGGCGCAGGCGAGATCGCTGAGGTCGCGCACTTCTACTTCACGCGCGACACCCGGATCCCGGTCGCGGGCTTTACCGTCGATGCCGCCTATCTGAAGGAAAGCCGCTTCTGCGGGCTGCCGGTCGTCCCCTTCGAGGAAGCGCAGAGCGCGTTCGCGCCGGGCGCGCACGACCTCTTCGTCGCGCTGAGCTACGCCAAGATCAATGCCGTGCGCGCGCAGAAATGCGCCGAGGGCAAGGCGTGCGGCTATCGCCTGGCGAGCTACGTGAGCAGCAAGGCGAGCGTCTGGGACGGATTCCAGGCCGGCGAGAACTGCTTCATCCTGGAAGACAACACGCTCCAGCCCTTCGTTTGTATTGCGGACAACGTCACGCTCTGGAGCGGCAACCACATCGGACACCACGCCCGCGTGGCGGCGAACTGCTTCATCACTTCGCACGTGGTGATTTCCGGCGGGGTGCAGGTCGGCGAGAACGCCTTCATCGGCGTCAACGCGACCCTGCGCGACCACGTGAAGATCGGAGCGCGCAGCGTGATCGGCGCCGGCGCGCTGGTGCTGGAGGATGTGCCGGACGACGGCGTGGTCGCGCCGCGCGGCTCGGAGCTGTCCAAGGTTCCGAGCTACCGGCTGCGCCATCTCTAGGCATGAAATGGCGCAAGCTCGGGCGCATCTTCCAGCCCGAAAACAACCAGCCGTGGATGCGCAGCCACGCGGCGAACCCGGTGGCCGAGCATCGCGGCGCCGACGTGTTCCGCGTCTATTTCGGCTCGCGCGACGACCACAATCGCACGAGCATCGGCTGGCTGGAGATCGATCTGCGCCGTCCGATGGAGATCCTGCGGCTCGCCGCGCAGCCAGTGGTCGCCCCCGGAGCCGCCGGCGCCTTCGACGACAGCGGCGCGTCCATGGGCTGGCTGATCAAGGCTCCCGGCGGCGCACGCCATCTGTACTACGTCGGCTGGAATCTCGGCGTTACGGTGCCGTGGCGCAACAGCATCGGTCTGGCGATCAGCGCAGGCGCCGATGCGCCGTTCGAGAAGTACTCGCCCGCGCCGGTGCTGGACCGCAGCCGATCCGATCCCTATTCGGTGTCCTATCCTTCGGTCCTCAGGGAAGGCGCGGCCTGGAGGATGTGGTACGGATCCAATCTGAACTGGGGTGCAAATCGCGAAGACATGCTGCACGTCATCAAGTACGCCGAGTCGGGAGACGGCAAGCAGTGGACGCCGGGGGAGGGAATCGCGGTCGATCTTCGCGCCGGCGCCGAGCTCGCCCTGTCGAGGCCCTGCGTGGTGAAAGAGGAGGGCCGCTACCGGATGTGGTACTCGTACCGCGGCGCCGCGTACCGCATCGGCTACGCGGAATCGTCCGACGGCCGGACCTGGACCCGCGACGACCAGCGTGCCGGAATCGGCGCATCGGCGTCCGGCTGGGACAGCGAAGCGGTCGCCTATCCATTCGTGTTCGACCACGCCGGCGCGCGCTACATGCTGTACAACGGCAACGGTTACGGCAGGACCGGCTTCGGCCTCGCCGTGCTGGAGGCGGACTGATGGACCTGCCCCAGGTCGCCGAGGCGGTGCGCAAGGACGGTTATTGTGTGGTCGAGACTGTGCTCGGCCCGGCGCTGATCGAGGAGTTGCGCGCCGCGATGTATCGGGCCCAGGCGCGCATCGTCGCCGAAGTCGGCGCGGAGCGCCTGCGGGGCGCGGGCGAGACCGGCGTGCTGCGCCTGATGATGAAGTTCGAGCCCGTCTGCCTGCGACTGCTGGAGATTCCCGAGATGCTCGCGGTGGTCGACCATCATCTGGGCAACACGGCCATTCTGCATCTGCAGAACGGCTTCATCCTGCCCTCATCCGGCGCGCCCGAGTGCGGGCTTTTCCAGAGCACGTTCCACCGCGACTTCCCGCGCGTGCTCAACGGCTATCTTATGTCGCTGAACACTTTCTTTGCGCTCGACGATTTCAGCGCGGCCAACGGCGCGCCCTGGGTCGTCCCCGGGACGCATCAGCGCGAGGCGCGGCTGGCGGATGCGGAGCTTGAGCGTGCGGCCGTCTGCCTGGAGTGCCGCGCCGGCGCGATGATCGTTTTCGACTCCACGCTATGGCATTGCGGCGGGCGCAACACCTCCGGCAGGGACCGTCTTGCGGTCAATCACCAGTTCACCCGCTCCTACGTCAAGCAGCAGATCGACTACGTGCGCGCACTGGGCGACGCTGCGATCCTCGCGCTTCCGGCTCGCTCGCAGCAGCTGCTCGGCTATTACACTCGCGTAGTCACGAGCCTGGACGAATACTACCGCCCGCCCGCGGAGCGTCTGTACCGCGGCGGGCAGGGATAAGAAAATGGTCGAGCTCAGCGTCGTGGTGCCGGTGTATGGATGCGCCGATTGCCTGGTAGCGCTGCATCGGCGCCTGACGCCGGTATTGGAGGCCTGCGCCGAGAGCTACGAGATCGTCCTGGTCGACGACTGCGCCCCCGACGGCGCCTGGAGCGTGATCCGCAAGCTTGCCGACCAGGACCCCAGGGTGCGCGGCTTGCGGCTGAGTCGCAACTTCGGCCAGCATGCGGCAATTACTGCCGGGCTCGCCGAGTGCTCCGGCGAGCATGCGGTGGTGATGGACTGCGACCTGCAGGATCCGCCGGAAGCGATCCCGCAGCTCTACCAGCATGCGCGCGCGGGACACGAGATCGTCCTCGGCCGCCGCAAGCGCAAGAAGCAGTCGCGCTTCCGCCAATTCGCCGCCGCGGTCTATTTCCGCCTGCTCGGCGCGGTGAGCGCGCGTCGCTTCGACGGCGAGTACGGCGCGTTCAGCATCATCTCGCGGCAGGTGATCGACACCTACCTGCGCTTTCGCGACCGCGACCGGCACTACCTTTTCATCCTGTACTGGCTGGGCTTCGATGCAGCGTCGATCGACTACGAGCACGCCCCGCGTCACAGCGGAGCGAGTTCCTACTCCATGCGCGCGCTGCTGCGCCACGCGCTGGAGGGATTGGTATTCCAGACCACCACGCTGCTGCGCTGGATTGTTTACCTCGGGTTCTTGGTCTCCGCCGCCGGGGTGTTCCTGGCGGCATACCTGCTTTACGTGTATTTCGCGCTGACACCGCCCCCAGGCTGGACCAGCCTCGCGGTGCTGATCCTGATCCTCGGCGGCTTCATTATCATCGGCACCGGCGTCACCGGCCTGTACGTCGGCAGGATCTTCGAACAGGTGAAGGACCGCCCGCTATATGTAATCGACAAGCGGATCAACGCGAAAGGGGGCTTATGAGCTATGCGTACGTCGCCGCGACGGTGCTGCTCACCGTCTATGGGCAGCTTGTCGTCAAGTGGCAGGTGGCCGAGGCGGCGCAGCAGGGCGATCCCGCCGACCGGGCGGCTTTCCTGCTCGGCCTTATCGTCAATCCCTGGGTCGTAAGCGCCCTCGCGGCGGCGTTCGGCGCTGCGCTGTGCTGGATGCTCGCGATGGTGAAGCTCGATCTCAGCCACGCCTATCCGTTCGTCAGTCTTTCCTTCGTCCTCGTGCTTTTCTTCAGCGCCGCGTTGTTCGGCGAGCCGCTCAGCCTTGCCAAGATCTCCGGCGTGGCCTTGATCGTCGCCGGCGTCGTCCTGGGCAGCCGGGGATGAGGCTTGGCTTTCCAGGGCAAAGCTTTGCCCGGTTGGCGGCCCGCGAAGACCGCAACTACTGGTTTCGCGCGCGCAACCGGCTCATTGTCTGGGCCTTGCGGCGGCATTTTCCGGGGTTGCGCGACTACCTCGAAGTCGGCTGCGGCACGGGCTACGTGCTGAGCGCCGTGGAAGCCGCGTTTCCGTCGGCGACGACCGTGGGCGGCGAGGCGCAACTGGCGGGCCTGGAGCACGCCGTGCGGCGCGTGCGCCGCAGCCGTCTGCTGCAGATCGACGCCACCAGGATCCCTTTCCGCGGCGCGTTCGACGTCCTCGGCTGCTTCGACGTGCTCGAGCATATCGAGGAGGACGGCCGCGTCCTTGCCGAGTGCTTCCTCGCTTTGCGGCAAGGTGGCGGCATAGTCCTCACGGTGCCCCAGCATCCTTTCCTGTGGAGTGCCGCGGACGAATACGCGCAGCACCTGCGCCGCTACACTCGTGCCGGGCTCGTGGGCAAGCTGCACCAGGCCGGGTTCCGCGCGGTACTGGTCACTTCGTTCGTCGCGCTGCTTTTACCGGCGATGCTCGCCGCGCGCGCGAGGCGCCGGCACCTCGATACCGATTACGACCCGGACGCCGAGTTCGCCGTCGGGCGAGTGACCAACGCGCTACTCGAGGGCGTGCTGGATTTCGAGCGCCAGCTGATCCGTTTCGGCCTGCGTTTTCCTTTCGGCGGCTCGCTTCTGGTCGTGGCAAGGAAACCCGATGTCGATTGCGTTTAATAACCCCTGTCTCAGCTACCAGCGATGATCCTCCCGCCGGGGACTATCCTGCAGCAGATGTACTTCAAGGAGCGCATGCGCGCGCTCGCGCGCGGCTGCTTCGTCGAGGTCGGCGCGGGCGGGGGCGTGGTGTCGAAGACGCTGCTCGACCTTGGCTGGAGCGGGCGCGCGTACGACCTCAACCGTGAGTCGCTCGCACGCGCCACCGAACTGAATCGCGCCGCGGTCTCAGCGGGGCGCTACGACGTGCAGCAGCGCGATTGGCTCGCCGCCGCGGATGCCGAGTCGGTCGATCTGGTGGTGTCGTGCATGCTGCTCGAGCACCTCGCCGATGCGGACGAGGCGCGCTACCTGCAGCGCTGCCGAGCGGTGCTGAAGCCGGGCGGCAGCGGCGCACTGTTCGTGCCGGGATGCCCGGACTACTGGGGGATGGAGGACGAGATCGCCGGCCACTTCCGGCGCTACACGGTCGAGGGCCTGCAGCGCTCGATCGAGGCGCATGGCCTGCGCATGCGCCACGTCGCCGGACTGACCTATCCCCTGTCCAACCTGCTGTTCCCGCTCTCGGAGCTCCTCGTACGCCGGGCCGAGCGCCACAAGCTCGCGCTGAGCGCCGCGGAACGCACGCGGCTCTCTGGAAACCGCTCGGTGCTCTTCAAGACCATCTTTCCGCAGCCGCTGCGGCTGGTGTTGAACGAGGCGGTGATGTATCCGTTGCACGTGCTGCAGAAGCTCAATGTGCGCAATCCGCGCAGCATGGTGATCTATGCCGAATTCTCGCCGTAGGGGAAGCAGCCAGGCATGAGCCAGCCCGCGATGTGGATTCCGTTCAATAAGCCCTATCTCACTGGCCGGGAGCTCGACTACATCCGCCAGGCGCACGAGGCGCATCACCTGTCGGGCGATGGGCCGTTCACCAAGCGCTGCCGCGCCTGGCTCGAGGAGCGGCTGGGCTGCCACCAGGCGCTGCTCACGCATTCGTGCACCGCGGCGCTCGAGATGGCCGCGATCCTTGCCGGCATCGGGCCGGGCGATGAAATCATCATGCCGTCGTTCACCTTCGTGTCGACGGCGAATGCCTTCGTCCTGCGCGGCGGCGTGCCGGTATTCGTCGATATCCGGCCCGACACGCTGAACATCGACGAGTCGAAGATCGAGGCCGCGATCACGCCGAGGACCCGCGCGATCGTGGTCGTGCACTATGCCGGCATGGCGTGCGAGATGGAGGCGATCCAGAGCCTCGCGCGCCAGCACCGCCTGCTGCTGATCGAGGACGCCGCGCAGGCGATCGGCGCGGCGTATCGCGGCCGGCCGCTCGGCGGCTTCGGCGAGCTCGCCGCGCTCAGCTTCCACGAGACCAAGAACCTGATTTCCGGCGAAGGCGGCGCGCTCCTCGTCAATGCGCCGGAGCTCGCGGCGCGCGCCGAGATCGTGCGCGAGAAAGGCACCAACCGCGGGGCATATTTTCGCGGCGAGGTCGACAAGTACACCTGGGTGGAAATCGGCTCGTCGTTCCTGCCGAGCGACATCATCGCCGCGTTTCTTTGGGCGCAGCTCGAGCAGGCCGAGGCGATCCTCGCGCGCAGGCAGGCATTGTGGGCGAAGTATCATGCGGCGTTCGAGCCGCTCGAACGGGCGGGGCGGCTGCGCCGGCCGAGCGTGCCGCACGACGCGGCGCCGAACGCGCACAGCTACTTTCTTCTTCTCGCAGACCTCGCCAGCCGGCAGCGCTTCATCGACACGCTGCGTACGCAGGGGGTGCACGCCGTTTTTCACTACGTCCCGCTCCACAGCTCGCCGGCAGGCAGAAAGTTCGGTCGCGCCAGCGGCTCGATGAGGGTAACCGACTCGGTCGCCGATCGGCTGGTGCGCCTGCCGTTGTGGATCGGGCTCGAGTCGCAGCAGGATTACGTTATCGAGATCTGCCACCGCGCGGTGACGCGCTGAGATCGTGCTGAAGCCGGACGTGCAACGGCTCCTCGCGACCTTGATCGTCGCCGTCCCACTCTCAGGCCTTCTTTGGCTGAGCGGCGCCGTTTCACTCGTCCTGGCCTTCGGCGCCATGATGCTTTTCGTATTCGTCGTGATGTGGGCCGGTTCTCTGCTGCTGCGCGCCGCGCGCGCGGCGGATATGCCGGCGCCGGCCGCTTGGGTGCTCGGGTTATTCGCGACCGCGCTCGTCGTCTACGCCCTCGTTACGGCTTTTCAGCTTCTGGCTGCCAGCGCCTTCGCGATCTGGGCCGTCCTGGTCATCGGTTTCGGCCTTTTCTTTCCGGAGCGCCCTCCTGCCGTCAGACGCATCGACTGGAGCGAGCTGCTCGGGCTTGCGATGTGCGCCGCAGCTAGCGTGATGTGGTGCCACGAAGTCGCGGCGGCACCGGAAATTCTGGCACGAGAAGGGCACTTGCCGGCGTGGTCCGATCACTTCATCCACGGCAGCGTGATCTCTCAGTTTGGCGATGCGCTCGCCGCCGGCCGGCATTCGATCCACTTGGTGGGTTTTCCGAAGCCGTTCTATCACTACGCATCGTACTTCGTGCCTGCGGTATTCGCCGCCCCGCTGGATCTGCCCGGGCTGCCGCTCTCAACCTCGCTATGGCTGCCGGTAGGCTTTTTCACTATGTGCGCCGGTGCCTACGCGCTCGGCACAGCGCTGGCCCGGCCGGCGGGGGGCATCGCCGCAATCGCGGCGCTTGCGCTGCTGCCGGACGCGTCGAACTATGGACTGCACAATGGCTTCTTCAGCTTCCACTGGAACGTCATTGCGATTCCGGGGTCGCTGTACGCGATCGGCATTTTCCTGACTGCCATGGCCCTGTTGCAGCGCTGGAGCGACGCATGTCAGTGGCGGCTGCTAGCGGCGGCATTCTGCCTGGCCGGCGGATTAGTGCTGGTGCGCGTCCACCTTTTCGCGCTCGGCTTTCCGGCCTTGCTCGCCGCCGCGGCGGCATCCATGCCGCTCATCCGCAGGTACCGCCTGGCGTCGCTGGCCATCGCGGCCCTCGCCTTCACGCTCTTTGTGCTCGGCTTCTACACGCTCACCGATTCGGGTCCTGCACTGGAGTCCTTTATCGCCAGCGTGCACACGATTAATGAGCCGACCGCCTACGGCGGATGGTACGAGCACCTGCTGGAATCACGCGGCAAGGGCGTCGCCGTGCCGGCCGGCATGCTCGCGGTGTTCATCGCTAGCCTTGGCGGGTGGCTGGCCGCCTATGCTGTTGCGCTGACAGTTACGTTGCGCACGCGGCCGCTGGGCGCGGCCGATCGCGTGCCGATCGCCATGGTCGTTTGCTACGTTCTTCTGATGCTTACCGCGCCCACTCCCGAGCATGGAGACTATACCGAGCTCACTCACAGGCCTTTCGTGCTTCTCTATGCGTCAGTCGCCGTGTGGTCGGCCGCTGCCTTTGTCGCGTGGCTCACGCTGGGCGTCCAGGCGCGCGCGCAGCGCGCCTGGGTGGTGCTTGTCGCAGCCAGCATAATCGGCTTGCTAGTGGTCTGGCCGCATGCTGCAGGACTTGCGCGGCCGAAGTTTATCTGGGGCTGGCAGCACGCGTTGTACAAAGTGGCGCCAGGCTTGCCGCAGGCGGCGGAGTTCTTGCGCCGAAACTTACGTCGCGGGGACGTTTTCGCGGTCCAAGGTCCTATGGTCCCGTCAGTAGCGCCCGATTCTGCCACCGAGTTGACCTCGCTTACCGGGGCGCCCGTCTATCTGGCGCGCGCATTCATGCAGATGAGCGGAGATCGCGGACGGCAGCAGGCCGTGGTGGAGCGCCACGCCGCGCTGGCGCGCGTGGCCGATGCGCAGAACGTTGCCGACGCGCTGGCTCGCCTGCGTGCGCTTGGCATTCCATGGTACGTCGTTGCCGGCAGCGCGGGTCCGCGCTGGGATGCGGATCGGCGTCGTGCCGCCTTTGTGGCGGATAGCGTGGCCGTCTACTCCAGCCGCGAGCAGCGATCCGATCGAGAAGACCAATGAACGAGCGTGACTATCATGACGTTCACTATGAAGCCGAAGCGGCAAGGATTCAGGGAACCGCGCTCTTCGAGCGCGTCCACGATCGGGCCGCGCGCGAGTTTCTTCGCTGCACGGGGGCTGGGCGCGCGCACAGAATCCTCAGCCTGGGATGTGGCGACGCCTCGATCGAGCGGCGTCTCGCGCCGCACATCGGGCAGATCGTCGGGGTCGACATCTCGGCCGTCGCGATCGAGCAAGCGCGGACCAAGTCCGAGGCGGCTGGGCTTCGCAATCTGTCGTTCGTCTCGTCGGACGCCGGGACTTTGCCGCTCGAGGGTCTTGGGCAGTTCGACGTCATCGCGGCATTTGCGTTCCTGCATCATCTTGGCGACCCGGCAATCCGCGATACGCTCGTCGCAGCCCGCAAGGCGCTGCGGCCCGGCGGCGCCTTCTACTCCAGCGATCCCAGTCGCAGACGGCTGCTGAGGTTCTTCGCGGGATGCGTGCGGTCGACCTACGACCGTTACCATAGCCCTGACGAGCGCGAGCTCGATGCGAACGTGCTCGCTGCGCTCGCGACGCAGGCCGGTTTCTCTCGGCCGCTCATCAGCTATGTCGACTATTTTCTCGGTCCGCTCGCATGGGTTGCGCCGGGGACTCCACGCTGGCTTGCGCCCGCGCTGGCGACGCTCGACGACCTTGCGCTCGGTGTCCCCCTCGTTCGCCGGTATGCCTCATCCTTCAGCCTGCTGGCGCGCGTTTCCTAGCGTGAGTCGATCTGCCAGACCAGGCAGGCTGTGAGCACCAGGACCATAAGAACAGCAGACCCGGTCAAATCCTGGGTACGAAGGAGATACTCCGTTATCCAGTAGCGCACGGGCGGGTACGGATAGCCCGTGTAGTCGAGGATGATGATCACGGAAAGCACGCCGACCAGTAGGGACAGCGCGACCAGGCCGCGCTTCGGGTCGCTCATCGAGCGGAAGTCCGTCGCTGCAGGATCTCGGCGTAGCGCCCGGCGCAACGATCCCACGACCAATGCGCCGCTGCGTAGGCCGCGACCGAAGCGCGCAGCGTCGCCAATCCGCCGGCCGTTGCCGTGAGTTGCCGGAGGCGATGTTCCCAGCGCACAAAGGCGTCGGGGCCGCCGGTATCTTCACTGAGTAGCACCCCGGCTGCATCCGGCCAGGCTGCCGCGGTGTCGGTGCCGACCAGCGCGGGTGTCCCGCAGGCCATGGCTTCCTGCACCACGAGAGGAAAGCCCTCGCCGCTGCTCGGCAGCACGAGGAGGTCGGCCGCCTGGTACAGCGGAGCGAGCCTTGCGCCTGAGCGCCCACGCAGGACCGCGACGTGCGGCAGCGCCCAGCGCTCCGGATCGAGCGGACCCCATCCGGCAAACAACCAGCGGGCCTCTGGCAGCCGTTGGGCGAGCCTTTGCAGAATCGGCAGTCCCTTCTTCTCGACGAAGCGACCGACGAAGAGCAGAACGGGCATGCCGCGGCTCGCGCCGAGCTCCGAGCGCAGGGCGTCGCGCCGGGCGTCATCGACGGGATGAAATACCGCGTGATCGACGCCGTTCGGCACGAGCGCCGGTTGCGCCCTGAATCTGACGAAGGTCCCGAAGTAGCGACCTACCGCATCACTCACGAACGCTACCTGCGTGGCGCCGCCGAGCACCAGGCGCGCGAGCACCCGGTAAGCGACGAACAGCAGCGCGCGGAGCAGCGGGTTGCGGTACGGCACCATGCCAACATGCTGCGTCACGAGCACCGGTCGCCCGGCAAGCCGCGCCGCGGCATACGCAACGATGTTGGGGAGGTACAGGCAATCGTGCAGATGGACTGCTTCGGCCGTGCGCGCCGCGCGTGCCAGACGCCGCAATGCCGCGAGCGACCACAGGGGGTACGGAATTCCCAGGTGCCGTTCGAGCGCATTGCAGGCTCTCGCCGGCACGCAGGCGACGCCGGGAATCGAAGGGGGTGGGTCGCAGTCGCTGGCGTGCCAGGAGATCTCGGCGCCGTGGCTCGCGGCGAGCCGTTTCGCGATCTCCGCGGCGGCGAGCTCGATGCCGCCGCGGTGCCCGGGAAAGTAATGGGTCACCAGTGTGATGCGCATGGTCAGCGCCGCAGCGCGAAGCTCCAGCGATCATTGAGGAGGAAGTTGCTCGCCAGCAGAAGCACGATGACGATCAGGCTGGCGGCGAGATACCACAGGCCCAGCATTGATACCAGCACGTACATCAGGCCGAGATTGGCGACGAAGCTCGATCCCATGGTGGCGACATAGCGCGGCCATTCCACGCTTGCCGCGGCACGTGGCGTGCGGAAAGTCGCCAGCTTCTGCAGCCAGAAGCCGATCGGCGTAAGGGTGACGAAAGAGATCATGGTGGAGACGAGGTAATGCAGCCCGAGCACCGAGGTCAGCAGCCAGAGCACGGCGAGGTTGAGCACGGTGCAGGTGCCGCCCACGATGACGTAAGTCAGGAATTTCACCGGCGCCTGCGCGCCTCGATCAGCAGGCAGCCGAAACGCCCCGAACGGTCGGCGGCGACGCCGACGGAGATGGCGGCGGCGAGCGGCGTGGCCGCCCACCCTGGCAGTCGCATGCCGCGGCGGCGCACCCGCAGAGCGCGCTGGATCTCGATCGGTTGCATACGCCCGCTCACCAGCGCATACAGGACCCCGGCAGTGAAGCGCGACAATGTCTCCCAGCGCTGTACCTCCAGCGCCGTAAGATACGGTACCGCGTGCGCAACATCGAGCCCATGGCGTCCGAGGCGCTCGCGCCACTGCGCTTCGCTCCAATAGCGCCGGTGAGCACAGCGCCGATCTATGCTTTCGAGGTAACGCTGGCGGTCGCTCCAGGGCAGCAGCGGTCCTGCCAGGCAGTCGTGGAAGCCGGCCGCGGGAACCGTAAACACGAACGCCCCATTCGGCCGCAGCAGCCGTTGCACCTCCGCGATCACCGGCTCGAGGTCGTCGATGTGCTCGAGGACGGAGTTGGAGAACACGAAGTCGAACGACGCGTCGGGCTCGGGAATGCGCTCGCCAGGTGCCGTATGCACGCGCTGATAGACGCCCGATGCGATAGCGTCGCGCGTCTCGAGCGGGTCGATGTCGGCGCCCACGAGCGAAGGCGAAGTCCCCGACACGCCGAGGAGGATGCGCATCAGCTTGCCGTCGCCGCAGCCCAGGTCAAGCCCGGTGGCGCCGGGCAGACCGTGCCGAATGACCGAGGCCAGCTCGATCGCGCGCCACCAGCTCGTAGCCGGTTGGAACGGGTTCTCGCTCAGCAGGCTAAGGAGCAGCCGTCGCGGCGTGTCCAAGCGTGCTCCCCAGAAGTTCGGCGTGCTCGAGGATCTGGTGCTGCATCTGCAGGACCGCCAGTGCGTCGTCCGGACCGATGCCCTGGGGTTCGGCCGAGATGCGCGCGGCCGCCGCGAACCGGCGGAAGACTTCGTCGTTGCCGTAGCGCAGCATGCCGGCGAGATGGGCCGGGCCGCTCACCAAGTGCTGGACCCAGTGGCCCCAGCTCGCGGCCAGCGAGGTGCGCAGCACCGGCCACGTGGTATGCGCGCCGTCGTTGGGGAGCCTGAGATAGATATCGCGGAACACGTCCACGTCTCCGAGGCAATGCTCGCCGGCAACCGCGACATGCCATTCGCTGAGCGGCGATTCGAAGCCCATGTCGAGCTTGACCGGAATGCCCTCGGCCCCTGCGGCATAGTGGGCCGAGATCCAGGCGGGCGTGCTCTTGCCGAGGGTGCTCGGATGCACCTCGGCGCGAAGGAACGTCAGCGGGGCCGGCGCGAGCGCGCGCAACAGGTAGAACATGTGCGGGCTCTCGTCGTAATAAAGGCCAAGCGGCAGCTCCTCGTACCAGGCGGGCAGGCGCCGTGCGGGGTTGCCCAGCTGCTGCGCATGCACGAAACGGATCTTGCCGTAGCGCCCGGCGGCGACATCGTCCTGCAGCCGGCGCAGCGAGCGCGAAAACTGGAAGTTGTGCACGATGGCGAGCGTCTTGCGACGGGCGCGCGCCAGCGCCACGAGCTCCTTGCCTTCTCGCGGGAGCATCGCGAACGGCTTTTCGGTGATGACGTGCCGGCCAAGCTCCAGCGCCTCGCGGATGAGCTGGGCGTGCGAGGCGGGGGCGGTACCGATGCTGAAGGCGTCGACTTGCTCCAGCCAGGGGATCGCGGCGAGCGAATCGCCCTGAAAATGGCGCGCGATGCCCATTCGGCGAGCGATGGACGCGGCGTGTCCCGGGCGTCGGTCCACTAGGCCAACGACCTCGAGGCCAGGTGTCTTGCGCAGCGCGGGCAGGTGGCGATGGAGGGTTACCCAGCCGAGCCCGACCGTGGCGATCCGCAGCGCTTGAAAGGAATCCTTCAATGGTCTGGTTCTTCTTAGGCGGTTGGCGGCCGCAGCGCGAGCGACAGGAGGTAGTAGGCAATTGCCACGAAGATAAGGTAATTGAACCCGGTCACCAGTGACAACTGCTCGCTCAGGCCAACGAGCAGCACGCAATAGGGCTGGTCGCCGGGATCGTTAACCAGTGGCTAGATCGCCTTTCAGACCGACCAGGTTGGCGTAGCGCCGGCCTTGCGTGCGCTCAACGAGCTCGTCGGGCGTTGTGATCACAGTCAGCGTGCCACGATTTCCGGACAGCTCGTACAACCGGAATCCCAGCTCGCGCAGCATCCCGAGGTACTCGAGTCCATCGCTGCCGCAGCGCGCGAGGCCATAGGGCCAGAACTCGGTCATCAAGATGCAGTCGCTGCTGGCGCTGAGCAGGCCGCTCGCGCCGCGAACCACCTTCGCTTCGGCGCCCTGCACGTCGATCTTGATGAACCCGGCCGAAGCGATGCCGTGCTGGCGGCAGATATTGTCGAGCGTATCGGCGCCGACGCTCTCCTCGCCCTGCAGCAGCGGGTCGGGATAAAGGCGGTTGTCCCCTTTGTTCTCCGGATTCTT
>Ga0190265_10001983_pt1 | contig 13587 bp, 13 predicted proteins | sample Popmic124T_FD_133135 | JGI IMG/M metagenome (GOLD analysis project Ga0190265, IMG submission 133135) | Populus adjacent soil microbial communities from riparian zone of Indian Creek, Utah, USA - 124 T | ecosystem: Environmental > Terrestrial > Soil > Riparian zone | place: USA: Utah | collected... | reverse complement strand
GTCCCGCCCAAGATCAAGAAGATGGGCTACAAGGGCGTCGAGTCGACCGAGCTCGTCTTCGACGGCTACCGCTGCCCGGCCGACATGATCCTCGGGGGCGAGGAGGCCGGGCTCGGCAAGGGCTTCGTCCAGATGATGGACGCGCTCGAGGTCGGCCGCGTCAACGTCGCGGCGCGCGGCGTCGGCATCGCGCAGCGCGCGCTGGAGCTGGGCCTCCGCTACGCCCAGGAGCGCAAGGCGTTCGGGCGCCAGATCGCCGAGCACCAGGCGATCCAGTTCAAGCTCGCCGACATGGCCACGAAGGTCGAGGCCGCGCGGTTGCTCACGCTCAAGGCGGCGCGCATGAAGGACGCCGGCGAGCGCTCCGACCTCGAGGCCGGCATGGCCAAGCTGTTCGCCTCGGAGGCGGGCAAGGAGGTCGTCGAGGACTCGTTCCGCATCCACGGCGGCTACGGCTACTCCAAGGAGTACGAGATCGAGCGGCTCTACCGCGACGCGCCGCTGCTGCTGATCGGCGAGGGGACCTCGGAGATCCAGCGCATGGTCATCGGTAAGAAGCTGCTGCAGCGCCACAAGATCTGAGCACGTCGGCGGCGGCCCGCTCGGCGCTGAGCGTCTCCATACGCCCCGCGCCGAGCCGGAACCACCGCCGCCCGGCGCGGCCGAGGCTGACCACGGTCAGCCCGTCCGCGTCGCGTGGCGTCACCGAACGCGCACGCCGGCCGCCCGCCACCGCGGCGCGCTGCTCGACGACGAGCACGATGTCGGCGGGCGTCAGCCCGGCGAGCTCGTGCACGATCGGGTACGGGGCGCCGTCGAACACGACGATCAGCCCCGGACCGCCCGCCTCGTCCAGCAGCCAGGTCGCCCGCTCGCGGTCCGCCGCGTCCGCGGCGGTCGCCTGCAGCACCGACCGTCCCTGGCGGCGCAGCCCGCGCACCACCGCGCCGGCGAGCCCTTGCGGTTCTCCGATCACGAGCGCGTCCATGCCAACCACGACCCCGCCGGGCGGCCGGATATTCCCGGCCGGTAGCCTGCCGCCAGATGCGCTACCGCGTGCTCCCCGCCGGCGACGCCTTCTGGCGCCCGTCGAACCAGACGGGCGTGCTGAACACCGATCTGGCCAAGCAGCTCGAGGCGACGACCCTCGGCGCGCGGCTGTGGCGCCTGGCCCCGGGCCAGACGATCACCCGGCACCGTCACGCGGAGGAGGAGGAGCTCTACGTCGTGCTCGAGGGCACCGGCCGCATCCGCGTCGACGGCGACCTGCTCACGCTCGCGCCGCTGTCGGCGCTCGTCGTGCCGCCCGCGATCGTCCGCCAGCCGTTCAACGACACCGACGCCGACGCGCTGTGGCTGGTCGCCGGCGCGCCCCCGGAGGCCGCGAACACGCTGGAGATGTCCGCGGAGGAGCTCGCGTACCGCTATCCCGACGGGCCGAAGGCCCTGCCGCCCGAGCTCGCCTGATGGCGCTGCCGATCGAGGACTACGCCCTCATCGGCGACACGCAGACGGCGGCGCTGGTCGGGCGCGACGGCTCGATCGACTGGCTCTGCCTGCCCCGCTTCGACTCCCCGGCCTGCTTCGCGGCGCTGCTCGGCGACCCCTCGCACGGCCGCTGGCTGCTCGCGCCGGCCGGCGAGGTGCTCCGCGTCGAGCGGCGCTACCGGCAGGGCACGCTCGTGCTCGAGACCGACTTCCACACCGCGGACGGCGTGGTCCAGGTCGTCGACTCGATGCCGATCCGCCACGAGGCGCCCGACGTCGTGCGCGTGGTCCGCTGCCTGCGCGGGCGCGTCGCGATGCGGATGGAGCTGGTGCTGCGCTTCGACTTCGGCCACGTCGTGCCGTGGGTGCAGCGCGCCGACGACGGCGGCCTGACCGCGACCGCGGGACCCGACGCGGTCCACCTCATCACCGCGCGCCCGACCCACGGCGAGGACTTCACGACGATCGCCGAGTTCGAGGTCGAGGAGGGCGACGAGGTCCCGTTCGTGCTCACGTGGTACCCGTCGCACGAGCCCGTCCCGGGGCCCGTCGACGGGCTCGAGGCGACGGAGGACACGACGCGCTGGTGGCGCGAGTGGTCGGGGCGGTCGCGGTTCGACGGCGCCCACCGCAACCTCGTCCAGCGCAGCCTGATCACGCTCAAGGCGCTCACGTACGCGCCGACCGGCGGGATCGTCGCCGCGCCGACGACCTCGCTGCCCGAGTCGATCGGCGGCGTGCGCAACTGGGACTACCGCTACTGCTGGGTGCGCGACGCGACGCTCACGCTCCAGTCGCTCATGCACGCCGGCTACACGGAGGAGGCGCGCGCCTGGCGCGACTGGCTCCTGCGCGCGATCGCGGGCTCCCCCGAGGAGATGCAGATCATGTACGGGCCCGCCGGGGAGCGGCGGCTGACCGAGCTCGAGCTCGACTGGCTGCCGGGCTACGAGGGCTCGCGGCCCGTGCGGATCGGCAACGCCGCCTCCAACCAGTTCCAGCTCGACGTGTTCGGCGAGCTGATGGACGCGCTGATGCTCGGGCGCGCGGGCGGGCTCGGCTTCGACGCGCCGGCCTGGCGGCTCCAGGTCGCGCTGATGGCGTACCTCGAGCGCGTCTGGGACCAGCCGGACGAGGGCATCTGGGAGGTGCGCGGGGCGCGGCGCCACTTCGTCCACTCCAAGGTGATGGCGTGGGTCGCGTTCGACCGCGCGATCCGGATCGCGGAGCAGTTCGACCAGGGCGGTCCGGTCGACCGCTGGCGCGAGCTGCGCGCGCGCGTGCACCACGAGGTGTGCGAGCGCGGCTACGACGCCGAGCGCCGGACGTTCACGCAGTCCTACGGCTCCCGGGGGCTCGACGCGGCGACGCTGATGATCCCGCTCGTCGGCTTCCTGCCGCCGGACGACGAGCGGGTGATCGGGACCGTCGAGGCGGTCCAGCGCGAGCTGTTCGTCGACGGCTTCCTGCTGCGCTACGACACGCGCGAGGCCGACGACGGGCTACCGCCCGGCGAGGGCGCGTTCCTGCCGTGCACGTTCTGGCTCGCCGACTGCCTCGTGCTCATCGGGCGGCACGACGAGGCGCGCGCGCTGTTCGACCGTCTGACCGGGCTGGCGAACGACGTCGGGCTGCTCGCCGAGGAGTACGACCCGCGCCTCGGCCGGCTCGTCGGCAACTTCCCGCAGGCGTTCACGCACGTCGGCCTCGTGAACACCGCGATGAACCTCGACCGCGCGAGCGCGTCCCCTGCCGAGGACCGCGCGAAGCGCGAAGGAGTCAGTTGACATGCGCGCGATCACGCTCGACCCGGGCACACCGGACTCCGCCGAACTGGAGGAGATGCCCGAGCCGCCGGCCGCGGAGGGCGCGATCCTCGTCGACGGCGTCGCGCTGGGCATCTGCGGGACCGACGCCGAGATCGTGCGCGGCGACTACGGCGAGGCGCCGCCGGGCAGCGAGCGGCTGATCCTCGGCCACGAGTCGCTCGGCCGGGTCGCCGAGGCGCCGGACGGGAGCGGCTTCGCGCCCGGCGACCTGGTCGTGGGGATCGTCCGCCGCCCGGACCCGGTGCCGTGCCCGTCGTGCGCGGCGGGGGAGTGGGACTTCTGCCGCAACGGGCGCTACACCGAGCGCGGGATCAAGGCGCTCCACGGCTACGGGTCCGAGCGCTGGCGGATCGAGCCGGAGTTCGCCGTCAGGCTCGACCCGGGCCTCGGGCTGCTCGGCGTGCTGATGGAGCCGACCACCGTCGTCGCCAAGGCGTGGGAGCAGATCGACCGCGTGCTGACGCGCGCGACGATCGCACCCGAGCGCGTGCTCGTCACGGGCGCCGGGCCGATCGGCCTGCTCGCGGCCCTGCTGGCGGCGCAGCGCGGCTACGAGCTGCACGTGCTCGACCGCGCCACCGACGGGCCGAAGCCCGAGCTGGTGCGCGCGCTCGGCGGTACCTACCACGCGACGCAGGTGACCGAGATCGAACCGGCGCCGGACATCATCGTCGAGGCGACCGGCGCGAGCGAGGTCGTGCTCGACGCGATGGCGCACACGGCGCCGAACGGGATCGTCTGCCTGACCGGCATCTCGTCCGGCGGCCGCGACATCAGCTTCGACGCGGGGATGCTCAACCGCTCGATCGTGCTCGAGAACGACCTCGTGTTCGGTTCGGTGAACGCCAACAAGCGCCACTACGAGGCGGCGGCCGCCGCGCTCGCGCGCGCCGACCGCGGCTGGCTCGAGCGGCTCATCACGCGCCGCGTCCCGCTCGACCGCTGGCGCGAGGCGCTGACCCGCGAGCCGCACGACATCAAGGTCGTGGTCGAGCTCGGTCCTGCCTAGACCGCTGCGCGGTCCCACGTGCCCGGCGTCACGCCGCGCTCGGCGAGCCGGTACTTCTCGACCTTCTCGGTCGGGGTCAGCGGGAGCACGTCGAGCACGTCGACGTAGCGCGGGATCATGTGGCGCGCCATGCGCGCGGCGCAGTGCGCGATCAGGTCCGGGATGTCGAGCGCGTGGCCGGGGCGGACGACGACCGCCACCATGACCTCCTCCTCGGTGAGCTCGCTCGGGACTCCGTACGCGGCCGCGTCGAGCACGGCCGGGTGCGTCAGCACGACCTCCTCGACCTCGAACGCGGAGATGTTCTCGCCGCGCCGGCGGATCGCCTCCTTGCGCCGGCCGGTGAAGAACACGTTGCCCGCGGCGTCGCGGCTGGCGAGGTCGCCGGTGAGCAGCCAGCCGTCGCGGCGCGCGGCGGCCGTCTCGGCGGGCATGCCGAAGTAGCCGTCGTTGATCAGGCCGGGCTCGCGCGGGCGGACGGCGATCTCGCCGACGGCGTCGACCGCGACCTCGTCGCCCTGCGGGTCGACGAGCCGGACGTCGTAGGCGGCGATGGGGCGCCCGCAGGAGCCGGGGACGCGGGGCTCGTGCAGCGGCTGGTAGATCGGGATGCCCGCGTCGGTCGAGCCGTACAGCTCGACGAGCACGACGCCGAAGCGGCGCTCGAACTCGGGCGCCCACTCGGGGACCGGCACGCCCCAGGCCAGCCGTGTGGGGTTGTCGCCGTCGTCGGGTCCGGGCGCCTGCTTGTGCAGCAGCGTCAGCGTCGCGCCCATGAAGTCGAACACGGTGGCGCCGAACGCGCGGACCTCGGGCCAGAAGCCCGAGACCGAGAAGCGCGCGCCGATCGCGGCGGTCGTGCCGAGCACCAGGGCCGGCATCACCGTGAGGACGAGCGCGTCGAGGTGGAACAGCGGAAACGGGCAGTAGAGCACGTCCTCGCGGCGCAGCTCGAGGTGCTCGACCATCAGCTCGGCCTGCCGGACGGCGAAGCGGTGGGAGATCATGCAGGCCTTCGACCGGCCGGTCGTGCCGGACGTGAAGAGCAGCAGCGCGAGGCCGTCGCCGCCGGTGCGTGGCGGGAGCGGCGCGCCGTCGCCGGGGGCGGGCCAGGGCAGCAGCTCGAGGCCGGGCAGGCGCGCGGCGAGCGCGCCGGCGTCGCCGCGCACGATGACGCGGCGCAGGTGCTCCAGCTCGCCCGCGACGCCGGCCACGGCCTCGGCGAGCGTCTCGTCGAGCACCAGGCACTCGGCCCCGGTCAGGTTGAGCGCGTGCGCGAGACCGGGCCCGCGGAACGCGGTGTTGATCGGCGCGTACACGGCGCCGAGCCGGGTCGCGGCGAACGGCAGCAGCGCCGCCTCGGGGCAGTTCGGCAGCAGCGCGGCGACGAGCGCGCCGGGCGCGACGCCGGTGGCGGCCAGCCCGCGCGCGAGCGCGGTGGCGTCTGTGTCGGCCTGCGCGAACGTGCGCTCGCCGGCGGCGAAGCGGAGGAAGCAGCGGTCGGGGTGCGAGCGCGCGCGGGCGGCGAGCAGCTCGTCGATCCGCTGGGCGCTCATCCGCGGCGCGTACCGAACGAGGCGAGGCGCGCGCGGGCCGCAGGCGCGGCGAAGCCGGCGACGACCGCCTCGAGCTCGGCGTCGAGCACGTCGGTCCAGGGCGCGGGATCGGCGTTCAGGAGCCGCTTCGTCGCGGCGACCGCAGCCGGGTCGAGCTCGGCGACCCGCTCGCCGAGCGCCTGCGCGCCCGCCGCGAGCTCGGCGTCGGCGAGCACGCGGGTCACGAGCCCGATCCGCAGCGCGGTCTCCGCGTCGACCACCGTGCCGAGCAGCACGATCTCGCGCGCCCAGCCGTCTCCGACGAGCCGTCGCAGGAGCAGCGACGCCCCGTTCGTGACCGTCAGCGCCCAGCGGGTCTCGGGGCACGCGAAGCGCGCCGACGGCGCGGCGATCCGCACGTCGCAGTTGACGGCGAGCTCGAGGCCGCCGCCGTACGCCGGCCCGGCGACGGCGGCGATCACGGGCTTCGGCGCGTCGCGCAGCTCGCCGGCCAGGCGCTGGAGCTCCTCGATCTGGCGCCGGAAGGCCGCCGCGTCGAGCTGCTGGGCGGCGCGCAGGTCCTCGCCCGTGCAGAACGCGCGCTCGCCGCCGGTGAGCACGATCGCGCGCACCGTGTCGTCCGCGGTGGCCGCGGCGAGCGCGGCGCGCAGCTCGGCCAGCAGCGTCAGGTCGAACGCGTTGAGCACCTCGGACCGGTCGAGCCGGAGCGTCCGGACCCCGCGCTCGGTCGACGTCCGCAGCGGCACCGGCCTAGGCGTGGGTCGGGCGCAGGCCGAGCTCGGCGAGCCGCCGCTCGCCCCAGCCGCCCAGCGGGGCGAGCGCGGCGTTGAGCGCGACGCCGGCGGGGGTGAGCGAGTACTCGACCCGCGGCGGCACCTCCGGGTACACCTCGCGATGCACGATGCCGTCGCCCTCGAGCTCGCGCAGCTGCTGGGCGAGCATCTTCTCGCTGATACCCGGGACCGCGCGCTTGAGCTCGCCGAAACGGTGCGTCCGCTCGGCGAGCGCCCACAGGATCAGCGCCTTCCACTTCCCGCCGACGACGTCCATGGCGGCGTCGAGCCCGCAGATGTACGGCTCGTTGTGCACGGCACGGATGCTACGCGGCGGCGCGGAGCACGTGCAGCGAGCTCTCCAGGTGGCCGTGCAGCCCGTCGTCCACGCCCTGCTCGCGGCTGGCGGCGAGCATGTTCTCGAGTCCGGCGACCTGCATCGCGGCGTTCGACTCCGCGGCGTCGGCGGCCAGCGGGAGCCCGGCCATCATCGCCTCGAGCCACGGCTTCAGCAGGTCGCTCGTGAACGGCTCGGCGGCGACGCCCGCGGACGCGAGCAGTTCGACCGCGTGGGTCGCGCCGGCGAACATGCCGTACATCCCGCTGAGCAGGGCGAGGTCGTGCAGCGGGGCGAGGCCGGGGTCCGCGCCCAGGAACACGGGGCGGGCGAGCACGGCGAGCGCCGGCTCCGCCGCCGCGTACGCCGACTCGTCGCCGCTGTAGAGGATCAGCGCGCCGCGCTGCCCGATCATCGGCGGGATCGCCATGATCCCGCCGTCGACGTAGCGCGCGCCGCGCTCGGAGATCCACGCGCCGGTCGCGCGGGCCTGCGCGGGCGCCCCGTTCGTGAGGTTGACGACGGTGCGGCCCGCGAGCGCGTCCCCGGCGGCGCCGAGCACCGCGTCGACCGACGCGTAGTCGAGCAGGCAGGCGATCGTGCGGTCGCTCGCCGCGATCGCGGCGGCCGGGTCGCGTGCCTGCGCGGCGCCGCGCGCGGCGAGCGCGCCGGCCTTTCCGGGGGTGCGGTTCCAGACGGTGGTGGGATGACCGGCGTCGAGCAGGGCGCCGGCCAGCGCGCGACCCATCGCGCCGAGGCCGAGCACCGTGACGGGCGGTGGGGTGCGTTCCATCCCTCCACCGTGGCCGAGCTGCTCGCACCGTTCAAGACCGCACGGAAAAGTGGGTGGGCACCGTCCGGTCAGCAGGTGAGACGGGGTGAGAGAGGTCTCACGCACCGCTCACCGGCGGCTCACCGCGCGCGGCGACAACCCGGGGTATGCCCTTCCGCCCCTGCATCCTCCTCGCCGCCGCCCTCGTCCTCGCGGCCGCCGCGCCGGCCGCACGCGCCGATCCCGCCGGCGCGCCGCCGCGGGGAATGGCGGAGGACTACGTCGCCGCCGGCGAGCGCTTCGACGTCGCGCCGGACCTGCTCGCGGCGATCGGCTTCAACGAGTCCCGCCACGGCCGCGCCCGGCTGCCCGGCGTGCGCAGCGGCGTGAACCGGCTCGGCTGCTGCGCCGGACCCGCGCAGCTCTGCGTGGTGCGCAGCTGCGGGCGGGTCTGGCAGCGCCACCGGGTCGACGGCGACGGCGACGGACGCCGCCGCGTCCACGACCCGGACGACGCGTTCGCGACCGCGGCACGGTTCGTCGTGGTGCTCCGCGGGCTCATCCGCTCGCGCCGTGCGGCGCTCGTGCTCGCCGCGTACAACGCGGGCCCGGGTGCCGTGCGGCGGTTCGGCGGCATCCCGCCGTATCGCGAGACGCTCGGCTACGTGCGCACCGGCGTGCGGATCGTCGAGCGGCTGCCGCGGCGGCTCGGGGTCGCTCCCGCCGCCGTCGGGGAATAGCCGCGCTCACGCCGGCGTCTGCCGGGTGTGCGCATCCTCTTCACGACGTCCGGCCATGCCGGGCACCTGATCCCGCTGCTGCCGTTCGCCCACGCGGCCGCGCGGGCCGGGCACGACGTGCTCGTGGCGACGCAGCGGTCGCGGATGGCCGCGGTCGAGCGCGCCGGGATCGCCGCCGCCGGGTTCCCCGACGCACCCGAGGAGCGCTGGCACCCGCTGCTCGCGCGGCTCGCCACGCTCCCGGTCGGCGAGGCGGACGCGCTCGCGCTCCGCGACGGCTTCGCCGGGCTGCTCGCCCCGGCCGCCCTGCCGGACCTGCTGCGGCTCGTCGCGGGCTGGCGGCCCGACCTCGTGGTCCGCGAGTCGTTCGAGTTCGCCGGCGGCCTCGCCGCGGAGGCGCACGGCGTGCCGCTCGCGCGCATCGGGCTCGGGCTCGAGCAGAGCGAGGAGTGGGCGATCGCCCATGCCGCGCCGGCCGTCGACGCGCAGCGGGGCGCGCTCGGCCTCCGGCCGGATCCGCGCGGCGACGTGCTGCGCGGCGCGCCGTACCTCACGCTCGTGCCGAACGCGCTCGAGGTCCCGGGCGCGCGCCAGCCGGCGCCCGTCCACCGGTTCCGCGACGGGCGCACGGCGCTGCGCGTCGCCGACGGCGACGCGCGGCCGCTCGCGTACGTCACGTTCGGCTCGGTCGTCGGGAACCTGCCGCTGTTCCCTGAGCTGCACCGCGCGGTGCTGGGTGCGCTGGCGGAGCTCCCGGTGCGCGTGCTCGTGACGCTCGGCCACGGCGCCGACTCCGCGGCGCTCGGGCCGCTCCCGGAGCACGTGCGCGTCGAGAGCTGGACGCCGCAGGACGCCGTCCTCGGGCGCGCCGCGGTCGTCATCTGCCACGGCGGCTCGGGCACGACGTACGGCGCGCTGGCGCACGGCGTCCCCGTCGTCGCGCTCCCGCTGTTCTCGGGCGACCAGTGGAACAACGCGCGCCGTGCCGCGGCGACCGGCGCGGGCATCGCGCTCGAGGGCGCGGTGCGCGGCGCGATGGAGCTGCCGGGCGCCGACGTGTTCGGCGCGCTGCCCGGCGCCGTGCGGCGCGTGTTGGCCGAGCCGGGCTTTCGCCGCGCGGCGCGCGGGCTCGCCACCGCGTTCGCGGCGCTCCCGCCCGTCGACGAGGCGCCGGCCGTGCTGGAGGCCATTGCCGGCGTGCGCCCGCAACTGGCGGTCCGGCACGCGCCCATGCGATGATCCGCACATGGACGGTGGCCAGATCATCCCGACGCGCGGCGAGTCGCAGCAGGTCGTCGCGACCTATGACACCTACGCGGAGGCCCAGCGCGCGGTCGACCGGCTCTCGGACGCGTCGTTTCCGGTCGAGCACTCCTCGATCGTCGGCCTCGACCTGCGCCTGGTCGAGCGCGTCACCGGCCGCCTGACGAACGGCCGCGCCGCGCTCGCGGGCGCCGCCAGCGGCGCGTGGTTCGGCCTCTTCATCGGCCTGCTCGTGGGCCTGTTCACGACCGGTCCGGAGTGGATCGGGCTGATGATCGGCGGTCTGCTGATCGGTGCCTTCTGGGGCGCGCTCTTCGGCTTCATCGCGCACTGGGCCACGCGCGGCCAGCGCGACTTCGCGTCGCTGCGCGGCATCGAGGCGGCGCGCTACGAGATCCGCGTCGCCGATGCGCACGTCGCGCAGGCGCGCGAGCTCCTCGGCGCGGGGTAGCGCTGGCTCGTGGCGCCCGGCTCGGACGGGCTGGTGCTGCCGGGGGGCCGTGAACTGCGGCATTGATCGGAGCGGGATCGGGCGTGACGGCGCTCAGCTCGCAGCGATTTGCACCTTGTACATCCATGCGATGTCAAAGGCGCAAATCGCGCGCCGCCCACCTCGATCTCGCTCCCCTCAATGCCGCAGTTCCCGGCGCCGGCACATCCCGAGCACACCGAGCTGGGGCTCACAGCGCGCACGCGCCGATGACCTCCTGCCACCAGGAGATCTCCGCGTCGTCATCGGTGCGCGCGATCCGCCGCCGCGCCTGCGCCTGGACCTGACCCGGCGGCCCCATCATGAGGATCGGGCCGGTGACCGCGAAGCGGCCGTCCGCGAGGATGACGAGCGCGCCCGGGACGTCGCGGCGGGTGCGCAGGTGCTCCACCACGGGGTTGCCCGAGACCTCGCGCGGGTGGGCCGGGTCGCCGTCCGCCTCGCCCCACGGGCGCGTCGTGAAGACCGGGACGCTGCCCGTGTAGATGCGCTGCGGGCGGACCGGCTTGTGGACCGGGCCCTTGCGCCAGCGCTCGAGGATGGCGGGCAGCTCCCGGACGACTTCGCGCCGCACGAGCACCAGCAGGCGGTCGCCGGCCTCCAGCCGCGTCGACCCGCGCGGCAGCAGCGCCTCCTCGCCGCGCACGATCAGCGAGACGAGCGCGTCGCGCGGCAGGCCGAGGTCGCGCAGCCGCGCGCCCGCCGCGGCGTCGCCCGGCCGGATCACGTGCTCGACCACGTCGCCGCCGAGCTCGCGCACCGCCCCGACCTCGACCACGGACTGCATGCGCTGGGGCTCGTCGGACGTCACGCCGAGCCAGCGCGCGACCGGCTCGATCGTCGTGCCCTGCAGCACGGTCGAGAGCAGCACCGCGAAGAAGACGATGTTGAAGAACTCGTCCGACCGGGGCACGTCGTCGATCACCGGGAACGTGGCGAGCACGACGGGCACCGCGCCGCGTAACCCGGCCCAGCCGAGCAGCCCCTTCTCGCGCAGGTCGAAGCCCGAGCCGATCGTCGAGAAGATCGTCGCGAGCGGGCGCGCCAGGAAGACGACGATGAGCGCGAGCAGCGTCCCCTTCCAGGCGACCTCGCCGAGCTGCGAGGGGAACACGAGCAGGCCGAGCGTGAGGAACATGCCGAGCTGCGCGACCCACGCCAGGCCCTCGTGGAACGCGGTCACCGTCCGCTTCGCGGGCAGCTCCCCGGTGCCGAGCGCGAGGCCCGCGAGGTAGACGGCGAGGAACCCCGAGCCGTGCAGCGCGGCGGCGGAGCCGAAGGCGAGCGCGGCGATCGCCAGCGTCGCGACCGGATACAGGCCGGGGCTCGACAGCCGCACGCGCCGGAACGCATCGCGGCCCGCCAGGCCGACGGCGAGGCCGGCCACGAGGCCGATCCCGAGCTGCTGGGCGAACAGCAGGAGCATGTCCTGGATGCCGTAGCCGGGGTGCAGCACCCACTCGATGAACCCGAGCACCAGCAGGACGGCGATCGGGTCGTTCAGGCCCGCCTCACCCTCCAGCGTGCGCTCGAGCCGCCGCTTCAAGCCGGCGCCCCGCAGCAGCGAGAACACCGCGGCGCCGTCGGTCGACGCGACGATCGAGCCGAGCAGCAGCCCCTCGACGGTCGTGAAGTCGAACAGCCACGACGCCGCGAAGCCGGTCACGACCGCCGTGATCAGCGTGCCGACGATCGCCAGCCCGGCCGCCGGGCGCAGGACGGGGCGGATCTCGCCCCAACCGGCAGCGAGCCCGCCCTCGAACAGGATCAGCGCGAGCGCGACGACGCCGACGGCCTCCGCGAACTCGAAGTCGTTGAAGTGGATCAGGCCCAGCCCGTCGGACCCGACCAGCATGCCCAGCCCCAGGAACAGGACCAGGCCGGGCAGCCGGAGGCGGCCCGCGATCAGCGAGGCGGCGAGGGCGGCGGCGAGCAGCGCGCCGACGATGAGGATGCTTGCGTCGTCGTGCAGGCGCGCAGCATGTCAGGCTCGCTATTCCGGTGTCGTGTACGCCTGGGAGATGCCGCCGTCGACCATGAAGCTCGTCGCGTTGACGTAGCTCGAGTCGTCGCTCGCCAGGAACAGCACCGCGGCGGCGATCTCGCGCACCTCGGCGAACCGCCCGGTGGGGACGTGGACCAGCCGGCGCGCCGCCGCGACGGGATCCTTCGCGAACAGCTCCTGCAGCAGCGGCGTGTTGACCGGCCCGGGACAGAGCGCGTTGACGCGCACGCCCTGGCGCGCGAACTCCACGCCCAGCTCACGCGACAGCGCCAGCACGCCGCCCTTGGACGCGGTGTAGGAGATCTGGGACGTCGCGGAGCCCATCGTCGCCACGAACGACGCCGTGTTGATCACCGACCCGCCGCCGCCCTCGACCAGGTGCGGGATGCCGTGCTTGCAGCAGAGGAAGACCGACTTGAGGTTGACGTCCTGCACGCGCTGCCATGCCTCGACCGTGGTCGCGAGCACGGATGCGTCGTCGGTGGGGGAGATGCCCGCGTTGTTGAACAGCACGTCGATGCGCCCGTGCTCGCTGCGGACGCGGTTGTAGAGCGCCGAGACCTGCTCCTCGTCGGCGACGTCGGCCGCGACGGCGAGCGTCCCGACCCCGTCGTCGCGCAGGTCGACGCCGACGACGGTCGCGCCCTCCTCGAGGAACAGCCGCGCGGTCTCCGCGCCGATCCCGCTCGCCGCGCCGGTCACGACGCAGACCTTCCCCTCCAGCCGGGCCACTCAGACCTCCGTTGCGTTGGTGATGGACGCGCGCGCCTCCTCGACGAGCGCGGCGATGAGCTGCGAGGTCGTGTCGGCCTCCGGGTGCCACTGCACGCCGAGCGCGAAGCGGTTCCCCGTGACCTCCAGCGCCTCCGGCAGGTCGTCGATCGTCGCCCACCCGGTCACCGCCAGCCCGTCGCCGATGCGCTCGACGCCCTGGTGATGGTGCGACTTCGTGCCGTGGATCTCCTCGCCCGCGGCGCGCGCGGCGAGCGAGCCGCGCGCGAGCCGGACGTCGTGGTCGGCGTTGTCGAACGTCCCCAGCACCCGCCGGTGGTCCTCGTGGCCGAGATCGTCGGGCAGGTGCTGGTTGAGCGTCCCTCCGCGCGCGACGTTCATCACCTGCATGCCGCGGCAGATGCCCAGGAACGGGAGGTCGCGCTCGATCGCGCGGGCGGCGAGCGCGAGCTCGAACGCGTCGCGCTCGGGGACGGTCCCGGTGGTCTGGGCGTGCGGCTCGGCGCCGTAGGTCGTGGGATCCATGTCGGCGCCGCCGGCCAGCAGCAGCCCGTCGACGCGGTCGAGCAGCAGGTCGGGATCGCGGATCGCGG
>Ga0190265_10001982_pt1 | contig 13588 bp, 8 predicted proteins | sample Popmic124T_FD_133135 | JGI IMG/M metagenome (GOLD analysis project Ga0190265, IMG submission 133135) | Populus adjacent soil microbial communities from riparian zone of Indian Creek, Utah, USA - 124 T | ecosystem: Environmental > Terrestrial > Soil > Riparian zone | place: USA: Utah | collected... | reverse complement strand
GTCCTTCGCGCCCTCGGCCTTGGCGGTCTTCGCGTGCGCCGCCTTGCCGCCCTTGCCGCCCTTGCCGGCCTTGCCGGCCTTCGGCGGTACGAAGGTGAACCGGGCTGCCGAACTCATCGCTCCACGCGGGTCGTTCATCTTCCCGGCGAGCTGGTCGCCCATGCCGTACACGACCCAGGTGCCGTTCACCTTCTCGTACGCCTGCGGCACGTGCGCGTGCGTACCGATGATGAGGTCGATGTCCTTACGGCCCTTGTACCGGGAGCCGGTCAACTGCTTGGCCAGGGCCTTCTGTTGCTTGTCCGGCGCTTCCTGCCACTCGGTCCCCCAGTGCAGGCTCGCCACCACGATGTCGGCTCCGGCGCGGCGCGCGGCGCGTGCGTCGTCGATGATGCGCTTCGGCTCGATCAGGTTGACGGCCCACTTCTTCTTCTTCGGTACGGGTATGCCGTTCGTCCCGTAGGTGTAGGCCAGCTGAGCCACGGTCGCGCCGCCCGCCTTCATGAGGGTCGGCCGCGTGCGCTGCTGAGCCGAACGGGCGGACCCGGCGTGCTTCAGGCCCGCCTCGTCCATGGCGGTGAGGGTGCGCCGTACGCCTTCGACGCCGTCGTCCATGGTGTGGTTCGACGCGGCGGAGCAGCTCTCGTAACCGGTGTCCTTGATCCCCGCGGCCACGTCGGGGGGCGTCTTGAAGGCCGGGTAGCCGGTGAAGGGCCCGTTCGAGGCTCCGTAGACGGTCTCCATGTGGCATATCGCCAGGTCGGCCCCGGACGCCACGGATTTGGCACCTGAGAGCATTTCGCGGAAGTCGTAGCCGGAGCCGCCCGCGTCCGTACGGGCCTGCCGTATGACGGAGTCGTGGGACAGTATGTCGCCGGTGGCGGCGAGGGTGAACGGCCGCTGATGCAGGGAACGGGAAGGCGCGCTCTGCGCGGCGGCGTCGTCTTTGCCGCTGTCCCGGTGCCGGTCCTGCGGATGCGGATGCGGACCGCCGCAGCCCGCGACCGCGCCCAGCAGGGTCGTCGCGATGGCGAGCAGGGCGGCCTGACGTATGTGCGTGGTCATGGCGGGTTCTCGCTCTCTCCTGGAGAAAGTCGACAAACCCACGTATATGACGCCGGCGGGGACCTCGCCGCAGCTCACGGCCAGACGGCGCAACCTCACGCCCGCCGGGGTCTCCCCCGGGCAGCGCTGCGATGCTCTACAGCTTCTTGCCGACACCCCCGAACATGGCCACCTCGGGGACGTCGAGGCTTGCCCCCGGCTGCCAGCGCGAGCAGGAGACGACCCCGGGCTCCAGCAGTTCCAGCCCGTCGAAGTAGCGCTCCACCTGCTCGGGAGTGCGCTGGGTCAGCTTCGGGGTGCCGTTGGCGTTCCAGAAGGCGACGGCTTCGTCCACGTCGGGCATGTCCGGTGAGGTGATGGTGTGGGAGAGAACGAGGTGGCTGCCGGAGGGCAGCGCTTCGAGGAGCTGCCGGACGAGCCCGTACGACTCCTCGTAGCCCTCGATGAAGATGACCACGCCGAGCAGGATCAGCCCGACGGGACGGCTGAAGTCCAGTGTCTGTGCTGCCCGTTCGAGGATGGTGCCGACGTCGCGCAGGTCGCAGTCGAGGTAGTCGGTCCTGCCTTCGGGAGAGCTGGTGAGCAGCGCATGCGCGTGTACGAGGACGATGGGGTCGTTGTCCACATAGACGACCCTGGACTCGGGGGCGATCCGCTGGGCCACCTCGTGCGTGTTGTCAGCTGTGGGCAGGCCCGTGCCGATGTCCAGGAACTGCCTGATGCCGACCTCTTCGGCCAGGTACGACACCGCCTGCCCGAGGAATCGGCGGTCGGCGCGGGCGTAGTCACCGATGCCCGGGTGCAGCTGCCGGATCTGGTCGCCCGCCTCGCGGTCGACCTCGTAGTTGTCCTTGCCGCCCAGCCAGTAGTTCCACACCCGGGCGGTGTGCGTCCTCTTGGTGTCGATTCTGTCCTGGACGTTCTCACTCGCGCCGTGACGCGGCCCGTCGCTGCTCATCCGTACCCCTCCCGTAAGGACGCCGCAGGGCCCGCAACCCGTCGTTTCCGCTCAACGGGCCCTCCCGGCAAACCACTTGTCAGCATGCCGCCGCGACAACGGGCACGAAAAGCGTTCCGGCCGGTGCTCGTGAAGTACGCGCGGACGCCGCTGAGACTAGCGCTTCGACGGGGCATCGGAATGTGGTCGGACGACATCGGAGGCTCCGTCCCGCAACCTTGTCGTTACCGCAAGACCCCTGCGGCACTACGCGCGTTGACCATAGGCTGCCTGGGCCCGCCCAGTCCTAGAAGGGGGACCCTCGATGTCAGCGAAACCTCAACGGCGCAGACGCCTGAACCGGTTGGCGGCAGGTGTGGCCGTACTGGCCGCCGTCGGTGTGCTTTCGGCAGCACTGCCGGCCGGAGCGGAGAGCGGCGATGACCACGCCCGTCAGGCCAAGGGGCAGAGCCAGGGCCAAGGACGCACTGTCGACGTGCAGTTGCTCTCCTTCAACGACTTCCACGGCAACATCGCCCCACCCGCGGGCTCCTCCGGGGAGGTGTCGCGTGAGAAGCCCGACGGCACCACCGAGAAGGTGGCCGCGGGCGGAGCCGAGTATCTGGCGACCTCGCTGCGCAAGGCCCGTAAGGACCAGCGCTACAGCGTCACCGCTGCGGCCGGTGACCTGATCGGCGCCAGCCCGCTGGTGTCGGGCCTGTTCCACGACGAGCCCACCATCGAGGCGCTCAACAAGGTGGACCTGGACGTCGCGGGCGTCGGCAACCACGAGTTCGACGAGGGCCGCGAAGAGCTGAAGCGGATGCAGGACGGCGGCTGCCACCCGAAGGACGGCTGCTTCGAGGAGGGCAAGACCTTCAAGGGTTCGGACTTCCCCTACCTCGCCGCCAACGTGACGGACGAGAAGACGAAGCGCCCGATCCTCAAGCCGTACACGGTGTGGAAGAAGAAGGGCGTCAAGATCGGCTTCATCGGGGTCACGCTGGAGGGCACCCCCGACATCGTCACGGAAGAGGGCGTCAAGGGCCTGAAGTTCCACGACGAGATCAAGACGGTCAACAAGTACGCCAAGGAGCTCGAGAAGAAGGGCGTGAAGTCCGTCGTCGCGCTCATCCACGAGGGGGGCTCCCCGGCGAAGCCGGAGTACAACTACGACTGCGACAGCCCCGGTCCGGGCGACGGCATCTCCGGTCCCATCACCGACATCGCGAAGGGCATCACGCCGAAGGTCGACGCGCTGGTCACCGGCCACACACATCAGGCCTACGCCTGCACCGTCCCCGACCCGGCGGGCAAGCCGCGCATGGTCACCTCGGCGTCCTCCTTCGGCAAGCTCTACACGGACACCACGCTGACGTACGACCGTCGCACCGACGACATCGTGCGTACGGGCGTGAAGTCGGCCAACCACGTGGTGAGCCGCGAGCAGTCCAAGGCCAAGGACCTGACCTCGCTCATCACGCGCTGGAACAAGCTTGCGGAGCCCGTCGCCAACAAGCCCATCGGCCACATCTCCGACGACATCGAGGGCCGGGGCGCCACCACACCCGAGTCGCCGCTCGGTGATCTCATCGCCGACGCCCAACTGGAGGCCATGGCACCGGAGGACAAGGGCGGTGCGCAGCTGGCGCTGATGAACCCCGGCGGTATCCGGTCCGATCTCACCCATGCGCAGTCGGGCAGCGAGGGCGACGGTGTGGTGACGTACGGCGAAGGCTTCACCGTGCAGCCCTTCACCAACATGATGACGGCGATCGACCTCACCGGCGAACAGCTGATCACCGCCCTTCAGCAGCAGGTCAGCGGGGCGAACGAGGAGTCGCCGAAGATCCTTCAGGTCTCGGACGGCTTCACCTACACCCTGGACCTGACGAAGTCCGGCGAGAACCGCGTCGTCGAGGACTCGGTGAAGCTGGACGGCAAGGCCATCGACCCCGCCGGGAACTACCGTGTCGCGATGAACGAGTTCCTCGCGGGCGGCGGCGACAGCTTCCCTGTCTTCAAGGACGGCAAGGACAAGCTCGTCGGCTCCTCCGACCTGGACGCGCTGGAGGCCTACTTCGGCGAGCATTCATCGGAGTCCGACCCGCTGGCCCCGCCGAAGGCGGACCGGATCAAGGTCATCAAGTGACCTTGTGAAGTGACGGCTGAAGTGACGGCTGAAGTGACGTCATGAAGACGCCTCACAGGTGACGGTGCCCTGTCCGGGGGAATCTCCTCCGGACAGGGCACTTTTCTGCGGAGGGCTCGGCCGCCCGGTGGTCGGTCAGGTTTGAGCGCACCGGACTGTGCTACTCGGGGCTCTCCACGGCTCGCGCTTCGCACGAGGCGGGAGCGGGGCGCTCACGCGGCGCCGCGCGGCACCAGCGACACGTACCGGCAAAGCTGCGAACAACAGATCCGCTTCCACTCCACCCGAGGAGCCACGACATGGCCGTATGTGAGGTCTGCGGAAACGACTACCAGGCCACCTTCGAAGTCCGTGCCGCCGGCGCGGTGCACATCTTCGACAGTTTCGAATGCGCCGCACAGAAGATGGCCCCGATCTGCGAGAACTGCGGGTGCCGCATTCTGGGGCACGGCCTGGAGGCCGAGGGACGCTACTTCTGCTGTGCGAACTGCGCGCGCATGCAGGGACGCATGGAACTGGCGGACAGCGTCTGAGAGCCGTTCCGCCGGCAGTGTGACGCACTCGGGCCTTCCGTACAGGCGTACGGAAGGCCCTCGCTTGTGATCGGCGCTGTGCGGCTCAGCCCACCGGGCTGGCCTTCTCGAAGCCCAGAATCACCACTGCCTGGTAGTACGTCCAGGCCAGAGCATTGCAGGAGGCCTGGGTGCCGCCGCTGTAACCGGCGCACACACGTTTGAGGTCCTCGTAGAAGGCGCTGTCTATGCGGTCCTTGTTGGCCTCGAAGGTGCCCTGCGCCTTGTAGTTGCGGTATCCGAAGTCGTGCCGGATGCAGCCGTTCTCGAAGGGGAAGCCGAACGGGTTGTCGGGGGACGAGGAGCAGACGTCCGTCGACCAGTCGAAGTTGTAGGCGCCCCAGGAGCCCTGGTCTGCCTGGGCCGCGAGGAAGGCGCTCTGGCTTCCGGCGTCGGTCTGGGTCCAGCTGGAGAGGACCTGGGGCTTGTCGGCCGGGTCGGCGACGGCGGCCGTCGCGGAGCCGAGGACGGCGAGGAGCGAAGCGGACGTAACGACAAGACCCGCTTTGAGTCTTCGACGCATTTCATACCTCCGTGGGGGGAGAGGCGGTCCGTACATCGGACTGTCGAATCATGAGCATGACAGAACAACCGCCTCCCAAATAGCTGCCTGCACCGAGGAATTCGGGCCGGCTCAGCCCGTCAGTAGAACTCCTGTGACCGGAAGTGCCCGGGCATCAGGGCCGCCGCCTCACCCGTCCGTGTGCCGAGGCACGCGCTCCGGTGACCCGGCACGTACGACCGGGGCGAGCGCGGCGATGATCAGCGCCGCGAGCACCAGCACACCGAGCGCGGTGGGCAGTCCGGCCACGGTCGCCAGCCCGCCGATGACCGGCGGCACCAGCAGCCAGCCCAGATTGCCGGCGAAACCCACCTGACCCATCGCCAGGGCCGGGAAGGCAAGCGCGCCCGCCGCGGTGAAGGTGGCAGGGAAGACCGCGCTGATCCCCGCACCGGCGACGACGAGCGCCGCCAGAGCCACCCCCGGCCGGCCGAGCAGCAGCGCTGCGGCGAGCACGGCGGCGCAGCACACGGTGCCCGTGCGGATCAGCCGGACCCACCCGAGGCGGTCCACCAGCCAGTCGTTCAGCAGCCGTGTGACGACTTCGCCCGCGGAGAAGGCGGCGTATCCGGCGGCAGCGGTGGCGGCGTCGGCGCCGAGGTCACGCAGGTACACGCCGCTCCAGGACGCCGGGGCGTCCTCCACCAGCGCGGCGAGGAAGGTCATCAGCGCGAGCAGCGAGACGACTGCGCGCCTGCTGGGGCCGCCCTTCACGCGCACGTGCCGCTCCCCCGGCCCCGTACCGCGACCGCGACCGCGACCGCGATTCTCCTGAGCTCGATCTCCCAACTCGCCGCCTTCCGCCTTCCGTTGCTCCTCGGGCAGGAGCCCGGAGGCGGCCACCGCCGAGATGACGGCGAGGAGAAGGGCCATGAGTACGAACTGCGCGGTCAGCGTCAGGCCGAGGGAGACCGTGGCGACTCCGGCCAGTCCGCCGGCGACGGCGCCGATGCTGCGGATCGCGTGCATGGAGTTGAGCAACGTACGTCCGTACTGCCGCTGCACGCGGACCGCTTGGGAGTTCATCGCCACCGAGGTGCATCCGTCGGCCGCACCGAGGAGCACGAGCAGTGCCAGGAGCGTCCACGGAGACCGAGCAGCCGGGATGAGCCCCAGTGGAACGCTCAGCGCAACAGGAGCCAGCGCGCTGACCGTACGGCTGCCGAGGCGGTGCACCATCAGCCCGCCCGCCTGGCTTCCCGCAAGCGCACCCAGGCCCGGCCCCGCCATCACCAGGCCCAGCACACCTGCGGACAGGCCGAGTTCCTCTTTCACGGCAGGGACTCGGGCGGCCCAGGAAGCGAACACGGCGCCGTGCACGAAGAAGACCGCGGAGACCGCGGCCCGTGCCGTGCGCAGGTGCGGGGGAACGGGGTGGCTCTCAGTTCGCACCAGGCGGCTCCGGCTGCGTCATGTCGTGGGACTCCACGTCAACTGTGCGCGCGGCGTGCCGGATCGCTGTCGCGAGCACGCGGTGACTCTTCGTCCGCCGCGAACGTGCGGACGGGCAGACGGGCAGACCTCGTCAGTACACCTGACGTGCCGGAACCGGCGAAACCCCCGTAGAAACGGCCTGAGGCCCCGGACGCGTTCCGGGGCCTCAGTTGCCAACGTGGGGGAAGAAGCCCACGACCAGCCTGGCACTCCAATAACGAAACGGCTGATGGATCGTCACGGTTTCTCGATATCTGCGACGTTCTCACGCAAAACAGATAAACGCCGTCCTAGGATTCCGCTGCCCTGGGCAGGCCATGCGGCCGCTCGGAACGGGACGGAGGACGCGCCCTCCGCGCACCGCCCGGCAGCCGTGAGCGGCCCCTCCCGGAGTCGGCACCGCGGCCCCGCACGACCCCGCACCGACCTCCAGGACCCGCCTCAACCCGACGCAGGGCGGCCACGAGCTCGCCGGAGAATCCGGAATCGAGGGAAGCGTCTGACTCCCTTTCATGTCGCCGACCGCCTGTCAGCTCCCACCATTTCCATGGCGAGTTGACGAACCGGGGGCTCCGTGTAAAACCTTCCGCACATCCGCAAGACCGTCTCAGTATTTGAACAAGCCATTTCGCCCGTAGTGCGCCTTAGGCGTCCTTAATGAACAGCGACTTCGGTACGGACCCTGTCGGTCACCATGGGTCACTGCACTCGGGCACCTTCCTGGCAGGCCGTGCAGGCCCAGGTCAGACGGCCCTCTCCGCAGTAAGTGCAGTCACTCGAAACTGAATTCAGCGAATCTGCACAACTGGTTCGTCAGGGCGGCACATGACCCGCTGGAGGCCCCCTCACCCGCCCCGTGTGCGGTGAGCTTGATGCGGGAATGTCCATTTGGCAGCACGCTCGGGCACTGCGTACGCCGTCACAGCCGGAGCGACGAGTGAAGAGATCGCCACGAATTCGTGGACACGAGTACACGTAAGCGAAGTCGAGTGCCCGGATCGGCGCGGAACCGGCGCACGAACGAGTGGCCCAGCAGCGCTTGCGCGTGCTTTGATCGGCCCAGACGCGGAAGTTGAACGAATGGTTCCCGTTGTTGGGCTCCAGACGACCGCTCGTTACGGCCGGACGGCTTTATCACCGAGCCGGCCGATGCTATTGAGAGAACATCCAAAGCAAGCGAAGGAAGGCCCAAGTCATGGACTTCACGCCCCAGGTTGAGACCCGCGAGATTTCCGACAACGACCTGGACAACGTTTCCGGTGGCGTCCTCGGTTCGGTCGTCGGCACCGCCGTGAGCACCGCCGACTCCGTTGCCCCGGTTTCCGAGACCACCGCCACCGTGAACGGCGTCGCCTCCGGCCTGACCGGTGTCGACACCTCCCAGGTCACGGGCCTCGCCGGTCTCTGAGGCGATGCCTGTCACCGAGCGGCGGAGCCGGCAGTCCGATGATGTCGGGGCTCTGTCCGTTCGGTGCATCAAAATCCCAGTGGGGTGAACGTGAGCCCCGGAACCTATCCGTTCCGGGGCTTACGGATGCGTCCGGGGTACGTCGGCAGTTGTGAAACCGGTGGTTTTCAACTCTTTGTCAGCGACTGCCAGTCGGCGGCCCCGGTGCCCGCCTCACCATTCGAAGTCGACGCCGCGAGGCGTGGTGTCAAGAGGAAGCGTCGTGCCTGAAAGCAACGAACGCAGTTGAGGGAATAGCCCCGTGCAGTTCCGGCAGAAGGCGTTTTCCAAGCTGCAGTCCCCCGAGGAACTCGACCTGCCCGTGCGCTTCGCACGGCCGCAGGGCTGGCTCGTGCTGCTCGTGACCGTGCTCGTCATGGCCGGTGCGGGCTACTGGGCCGTCACCGGCAGGGTGTCGGGGAAGCTGGAGGCCCCGGGCATCCTCACGCACGCCAAGGGCAGTTACGTCCTGCAGAGCCCGGTCTCCGGCCAGGTCACCGAAGTCCTCGCCGAGGAGGGCACGATGCTGCCCGCCCGCACCCCCGTGCTGAAGGTCCGCACCGAGCGTGGATTCCGGGCGGTGCGCACAGTGGCACCGGGCAGGGTGACCACGCTGACGGCGAAGATCGGTTCGGTGGTCACCACCGGCAAGGACGTGGCGACGGTCGAGCGGGTCGAGACCGACGACGAGCCGATGGTGGCCATGTTGTACGTGCCGGGCAGCAACGGTGCGACCGTACGCCCGGGAGCCCGGGTCGACCTGACCGTGCAGTCGGCTCCGACGGAGCAGTACGGCGTACTGCGCGGCAAGGTGAAGGCGGTCGGCAGGGCGCCCCAGACGCGGCAGCAGATCTCCGGGTTCCTCGGCAACGGGCAGCTCGCCGAGCAGTTCTCCAAGGAGGGCCAGCCGGTGGCGGTCATGGTGCAGTTGGAGGACTCGGCGTCGACGAAGTCCGGTTACGAATGGTCCTCGGAGAAGGGCCCGCCGTACAAGCTGGACTCGATGACGATGGCCGACGGCGCGATACACGAACCCTCGCAGCGTCCCGTCGACTGGCTGCTCCCGTGACGGCGCAGCAGGAGTCGGAGTCCACGCGGACGCGGCGGAACGAACTCCCGCCCCCGGCGCGTGGAAAGCACCGCCCGAGCGGGAAGAGCGGCAGGCGCCGTACGAGCGCGGCCACGCAGCCGTCGCCCCAGCCGATACCGAAGCCCCAGTACAAGACCATCCGCAGCCCCACCGTGCTGCAGATGGAGGCGGTGGAGTGCGGCGCCGCGGCCCTGTCGATGGTGCTGGGCCACTTCGGCCGTCACGTTCCCCTCGAAGAACTGCGCATCGCCTGCGGCGTCTCCCGCGACGGCTCACGGGCGAGCAACCTGCTCAAGGCGGCCCGCAATTACGGCCTGACGGCCAAGGGCATGCAGATGGAACCGGCGGCGCTCGCGGAGGTGGCGGCGCCGGCCGTCCTGTTCTGGGAGTTCAACCACTACGTCGTCTACGACGGCATGGGACGGCGCTTCGGACGTCGCGGCGTGTTCATCAACGACCCCGACAAGGGGCGCCGGTTCGTCCCGATGGAGGACTTCGACACCAGCTTCACCGGTGTCGTCCTCACCTTCGAACCGGGCGAGGACTTCCGCCGCGGCGGCAAGCGTCCCGGTTTCATGAGCGCCATGCCGACACGTCTGCGCGGCACCACGGGCACGATGCTGGCCGCTCTGCTGGCCTCGCTCCTGCTCGTCGCCGTCGGGGCGGCGGTGCCCGCACTGAGCCGCACGTACATCGACATGTTCCTGATCGGGAACGAGACGTCGCTGCTGAGCGTGCTCTTCGCCTCGATGGGCGCCATGGTCGTACTGACCGCCGCGCTGACCGCGTTGCAGCAGGCGAACCTGCTGCGCGGGCGCATCATCTCCTCCACGCTCAGCAGCGCACGCTTCTTCCGGCATCTGCTGAGACTGCCGGTCACGTTCTTCGCCCAGCGAAGCCCGGCCGACCTCGTACAGCGCCTGCAGTCCAACGACACCGTCGCGGAGACCCTCGCGCGTGACCTGGCCGCCGCCGGTGTGGACGCCGTGGTGGTCGTCCTCTACGCGCTGCTGCTGTGGACGTACGACCCGCAGCTGACCCTCATCGGCGTGCTGATCGCGCTGCTCAACATCGTGGCGATGCGCGTGGTGATAAAGCTGCGCGCGACCGGCACCCAGAAGCTGCGCGCGGACACCGCCCGGCTGACCAACACCTCTTACACCGGCCTTCAGTTGATCGAGACGATGAAGGCCACCGGCGGCGAGAACGGCTACTTCCGCCGCTGGGCGGGACAGCACGCGACCACGCTCGAGGAGCAGCAGAAGCTCGGTGTGCCGAGTGCGGCGCTGGCCGTGGTCGCCCCGACGCTCGCGACGCTCAACAGCGCGATGATCCTGCTGATCGGCGGCATGCGGGCCGTCGAGGGGCACATCTCCATCGGTCTGCTCGTGGCCTTCCAGGCGCTGGTGACCCGCTTCACCGCTCCCATCACACGGCTGAACGGCGTCGCCGGACGCATCCAGGACTTCGCCGCCGACGTGGCCAGGCTGAAGGACGTGGAGAACTTCCCGGTGGACTCGCTCTATTCACGGCGTGCACCGGCCGCGAGCACACGCCGTCTCAAGGGCCATGTGTCGCTGGAGAGCATCACGTTCGGCTACAGCCCGCTCGACAAGCCACTGCTGACCGACTTCTCGCTGTCGGTCGGGCCTGGCCGCCAAGTCGCGCTCGTCGGCGGCTCGGGCAGCGGCAAGTCCACTGTCTCCCGGCTGATTTCGGGTCTCTACAGCCCGTGGGAAGGCGTCATCCGCATCGACGGGGAGCGGCTGGAGGACATCTCGCGCAGTGCGCTGGCCGCGTCGGTCTCCTTCGTCGACCAGGACGTCTTCCTCTTCGAGGGCACCGTCCGCGACAACGTGGCGCTGTGGGATCCGTCGATATCGGACGAGGCCGTCACCACCGCACTGCGGGACGCGGCCGTCCTCGACGACTTCGCGCGGCGGCCCGGCGGTATCCACAGCCGCGTCGAGCAGGACGGCCGCAATCTCTCCGGGGGGCAGCGTCAACGCCTCGAGATCGCACGGGCGTTGGTCCGCCGGCCCAGCATCCTGGTCCTGGACGAGGTGACCAGTGCTCTGGACGCACAGACCGAGCAGGTCATCATCGACAACCTGCGGCGCCGCGGCTGCGCCTGCGTCGTCATCGCGCACCGCCTCAGCACCGTCCGCGACAGTGACGAGATCGTCGTGCTCGACCACGGGACGGTGGTCGAACGGGGGCGGCACGAGGAGCTGGTGGCCGCGGGGGGACAGTACGCCGAGCTGGTCAAGGAGCACTGAGGTGGCATCCGTGAACGGCTCAGGAGGGCACGACATCACCGGGTACGGCTCCGGCCCGAACGACAGGACCGACAAGACCGACAAGACACTGCCCTACGACACCGCGGGCGGCGGGTACGACACCGGGTCGTACCCGGCCGGCTCGTACACGAACGGGTCGCAGGGCGGTCAGCCGTACGGCAACGGTGCCTACGACAGCGGCGGTTACGAGACCGCCTCCCACGACACCGGCGCCTACGACACCGCGTCCTGGGACACCGGGGCGTACGACACCGGCGCTTACGACACCGGCTCGTACCCCACCGCCACCGCGCCCGCCCTGCCGAACGACACGGTGCTCGCCGCCTTCGGCGCGCTGGGCGAACAGGTCGACGGCACCGGCCGGCGCAGCATGCCGCTCGACGGTCCCCATGTGCTCTGGCTCGTGACACAGGGCGCCATGGACCTGTTCGCGGTCGACGCCGCCCAGCAGGGCCACTGGCACTTCCTCGGCCGTCTCGAACCGGGAACTCTTCTGCTCGGGCCGGTCGACGGCCCTCAGCACACACTGGTCGGCAGGCCGCTGCGCGAGTGCGTACTGCGCCGCATCGAGCTGCGTGAACTGTTCACGCCGGACTACTCCGACCCGTACACGACCGGCGGCACGCCCGTGGTCGACCCGAACGGGTGGCCGCGTCAGGGCAGTTGGAGCGGCGGCCCGGACACAGCCGCAACAGCCCCCACACCACTCGACACCGCCTTCGCGCTCGGCATCGGCCGCAGCCTCCGCGTGCTCTTCGAAGCCCCGCTGGACGGCGAGGTGACACCGGACGCGGTCCACGCGGGCGTCGGCCACAGCCCCGACGACGACGAGATCCTGTGGATGCCCGTCGGCCCCCGCAGCGTCCAGTACGGCGCCGAGTTCAGCCCGGAGGCCGCGTCCCAGCTGCTGGTCGACGGCGAGACATGGCAGCGCATGGTCAACCAGCAGTTCCGGCTGCTGTCCGCCCTGGACCGCTGGATCGAGCACCTGGAGCGCGCCCACGAGGACCGTACGGCCGCGGGCATCGAAGCCGGTGAGGCCGTACGCGCCCACGCCGACCAGGCGTTGCTGGCCTCCATCAACACCACGGGGAAGGGCGCTTCGGCCACCTCACGGGCAACCGACGACGCCACCCTCGCCGTCGCCCGCATGGCCGCCGAAGCAGCCGGAATCACGCTCTCGGCACCCGAGGAGAGCAGCTCGATGGGCGACCGTACGAACCCGGTCGAGCGCATCGCGCTCAGCTCCCGGGTCCGTACCCGCGTGGTCAAACTGGACGGCCGCTGGTGGCGCCGGAACACCGGCCCCCTCGTGGGTCACCGTGACGCGAGCGGTACGCCCGTCGCGCTGCTGTGGCGGCGCGGCAGGTACGAGGCGGTGGACGCCGCCGGAAGGCGCACCAGGATCGGCAAGTCGACGGCGGACGAATTCGAGCCGCGCGCCGTGATGTTCTACCGGCCGCTGCCCGAAGAGCCCATGACCGCCTGGCAGTTGCTGCGCTTCACCCTGCGCGGCACACAAATGGACGTACGCAACCTCGCACTCGGCGGCCTGGTCGCTGTCGGGCTCGGCGCTCTCGTGCCCATCGCGACCGGCCAGGTCCTCGGTGTGTACGTGCCGAACGCGGAGACGAGCCTCATCACCCAGGTGTCGCTGGCGATCGTGCTCAGCAGCATCGTCTCCGCCGCGTTCATGCTGCTTCAGAACATCTCGATCCTGCGCATGGAGGGGCGCGTCGAGGCCGCGTTGCAGCCCGCCGTCTGGGACCGGCTGCTGCGTCTGCCCACGAAGTTCTTCGCCGAACGCTCGACGGGTGAACTGGCCAGCGCCGCCATGGGCATCAGCACGATGCGGCGCATCATGTCCGGCGTCGGCCCGGTGGCCGTACAAGCCTGCACCGTCGGTGCGATGAACCTCCTCCTGCTGCTCTTCTACAGCGTTCCGCTGACGCTGATGGCGATCGCTCTGCTGCTCGTCATCGCAGGGGCATTCACCGGCATGGGCATCTGGCAGCTGCGCTGGCAGAGC
>Ga0190265_10001981_pt1 | contig 13589 bp, 8 predicted proteins | sample Popmic124T_FD_133135 | JGI IMG/M metagenome (GOLD analysis project Ga0190265, IMG submission 133135) | Populus adjacent soil microbial communities from riparian zone of Indian Creek, Utah, USA - 124 T | ecosystem: Environmental > Terrestrial > Soil > Riparian zone | place: USA: Utah | collected... | reverse complement strand
TCCCCGAAGCTTCACCTGCCGCTTCGCTCTTCTGTCCGGCGGCGTCGGTGGCGACGAAGCGGTGATAAGCATCGACGTTGCGACCGAGCCGCAAGAGAAGGCTTCCCATGAAGAAGTGGATGACGCCCGCAAGGTTCGTCCACCCTTGCTGCTCTGCGATGGCGAGTGCCGCCGAACCGAGCGTATCGGCGGTGGCCAAGTCTCCCTTCTTGGCGGCGCTCCCCATTTGCACGTAGACGTGCCGGAACTGGCCGCCCGGCGTGTCGAGGTTGCCCGCCTCGGCCGAGATTTGCTCGAGCGCAGCCGGCATATCGAGGTCGGCCGTCTGGGTCACGATCCGCTTCGGCTCGGCCTGGGCGAGCGACGCAAGAGCGTTCGTGCCTTGCATTTCGGCGACGATGAATCGGATGTGGGGTGGGGCGGCCTGAGAAAGGCGCTGTAGCCAAAGTACGTAACTCTGCGGATCGGAGACCTGCTCGGGACGGAGCAAGACGGCGAGGATCTCGATGTCCTCGCCATGCGCCACGCGCAGCGACTCCAACGCCTCGAGAAATGCCGCAATGTCGTTCATCCCCTGGCGGTAGGGGGGACACTGCCAAATCGGAGCGACGCCTGCCTGCTCGAGGGCGGCCTTGTCGGCGTCGTACGCCGTGCGCATCGCTTCGCGCAGCGCCACGCCGTGCTGGGATGGCAACGTAAACGGTGTATCCAGCACGAGAAAGAGGTCCGGCGTTTCGGCCGCGTCGGGATGCGACTCTTTGGCCAGCCAAGCCTCGAGCACCGCCACTTCGTCGAGCTCGAGCACCCAGCGCAAGGTGCGCGCGTCAGGGTTTTTGGCAAAGAGCGTCCACTGATCGTGCAGCTGATCGACCCGTTCGGCGATGGGGTTGTCGGAAGGGGCCGCCATCACCTCACCCCGAATTCAAATTGAGCATGGTCATCCCTTTGACGCTGCAGATGGTCTGAGCTTCCACGGTGGTCATGGCGCCGGAGAGCTTGGCCGAGGCCGGCGACAGCTCGAGCGTGCTGGTTTGCGCACTCACCGCGACTTTGGCCGCGGAAAGCTCGATGCCGCTCGCCGTCAGGTGCATCGAGCTCGGCCCGCACTCGAGGGAAATTCCCACCGGTGTGGAGATGGTGATCTTGCCCGCGGCATCGATGCTCACCGTGGCCGGGCCACGCTTGATGGTGATCGGTCCGGCGGCATCGAGGCTGACCGCGTTACCTTCGAACGTCAGATTCGTCCCCCCCTGGGTGAGGTTGAACTTCTTGTCAGTCGTAAGCTCGTACGCCTGAACGACGTGCTCGGTCTTGTCTTTGTCGACGGTGATCGTCTGCTTGCCGGTGACGGAAAGCACGTGATCGTTCTTGAAGGTCTCGGTCACTTTGAGCTTCACCGTCAAGTCGTGCGTGTCATCGAGGTTGACGGTGTCCTTCTTGACGACGTGGGTGGTGCGCGAGCCGTTGACGTTGATTGACTCGTCGGCTCCCACCGACTTGCTGCGGCTGGCGCCGACGCTGATGCTCTGGGCTTGCTTCACCTTGGTGGTCTGATTTCGCTCCGCATGAATGAAGAGCTCTTCCTTCCCCTTCAGATCTTCGAAACGGATTTCGTTGAAGTTGCTCGGCGCGCCCCCCTTGGTGCTGCGGCTCTTGATGCCGCTCTGCGTTTGGTTGGCGGGCAGCTCGTAAGGCGGCATGTTGTCTTGGTTGTAAACACGCCCGGTGATGATGGGCCGATCGGGATCGCCCTCCAAAAACTCGACGATGACTTCCTGCCCGATGCGCGGGACGTGGATGCCTCCCCAGTTGCCGCCCGCCCAGATCTGCGCCACCCGCACCCAGCAAGAGCTGTTCTCGTCTCCCTCGCCGAACCGGTCCCAATGGAAAAGCACCTTCACCCGACCGAATTGGTCGGTCCAGATCTCGTCGTCGGCGGGTCCGACGACGATGGCGGTCTGCGGACCTTGGATGAGTGGCTTGTCGGTGAGACGTTTGGGCCGAAAGGGTCGCTTGCTGTCCAGAACACCGATGCGGCAGCGGAAGGGGTCTTCGACGGCGGCCGCCGCCGATTCGAGCTCATGGGCCTGCAGCTCGAACTGGGACGAGATGATCAAGTATTCGCGGTTTTGCTCCGGACGTGGATACTCGGTGAGCGTGAACAGGCTGCCCACCGCGAGGCCGCGCGCGTTGGAGTGCGCCACGATCCGTTCGAACGAGGCATGCGCTTCTTCGAGGCGAACGCGCGCATAGGCGTCGCGCTGCGTCTCCTTGTTTTTGGCCTTGTAGTCTTCCTCGGCCTGCTTTGGATAGAGGTATGCCCCGGCGTATTCGAAAACCTCCGAGCTCTTCAATGCGTGATCGCCGTCGTTGATCGAAATCGATTCGGGCCGAGCCAAGGGCCTCTCGAAATCGTAATCCTTGGACACGTACGCCGCAGAAACGAGGCGCTGCTGAAGCATCCAGCGATCGATCGACTCGATTTCGCTCGCGCGGTGGACGTCGGGAGGAAAGTAGGGGAGGCTTTCGTATCCGAGCTCGGTGGAATGCGCGCCGTAAGAGTCGGCAAGGACGATCTCGTGCTGCTCGGCGTCGTGCCGGAAGAAGTAGTAGATCCCCTCGTGCTCGAGGAGGCGGCTTATGAAGTGGAAGTCCGTCTCCTCGTACTGCACGACGAACTCGCGCTGAGCGTACTGTCCGATCAGCGACTCTTTGACGCCGAAGCCATGCTCGCCGAAGACGGCCTTGACGATCGTCGGCACCGATTGATTCTGAAAAATGCGACAGTTGGAAGTGCGCTCCAGCAGCGAAAGTTTCGGATGAAGAGTGACGCGGTAGAGCGCGCGCCTGCCGTGCGAGCCGGCGAAACCGACATCGGTCACGATGCCGTTCCAATACCGATAGCGCAAAGGCGCGAGCTCGAGCCGCACCGTCATCGGCTTGCCGAGCAGCTCGGCTAGGTCGAGATGGGTGTAGGTGCTCACCAGCTCGAGCTCGTACTCGAAGGGGCGCCCCAGCTCCTCGCGTCCGGTCATGCTCTTCATGTCGAGCTTGCCCAGCGACTTCACACTCTTGTCGGAGGTCATCAAGGTGATGGGTCCCAAGGGAATCATGCGAGGGTCCTTTCCGATCGACGCTTGCCAATTCGGCCTACGAGATTTCTCGACCCATTCTGTCTAGTCGAGCCCCCTAAAGCGCGCTAGCCGAACTTCTTAACTTACTCGTGCTCGCTGCGGCACATGACGTTATTTCTGTGCCCAGCTCGACGCGTCGAGGTCCGGCAGCGTCACCTGACAATTGCCGGCCGCGATGCCGTCGAGCCGCAAGAGGCCCTTGGCGTTCGACGATGCGCGCACCTTCCTGCCGTCGGCGAGTGTCAGCTCGATGTCGCCGGCGTACGGTTTACCGTCCTCGTCGACGAGCTCGATCTCGATCCAGCTCTTCTCCTCACGGGGCACCATTTGCGACGGCGTCAGGACGGGAATCTCGGTCGGTCGAGCGACGCGAGTCGTCACCTTGCGCCGAAGAAGCACGAGTCCATCCGGTTCGAGAGGCGGGCGCCAATCGCGCGACAGGTTGCCGCGGGCCTCGGCGAGCAGCGGTACGAGTCCGGCGTGGGTGTCGTTCCGTTGCGCGATTTCGTCGAGGATTCGTCGCGCTTCGCTCTGCGAGGCGAGCTCGAATTGATCGCGATCGGGAAGCCTCGTCAGATCGATCCCGGCGAGCAGCTTGTAATGACGCCCGCCCGAGCGAAAGAGACCGCCGGGCGCGAGCTCCTCGATCCGCTGGATAAACTCCCGAAGCGCGCGCCACGGGCCGCCCTCGTTTTCCGATCCGAGTCTGCGCACCGCCACGAACTGGCCCGCGTCGATGCGATCGACAATCCATCGTCGGAGCTCTCCGTCGCTCATGCGATGATGCCACGGAGCGCCGACGCGCGCGCACGCCACGAACTCGCGCATGCCGGGAAGGTCGTCGGCGCGGCTCTCGAACAGCCACCGAGCTTCCGCTGCCGACAACTCGTCGCTGGAAGCAGTCGCTCCCATGGACGCGGCGAGCCTGGCCGGCACGAGCGCGACGAGGTCGCGCGCCCAAGGCGGCGAGAGCATCAACACATCGGCGCCCGTGTCCGCGGGAAAACCGTTCGGTGGCGAAGACAGCGTGCGCATGGTCGAACGATCGCGAGAGTCGAGTCATACACAAGGAGGCACGGCGCGACAATCGCGCCCAAGGGGCCAATCGGCTGTTTGCTTCAAGGAGCGTCGCCCAGGTAGCGTCCAACGAGGCCGGCGAGCCGCTGGCACCGCGAGCTTGCGGTTGGACGGCATCCAGCGGCAAGGGGTGGGAGCGCGCTCGCACACGTGCGGGCCGTGAGCGACGCCCGAGCGCAGGCATCGATGATCTCGTCGGCGTGCATCGCCGGAAAACAGCGCGAAAATAGAGCCGGCGCCACGCGCGCAAGAGCCTCTTTGATCGACGCCGGCTCCGGACAGTCGACGCCAGGGGTCCATACTGCCGTTCCGGTGCCGCAAGGCGAGGTCACGACACCCTCGACGCCAGCGGACGATTGCCACTGCCGCACTTTGGCGTCGACCGCGGCCGTCGAGTCGTCGAGCAGAACCACCAGGCCACCGCGCTCGACCGGGAAGCGCGCGCTCCAGGAAGCAACGGGGTCGGGCGCCTCCTTGGTTGGACACGTCAGCGCGCTATTGGCAGGGCCCGCGCCTTGCTGGGGGGCGTTCGATCGGCAAGCGGCGGAAGGCGCGATCGCCGAGAGTAAGGCGAGCGCCATTCGGCGCGAGAGCGCGGGTCTCATCGTACGAGCTCCGTCCCGCGAAGAGGGCGGCGATTGACAGGCGCCTGTTCGACCGCGATCCTCTGCGCGATGTCTGCAATGGGTCGTCGCGCCGAATCGGTCCTCGAGCGGCGGTGCGACGATGGCGTGCTCCGTTTCTGGCCCGCGCGGTGCTGGTCGATGATCGCAAGCGGCATTGTGCTGACCCTTATGGTCGGTCTGGTTGCTTTTCTGTTGCGCGTGGCGTTCGACGCTCGAAGCGAAGGCGACCACGTGGCTTTCTGGTTGGTACTGGCGATACCCGTCGCAGCGTGCGCGCTGGGAGTACGCATTGGCGTTTGGCTGCTCACGCACCGCCGGGTGCTGACCCTCGATCTCAAGCGCGGGCAGTGCAGCGTCATTCGCGCGGGGATCCCCCCGCCGTGGCCCGTTCGCGAGACGGCGCGCCCCGTTGCAGTGGCCCTCCGCGACGTGGCCCGGTTCATCGTCATTTCGCGGCCGTTGATCGATCGCTTCGCACCGCCCGATCGCCGCCGCCACGGCGTCGCTCTGGATACCCGCGATGGCCGCTCGCACGATCTGGGCTGGGAATTTCTCGACGATGCAGAGGCCGCGGCAATGGCGGTCGATGAGCTCAACCGTGTCATCGAAGAGCATGACCGCGGCGCCTGACGGCAAGTGGCGCACGGCACTTTCGAAACGGCGTCAGAATTCCTTGCTCGATACGCTTCCATGCGTAAGCCCCGTCCCCAAGCGATGGATCACCATCGGAACCACGCTGCCCGAGAGCGGAACCTTCATCGGTGCCTGGCCGCCGAGAAGCAAGCGCACATCGCAGCTGCAGAGTTGATGCTGAATCGCTTTTTCCGGCGCTTTGTTGGGCGGAAACTCGGCGCTCACGTGGATTGAAAGGCGACCTCCACTGTCCTCGATGAAGCGTACCTTCGTGAGGTCGGCAGGGTCGCCCCCGGCTTGCGTCATGGTACGGCTCCCCACCTGAACGAGGAGCCGCGGCTTGTGGACGATCCCGAGGTTGTAATGGGCCTCGAAGCTCACCTCGAACTGCGAATCCGCCGTGAGAAGCCCGGGGAAGATCCTGACAGCGGTGTAGTCGGCCGATTCGAGCGAAAACGCTCCCAACACGTTGAACAGCGTGTGGATCTGCTTGTCGAGTCCTGCGTTTCCTTGCGCCCATTCGAAGAATGCGCCGTCCGCCCACTTCGGCTTCTCCGTCCCTTTTCCGAAATTTCTGCCGAACTTGCAGTGGCTAACCAAGAGCTCGATCTCGCTGTCGGCGGAGAAGGCCGAGAGAAGCCATCCGACCGCCACGAGAATCGCCGCCAGGGCTTCGAGCGCGATGCCCAACGGCAGACCTACGATGGTCGTCGACGCGCCGACGCCCGTCAGCGCGCAAACGCACCCTATGAGCGCAACGACCGAGCCCGTCGTGACGAGGGTCAATCCGACGAGATTGCTGACGTCGTTGCGGTTGTAGGCGTCACGGGCGTCCATCGCTGCCAGCAGAGCGTCGATAGCCGCCGAAGCCATCCCCACGGTCTTGATCGATTTTTCCGAGAGCCGCAGAAGGATGCTGAACGCCGACACGGCGTCGAGCGTGCTGCCGAGAAGGTTCACGGCCGCCTTCGGTCTATCGCTCCCGTCGGCCGCGATGAAACCTTTGAGCGCGAGCATGAGGTTGGCGACCTCGATGCCGCGAAAGAATCGTTCTCCGGATTTGATCGCAGCGTCGCTGGCGCTGCCTCCGCCGGCCGGCGCCGCCGCCCAGCGCTCGAGCCGAACGCGCAGCTCGACCTCTTGGATCATCTCCAGGCGTTGGAACGTGGCGGTGACCTGCTTGAACCCCGTACCGGGCCGATACGAAATCACCTCTACGACTTGGCGGACCTGCACCAGCTTCTGGCGGGTCACGAGCTCGATCGACGCCACCATGATGGCCGGCGCCTGCGGCCCCTTCTTCATCACCAACGCCGGCAGTACTTCCTTCCAGATGTTCATGATGGCCGCGGCGGACTTGCGGCCTGCTTGAAAGTGACCCTCGGTGAGCGCGCCCGCGGGCAAGACGTAGGTCTTGAGCAGGTGTGGATTCTTGTCGAGCATGCCCCCCAGCTGCGCGCGCCCCGGGGGACACTCGCTCAGGCGATCGAGCGCGGCCCCCATGACGTCGAGGACGACGTTGTAGTCTTTCTCCTCGGCGAAGAGATGCAGCGATTCCGTGCTGGCGATCAGCTTGGAACGCAAATAGCGGCACAGCCGATCGCCGCGCCGGTCGCGTTCGAGTACCAAGTTTTTCGTGCGCTGCTCGTAGTCGGCCACGAACTTGGAAACGGATGCTCCCGAGCCGTCGGCAAATTCGTTGCGCAGCCCGAGATCGTTCTTGGCGTCCTTCTCCAGCACGTCCTTGAGGATCCGCGCCAGGAGCAAGGTCTTGTGGCGGCCGCGCACCTGGTCGCGGCCCTCGGGCGACTGCTCTTTGAATTCCGAAGAGAAGTTGAGAAGCTCGTTGCACGCCTGTTCGTATTCGCGGTGCAAAGTCAGAGCGATGGTGTAGGGGTCGATCACGCCGAGGAAGAAGCGCCCTACGATGCTCTGCCCACCCGCTTCACTTCCCGTAACCAAAAAAGTCTCGCTCTTTGCGAGATCGAGCAGGGGGAGGGCGGGAGGCGGTTCCGATTCGATTTGCCTGATCGCGTCGGCACGGAGACGAATGCGCGTGACGATGAAGAAATAGAGCGCCTTGCGACCGTTGACGGTGTGAGGGAGCGAAGTCTGATCGGTAGCGGTGTCCAAGAGCGCGACGGCGGGGTCGTCGCGTTCGAAGGCGCGCCGCTCGCGCCCGTCGCGCACCGCGAGCTTGCCGTCGCTTGCGGCGCGGTACTCCATGGCCAGCGTGACGTCATTGCCGAGCTTGCGAAACGCGTACACGAACTTGCCGCTCACCGGCGGCGGTTCTTTGCGCGGCGGAGGAATCGCAATCGTCACCGCCGTCCAAGTCGACTCGTCCTTGTCGGTAATGTTCATCGAGACGTGCTCGGTGAACACGAACGCCGGGCTGACGATGCTCGCGTCAGCCATCGCGAGAAAGCCTGGGAGTGCTCATGTGTATTCGGTCCCCGGATCGGCGTCGTACCACGCGGGGTCGTCCTTGCTGTCGACCGGGTTGGCAACGATGAACGGATCGTCCGATTGTCCTGGCGGGGGCGTGGGAGGCGTCTCGGGATTCTGCGGCTTGCGATCCGTTGCTCCCTGCGTCTCGGGGCCGCTATCGTCAATCGATGCGATGGGCACACCCGCGAAGATCGTGCCCCGCGCCGAACCGCCGACCACGCTGAAGAGCGAATATGCTCGTCCTGGTCGCACCAGCGTGAAACGCAAGCGCAGCGCCTTGCCCTCGATATCCACGCCGGCGCCTGCAGGCAGGAGTTGATCGTAGCTCCCGTCGTCGGCGACGAGCGCGAACGCCTCGTCCCCGCTGGAGAGGCGCGGCAATTGAAGAAGAACGTCGACATCGAGCGGCGCGGTGGTGGGACGCTCGCACGGCGATTGCGACACGAGCCGATGATAAAAACGGCAGGCGAACGTATCGACGGTCTGATCGAATACGCGGCGTTCCGCGCTCGGGTTACGCCGCTTGTCGCCGTCGGAGAAGAATCGCTTGCGGCAACCGGCCGCCCCTTCCGCTACGCGCGGACATGGCCAGGCGTCGAGATCGATCCTGGTTTCCGGCGCAAAAAAGAGAATCAGCACGCGTCTATTGACGGAATTCTCGCTGTCGCGCTGGCTCTTGTCGCCGGCGCGCGCGAAATCGTCCGCTTCCTGCTTCGAGAAAACGAGTTGCGGGTTGAACTCCCCGCAACCTTGGTAGTCCGCCTTTCCATCGGCGTCGGCGCCTTTGCCGAGGAACCGCTCGCGCTCGACGCGGATAGGTGCGCTCTCCCCGTCGGGAGTTGCCAGAAAGTCCATGTACTTTGCGAAGAGCGCGGCGCGCGTCAGTTTGCCCGCCACGCCGTCGACCGCCAGCTCATTTTCCGTCTGGAAACGCTTGACTGCCTTCTTGCTCTCGTCGTCCTCGCGCCCCGAGATGGCGCCGGCGTAAAACGGCGCGCCGTCCGCATCGAGCAGCGACGACAAAATGATCTGGATATGGCGATACGACCAGTCGTCGCCGCCGTCCGGAATCGACGTGGCGTAGAGCTTTTCCCAGTGGTCCGGCTGGTGTGTCAACAAGGCGTAGACGCTGAGGGCGCGCCGACCTGCAAGTTTCTTGTTGTGATCGTCTTTGCCGGAGGGATCGGCATGTCCGAATACCGCGAGCGGCGAGTCGGGGTGCGCCTTCAATCGCGTGGCCAGCCGCCCCATTTCCGCCCGCATCGACGGCGAGATGAATGACGAGTCGAGGAGAAACCCGGGTGCGTTGATTTGGAAGCAAGCCGTGGTAACGAGTGTGCCACGATGCACGTTCAGCTCGCGCTCGAGGGTGGGGACGACGCGCAGCTTGACGGCGATCGGCGTCGCGTGGTTGCCCTCGAGGACGACGTCGCTGTCTTGCGAATCAGCAGCCATAGACGGCTTCCAATCGCGACCCGGTCGCGTCGTCCAACTCGCCCGTCACCTTGAGGCCGTTCTCGAGTTGGAACTCCTCGATGGCGCCTCGCCGCTCGGCTCGTTCCTCTTCCGGAAAGCAAGGTCGGAAATAGCCCAAATTCTGCAAACGCTGCATCACGGAGTCCTCGTCGGTGACCGGTCCGACACCTCCGATGTCCAGTTTCAGCGTTGTTTCCTTGGATGCGGCCGGGGGCGCAGCGACCGTCACCGTGGCGACGTTGGCAGAAGGGGGAATCGGAAACTCGAGCAGCCCATCGGAGCCCGTCGTGACCTCCGTTTCCTTGCCCTGGCAGGCAACGCGACAGGTGCGCGCCTCTTGCGCCTTTCCCCCGAACTCTTGCAGCACCAAGCGTACTCGCACGCGCAGGATTTTCTTGACGAACGTGTGCGTCATCCCCGTCGACGCTGCAAATTTGGCCGGTTGCGCGTCGGGAATGAAGACGATCTCTCCTACCCCGAGGACTCCTGGCTGTCGCTCGCGGAAGAGGGCTGCATTCTTGGCGTGCTTGACGATGGGATCGACGCTCGAGAACCCGCTATTTTCGGCGATGAGCGCAAGATGCTCGCCGTCTTTCACCGTGTGTGCCGAACCCACGGTCGAACCTTATCGCAGCGCCATGGCGTGACAAGGACATCGTTGCCAGCGACGCCGCGGGTAAAACGAGCGATGGTCCGGCGGTAGGACGGCGAGCACCAGCCAGCGCACCGGGCGGTCGATCTGCTCATGACCTTGATCTGCGATAGTGAAACGTGTTTCACTTTCTCAACGGATCGAGGCCGCATGGAAAAGCTCGTCTACCTGTGTTGGAAGCGGAGCGCCGACTCAATCGAGCGCTTTCGCGATGCTCTCTTGCGCGATGTCAGCCCGCGCCTTCTCGAGGCCGGCGCTCTGTCGCTGACGGTCAACGTCGCCGATCTGGGCGACCGGGTGGCGGACAGCCCACTCGTGATCGGCGAGGGACGAAGCATCTCCGCGTCGGTGTCGTTCTGGGTCCATTCGATCGACGGCCGCGGCGTCATCGAGCAGACGCTCGCACCTTGCACCGAGAAACTGTGGGGCTATCTCGTCACCGAGTCGGTGCCCCTGCAATATCCCGATCGCAGCTGGCCGGACGGCGCGAAGAGCCCGGGGGTAACGCTTTTTACCGCCTTTCCCAAGCCGGATCGGCTCACCGACGAGCAGTTCTTCGGCCACTGGCACGGTTCGCACACCCCGCTCTCCTTCGAGATCCATCCGCTCTGGCGTTACATCCGCAACGCCGTGGCTCGGCCGCTCACTTCGGAAGCACGCCCCTATCGAGGCATCGTCGAGGAACGCTTTCGCGAGGTCGAAGACGCGCTCGACATGGAGCGACTCTTCCGCGGCAAGGCCGCCAACATGAAGCGCGGCATGAAAGACGTCGATCAGTTCCTCGATCGGGACAAGATCGATTCGGCGTTGATGAACGAGTACATCGTGAAGAGTTGAAGACCAGCGCAACTTGCGCGAGTGCAACGCCGCCCAGGACATCGCGAACCAACAAGAAGCCGACAATGTTCGCGGTCGATCGGGACGAGCCCTGCATTACGATAACGTCGCGACCTACGTGCAACGATGAGTGGTGAGCAGCTCTTCCGATGTCCTCGTGATTCCGTCGCAAAGCCTCGCTTAGCTGGAGGCTGAGCACGAATTTTTCGCAAGATGGCTTGGGTCAAAGGCCTTGTTTACGCGGTGCGTTGTCCAAACATCGGGAGCCAAGACGCGCCTCCTGCTGTAAGGTACCGACGCCCTTCATCCTAAGGAGTCGTCCATGAACGCTCGGTATCCTCGAAACATCCTTCGCCAGCGATCGATCAATGTCGGTCTGGTCGTCAGCCTCGGCATCTTCGGTTGCGGTGAGGCCAAGCAAACCCAGACAGATATCGAGCCGCCGCCGAATGGTACGGTCGGGACGCTGCACGCTCTGATCGCGAGTTACGAAGACCGTTCAGAGACGTTCTACCGGCTCCTGACCGACGACGGTCGAGACCTCGCGCTGAACTTTGGAGCCGGCACCGTGCGCCCTCGTGTCGGTGAGCGCATCGCCGTTCGCGGCTACGAGCAGGGTAACGAGATCGAGGTCAGCGCTTACGACCTCGTTCAACGCCGTATTGGAGACACGCAGGAAGCGCTCCTAACAGGTGCTCCTGAGGTGCGCACGATACGTGTCGCCGCCATCAGCCTGTCATCCAACATGACGAAGGCGAACTTTGCGAAGCGCGTCTTCCAGGACGCGGATTCTCCCGCCAAATTTTACCAAGAGAACTCTTACGGCGCATGGACGCTTCAAGGTGACGCCTACGGGCCCTACACCATTGCCACGAAGACCTGCGGCAACAACGTCCTCTACACAATCGCATCGGAAGCCGCGGCGGCGGCCAAAGCGGACGGCTTCGATGTGAACAACTACGACAACGTCATGTATTACATGCCGCCGTCGCAGAATTGTTCGTGGGGTGGCGTGGCGGAGGTCGGCACCAACGAAGTACGAGGGTTCTTCAACGCGAAACACAGCTGGTACAACGGCAACGGCTGCGTCGTGCTCGCGCAGGAGCTCGGTCACAACTACGGGCTATTGCACTCGCATACCTGCACTGCGCCGCCTTACGGCAACTCGGCTTCTTACGGAGCCCCTGCTTGCGGAGGCACCTTCAGCGAATACGGCGATCCCGTCACCCCGATGGGCGGCGGTTGCGGACATTTCAACTCCCCCGAAATGGGGGCCATGCGCTACATCACCGGCTGCAACACGCTTGCCGTGACGAACAGCGGTACATTCGAGATTGGGCCTCTCGAGCAGAAGTGCGCTGGGCCGCAGGTCATCCGGGTGCCGATCCCCAACTCCATGGTCAATAAGGGGCCCCAATTCCTCTATGTCGAATACCGCTTGGGCGTCGGCACGGTCGGATCCGACAACGCATCACCAAAGGGTCTGCACTTCTACGCGTCCGCCGAATACGGCGGCAACGCGACGGGTATCATGGCCGACAACCGCGACCTCGATTACGCCGTCGACCCGTTTCGGCTTCGCGCTCCGATCAACACGCCGAACATGGCCTACACCGAGCCGCAGAGCGGCGTGACGTTCACCCTCATGTCCAGCGGCGCGACCGCAACCGTCCAAGTCACGGTTCCGAATGGCAGCGGCGACCCCGCGTGCGTCGGCGGCGGCACGCCGCCCGCGACGCCGATGTGCGGCATCGTGACGGACGGCGGCCCGCCGCCGGACACGGGAACCGGCGGGACCGGTGGCGGCCCCATCGACGCATCGGTGGACACCAGCACCGGCGGCGCGGCGGGAAGCGGCGGCACGGCAGGCACCGGTGGCGCCGCGGGTACGGGTGGCGCAGCGGGTACGGGTGGCACCGCGGGCACGGGCGGCACCGCAGGTACGGGCGGCGGTACTGCAGGCACCGGTGGATCGGGCGGCACGGCTGGCAAAGGCGGCGCCGCGGGCACCGGCGGATCGAGCGGCACGGGCGGAAGCACGGGCGGTTCTGCGGGCGCGGGTGCCGGCGGTTCGGCCGGCGCAACGGCTGGCGCGGGAGGCTCGGCGGGCTCGGCAGGCTCGGCAGGCTCGAGCGGCGGCAAAGGTGGCACCGGTGGCACGGGCACGGGCGGCTCCAGCACCGGCGGCTCGGGCGGCAGCACGCCGCCAGCCGACGATGGCTGCAGCTGCAGCATTCCGGGTGGAAGCGGATCGACGCGGACGCCGGCGCTCTTGCTCGGGCTAGCCGCGCTCGTTCCGGCACTGCGCCGACGTCGTCGTTCGCGCTGACACACATGCCTCGGGAGGCCGCGCTAGCCGGGTCATCGGCTCCGCGGTCTCTTCATCAACGGTGGTCCGCGCGGCAAAGTCGCGGGCAGACCGGCTCGCGGCCCCACCGCCGTGCACGTGTAGGCGCGGGGCGCTCTTCGCCGCGGTCCCTCGTTTCGAGCGGTTGCGGGCGGGCTCGTCTTGGTGTGACATTCGAGAGACGCGCGAAATATTCGTATCTAGGGCAGAAACGGTTTAAAATCCGACACACTGCGCCTCGGGAGCGCCCCCCTCCATGCCGACCAAGGTCCTGGTTTTCGAGAGTGACGCCGCTTTCGCCGGAGAGCTGCGGACCGAGCTCGGACGGCTCGGGATGGTCGCTCAAGTGGTGGACG
>Ga0190265_10001980_pt1 | contig 13591 bp, 11 predicted proteins | sample Popmic124T_FD_133135 | JGI IMG/M metagenome (GOLD analysis project Ga0190265, IMG submission 133135) | Populus adjacent soil microbial communities from riparian zone of Indian Creek, Utah, USA - 124 T | ecosystem: Environmental > Terrestrial > Soil > Riparian zone | place: USA: Utah | collected... | reverse complement strand
GCGAAGCGATGGGTCGAACAGCACCGACTCTGCGGCCTCGGGCGTACCCACGTACCACCGTGTCGAGAAGCCTTGCCAGGCACTTCGGGAGCGCCCGTCGTTGAAGGAGAAGGCGATGGCGATGGCGACCGGGATCAACGACCAGACCACGTAGGCGGAGGTGGTCAGGGCCAGCATCCGGGACCGGGCCCACGGATTTACCTTGCCCTCGGCGGACCCACTCATTCCCGCGCCTCCTTGGTGGCGCGGTTGATCGTGACCAGGTAGTAGGCCATGAGCACCGCCACGAACATCATCAGGATGATGGTGAGGGCGGCCCCGGTCCCGCCCTGGCTGTTGGTCTGGTTGATGAACTGGTCGATCGTGTTGCCCATCATCACGGTCCGGGGCGACCCGGAGAGCAGGTTCGGCGTGTAGTAGTCGCCGAACATGGGAAGCATGATGATGACGACCCCGGCCAGTATCCCCTGCTTCGACAGGGGCAGGGTCACCCTCCAGAAGGTTCGCACCGGGCTCGCCCCCAGGTCTTTGGCCGCCTCCAGGGTTCGCTCGTCGATTCGGTCCAGCGCCCCGAACAGGGGGAGGATCAGGAACGGGATGTACCCGTAGACCAACCCCAGGATCACCACGAAGGGATGTCCGGCCAGCCAGGACGGTGGGTCGAGCCCGAACAGGAAGAACACCTGGTCGACCTGAGCGTCGGGGGAGAGCAGGTTGATCCAGGCCATCATCCGCATCAGGTAGTTGATCCAGAACGGGGCGAGGATCAGCAGGAGCCACAGCCCGCGCCATCGCCCGCTCCGTCTCGACACGAAGTACGCCACCGGATAGCCGATGAGGAGGCAGAGGAGGCTGGCGACGGCGACATAGATGATGGTCCTCACCGCGATCGTGCCCAGTTGGCCGCCGAACAGGTCGCGGAACACCCGGCTGAACGACGAGGGATCCCAGTAGATCGGGTTCCACTCCGGGACCGGGCGGTTGAAGATCGGGTCGGTCCGCCCCATGGCCACCGCGAAGATGGCGTAGAAGGGGACCAGAAACAGGAGCATCAGCCAGACGACTCCGGGTAGGGCGAATGCGGGCCAAACCCACCGTCGTTGGCCTACGGCGTCGGATTCACCGGCCTGCAGGTTGGTGGGCACCGGTCATGCCTCCCGGGTTATCTCACCCTCCGGACTTCACCCGGTTCCATTGGTCCGCCCACAGGGTCTCAGTGGCCAGGTCGAGCTGGCCCTGGACCCAGGCGGTGTCCAACTCGAAGTCCTCCTCCCGCACGATCCCCGGCTCGAGGAAGTCGGGCACCCAGCCGTCGGTGATGAGCAGGTCGGCGTTGATGCCAACCTGCGGTGGCTGGTAGCCGAGCCATTCGAAGTTGAGCAGGGCGTTGGCCTCGTCGAGCATGAAGTCGAGGAACTTGTGGGCCAGCACCGGCCGCTGTGCCCCGAACGGGATCGCCATCGTGTCGCTGGAGATCGCCCCGTTGACAGTGGTGCCCTCGATCCTCGCCGGCCATGCATACCGAATCACCGTTGGGTCCTCGTCCTCGGGGAAGTAGTACTGAGAGTTGATGATGTCGCCCGACCAGGCCTGATGCAGACCCATCCTTCCCTCCGGGATCTGGACGTAGGCGCCGTCGATCGTGTATCTGATGTTCATCAGGTCGACCAACTCGATCAGTGAGTCGGCAGCCGCAGTCACCTCGGCCTCGGTGGCCACGGATGGGTCGGCGATCCCATTACGGAACAAGGCCATGGCAACTGCGTCGGTGTAGCTGTCGTAGAGACCGGTGATGCCGGCATATTTCTCGTTCCAGAACACCTCGTAGGCGTTGGGTTGGCCTTCGATGTCGGCGCTGTCCACCTGGTCGATCCGCCAGGCGATCCCGGTCGAGTAGAGGACGTAGGGCACCGTGTACCGGGAGCCCTGGTCGTAGTAGGGATTGGCCAGAGAGGGCCACACGTACTGCTCGAGATTGGGGATGTATTCGAGGTTGAGCGGCTGGAGGAGCTGGCCGGCCACCGACTTGGGGACGACCTGCGAGGTGGGGAACCAGACATCGAACTGGACTTCGCCGGAAGACAGCTTCTGGATGGCCTCCTCCTCGTTGAAGAAGGTGGTGATCTCGATTTCGACCCCGAGGGCGGCGGAGGCGGCAACCACGGCGTCCTGGTTGATGTAGTCCGCCCAGTTGTAGAGCTGGAGTGGCCCTTCTTCGTCGGGCAGCCCCGACTCGATGGCCGGGTTGTCCTCGAACAGCGGCTGTTGCACCGGGTTCGACGGGCTCCCTATCGCCAGCTCGGTCCCAGTCTCCGCATCACGCTCGGCACAGGCGGCGAGAAGGCTTGGGAGGGCGGGGAGGGCGACGCCCAGGAGGGCGGCGCGCTGCAGGAAATCCCGGCGGGTGTACACCCTCTTGCGAAGTCTTGGGTCCCAGTTCTCCCTCGGGTGGTACGCCATCTGTGATCCTCCTCGCCGTCCGCCAGGACACTAAACGGTCATTCAGGGTTGGTGTCGGTCAAACCCGGGTCTTGAGCGACATGTCCACGAAGCTGTTGGCGAGCTTGCCCATGCGGGCGGCATCCACGGTCGGGTCGCGGAGCATCACTTCGATGGCGAGACCGTCGAGCAGTGCGGCGAGCTGGATGGCGAAGTCGGATGCGTCCACATCGTCGAACTCGCCGGCGGCTTTTCCCTCCTCCACGATGGCGGCGATCTGTGCCCGCCACGACTCGTCGAGCCGAGCACGGGCCGCGGCCAGTGTCGGGTCATGGCGGGACATCTCCCAGGCCGCCGGCCAGAGCAGCCAACCATCCGGCTCACCGTTGGCCCGCGGCGGCTTGGGGCAGCTGGCCTCGATGAGGATCTGAAGCTTGGCCGCCGCCGAGCCGGCCGCGTCCAGCTCACCTTTGACCGCCTCGTGGAACATCTGGTCCTGATAGACGAGTGCTTCGGTGACGAGGGCGGCCTTCGACGGGAAGTAGTAGAGAATGAGGGCGGGGCTGGCTCCGATGTGGTCGGCGATGTCGGCGATCCGGGTGTCGCACAATCCACGGTCGGCGATGGTCGCACTGGTGGCAGCCAGGATCTCGTTGCGGCGGGTCTCGGTCAGGCTCGGTCTGGGGCTCACCGCGCAATCTTGGCACAGCGTTTCGCTTCGTTGCAGCCACCGAGCCGCCACCGGTACGCTGAACCGCCGTTCAGGCGGTCTCCACGATGAAGTCACTCGACCCCATGCTCAGACCCCGATCGGTGGCGGTGGTGGGTGCCAGCGAGAGACCTGGCTCGGTCGGAGACCAAACGGTCAGGCAGCTCGTCTCCGGCGGGTTCGCAGGAGATCTCTACGCGATCAACCCGCGCCACGAGCGTGTGCACGGGATCGATGCATTGCCGTCGCTCGACCAGTTGGACCACCCCGTGGACCTGGCGGTGCTGGCCGTCGCTAACGATCAGCTCGAGGCGGAGATGGAGAAGGCGGTCCGAATCGGAGCCCGCTCTGTGGCCATATTCGCCAGCTGCCATGGAGACGCGGCCGATGGAGGCCCGTTGCGCGACCGTCTTCGGTCATTGGCAGCGAAGGCAGGCATTCCCATCTGTGGCGGCAACGGCATGGGATTTCTCAATCTCGAGGATGACATTCGCATCTGCGGGTTCTTCCAACCGGCCGATCTCCGCTCCGGGGGAGTCACCTTTCTCATTCACTCGGGGTCTCTGTTCTCGGCGATGCTGCACAATCGCCGGGGTATCAGATTCAACCTCGTGGTCTCCACCGGCCTCGAGATCAACACCACGATGGACGACTACATGCACTGGGCCCTGGGCCTGGACAGCACCCGGGTCCTGGCTTTGTTCCTCGAGACTGTCCGCAACCCCGACGGCTTCACCGGTGCTCTGGCCGAGGCCGAGACGAGGGACCTGCCGGTGATCGCGCTGAAGGTCGGCAGCACGTCGCGGGGTCGGGAGGCAGTGGTCACCCACAGCGAGGGTCTGGCCGGGGACGATGCGGTGTACGAGGCTCTGTTCGACGCCCATGGCGTGCATCGGGTGTGGACCATGGACGAGATGACGGACACCATCGAACTGTTCGCCTCGGACCGCCGGGCGACGGCACCCGGGCTCGGGGCCGTCCACGACTCGGGCGGGGAGAGGGCCTTGCTCATCGACACGGCGGAACGGGTCGGGGTGCCTCTCCCTACCCTGAACAAGCCGACCACACGACGTCTCACCGAGATTCTCGACCCCGGTTTGGAGGCGGCCAATCCGGTCGACGCCTGGGGAACCGGCAGGGGGGCCGAAGACGTGTTCGTCGATTGCCTCCTTACTCTGGCTGATGATCCCTCGATCGGGGTGCTGGCATTCAGCGTCGACCTCACCGCCGAAGAGGTCGCCGATGACACCTACGCGAAGGCGGCAGTGACGATCGCCGAAGGCACCAACAAGCCGGTCGTGATCTTGGGCAACGTGGCCACGACGATCGACCCCGTGCAGGCTCGGCGGCTTCGTGACGCAGGTATCCCGGTGCTCGAGGGGACCGAGACCGGGCTCCGCGCTCTCGGCCATCTGATCGCCCACCACCGCCGTGCCGGACATCCTCCGCTCCAGGCGAGACTGTCCCGCGCTTCGGATTTCACCTCGAGTCTGGAGGGTGAGCCCTCGGCGTTGGGCGTGCTCTCCGTGTACGGCATCCCCGTTCCCGGGTTCGAGGTGGTCGACGACGAGCCCGGCGTGTTGGAGGCGGCGAACAGGATCGGGTTTCCTCTCGTGCTCAAGACCGCAGAGGGGGTCGATCACAAGACGGAGGTGGCCGGAGTGGTCGTCGGCATCACCGACCGAGAGTCGCTGCTCGTCGCCTACCGCGACCTCTCGGGGCGACTCGGGCCGCGGGTCATGGTGTCCCAGCAGGTGGAGGGAGGCGTCGAGATCGGGCTCGGGGTGGTCACCGACGAGCAATTCGGCCCGGTGCTCATCGTTTCGGCGGGGGGAACCCTGATCGAACTGTTTGGGGACCGGGTGGCGTTGCTGCCCCGGGTCGACCGGGCGGGCGCGATGCGGGCGCTGGACCGGCTCCGAATCCGGCCCCTTCTCGATGGCGTGCGCGGGTCGGACCCGGCGGATGTCGCCGCTCTCGCGGAGGTCATCGCCCGCTTTTCCGAGCTGGCCCGCGATGCCGCCGGTGTCATCGGGGCGATCGATGTCAACCCCGTGATCGTCTCGGTCTCCGGTGCGGTGGCGGTCGATGCGCTGATGAAACCGAGATGACCCACGAAGTCGTCCAGGTCGAGGATGTGGGCTCGGTCCGCCGACTGACGCTCAACCGCCCTGAGAAACTCAACGCGCTCGACGCCGAGTTGGTCGAGGCCCTTTCTGGGGCTCTCTCCGAGGCGGCCGCAGTGCCCGAGGTGCGGGTGGTGGTGATCGCCGGGGCGGGGAGGTCGTTCTGCGCCGGCTACGACCTGTCCGAGGATTCCGGTCAGGGCGATCCCGCCATCGGCCTGCGTCACAGTCTCGATCGGCTCCTCGAGATCTTCGACCATCCCAAGCCAGTCATCGCCCAGGTGCACGGTCACTGTCTCGCCGGGGGTTGTGATCTGATGATGATGTGCGATCTGGCGATCGCTTCGGAGGACGCCACCTTCGGGCAGCCGGAGATCAGATTCGGTTCGACGGTGGTAGCCCATGTCATGCCCTGGTTGATTGGCGCGCGGAGGGCAAAGGAGCTGATCTTCACCGGGGAGGACAAGCTCACGGCCACCGAAGCCGAGCGGCTCGGTCTCGTCAACCGGGTCGTTCCTCGGGACCGGCTCGGCGAAGCGACGATGCGATTGGCCGGTCAGTTGGCGGTGGTCGACCCGATGACCATGACCCTCACCAAGGCGGCGATCAACCGCTCCTGGGAGGCCGCCGGGTTCCGTCGCGCTCTCGTCGAAGGCATGGAGTTGGGCGCCGAAATCGAGGCGGCCCGTGTCCCCGAACGAGAGGAATTCGAACGAATCGCCGCCGAAGAGGGGCTCAAGGCGGCCATCCGCTGGCGTGACCAGCGGTTCAGGAACGGTGACTAACCGTTTTGGCGCGGAGATCTGACCCTATAGGGTCAGATCTCCGCGCCAAAAGCGTTGGGTCAGCTCGGGCTCAGAGTCCTTCTTCCATCGGGGTGCCTTGGCACTGAGGGTGCCCGCATCCACAGCCGAGCTGCGCCAGGGCGTCCTGCTGACGGCAGAACTCCCCGCAATAGGGGTCGGCGGCCGAAACCTGACAGGTACATGAGCCGTGTTGGCATTCCACGATTGTCTCCTCGTTGTGGACGACGACTGACACTTACCCGGGCCGACACCTGGTGGAAACCGAGAGACGCGGCACAATGACCGGGATGCGACTCGGTCTCCTCATCTGTGATCATGTCCGCCCCGAGTTCCGTGGGATCTCGGGGGACTACGAGGACATGTTTCGGAGGTTGTTCGCCGATCACGAGGACATCGAGATCGTGGCCTACGACTCCGTGAACGGGGAGATCCCGGACGACCCGTCCGAGTGCGACGCCTGGATCACCTCGGGTTCGCTCCACTCGGTCAACGACGAGGCGGCCTGGATCCGGGACCTGGAGGATTTCGTCCGCAAGGTCGCGGCGGCCCAGGTTCCGTTCGTTGGCATCTGCTTCGGGCATCAACTGATCGCCAAGGCCTTGGGTGGGACGGTGGTCAGGTCAGAGCGAGGTTGGGGTCTCGGGGTCAAAGAGGTGGTGGTGCGTGACGACCTCGGAATCGGAGACTCGTACCGGGTCCTGAACGGTCACCAGGATCAGGTGCAAACCTTGCCACCCGGCGGCGCGGTCCTGGGTTGGAACGAGCACTGTCCGGTCTCGATGCTGGGAGTCGGGGACACGTTGCTAGGGATCCAGGGACACCCCGAGTTCGAGCCGGCCTACACCAGGGCGGTTCTGGAGTCACGGCGCGACGTCGTGATCCCGACGGACTTGGTGACGGCCGGCCTGGCCACCCTGAGCCAGCCCACGGACGGGGACCGGCTCGCCGACTGGCTCGCCGAGTGGCTCAGCTCAGGTAGCGGTCGAACAGGCTGAGCAACCCGTTCCAGCCCCGCTCGGTGGCGATGGAGCGGGCGGTGGCTACATACTCGGCTTTCTTCTCGGCAGGTGCGAAGTTGGCTGCCGTCGCCGAGAAGCGCACGACGTCCGCCGACCAGCCCAACTCGGCCCGCCCCGCAATGATCTCGTCGATTGGCTTGGTGTCGATTGGGCCATCCGACGAGCCAGCCAAAACCCGGCTGACGGTCAGGAAGTCGCCGAATCTGGGGTGGAACCGTTCGATCAGGGGCACGAGTTGGGAGAGCCGATCGAGATCGCCGAGCAGGCCCGCACAGAGCACCGATGCCGCGATGCTGTCGGCGACCTCGGACCAGGGCCGCCCGAGGATGCGGACACTCTCTATAAAGGCCTTCTCCAGGTCGCCATGGGCCATTGCGATCTCGACGACCAGCTCCTCGGTCATCGAGACCAGTTGTGGATCGTCGACCCGGGTCAACAGAGACTGGATCTCGTGGTTGAGCCGATCGACGGTCTCCACCTCGCCTCGCCAGGACGCCATGATCAGACGGCAGGTTGCGGTGTTGGCCTGAGCCGCGGGAGGAGGGTCGCTGAGCATTGGGTTGGTCAGGATCTCCTCGGCGCGGTCGAAGTCACCGATCGCGGTGTAGGTGAATGCCATCTGCCCGGCGTGGAAGAGGAGGAGGGAGCGGTCCCCGAGCCGTTGCGAGGTCTTGAAAGCAGCTTCGCTGATGGCGACGCTGGCCGGCTCGTCGATACCGACCAGGATGAAGGCCAGGTTGTTCTGCCCGCGAGCAATCGAGCTGCCCAGATCGTGGTCTTCGGCGAGGGCAATGGCCCCCTCGAGGATGATCCGAGCCTCGGTCAGCCTCCCTCTCGCCCCGAGCACGGTCCCTTTCGTGATCAGGACATCCACGGTCTCCGGGATCAAACCGAGCCGCTCGGTGGCCAGCAACGCCGTCTCCGCCGCCTCCAGCACTCCGTCCTCCTGGTTCAGCATCAATCCCCTTGCATACAGGGAGGCGGCCCTGGCCAGTTCGGGATCGTCACCGATCTCACCTGCGACGAGTGGCCGGAGCAGATCGACGACCCGGTCGGGTTGGTTGTTCTCGGCGTGCTGCAGCGCCAGTTTCCTGGTCACCCTCGTCAGCGACTGTTGGTCACCGTTCTCCTGGAAGTGGCCGATCGCGAGTTGGGCATGCCTTTCTGCCGTGGGAACGTCGGCCAGGATGCCGGCGGCAAGGAGAATCGACTCCCAGAACGGGGCGCGCTCCGCGTCGGTCTCGGCGATGCCGAGAGCACTCTCCGAGATCAGGATGACCTGCTGGTGGGACTTGAGGTCCGAGGCTCGGGACGCAGCACCGGCCATCGAGTTGAGTGCCTTTCCCCGGATCAGGTCGCGCTGCTCACCCGACGGCGAGGCCTCCAGTGCCTGGAGGTAGTGCCCGGCGACGATCCCGGCCAGTTCCGGGTCCTCCAGATGCTCCAGGTGCTCGGCGACGGTCAGGTGGCGCGACCGGCGAGCCTCGCGACTCAACCGGCCCAGGGCAACGTCCCGGATCAGACCCTGGATGAAGCGGTACTGGCCGAGCTCGGGGGACCTGGTGTCCCGCACCGGCTCGATCAGCTCCCTCCGGCTCAAGGAGTGGAGGATGCCCTCCAGTTCGGCACGGTGCTTCCCGGTCAACGCTTCCAGCCCGGACAGGGTAAATGTCTGGCCGAGCACTGCCGCGTCCTGAACCAGTGCCCGATCGTCGGCGTCGAGACGGTCGAGCCGAGCCCCGATCACAGCCTGCAACGACTCGGGGATGACCATTTGGCTCAGGTCCCCGACCACTCTGTAGTCGCCGGCCTCTCCGGCCAGGTCGCCTTGGGTGAGAAGCCCGCGCAACAGCTCAACCGCGTAGAGAGGGATCCCGGCGGCCCGCCCGACGATCACGTCGGCGACGGACTCGGGAAGGCCGGGCACCGCGCCGTGTACGAGCTCCGTCATCTGGGTATCGGACAAAGGCCCGAGAGTGATCGAAATGACCCCCTGGCGTCCTGCACCCCACGTCGGCAGTCGTTCGAGGAGATCGGGACGGGCCATGGTGACGATCAGGATCGGTCGGCCCCGCCACCAGTCGGTCAGTTCCTCGACGAAATCGACCAGGGCGCTGTCCGCCCAGTGCAGGTCCTCGAACACCAGGACGGTGGTGCCCTGCGCGGACACCCCTTCGAAAAAGGCACGGACGGCGGCGTCGAGCTCGGCGCGGTCGCCCGGCGCCTCGCCTTCGCCGAGGACTGCGGCAAGTCGGGGTCTGATCCAGCTGCGATCCGAAGGATCGGCCACATACGTCCCGAGTGTCTCGTCCAGCTTCTTGCCGACGACCTCCGCGGCGTCGCCCTCGAGGATCCCGGCCCGAGCCTTGACCATCTCGGCGATCGCCCACAGCGTCACTCCCTCGCCGTATGCCGGAGATCGACCCTCGTGCCAGTACACGTCCTCGACCAGCCCGTCGATGTACTTGAGGAACTCCCAGACGAGCCGGGACTTGCCAATCCCTGCCTCGCCGACCAAGGAGACCAATCTCGCCCGTGACTCGTCGCCGACGGTCTCGAGAAGGTCCTTGAGCAGGCGCAGCTCGTCGGCTCGCCCGACGAAAGGAGGCTCGAGACTCTCCGCCCGGCCCCGGCCTCCCCGCTCCGAGACGACCCTGGTGGCGCGCCATGCCTCGACCGGGACCGCCTTGCCCTTCAAGACCTGGGCGCCGGCCGGCTCGAAAGCGATCGACCTGCTCGCAGCTTGGCGGGTCGGCTCGCCGACCAGGATCATCCCTGGCTCGGCTACCGACTCGAGACGGGAGGCGGTGTTGACCAGGTCGCCGGTCACGAAACCCATCCGGTCGTCACTGGGGCCGACCGCAGCCTCACCGGTGTGGATGCCGATCCGGAGCGCAAGATCGGGGGCGCCGACGTCGGCCGAGAGCTTGCCCACGATGTCGACGAGCTCGAATCCGGCCCGGACCGCCCGCTCGGCGTCGTCCTCGTTCCCGACCTCGACTCCCCAGACGGCCATCACCGCATCCCCGATGAACTTCTCGATAACCCCACCGAAACGCTCGATCACGCGCCGGCTCTGGTCGTAATAGTCGGTCTGGAACTCCCGGACCTCTTCCGGGTCACGCCCGTCGGAGAAGGCTGTGTAACCCGTGAGGTCGGCGAAGAGGACAGTCACCAGGCGTCGTTCGGAAGTCACCGGGCCGGGTGCCGCTGCCAGTGCCAGCGATGTGCCGCATTGTCCGCAAAACTTGGTGCCGGGGTCGTTTTCGGCGGAGCAGCTGGGGCAGACGAGGGCGAGTGGGCTCCCGCAGTTGCCGCAGAAACGGTTGCCCGGGGGATTTTCGGTATGGCATACGCTGCAGGTCACTGCGATGCAGGGTACAGCCAGGGTCGGGGCGCGGAACCGGGCGGCGGGATAAGATCGGTCGACTGTTCAGCGATGTTCGGAGGAGGCGTCTTGGCGACGAAGCAGGAGAAGCTCGAATGGTTGGGTGGGGTTCCCTTGTTCAGCGATCTGAGCAAGAAGGACTTGGGGAGGATCCTGGACACAGCCAAGGAGACAGTGCACAAGGAAGGCGACTCGGTCATCACCGAAGGTCGGGGCGGAGTCGGATTCCACCTGATCACCGACGGCAAGGCTCAGATCTTTCGGGGCGGGCGAACCGTCGCCCACCTCGGGCCGGGTGAGTTCTTTGGCGAGATGGCACTCGTCGACGACGCACCTCGGTCGGCATCCGTCGTCGCCGAGACCGAACTCTCGACCCTGGTCATCTCCAAATGGGAATTCCGGCCCCTGGTCAAGACCCATCCCGAGCTGGCCTGGAAGATGATCGAGTACTTGGTGGCCCGGGTTCGTGAGGAGCAGACGGGCCGCGACGCCTTGCTCCGGTAGTGGTCCGGGACGGCCCGCTAGTCGGAGTCGATCTCGACTGACAGGGCGCCGTCCTCGTACCTCGCCCTCACTCTGAACTTGGCCGATTCGCTCTCGAATTCGACGTCGACCTCAGGCGGCCCCTGTTTCTTGATCTCGGCGGCGAACCCGGCCGCCGGCGACGCCGAGCTCAACACGACCTCCTCGGGCCGGAAGCTGACCACGACCACGCCGCCGGCGGTCGGTATCGACTGCGAGGTCCACGCCCCTGTTGTCGGGGGAGGGGCGGAGGTGGAGGAAGAGCCGGGGGTCGTCGACGAAGATGCCGAGCTGGTGGTCGTTGTCGAAGAGCTGGTGGAGCCGGGCAGGCTGGTTGATGTGGTTGGGGGCACGGTTGTCGTGGTGGTGGAGTCCGAGGAGCTCGCCAGCGGTGCGTCCACCTGAAGGGGTGGCCGCTCGCTGACCTGGGCGTCGGCCGCGCTGACGATTTGCCAAGTCAGGGTGGTGGCCAACGCGGCCACCAGCACCCAGGCCCCGGCAATGCTCCAGTTGCTCACGTCCCCATTGTCCCAGGGCCGTGAGTCTTGTTCCTCAAGCAAACATCAAGGTTCGCTCAAGACGAAGGATGTGGTGGAGGGCCACAGATAACCTGCCGCAATGGCGCTGATCGTGCTGATCGAAGACGACGTGGAGATCCGGCGTCTGGTTGCAGACGCTCTCGCCTCCCAGGGCCACGACGTCGAGAGCGCCGGGGTGGCTCTCGAGGGTTTGCAGCTCGCGGTGCAGCGGTCCCCCGATCTGGTGGTGATGGACCTGGGCCTGCCCGATCTCGACGGCTCGGAACTGCTCAAGATGATCCGGGCCGTGAGTCAGGTGCCGGTCATCGTGATCACCGCCCGTGGCGCTGACGAGGTGGTGGTGCGGACACTGGACTCGGGTGCGGACGACTACCTGGTCAAGCCGTTCTCGGTGGCCCAGCTCGAGGCCAGGGTCCGTGCCCTCCTTCGGCGGGGCCCGGCCTCTGAGCCCGGCGAGGAGATCCGGGTCGGAGACCTGTGGCTCGACCCCGCCGCACGGGAGGCGACCCTCGACGGCAACCAACTCGACCTGAGCCCGAAGGAGTTCGACCTGCTCCGCGCCCTCGCCGAACGAGTTGGTGAGGTGGTGAGCAAGAGGGCTCTAATGGCCGAAGTGTGGCGTGAGCCGTATGGAGGGGCCGAGAGGACTGTCGATGTCCATCTCTCCTGGCTCCGCAACAAGCTGGGCGAGACAGCTCAGGAGCCTCGCTACCTGAGGACTGTCCACGGGGTCGGGGTCAAGCTGGTCGATCCCACCAGGTGAGACGTCGCCTCGCCGTTCTCAGCCTGGCCACCACCGCCCTTGTCGTCATTGCGCTGCTCGTGCCTCTGGGCCTGTTGGTGAGAAGACAGGCGGGCGACCGCGCCCGGCTCGACGCCGAGCGCACGGCGCAGTCGACGGCCGCCCTTTTGGCGCTCACGGTCACGCTCGATGAGCAAGCGCAGTCCATCGAATCCGCCCTGGGACCGCTCGACCCGGGCACCGTCGTGGTCCTGCCCGACGGGTCGGTCTTTGGCGAGTCGATGCCGGGTCAGGGCACCCTGGTGCCGGGCGCGGCCGAAGGGCAGGCCACGATCAACGGCTTCGTCGAAGGGGGCTGGGAATATGCCCTACCGGTGATCGGAAGGGAGGGGACCGCGGTGGTGAATGTCTTCGTCCCGGACGTCGCACTGCGCGAAGGAGTGTCCGAAGCCTGGCTTCTTCTCGCCCTGTTGGGTGTGTTCTTGATCGCGATCGCGGTCTGGGTGGCAGACCGGCTCGGCCGGCGTCTGGTCAAGCCAATCGGAGATCTGGCATCGGCTGCCCAGAGACTCGGTCAGGGGGACCTCGATGCCCGGGTCGAGGTGGGTGACCCTGCCGAGATTCGAGAGGTTGGCGAGTCGTTCAACTGGCTGGCGGGACGTCTCGAACAGTTGATCGCCGAGGAGCGTGAGGCCGCGGCCGACCTGTCGCACCGGCTGCGGACTCCATTGACCTCACTTCGGCTTCAGGCGGAGAAATTGGCGGATGACGGGGAGCGAGACGAGGTTCTGGGTCAGGTCGATCGTCTGGAGCAGGCAATCGACCAATTGATCCTCACCACCCGATCGGTCCCGGTGGCCGACGGGGGCACCTCGGACCTCGCCGCCGTCGTGTCCGGTCGGTGTGTGTTTTGGGCTGTGCTCGCCGAGGAGCAGGGCCGGGAGATGACGCTGGACATCGATTCTCAGGCGGTGCCGGTCGGGCCGTCAGCCGAGGCGGTCGAAGCGATGGTCGATGCCCTCATCGGCAATGTGTTCTCCCATACCGTGCCCGGCACTGCATTCACCGTCTCCACCGGCTCGACCGGGGGACGACCTTGGTTGGAGGTCATCGATGAGGGACCCGGGTTCACCTCGAGCGGTTTGGCCGCTCGGGGGGTCAGCGGGGCCGGCTCGACCGGACTCGGTCTCGACATCGTCCGCCGAACCGCAGAATCGGCGGGTGGCTCCATGGAAATGAATGACCGCCCCGGTGGCGGGGCGGTCATTCGGGTCTGGTTGGGCTGAGCCGGTTACCTGAGG
>Ga0190265_10001979_pt1 | contig 13596 bp, 11 predicted proteins | sample Popmic124T_FD_133135 | JGI IMG/M metagenome (GOLD analysis project Ga0190265, IMG submission 133135) | Populus adjacent soil microbial communities from riparian zone of Indian Creek, Utah, USA - 124 T | ecosystem: Environmental > Terrestrial > Soil > Riparian zone | place: USA: Utah | collected... | reverse complement strand
CGGTGCGCGATGCGATCCTCGGCCACCTGGCCCTGGAGGAGGAGCTGGGCGGCTACGAAGCTGCCGATGCCCAGGTCGAAGCGATCCAGCAAGTGTATGGCGACGTCGGCCGGATGCTCGGCGCCCAGTCGCGCAACGTCGCGCTGGTGCAGAACTCCACCGTTGCGTTCTCTCAGGCTTTCAGCGCCTTCGACCTCTCCCCGGGCGACGTCATCGTCACCAGCCGGTCGGATTACGCGTCGAATCAGATCATGTACCTCTCGCTCGCCCGCCGGCGAGGCGTCGAGATCATTCGCGCCGCCGATGCTCCCGAGGGCGGGATAGATCCGCAGGCGGTTCGTGAGCTGATATCTCGACGGCGCCCGGCGCTCGTCTCGCTGACGTGGATCCCCACCAATTCCGGCCTGGTGCAGCCGGTCGAGGCCGTAGGCCGGATCTGCCGAGAGGCCGACGTCCCTTATCTCATCGATGCGTGCCAGGCCGTTGGCCAGATGCCGGTCGACGTCAGCCGGCTCCACTGTGATTACCTGGCGGCGGCCACCCGGAAGTTCCTGCGGGGCCCTCGCGGGCTCGGGTTTCTCTACGTGTCGGACCGAATGCTCCAGGCCGGCGCCCACCCTCTCCTGGTTGACATGCATGGCGCCTCCTGGACCGACACCGATGCCTTCGAGCTCACCCCGGACGCACGCAGGTTCGAGACCTGGGAGTTCGCCCATGCCCTGGTGCTCGGGCTTGGCGCCGCGGCTCAGTACGCGCTGGAGGTCGGGCTCGATTCCGCGCGGGATCGCGCTCGAGAGCTGGCTGACCACGCTCGCCGCCGCCTTGCAGGTGTGCCCGGTGTGCGAGTCCTTGACCGAGGGCCGGAGCTCTGCGCCATCGTGACCGTCGCCGTAGCCGGACGCGACACGAAGGACATCAAGCTCGAGCTCCGCCGCCGAGGCATCAATACCAGCTCTCCCCATCGAGAGGACGCCGTGATCGACATGGACGAAAAAGGCACGGAGTCGGCGCTTCGGCTCTCACCCCACTATTACAACACGAGAGAAGAGATCGATACGGCCGTAGACGCACTCGACGAAGTCATCAGGGCGTGATTGTATCTGTTCCCGCTCACGCTTTTTCTTTCAACACCGGCTCCAGCACCTTCCACACCGTCTCCGCCATCACCTGCTGACCTTCGGCCGTCGGGTGGATGCCGTCTGCCTGGTTGAGGCGAGGAACCCCGCCCACACCGTCGAGCAGGAACGGAACCAGCTCGGCGTCATTTTCCCGCGCGAGCTCGGGGTAGACGGCGTGGAAGCTCGTTGTATACGCTCGCCCGTAATTCGGTGGCACTCTCATGCCGATCAGGACCAGCCTGGGAGGGGAGGAGCTTCCCTTGGCGCGGTCGAACACGGCCTGGATATTCGCCCGCAGCGAGTCGGGCGGCAAACCTCGAAGACCATCGTTTGCGCCGGTCTCCACCACCAGAACGGCAACCGGTTCCCGCAGGAGCCAGTCGATCCGCCGGCGTGCCCCGGCGGACGTCTCGCCGCTTACTCCGGCATTGACCACCCGGAACCCGAGCCCTGCGGAATCGATCTTCTGCTGGATCAGCGCAGGGTAGGCCTGCTCCGGCTCCAGGCCGAGGCCGGCCGTCAGGCTGGTCCCGAGAAACACGACCGACCGGCGGGCGGCACTGGGGACGGGAGGCGTAGTGCCTTCCTGCGGTTCCCTGCCCGGCTGGTCGCAGCCGATGAGACCGGCAACCAGGCCGAAAATCGATATGTACCTTGGTATCATTCGAGATGCACACCACTATGCTGCAATGCCAATCACTGGGCCGGACCTACCGATCGGGTGGCCGGGAGCTCACTGTCTTGAAGGATATCACGTTCAGCTTGGAGCCGGGCGGGTTCCTCGCGATACTCGGACCGTCCGGAAGCGGAAAGACGACGCTCCTCGGATTGCTCGCCGGACTCGATCAGCCCAGCGCCGGGAAGGTCTATCTCGACGGGCAGGAGCTCGGGGCGCTGAACGAGGATCAGCGAGCGCGGATACGAGGAGAGAAGGTCGGCTTCGTCTTTCAGGCGTTTCAGCTCATCCCCACCCTGACGGCCCAGGAAAACGTGCAGGTCCCTCTGGAGCTTGGGGGCCATGACGGGTCAGCAGCACGGGCCCGGGAGCTGCTGGCCCGGGTGGGGCTCGCCGGCCGTGAGCATCACTACCCTTCGCAGCTCTCGGGTGGCGAACAGCAGCGGGTAGCGCTGGCGCGGGGATTCAGTATCCGTCCCAAGGTGCTCTTCGCCGACGAGCCCACCGGTAACCTGGACGCCAAAACCGGCGCCACGATCATCGACCTGATGGTCGAGCTGAACCGCGACCTCGGCACGACGCTCGTTCTGGTGACCCACGATCTGGACCTCGCCGCACGTGCTCGCCGGACCATTCGGCTGGCCGACGGCAGCGTGGTAGCCGACTCGGTCGCGTGACCGGTCCCGCGTTCGTCTTCAGGATGGCAGCCCGAGAGCTCCGGGCCGCTCCCCGCAGGCTCCTGCTGCTCATGGGAACCGTCGCCGTGGGCGTGGCGGCCCTCGTGGCGATCAACTCCTTCACCGATAACCTTCAGGACTCCGTCCGCCTGCAGGCCAGGGCGCTGCTCGGCGCCGATCTCGCCCTGGTGAGCCGGCAAGCCTTTTCCCCTCGGGTGGAAGCGCTGCTGGATACGCTGTCTCGCGGTGCGCGCGTGTCGCGCATGACCAACTTTGCCGGCATGGCGTATGTCCCCCGGACCGCGGGAACTCGTCTGGTTCAGGTAGCCGCCATAGAGGGCCAGTTCCCCTACTACGGTGAGATCCGTACCGAGCCGCGGACGGCCTGGAGCCGGCTTCAGGACGGACGCAACGTCGTCGTAGACCCATCGCTCCTCACCGCGCTCAGCGCCCGGCTGGGGGATACTGTCGCGCTGGGCGAAGGCCGCTTCGTCATCACCGGCACGGTGGAGAGCGCGCCCAGCGACGCGAGTGTTCGCTTTGCCTTCGGACCCCGGATCTACATCCCTGCCCGTTATCTCGGAGAGACCGGATTGCTGGGGTTCGGGGCGCGGGTCGAGCACGAAGCGTTCCTGGAGCTCCCGGCGAGCGTCTCGGCTCAGGCGCTGGCGGACCGATATCGACCTGGCCTGCGGACCGAACGGGTACGGCTTCGCACCGTCGCCGACGACCAGCGCAACCTCAACGACGTGCTGTCCAAGCTCACCGGCTACCTCGGCCTCGTCGCCTTGATCGCGCTGCTGCTCGGTGGCATCGGCGTAGCCAGCGCCATCGTGGTATTCGTCCGGCAGCGCTCGCAGTCGGTGGCGGTGCTTCGCTGCCTGGGAGCTACGTCGGGCAGCATTTTCGCCATCTATCTGCTGGAGGCGGGATTGATGGGCCTGGTGGGAAGCGTCGCCGGCGCCCTCCTGGGCATCGGCTTGCAGCGCCTGCTCCCGGGCCTGTTATCCGGACTCCTGCCGGTTGACGTAACCCCCACCCTCTCATGGAACGCGGCCGCTCTCGGCATCGGCATGGGGCTCTGGGTAGCTCTCGTGTTCGCCTTGCTCCCACTGCTCGCCGTGCGGAGGATATCACCTCTATCCGCGCTGCGCCGTCCTTACGAGTCTGAGCGACCTCCCCGCGATCGTTGGGCGATTCTGGCGCTGCTGCTGTTGGCCGGGAGCACCGTGGCACTGGCCGCGCATCAAACCGGGAGCTGGCGGCAGGGAGCGATCTTCGCCGGAGCGGTGGGAGTCGCCCTGCTGATCCTGTACGGCGCCGCATGGATCCTGATTCGAGGGATGCGTCGCTGGCTTCCGGCAGGCTGGCCCTATGTGTGGCGCCAGGGCATGGCAAACCTCCATCGTCCCGCCAATCAGACGGTCACCCTGGTGCTCGCCATCGGGTTTGGCGCCTTCCTGCTCGGCACACTCTACCTGGTCCAGCACAATCTCCTCGCCCAGCTCAGGCAGACCGGCGGGCCGGCGCGCCCTAATCTTGTCCTGTTCGATATCCAGCCGGATCAGCTCCCGGGGGTCGAGCGCGAGCTTCGCGGAGCGGGGCTGCCCCAGACGCAAGCGACGCCGATCGTGCCGATGCGAATTCGCTCGGTGAAGGGGCGCCCCGTCGCGGAGCTGCTTGTCAGGAACCCAGGGCAGGAACGGGACGGTCCATCGAGTGGCTGGGCCCTCCGGCGCGAGTACCGGTCCACCTACCGCGATTCGGTGGTGGCATCGGAGCGCGTGATCGCGGGCAACTGGTCGAAGGCAGGTGAGTCACCCACGAGGATCTCGGTGGAGCAGGGCCTTGCGGCTGAGCTCGGCGTAGCTGTCGGCGACGAGATCGTCTGGGATGTTCAGGGCGTTCAGGTGCCGACACGGGTTGGCAGCCTGCGTGAGGTGGACTGGGCTCGCTTCGAGCCCAACTTCTTCGTCGTGTTCGCACCCGGAGCATTGGAGGCAGCGCCCCAGAGTTTCGTGACACTCACCCGGATTCCCGACCCGGCGGCACGGGGAGAGTTCCAGCGCCGCCTGGCCGAGCGCTTCGGAAACGTCTCTACCCTCGACTTGTCGTTGTTGCAGGAGTCTCTCGAGCGCCTGGTGGAGCGGGTCGTGCTGGCCATCCGCTTCATGGCCCTCTTCAGCCTGGGTGTGGGCGTGCTGGTGCTGGTTGGCGCGCTTGCCACCAGCCGCTTTCAACGGGTGCGGGAGGGAGCCCTCCTCCGAACACTCGGTGCCACACGGGGACAGGTCTTTCGGGTCGTATTGGCGGAGTATCTCTCGCTCGGCCTGCTCGCCTCCGCGGTCGCTCTCATACTGGCGGCGGTGGCCGGCTGGGCCATCGCCCGCTTCGTGTTCGAAGGCGCGTTCTCGCTGCCGGGGCTCGAGATGGCCGCGCTGACGCTCGTGGTAGTCGCGCTCACGGTGCTTGTGGGCTTGGCCAACAGCCGGGACGTGGTCCGCCGGGCTCCGCTGGAGGTTCTACGGGAAGAGTAACAGGCGGTACGGCGGTACGATGGTAACCGAGCAGGGCAACACCGTCCGCCTGTCCGCCTGTCCGCCTGTCCGCTACATTCCGCCGTCTCCACCCGTTGAGGACCCCAGCCGAATGCTGCCAATCGACCTGACCGGAAAGCGAGCCTTAGTCGCCGGCGTCTCGGACGACGGAGGTTTCGGCTTCGCCATCGCCAAGGCCCTGGCCGAAGCGGGCGCTACGATCTGCCTCGGCAGCTGGCCGCCCGCGCTGGGCATTTTTACCAAGCTGCTCGAGCGCGGAAAGATGGACGAATCGATGAGGTTGTCGGGCGATCGCCGGCTGGAGTTCGAGCGGATCTATCCCCTGGACGCCGCGTTCGACACGCTGGCCGATGCACCGGCGGAAGTCCGCGAGAACAAGCGCTACAAGGAGGTGGGCGACTTCAGCATCCAGGGGATGACGGAGCGGCTGCGCGGCGACTTCGGCAAGCCCAGCCTCGACATCGTGATCCACAGCCTGGCGAACGCGCCCGAGGTGAAGTCACCGCTGGTGGACACCTCGCGCCAGGGCTACCTGTCGGCCATCAGCGTGAGCGCCTACAGCAACGTGTCCCTGGTGCGGAACCTCGCCCCGCTGATGCGGGAGGGCGGCTCATTCCTCTCGTTGACCTACATGGCCGGCGAGCGGGTCATTCCTGGGTATGGGGGCGGCATGTCCTCGGCGAAGGCGGCGCTCGAGGCCGACACCCGGACCCTGGCCTTCGAAGCTGGCCGCCGCTGGGGAGTGCGGATCAACGCCATCTCGGCCGGGCCGTGGGCCTCCCGGGCCGCGAGCGCCATCGGGTTCATCGACATGATGATCAAGTACACCGCCAGCAACTCTCCCCTGCCTCGGCCCATCGAAGCGGACGACGTGGGAAACACGGCCGCATTCCTGAGCAGCCCGCTGGCGCGGTCGATCACGGGTAGTGTGGTGTACGTGGACAACGGGTATCACGCCATGGGAATGGCGACCGAGCCGGAGAAGTAGCCTCACGGCGCCCGCAGAACCGCCTCGATGACCTGGGCAAGTGCGGCAAGCTCGAACGGCTTCTCGATGACGGGCCGAGGGGTGCGGGTGAGAAAGTCGCTCAGAGCGGGTGAGGCGAGGTCGCCGGTCGTCAGAATCAGCCGGGAGAACAGGTCGGGGCGGTGCTCCGCCAGCCAGTCGTGCAATTGATCACCAGAGCAGTGCGGCATTGTCAGATCGGAGATCACCACCTGGTAGTCACCGGCCAACGCACCGCCCAGTTTCGCCAGCGCCACCCTTCCATCTTCAGCTTCATCCGCATGCCAGCCTCTCCGCCGGAGATAGCGAGCCACGGCGGTGCGGATTGTGGGCTCGTCATCCACGACCAGCGCGCAACGCAGGCCGGCGGCGGCGACCCTTTGAGGTGCTGTGCGGTTGGCTGTCACGAATTGGGGTGGAAGCGGGGGGTTGGGAGACGGCCGGGGGAGCCGCAGGTACGTTCTCCAGCTTCTTCGTATAATACTACCCTGATCCGGACGGTTGGTAAGGCGCAGGTTTGCCTGGACTGTGTCGAGGAGCGCGATCCACATGGCGGAGCTCGTATCGGAGTCCGATGGACCGATCCACCGACTCACCATCAACGTGCCTGCCCGGCGAAACGCGCTCACGCCTGGCCTCGCGCGCGCGCTGGCGCAGGAGATTGAGCAGTTCGAGGAAGTCGGAGAAACCCGCGTTATCCTGCTCTCGGGGGCGGGCGGCCACTTCTGCGCGGGTCTGGACCTTCACTGGCTCCGGTCCCTCGGCCCGATTCCCAAGCTGGCGGACCTCCAGCACGGCCTCAGTGACTTCCAGTCCGCCGTCATCGCCATTGTGCGCTGCCCGGTGCCGGTGATCGCGGTGGTGCAAGGTACGGCTGCCGGCTTCGGATTCGATCTCGCCCTGGTCTGCGACATGCGTCTGGCAGGCTCCAGTGCAACCTTCAGCTCCGCGTTCGCCCGGGTAGGGCTGGTGCCTGATGGCGGGTCTACCTTTACCCTCCCGCGCCTGGTGGGCGTCGGCCGGGCGATGCGGGTGCTGATGACCGGTGACCCTATAGACGCCATGGAGGCGCTTTCCATCGGCCTGGTGGAGGAGGTGACCGAGGACTCAGGCCTGGACTCCGCCGTACGCCGGACGGTGAACGCGTTGCTCGAGTGCTCGGCTCCCAGCATCCGCACCATCAAGCGTCTCACCAGGGCACCCGAGGTCGGCGCCCTGGAACAGGCGCTCTCCACCGAGGGCGCAGCCCAGTTGCAGGCCCTGCAGAGTCCCGAATTCCGCGCGCGCCTGGAGGCGTTTGCTGCCCGCCTCGCCTCGCGCAGCCAGCCAGCGTGAGCCGATCGCCGAGCAACGTGTTCCGGCCCGATCTCCTGCGCGGCCAGGTAGCGCTGGTGACCGGAGGGGGAACCGGAATCGGCTACGGGATCACGTCTACCCTGGCGGCCGCCGGCGCCGAAGTGGTGATCGCCAGCCGAAAGCCCGACCATCTGGAGCCGGCCGCTGAGCGTCTCCGGGCCGGCGGCGCCAAGGTGAGCACGGTCGAAGTCAACGTGCGGGAGCCGGAGTCGGTGGCCCGAATGGTGGCGCAGGTGGGAGAGAAGCACGGCCGATTGGACATTCTGGTCAACAACGCGGCCGGCAACTTCTACGCGCCCAGCGCCACTCTCAGCCCCAATGCCTGGCGGGCGGTGGTCGAGACCGACCTGTACGGCACCTTCTATTGTTGTCAGGCCGCGTACCCCCTGCTGAAGACCCAGGGTGGCGGACGCATCGTCTCGATCTCGATGACGCTTCACTATCGTGGCTGGCCCTTGATGGCCCACGCCACCGCCGCAAAGGCCGGGGTTGACGCGCTCACCCGCACCCTGGCGCTCGAATGGGCCAAGGACAAGATCACGGTCAACGCCGTGGCTCCGGGACCGATTCCGACCGAGGGAGTCAAGAAGGCGTTTACCCCCCCCGGCAGTGATGCCCCTGACCTGTTCGGCATGGAGAAGTACGCCGCGGAAGCGATCCCGCTCGGCCGCTGGGGGACGCCCGAGGACATCGGACAGGCGGTGACCTTCCTGGCCAGCCCCGCAGGGGATTGGATCACCGGCGCGATCATGGTGGTGGATGGGGGAGCGTGGCTCAAGGGCGGGTAGACGGGGAAGCGGGACAGTATGCCAGAGCGCTCTGGACGGCAGACCAAATGTTCGGCAAGTTGGCTGCCAGTCTTTGGAGAAGCGGTCGTGGGTTCAGATCACAACTGAAGGAGTGTTCATGAAAATCCACACCTCGTTCGTGCCTGCCTCCCCGCTTCCCCGCTTCCCCGCCTCCCTACCATGTTCCTAGGCCACTACGGTATCGCCTTCGCCCTTAAACGGGCGGAGCCCAAGCTGTCGCTGGGGACGCTCTTTGTCGCGGTCCAGTTCCCCGACCTGCTCTGGGGCATCTTCGTGCTGCTGGGGTGGGAACACGCGAGGATCGTCCCGGGATACACCGCGGTCACCCCGCTGGAGTTTCTGAACTATCCCATCTCGCACAGCCTGGTAGGAGGTATTGCCTGGAGTGTGGTAGCGGCCGCACTCTACTATTCCTGGCCTACCCGCGATACCAGCCGGCACTGGCAGGCGGCCGCGATAGTCGGGCTGGCGGTGGCCTCACACTACGTGCTGGATGTGCTGGTGCACGTAGCCGATCTTCCAATCATGGGCAACGACTCGACCAAGCTAGGCCTCGGCCTCTGGAACAATCCGGTCGCCACTCTCGCCCTGGAGGCGCTCGTATTCGGTGCCGGTCTGGCCCTGTATGTGGCGCGGGGCTCCCATCGTCACCCGGTCAGGGTTGGCCGGGTCCTGGTCGTCGTGGTGTTGCTGGTCGGCACCTACCTGGCCAGCACCTACGGGCCACCGCCGCCGAACATGACGGCGGTAGCGGTGAGCGATATCGTGTTCATCCTGGCCATGGGTGCGCTTGCCGGCTGGGCCGATCGCCGGGCTGGCAACGAGGAGCTTGCCGCGAGAGGCCTCTCGCACCGGTGAGCCGAATGGACCGGCTGTTTTTCGGTGTTGGCGCCGTGTCCGCCCTGATCGCAGTGGCGGCGGGCGCATTTGGCGCGCATGCACTCCGAGCGAGGCTGACCCCGGAGTATCTCTCGGTATTCGAGACCGCTTCACGATACCAGATGTACCATGCGCTCGGGCTCCTGGCCGTCGCGTGGGCGGTTACCCGATGGCCGGGCGTTTTGCCGGTTTGGGCCGGTTGGTTGTTCGTGGCTGGAACGGTGCTTTTCTCCGGGAGCCTCTACCTGCTGGCGCTGACGGGCGCCCGCGGGTGGGGAGCTGTGACTCCGCTGGGTGGAGCTGCCTTCCTGATCGGGTGGGTCTGCCTGCTGCTGGCAGCGCGTGATTGATGCACCACCATGAAACTCCCCTCGCCGACCCGCTGTCCCTCACCTCGCCCTGGTAGGTGACTCTCTGATCGGGCATCCCCCGATGGTGACTCTATCCTCCACCCGTTAAGCTGAGACGCTACCGCTGGAGTCCTCCCACACGCTCCTCCCAGCAGCTGACCTGGCGACCACGGTCGCAACTTCTCCTGCCTGAATCAGCGCAATCTTGCCGAAAGGATCGCTTCCGCGATGCAGTCATGGAGAATCCCGGGAGCAGTGCTCCTGTTCGGCTGGGTGGCGCCCCTCACCGCTCAGACCGATCGAATCACGATCTACGGCTTCTTTGATGCCGAGCTGCACGCGACGAACGAGCGCGGAGGGCCGCCGTGGACGTTTGCCCAGCATCACTTCAACGTCATCACCATATATCGCCTGAGCGAGCATTGGCGCGTCTTCGCCGAGATCGAGTGGGAACATGGCCCGAACATCGAGGCCGGCGGCGGATCGGGCGAGGTCGTGCTCGAGCGCGCAGCCCTCGAGTACAAGCGCAACGACGCGTTTCAGGCGAAGGTCGGCAAGTTCCAGCCACCCTTCGGATTGTACAATATGCTCCATGACGCTTCGCCGACGTTTCTTTCGACCGCGCTGCCAACCTCGCTCTATGGCGAACACACCAACCCCTTAGGCGAAGACGAGGAGCTGATCCCCGAAGCTGGCACCGGGCTCCAGGTTCTGGGGCGCGTAGCCACGAAAGGTTGGCGGGGAGAATACTTCGTGTACCTGAGCAATGGCCGGGGACCCGAGCCAGCCCAGCAGGACAACAACCACGACAAGGGTGTAGGGGCCCGGCTGGTGGTCGGTCTGCCCGGTGGGGCGACTCAAATCGGCGCCTCGTACTATGCGGATCGGAACGGCGATGCGGGGAACACGAAGCAGCGCCTCATCGGCCTCGACGTCACCGCACGGTACGCTGAGTTTTACCTGGAGGCAGAGGCCTTCACTCCCCGACTGGAGCGGGTAGACCCTGAGGGACTGCCGAACGGCACCTTTCGCACGGCCCGGGGCTACTACGTCCAGCTGAGCCGGCCGGTCGGCCCTCGGCTGACACCATTTGCCCGATACGACTTCTACGACTCCGACACTGACACGTCCGACGACGCGGAGCGCGACATCGTCCTGGGACTGAACATGGCAGTCACCCCAGCGATATGGCTCAAAGGAGAGGTTCACTTCAGGTCCTTCCAGGACCCGGCTCTGGAACGTTTCCAGGATTTCGCCGGGGCCGTCGCAGTGGCGTTCTGATGAAGCGCTCCCTCGCAAGGGCGATGGCGGGGGTCGCATTCGGGCTCGTAGTGTATTCCTCCCCGGCGCTGGCGCAGATCGCGGTCGTCGTGAGCAAGAGCAATCCCGTTAACGATCTCTCGCTGGAGGACCTGGAGGATCTGTACCTGGGCCGGCGAACCACCTTTGCAAGTGGCGAGCTGGTAGTGCTCGGTGAGTACCGCCCGGCCCGGCGTTCCTTCTACCAGGTCGTGTTGCGCCTGAGCGAGTCTGCGGTCAACAGGCACTGGATCGGGATCGTGTTCTCGGAGGGACAGGCGTCGCCTCCGAGAGTGTTTCGTGATGCCGAGGCGGCTCACCGCTTCGTCCTGAGCACCCGCGGCGCCATCTGCTTTCTCGACCTTGCGGCGGTGACGGACGACATGAAGGTCCTGACTATCGGGGGCAACGGCCCTCGAGATCAGGCCTACTCGATTCGTTAACCATCCGTGCACAACGCTCCGCTTCCAAGCCAATGACGCGAGTTCGGGTACCGATTCGATTGAGGGTGCTCGGCGCCTCGATGGCCGTGCTCGCCCTGATGTCGGCTTTCGTCTTCCTCTACTTTCCCGCCAGGGAAGAGCGGCTGGTGAGCGCCTCGACCGAGCGCCACGCCGTCAACACGGCACAGATGCTGGCGCTGGCGGTCGGTATCGGCCTGGAGCTGTACGATATCCAGGCCGTGCAGGAGGCACTCAGCTGGGCGAAGCAGGACTCGTCGCTGGCGTACGTCGTCGTCACCGACACAACCGGTGCGGTGTTCGCCAGCTACAAGCCGGAAAACATTCCCAAGGGGGCACCAGGGAAGGCCGCTCCCGCCCTGATGGGTGAAAAGGACGGGATCTTGTCAGCAGCGGCCCCGATACGTATCCGGGACCGGAACCTCGGCAGGCTCCAGCTGGGCCTATCGCTCGAAGCCAGCCATGCGGAGATCGTACACCTCCGGCGCACGAGCCTCTTCGTCATTCTCCTGGTCCTGCTGTGCGGCGGCTCCGTGGCCTTTCTGTTGGCGGACCGCATCACCCGGCCGCTGGTTGCGCTGCGGGTGGCGGCGGACGACATGGCGGCAGGCCGCTACGACGTGGAAGTAGGGATCACCAGTGCCGACGAAGTGGGGGCGCTGGCGGCGGCGTTCCGGTCCATGGCCGGCCACATTCGCGATGCCATGGCGGAGCTCACGACCCAGGCAAAGCAGCTTGCCACCGCACGGGATGTCGCGGAGGAAGCGCTCGAAGCCAAGGCGTCGTTCCTGGCGAACATGAGCCATGAGATACGCACGCCCATGAACGGGGTCCTGGGGATGACCGAGCTGCTGCTCGACAGTGACCTTGCCGCCGAGCAGCGGCGGCAAGTCGAGCTGGTACACAGCTCGGCCGACAGCCTGCTCGCCATCCTGAACGACATTCTCGACTTCTCCAAGATCGAGGGCAAGCATCTCGATCTTGAATCGATTCCGTTCGATCTGCAGAAGCTGGTCCACTCGGTCGTGAGCCTGCACGCGGCGGCCGCCGGGGGCAAGGGAGTGGAGCTCATCGCTGAAGTGCCGGGAGGGGTTCCCGCGAGGGTCCGGGGAGACCCTACCCGGCTGCGTCAGGTGATGACCAACATGATCGCCAACGCGATCAAGTTTACCCACAGAGGCGAAATCATAGTGTCGGCGTCCACCATCGGGCGAAAGGACGGCAAGGCCGTCGTGCGCTTTGCCGTCAAGGACAGCGGCATCGGGATCGCCCCACAGCACCTCGACACGATCTTTCAGGAGTTCTCCCAGGCGGACGCATCCATGGCACGGCGCTATGGCGGGACTGGCCTCGGGCTGGCGATCTCGCGGCGGCTGGTGGCCCTCATGGGCGGGGAGCTTACCGTGACGAGTGAGCTGGGACGGGGCAGCGAGTTTTCCTTTGCGCTGAGCTTTCCGGTCGAAACCTGGGAAACAAAGGTCGCGCCCCTCCCTCCAAGCGGGCTGTCCCGCGGCTGGCTGGTGCTGATCGTGGATGACAATCAGACCAACCGCAGAATCATGCGGGATATGCTTTCAATAGAAGGAGTGGTCACCCGCGAGGCATCCAGCGCCGGTCGTGCCCTCGAGGCCATCAGACATGCGCAAGTAGAGGGGATTCCCTTCGATCTGGCCATTATCGACGCGCAGATGCCTGACCGCGATGGCTTCGACCTCGCCGGTGCGGTGCAGGCCGATCCCTTGATCGCAGGCACACGGCTCTGCATGCTCACATCGGCGGGCCAGCGGGGCGACGGGCAACGGTGCCGGAATCTGGGTATTCAGGGGTACCTCACCAAACCGGTCTCCCGGAGCGATCTGCTCGAGGCAGTGAGCCTCATTCTCGCGAGCTCGAAGTCCGAAGCGATCGAACAGGTGGTTACCCGGCATACGGTTCGTGAAGCCCGCCGCGAGCTCAGGATCCTGATCGCCGAGGACAATCCCGTGAACCAGGAAGTGGCCAAGGCCATGCTGCTGAAGCGAGGACATCAAGTAGATGTCGCGGTCAACGGGCGCGATGCCGTGGACGCGGTGCGGCACGGCCGTTATGACGTGGTCCTCATGGACGTTCAGATGCCCGAGATGGACGGCTTCGCTGCAACAGCCGCCATCCGCAAGCTTCCGGGCGGGGCGGATCTGCCGATCTTCGCCCTGACGGCCCACGCCATGAGCGGTGAGCGGGAACGCTGCGTCGCGCACGGAATGAACGGGTACCTCTCGAAGCCGTTCAAGGGACACGAGCTCTACGCCTTGGTCGAGGGATTCGGGCCTCCGGCCCCCAAGTTCGTGTCGTCTATGCCCGTGGCCGCCGAGGCCTCGAGGCCGGCCGAACCGGCTGGGTTCGACCTGGCGGGGTTCCGGGACACCAT
>Ga0190265_10001978_pt1 | contig 13597 bp, 11 predicted proteins | sample Popmic124T_FD_133135 | JGI IMG/M metagenome (GOLD analysis project Ga0190265, IMG submission 133135) | Populus adjacent soil microbial communities from riparian zone of Indian Creek, Utah, USA - 124 T | ecosystem: Environmental > Terrestrial > Soil > Riparian zone | place: USA: Utah | collected... | reverse complement strand
CCTCGAAGGCGCGCGCTACACCGACGGCGGGATCCTGCGCACCGTCGATGCCACGCGCGCGGCCGATGACGCGACGCTCGACACACTGGTCGAGGCGCGCCTGGTGGCCGCGCTCGGCGCCGGCACCACGACCGTCGAGTGCAAGTCGGGCTATGGACTCGACCTCCACGAGGAGCTGCGGCACCTCCGCATCCTGCGCCGCGTTGCCGAGAGGTTGCCGATCCGCGTCGTGCGCACCTTCCTCGGCGCGCACGCGGTCCCCCGCGACGCGCCGGCGATGGCCGAGTACGCGGCGCACGTCGCGGACGACATGATCCCCGCCGTGGCGGCCGCCGGCCTCGCCGATTTCGTCGACGTCTTCGCTGATGCTGCCTTCTTCGACCTCGCGGCAACCGAGCGCATCGGCAGGGCAGCCTCGGCCGCTGGGCTCGGCCTGCGCCTCCATGCCGAGCAGCTCCAACGAACAGGAGCCGCCGAGCTCGGCGTGCGGCTCGGTGCCGCTGCCGTCGATCACCTCGAGCAGATCGACGACGCCGGCGTGCGCGCCGTCGCGGCATCGTCGACGGTCGCAACCCTCCTGCCGGCCCCGGCCGTCGTCCTGCGCGATCGTCTTCCGCCCGCCCGAGCGCTCCTCGACGCCGGTGCGACCGTTGCGCTGGCCAGCGACGGGAACGCGGGCACCTACGGCGGATTCGGCACGATGCCGCTGGTGGTCGGGCTTGGCGCGACGCTCCTCGGCATGACCGTCGCCGAGGCCCTCTTCGCGGCCACGGCCGGCGGAGCGGCCGCCCTGCGCCGGGACGAGATCGGCGTGCTGGCCCCCGGCAAGGCGGCCGATATCGTTGCCTGGGATGCCGAGCACGAGGGCGCCTTCGCGCTGCGGCTCGGTGCGATGCGGCCCTCGCGTATCTGGATCGGCGGCGAGGAGGTCCCGCTACGAACCCTATGATGACTGGCATGGAACGATTCGACCTCGTCGTCATCGGCGCCGGCACGGCCGGGGAGGCCTCCACCCACTACGCGCGCAGCCACGGTGCGTCGGTGGCCGTCATCGACCGTGCCCTGTTCGGCGGATCGTGCCCGTTCTGGGCGTGCATGCCGTCGAAGGCGCTCCTGCACGCGGCATCGGTGCATCACCTCGGCGGCGACTATCCGTGGACGAAGGCGTCGGACTTCCGCGATTACATGATCAGCCGCGAGAAGACCGATGAGCCTGATGACTCGGGGCACGTGAAGGCCCTCGAGGAGGCCGGGGCGACGGTCATCCGTGGCTCCGCGCGCCTCGATGGGCCGGGCCGGGTGGTCGTGGACGGCCGCGTGCTCGAGGCCGACGCGGTCGTCGTCGCCATCGGCTCCGTGAGCAAGGTGCCGGACCTGCCGGGCCTCGCCGAGGCGCATCCCTGGACGAACGTCCAGGGCACATCGACCCGGGAGCTGCCGCGCTCACTGGTGATCCTCGGTGGGGGCCCGACGGGAGTCGAGCTCGCCCAGGTCTACGCCCGCTACGGCGTGCCGATCACGCTCGTCCATCCCCGCGACCGCGTCCACGACAAGGAGCACCCGCGGTCAACCGAGCTCCTCGGCAAGGCCCTGGAGCGCGACGGAGTCGAATTGCGGCTCGGCGCGCGTGCAACCGGGGTGCGCGCCGGCGCGGGCGCGGATGGCGCCCACATCGTGGAGCTCGGCGACGGCGATCCGGTCGAGGGCCACGAGATCCTGCTCGCCATCGGGCGCGACCTGCCGCTCGACGGGCTCGGCCTCGACACGATCGGCGTCACGCCGCGCGACGGCAGGCTGGAGCCCGACGAACGGCTACGGATCGCCGAGAACGTCTACGTCGTCGGCGACGTCGGCGGGCCCGAGATGCACACCCACCTCGGCCACTACACCGGCGAGGCGGCAGCGCGGATCGCCCTCGGCGACGGCGACTACCGTCCCTTCCTCGACGCAATTCCGCGGGCGACGTATACCGATCCGGAGACCGCGTCGGTCGGACTGCTGCTCGACCAGGCGAAGGAGCGCGGGATCGACGCCGTCGAGTTCACCGTCGACATCGGTACGTCCGCCAAGGGCTACACCACCGAATCCGAGGGCCACTGCACGATCGTCGTCGACCGCGGCGAGGGCCTGCTCGTCGGTGCCTTCCTGGCCGGGCCGGCCGTCTCGGAGGCGATCCACGAATGCGTGCTCGCCATCCGCGCCCACATCCCGATTGCCGTCCTAGCCGACACCATCCACGCCTTCCCGACCGTCGCACGTGTCCTCGGCACCGCCTTCATCGACGCCGACCGGAAGCGCCACTCGTAGCCGCGCGGGACCCATGGGGTGACGGCGCGCGCGGCGCACCGATGGTCGCGTATGCAGGGGCGGAATGATGCCGGCGCGAATCGGTCCCAGGACGGTCAGCCATTCGCCAGGTGACTGGAAGGCCGAAAGTGACGCCGATGCGGGATCAGCGTGAGGGTGGCGCACGCTCAGGCCATGCGTGGAGAACGCTGCAGCCGGCGCAGAAGCCACCCTAACAGTCACCCGGTGCATGATTGGCCATCACCAGGGCGGAATGCTCGAGACGCCAGTCGCGCATGTGCCGAATGCATTCCCGCTCATGGATTGAGTCTGGACTGCGTCCGATTGCCGGCGGCGTATCGGATGATTTGTGCGGCGGGCTACGATCAGTCCCGTGAATGACGTCATCGGCGAGACGACGAACCTGCTGAAGCGGACGCCCGACGTGCTGCGGGCGCTGCTCGGCGGGATCCCCGACTCCTGGACCGATACCCAGGACACGCCCGGCGGCTGGCGACCACACGACGTGGTGGGCCACCTCATCACGGGCGAGCTGACCGACTGGATCGTGCGGACGGAGCGCATTCTGGAGCACGGCACCGCCGTCCCGTTCGACCGATTCGAGCGATTCGCGCACGCCGAACGAGACGCCGATGCGACCCTCGACGAGCTCGTAGAGCATTTCGCGGCCCTGCGCGCCGAGAACCTGGCCCGCCTGGCCGAGATGGTGTCCGAGGAGGATCTCGATCGGCGCGGGATGCATCCTGCCCTCGGCGAGGTGACCCTGCGCGAGCTGCTGTCCACCTGGGCCGTCCACGACCTCGACCACGTCGCGCAGATCTACGCCGGCATGGCCGGCTCGCACGACGCCGAGGTCGGCCCGTGGAAGGCCTACCTCGGCATCCTGCTGCGGCGCGACGACCCCTCGGCCGTGGCCGGCTGACTCGCAGGAGCGAACAGGGGCCCGGGCAGCGGAACCGCCGTCACCCGGGCACGTATGCCTACTTCCGGAGCGACTCGCTGCGGTCCCGCATCCGATTCAGCTCTGCCTGGAGCCCACGGGACTCCCCGAGCCTCGCGTCAGGCGACGCCAGCACGGACGTCTCGCCCTCGAGCACCGGCTTCGCGGGCGTGAAGAGCCAGGTCTCGAACAGATCGTCGAGCTGCTGCCCGGAGATGCGCTCCGCGAGCGCGATGAACTCATCGGTCGTGACCGTCTCACCGGCCTGGCTGCGCGCCCAGCGCCGCAGGATCTCGAAGAAGGCGTCGTCGCCGACCGTCAGCCGCAGCTGGTGGAGCGTCATTCCGCCACGGATGTAGACGGCGAAGTCGAACATGAGGTCCGGTCCAGGATCGCCGATGACGACTGTCCAGAACGGATCCTCCGGGTCGATCCCGTACCAGAAGTCGAAGATCTCCTGGGCGGTCCCGAGTCCCTCGCGGTCGGACCAGAGCCACTCCGCATAGGTGGCGAAGCCCTCGTTCAGCCAGATGTGCTCCCAGGCCTCGACGGTCAGGTTGTCGCCGACCCACTGGTGGGCAAGCTCATGGACGACGACCGAGTCGCCGCTGACACTGTCCGTGAAGAAGTCCTGCGAATAGATCGGCCGGGTCTGGTTCTCGAGGGCGAAGCCGATTTCGGCATCGTCGACGATTCCGCCCGCCGCATTGAACGGGTAGCGGCCGAAGATGCCCTCGAGGAACCCGATGATCTCGGGCTGGCGTGCCAGCGAGGCGGTCGCGATCTCGCCGATCGGCGGTGGCGTGTCGTCGACGGTGCCGACGATCCAATCGTTCTCGTTGCCCGGGCTGCCTTCGGGCGCGCCGGGGACGGTCCAGCCGTCCATCACATCGCCGTCCTCCTCGAACGAGGTGCTTCCAACCCCGGTCGAGACGATGATGTCGTCCACGAAGACGCCGTTGGCCTGGATGATGTCGTCGCTGGCATAGGAGAGGGCGACTTCGACCTCGTCGCCCGCCCAGGCCGACAGGTCGACCGTCCACTGCTCGGGGCCTTCGCTCGCCCCGGTCGCGGCCCACCAGTCGCCGGTGTCACCACTGGTCCCGCATTGCTCGCCCTCGGCAGCGGGAGGGCTGAGGTAGTGGGCCAGGAACGGGTGGAGCTCCAGCGAGAACGGGCAGGCGAAGCCGGGCTCCTGCGTTGCGATGCCCTCGAGATCGGGCAACGTCGTCCAGTCGTCGGCGCCCGGCGTATGCGCCTCCACGAAGAAGAAGTCGAAGAACGTCTCGGTGTCTCGCGTCACCCAGAACGAGAGCGTGGCGCCATCTGCCGGGATAGTGATGGTGCGCGCCAGGCGCTTGTACGACAGGTCCGCCTGTTGCGAGATCGCAAACTGGACGCCGGAGCTCGGCGTCGCGACGGGGGCGAAGAGGTCCGGATCGAGCGCATCCCAGTACCGGATCCCGCCCTGCCGGTACGCGCTGATTGCCAGCTCCCCGATCGCCATGCCAGCCAGGTAGGGAGCCATCGGATGCTTCGCGTCCCACGTCCAGGTGGCCCATGCCCCGCTCGTGCGCTGACCTTCGAGGATGCCGTTGGTGACCACCTCGAGACCCTTCGGAACCGTGACCCTGAACGTGAAGGCGGCGCGGTCGGTGGGATGGTCGTTGGCCGGGAACCAGGTCGCGGCGACATGCGGCTCACCGATGACCAGCGCCCCGTCATCGGTGTGGATGAAGCCGGAGAAGTCGGGCAGCGTCTGGGGAACGCCCCGGTACTCGATCACCGTCACGAAGCGCGTACCGCTCGGCAACCCTGACCTCGGGGTGATGACGAGCTCGCCATCTCGATGCCGCCACGATGCGGCCCGTCCGTCGACCTTCACCGACTGGACCCGCAAGCCGTCGAGATCGAGGTTGAACCTCGAGAGCGCCTGCGTCGCCCTGGCGGTGATGGTGGCTACGCCGACGAGACGGTCATCGGCCGGGTTGTAGCGCACGTCGAGGAGGTAGTGGGCAACGTCGTAGCCGCCGTTGCCATCGAGGGGAAAGTACGGGTCACCGACGCCTGGCGAGCCCGGCGTGAAGCTAGGTGCACGTGCCACGGCCGGACTGGCGACGAGCGAGACGCAGATCGCGACGGCAAGGGACAACGAAAGCCTGCGGGTCATGCGTACCTCCCCAAGAATTTCGGCTGACTGCACCGATGTTTCGCACGACCCCCGGCTGCGGGCGTCGGTGTCGGCACGATACGCCCGCGCGAGTGCGTTGCCAATAGGCAACGCGAGTGACGCCGTAGGATGCGCCGATGGAGATCCTTGCCCTCGCGGGCCTGTTCTTCGCAGCAGCCGTCCTCTACTCGAGCGTCGGCCACGCAGGCGCGTCCGCGTACCTTGCGGCGATGGCGCTGGTAGGGGTCGCGCCAGAGACGATGCGACCGACGGCGCTCGTGCTCAATCTGTTCGTGTCGACCATCGTCATCGCGCGCTTCGCGCGCGCAGGGCATTTGCCGTGGCGAAGCCTCGTCCCGCTGGCGATCGGTTCGGTGCCGATGGCCTTCCTCGGTGGCAGCATCGAGCTGCCCGGCGAGGTCTACCGTCCGCTCGTCGCGATCGTGCTCCTGGCCGGGGCGTGGCGGCTGGCGACCGCGACGGCGCCGACCGACGACGAGGATCGGCCCGGCGTTCCCGTGCTCGCCGGTGTCCTCGCCGGTGCGACGATCGGACTGCTCGCCGGACTGACCGGCACCGGTGGCGGCATCTTCCTCACGCCCCTGCTCGTGCTCGCCGCATGGACCGGTACGAGAGACGCCGCCGGGCTGTCGGGTGCGTTCATCCTCGTCAACTCGATCGCCGGGCTCGCCGGGCTCGTGAGCGGCGGCACGAGCCTGCCGCCGGCCATCTCACTCTGGATCGGGTGCGTGATTGTCGGCGGGCTCATCGGCTCATGGCTCGGTGCGGGCCGTTTCAGCATCCTCAATCTCCGCCGCGCCCTGGCGTTCGTCCTGGTGCTCGCGGCCGCGAAGCTGGTCTTCCTGCCCTGATCCGCCGGGCGTAGGATGGCCGCCATGACGGCCACCCACGAGCCATCGGCCGAAGTCCACGGCAGCGCGCTCCTGCGCCTGGTCGGCGCGGAGACCGAGGTGCCGCTGGTCACCGGCGGGACGAGCCGGTACGTCAACCTCGACTACGCCGCCTCGGCGCCGGCGCTCCAGGCAGTCCACGACGCAGTGGAGGAGCTGCTCGGCTGGTACTCGAGCGTGCACCGCGGCGCCGGCTTCAAATCGCGCGCCTCAACCGCCGCGTACGAGGGAGCCCGGGAGTCGGTCCGGCGCTTCGTGAACGGCCGCACGGACGACGCGGTGATCATCACCCGCAACACGACCGACTCGATCAACCTCCTCGCCGGCACGCTGCCCGAGGGGACCCACGTTGTCGCCTTCGCGGGCGAGCACCACGCCAACCTCCTGCCCTGGAAGCGCTGCACCGGCGTCCGCTACCTTCCGATCCCGGAGACGCCGGCCGAGATGCTCGCCAGCCTCGACGCGACCCTGCGTGACCTGCCGCAGTGCGAGGATCCGCACCTCGTGGCGGTCACCGGAGCCTCGAACGTCACCGGGGAGCTATGGCCGCTGCGCGAGATCGCGCGCGTCGCCCACGAGCATGGCGCGCGGCTGCTCGTCGACGCGGCGCAGCTCGCGCCCCACGCGCCGATCGACATGGCCGGCGACGGGATCGACTACCTCGCCCTCTCCGGCCACAAGCTCTACGCCCCGTACGGGGCCGGCGCGCTCATCGGCGAGCGCGACTGGCTGTCGGCCGGCGACCCGTTCCTGCGCGGCGGTGGCGCGGTGAAGCTCGTCACCGTCGAGGAGACGCTCTGGGCGGAGCTCCCCGACCGGCAGGAGGCCGGATCGCCGAATGTCGTCGGTGCCGTGGCGCTCGGGGTGGCGTGCGACACGCTCGCGGCGGCCGGGATGGAGCGCATCGCGGCCGAGGAGGCGGACCTGCTCGCGTACGCCCGCGAGCGCCTGGCCGCGGTCGATGGATTCGAGCACTATCGCGTCTGGCCGAACGAGCATCCGCGCGTCGGGCTCCTCACCTTCAACCTGCGCGGCACACCCTACGACCTCCTCGCCGCCGTGCTCTCCGCGGAGTACGGCATCGGGATCCGCCACGGTTGCTTCTGCGCCCATCCGCTCATGGTCCGGCTCCTGCGCATCGACGATGCCGAGATGCGCCGGCTGGTGGACGAGACCCGAGCCGGCCATCACGAGCGCCTGCCGGGTGCCGCCCGGATGAGCCTGGGCCTCGGCTCCACGATGGCGGACATCGACGTCCTCGCCGATGCGCTGCGCGCGATCGCGGCCGACGGGCCGCGCTGGACCTACGCCGTCGCCGGCGGGACCGACGAGTACGAGCCGGAGCCCGACCCACGCCCGCTCCCGTCGCTGGGAATGCGAATGGTCGAGCACCCGCATGCGCATGGCGAGTCCGCCTGAGGCGTTCAGGAGGCGTGCGACCCGTGTCGGCTACCGTATGAGTTGACATGAGGATCAGGACGTTCAGCGCACGGATCCCGAACCGGGCCGCCTTCTGGGCTCTCGCCGGGGTTGCGCTGCTGCTGAGCCACGACGCCATCTTCCTCGTCCAGCTCGGTCCGGGCGAGTCGCTCACCCGTACTCTGCGTGCGGCCGGCCACGACTACTGGGGCGTCGCCAGCCTCGTCCTGGCCGCGATCGGCGTGGCCGCGGCCGCGCGCGCGGCGCTGCGGATCCACGCCCTCCGACGTCGGCTGGCCGGGCTCGGCGTCAGGCGGCCGAAGCCTATCGGCTCGTCGATCTCGGCGCGCCTGGCATCGACGTGGCTGCGGATCTTCGCGATCGTCGCGATCGGGTTCGCGATCCAGGAGAACCTCGAGCACCTGGCGGTCCATGGGCACGCCATCGGGGTTGGCGCACTGCTCGGGCCCGAGTATCCGCTGGCCATCCCGATGATCGCCCTCATCAGCGGTGTCGCGGCCCTGATCGCTGCCGCCGTGGGGAACGCCGAGAGCACGCTGGTGGCGGTCATCGCCGCCGTACTGCGGGCACATGGTCGGGCACCTCGCAGCCTCGCACGTCCCCCGATGCGGGTCGCCCTCGGCCGGGTCTCGCCGATCGCCCACTCCCTCGCCGGCCGCGCTCCCCCGGTGCCGTTCGTCTCAGCGTGCTGATTCGAACGTAACGCGGCGCAATTCCCGCGCCCGCACCAGGAGAACTTCAGACATGTTCCAGCGCCTCGGACGGGCAGCCGTCCTCGGTGCCGTCCTGACCATGGTGGTCGGGACCGGCGCCACCCTTGCGCACGAGTCGCGTGACGTCGGCGACATCACGATGGTCGTCGGGCTCCTCGACGAGCCGGTCTACAGCGGCCAGAAGAGCGGCCTCGACCTCCGGGTCACCCACGGCGACGCGCCGGTCGAGGGGCTCGAGGAGACGCTCGAGGCCCAGGTCACGTTCGGCGATCAGACGCGCGACCTGGAGATCTCGCCGCAGTTCGGCGAGCCGGGCGCCTATCGCTCGGTCTTCTTCCCCACCGCGGCCGGGCCCTACACGTTCCACATCGCCGGCGAGATCGATGGCGAGCCGATCGACGAGTCGTTCACGTCGGGTCCCGACACGTTCGCCGAAGTGCAGGACGTGACGGGTGGCCAGTTCCCGGTGCAGTTCCCGGCGACCGGCGACGTCGTTCGTGACGCGGAGGCGGGGGCGAACGCCGCCACCACCGCCACGATCGCGCTGGTGCTGGGCGGTGCCGGACTGCTGGCGGGGCTCGTTGCCCTGGGCCTGACGCTCGCGAGACGCCGGGCCTGATGCGCCTCTCCCGGACCTGGCGCGCTGCCGGCGTCCTTGCCCTTCTCGCGCTGCTCGTCGCCCCGGCCCTGCCCGGCGCGACGGGCAGTCGCGTGCTGGCCCACGCGCAGCTGGTGGCCAGTTCGCCGGGCTCGGGCGCCATCCTGGCCGACTCGCCTGACGAGATCCGCCTCGTCTTCAGCGAGCCACTCGAGGACCAGGTCACGTCTCTCGACCTCGCCCTCCAGGACGGCACCGATATCCTCGAACGCGTCGGCGAGGTCGACCCCGCCGACCGGTATGCCCTCGTCGTCGCCGACCCACAGCTCGTCGAGGGCATCTACCTCATCACCTGGCGCACGCTATCGGCCGCCGACGGGCACACGGCCGAGGGATTCCTCAGCTTCGGTGTCGGCGATGTCGACGGGGTCGTGGCGACCACGCCCGGGGGCGGCATGATCCACAGCGAGACCGACCCGATCGGCGTCGTGGGGCGGTGGCTGACGTACGTCGGCCTGCTCCTCGCGCTCGGCACCGCAGCCTTCCACCGGCTCGTGATCCGGGATGGACCAATGCCCGCGGCCCTGCCGCGAGCCATCGGCGCCGCGTTGCTCGTGTCCAGTGCGGCCACGCTTGTCGCGGCAACCGCATCGGGGCTCGAGAGTGGCTCGGTGATCGACTACCTGCTCACGAGCCGCAACGGGCTGCTCCAGCTCGCCCGCGCGGGCGTGGCTGCCGCGGGCGGCATGGCGCTGTTCGTCGTGGCGCCGCGGCTCGCGGGCATCGTGGCGGCTGCCACCGGGCTCGTCGGGATCGTGCTCCTCGTTGCGGCGGGGCATGCCTCCGCCCTCCCGGGCGTGGTCGGACTCCTCAACCAGGTCGTCCACGTCATCGGCGCGTCGATCTGGATCGGCGGCATCGTCGGCCTGCTGGCCCTCGTCGCGCGGCCGTCACTGATCGTCCGCGACCGGCCGCCCGGGTTGCGGTCGGTCGTGCCGAGGTTCTCGGCGCTGGCGCTGACGTCGATCGGGCTCGTCGCCCTCACCGGCGTGTACGCCGCCTACGCCCAGACCGGGACCATCCTCGACCCGGGCACTGAGTACGGCCGCACCCTCCTCATGAAGACCGGCTTCGCGGCGGGCGCGATGGCGCTCGGCGCGCTCAACTACTTCGACGGTGGCCGGATGATGGCGTGGTTGGACGGCTTCCGGAACCGGGTCACGATCGAGGTCATGCTCGCCACGACCGTCCTCGTGCTAACCGCGGCGCTGGCGAGCACCCCGCCGCTCGAGGAGGCGACGGGTGTCCGGATCGAGCCGATCCCCGACGCCTTCGGGGAGATCGCCCCCGGGATGGAGATGAAGGTGATCCCCGGACGGCCGGGCCTGAACCGCATCGTCGTCACGACGACCGACGCACTGGCAGCATCGTCGACGCTCGAGCTCGGGCTCGATCGGCTCGACGACGGGTCAACCACCCGCGTGCCGCTCGTCCTCGAGGGGATGGCCGGCATGGACCACGGAGCCGGTACGGCCGGTATGGCGCACGCGACCGAGGACGGCACGATCGACTGGACGGCCGATGCCGTCGTCCTGCCAGCCGGCAGCCGATGGGACACGAGCGTCCGCGTCCTGTCCGACGATGAGACCGAGCTCTCGCGCCAGCGCTTTGCCTTCACCCTCTCCGCCGACGCGATCGACGACGGGCGTCTCAGGTCCCTGCTCGATCCCGCCAGCGGGGTCGCCATCGCGCTCCTGCTGGGCGGCGCTCTCGGCCTGGGACTCGGCATCGGCGGCATGGCCCTTCCCCGCTGCGAGGCGGCCGCCTCGCGCGTCGCCCTGCTCGGCGGCGGGTCCGTCGCCACGGTGCTGGGCGTCCTCATCGGCGGCACCAGGATCCTCGGCTGAGCCGCGGCGCGTTGCGTACGGGGCCAATGGCTGCCACGATCATCGCGCGATGACCTCCCCCCTCACCGTCCTCGACACGCTCGGCCGGCCGATGCGCGACCTGCGCGTCAGCGTCACCGACCGATGCAACTTCCGATGCGTGTACTGCATGCCAAAGGAGGTCTTCGGCCGTGATCACGCGTTCCTGCCAAGGGCCGAGATCCTCGACTTCGAGGAGATCGAGCGCATCGTTCGCGCATCCGTCGGGCTCGGCGTGCGCAAGGTACGGCTCACCGGGGGCGAGCCGCTCGTGCGGCGCAACCTCGAGACGCTCGTCGGCATGCTCGCGCAGATCGACGGCATCGACGACCTCACCCTCACCACGAACGCCTCCCTGCTCGCCGCCCGCGCCCAGGTGCTCGCCGACGCCGGCCTGCAGCGGGTCACCGTCAGCCTCGACGCGCTCGACGACGAGACCTTCCAGGCCATGAACGACGTCGGCTTCCCGGTCGCTCGCGTCCTCGATGGGATCGCCGCGGCCGATGCGGCAGGGCTGGGCCCGATCAAGGTCAACGCGGTCATCCGGCGAGGCCTCAACGAGCATGCCGTGATCGACCTGGCGCAGCGATTCCGCGGGACCGGCACGACGGTGCGGTTCATCGAGTACATGGACGTCGGCCACTCGAACGGGTGGCGCCTCGACGACGTCGTGCCGGCCGCCGAGGTCGTGGCGGCGATCGACGCGCGCTGGCCGCTCGAGCCGGTCGAGGCCGGCTATCGCGGCGAGGTCGCGCAGCGGTATCGGTACCGAGACGGCGCCGGCGAGATCGGCGTCATCAGCAGCGTGACCCAGCCGTTCTGCGGCGACTGCACCCGGGCGCGGCTCTCGGCCGACGGCCAGCTCTTCACCTGCCTCTTCGCGACGTCCGGCCACGACCTTCGCGCCCTGCTCCGCTCCGGCGTCGACGATGCCTCCGTCGCCGATGCGCTCCGCGCCATCTGGACCGGACGGTCCGACCGCTACTCCGAGCTCCGCACGCTCGAGACCGTCGAGCTGCCCAAGGTGGAGATGAGCTTCATCGGCGGTTGACCCGCTCTGATAAACTAACAGACACTTACGTTAGAAGGAGTTCAGCGACGATGTGCCTGAATTGCGGTTGCATGCGCGCCCACGACGACATGGGCAAGCCCGGCGTGAACATCATCTACGAGGACGTGAAGCGCGCCGCCGATGCGAACGGCACGACGGTCGACGAGGCGCTCCAGACGATCGCCAAGACCGCCGACAAGGATCGGTCCGATCATCCCCAGGAGTACGCCGCGCCGTAACTACCCGTGGATCGAGCCGGGACGCTCCCGGAGGGGTCCACCCGCGCGTCCGTGGAGCACGGCCAGGATCTCGGCCACGATGGCCGTGGCCACCTGCTCGGCGCCGTCGGCGCCGATGTCGAGGCCGGCCGGCGCGTGCAGCGCAACGAGGTCCGCATCGGTCGGGGCGTCGGGCAGCTCGGCGAGCAGTCGCTCCGTGCGATCGCGTGGTCCGAGCACGCCGAGATACGTCACGCCGCGCTTGAGCACCCCGCCAACGAACGCCGCGTCACGCAGGTAGTCGTGGCTCATCACGACGACCGCCGACCATTCGCCCGCACCGACGACCTCGGCGGCGACCGCCGGCTCGGCAGCATGGAGGTGCGCCCCGGGGAATCGCTCGGGCAGCAGGAACGAGCGGCGCGGGTCGACGACATCCACTCGCCACCCCTGCCGCAGCCCGGCCGCGACCAGCGGTGCGGCATCCGGGCCGGCGCCGCACACCACGAGGTGCAGCGGCGGCAGGATGGGGTCCAGGACGGCGTCGCCGAGCAATGCCGGGCGGCCGTGGGCGACCGCCAGCGCCGCTCGCTCGCCGAGCGCGTCGGCCTCGTTGGCCGAGAGGCTGCGACGCTCGCCGTCGAGCCCGGTGAGCAGGTAGCTCGCCCGGCCCTCGCGCCTCGCCGCCGTCAGGGCGTCGAGCGTCTGGGATGCCAGCTCGGTCGGCTCCGCCAGGAGCTCGATCACGCCCCGGCAGCCGAGGCCCATTCCCCAAAGCTCGTCGCCCTCCGCCGAATGGTCGATCCTGACGAGCACCGGCACGTCCATCTCGAGTGCCTTGCGAGCCAGGCGCGCCGCCTCGCCCTCCAGGCAGCCACCGCTGATCAGGCCGATGGGCGAGCCGTGCTCGGGCACCAGCAGACGCGCTCCAGGTCGCCGGTACGACGATCCACGAACGGACACGACCGTCGCCAGCGCCACGCGTTCGCCCCGTGCGCGCGCTCCGGCCGCGGCATCGATGATCGCGTCGATCTCGCTCACCAACCTAGCGCCGAGCGAGGAAGTCGCGCAGCACCGCGTTGAAGCGCTCCGGCTGCTCGAGATTGAGCATGTGCGCCGCGCCCTCGAAGACCTCGAGCCGGGCATCCGGCACCACGTTCGCGAGATGGCGCATCGATTCCTGCGTGCCGGCCTCGTCGAACGTGCCGAGGATCACCAGCAGCGGCGCGCGCAGCTCAGCCAGCCGGCCGACCGCGGGCGGATCGAGCGGCTGAGGCATGCCCTCCTCTTTCTCAGCACGGTAATTCGTGAGGATCCAGTCGTG
>Ga0190265_10001977_pt1 | contig 13601 bp, 12 predicted proteins | sample Popmic124T_FD_133135 | JGI IMG/M metagenome (GOLD analysis project Ga0190265, IMG submission 133135) | Populus adjacent soil microbial communities from riparian zone of Indian Creek, Utah, USA - 124 T | ecosystem: Environmental > Terrestrial > Soil > Riparian zone | place: USA: Utah | collected... | reverse complement strand
CTCATCGATCAGCCGCTGATGCGCAACGTGCTCGCCGATCTCGTCGTCGAATCGGAGGCGGCGACCACGTTGATGGTGCGCCTGGCGGGCGCCGTCGATCGAGCCGCGCGCGGTGATGCCGCGGAGGCAGCGCTGCGGCGCATCGGGCTGGCGGTAAGCAAATATTGGGTGTGCAAGCGGGGACCGTCCCACGCGGCCGAAGCGCTGGAATGCCTCGGCGGCAATGGATATACCGAGGACTTTCGCATGGCCGCGATCTACCGCGAGCTCCCCCTGCTCTCGATTTGGGAAGGTTCGGGCAACGTCAACGCATTGGATGTGCTCCGCGCCATGGCAACCGACCCTGCCACCGTTTCCGCGTTTCATGACGAGACGAAGAAAGCCGGCGGCATGGACGCACGGCTGGATCGCGCGATCGAAAAACTGAGCGGCGAGCTCTCCCATCTCGAAGGCGACGAAGCGACGCAGACCCGAGCGCGCCGCGTCGTCGAGCACATGGCGCTCGTGCTTCAGGGGTCCCTCCTCGTGCGCCACGGGCACCCCGCAGTCGCGGAAGCATTCTTGGCGAGCCGTCTGGCCGGAGATTGGGGCCACGCGTTCGGTACCCTCCCGGCGGGCCTGGATTTCAGCGCGATTCTCGAGCGCGCCTGCGTCGCGAGCCGAGCCGCCGGGTCGGCGTGAGACAAGTCATGGACACCACCGTCTTGGTCGAGCGTCGCCCGCCGCTGCTCATCGTCACGCTAAAGCGCCCCGAAGTTCGCAATGCCGTCGACGGTCGGACCGCATCTCTCCTCACCGCTCCGTTCCGATCGTTCGACTCCGACGCCGAGCTCTCCGTCGCGATATTGACGGGAGCCGGCGACCATTTCTGCGCAGGCGCGGATCTCAAGGCCGTGGCGAGCGGCAACATCGACCACACCAACTCGCTCGCGCCGCCGACGGGGGACGCGCTCGAGAATGGTCCGATGGGTCCGACTCGTCTTCGGCTCTCCAAACCCGTGATCGCGGCGGTTTCGGGCTACTGCGTGGCGGGTGGCCTCGAGCTCGCGCTCTGGTGCGATCTCCGTGTCGTCGACGAGACCGCCATTTTCGGCGTGTATTGTCGACGTTTCGGGGTGCCTCTCATCGATGGCGGAACCGTGCGGTTGCCGAGAGCCATCGGCATGAGCCGTGCGCTCGACATGATACTCACCGGTCGACCCGTCGCAGCCGAGGAGGCCCTTCAGATGGGACTTGCCAATCGCGTGGTGAAGAAACGAGACTTGATGCTCGAGGCGGAACAGCTTGCCCTAATGCTCGCGGCTTTTCCGCAGCGCTGCATGCGCAGCGATCGCCGAAGCGCATACGATCAATGGACGCTTTCGGAAGGCGACGCCCTGAAGAACGAATTTTCTCATGGCATGGCCACGCTCGAGTCAGGTGATGCGTCAGCGGGCGCCAATCTCTTCGCGCGCGGCCACGGCCGGCACGGCAAGTTCAACACTCCCTAGCGACGATACCCGGCGTTGCATGTCGCGGCAAAGATGCGCACTTTGTTGGGCACACGCCGTGCATTCACCTTGCGGGAGGTAGGTTTCCGACCCATGGCAACAGCAGCAGCGCGCGCGTATCGGGCCTTCGACCCCAACGCACGCGGCGCCTCTCGCTGTCGGCGCAAGTTCCTGCGCTACTTTCACGGCGGTTTTCGGGACGAGACCTATTACGACTGGGAGCGCGGCTACAAAGAAAAGGCGCACGCGCGATGGCAGGAGCTATTGCATCCGAGAGAGCTTCGCGCGCTCATCCGTGCCGGCCAATTCGACGAGGTCGCGCGACGCGCGGTCGGTATCGAAGCGCGCACCAACTTGCTCTTCTCCTTCGAAAAAATGGCGGTGCGCGACGCGCTGCGGACTTCCGCCGGGGCGCGGAATTTTGCGAAGGGGCTCTTGGACTTGGTGGACGGCCGAGCTGCTCTTTCGAATCGGTTCGATCGCTGGATCGCGACGCTCGGCAAGCTCCCGCGCCGCCAGACGCGCGTGCTCACGTGGCCCGTAGCCACGGTGTTTGGTTTTCTGGCGCGCCCGGACGAGCAGATCTTTTTCAAGCCCAACGTGACGAGGCGCGCCGCCCAAGCGTATGGCTACGACTTCTCTTACGCCTCGCGGCCCAACTGGCATACTTATGCGAGCCTCTTGGCCTTCGCGTCGAAGCTCCGGCGTGATTTATCCGATCTCAAACCGCGCGACATGATCGATCTACAGTCGTTCATTTGGGTTCAGGGTTCCGACGAATACCCCTGACGTCGCAAAAGCCCGTGGCAGCTGGTTTCGAGCAAGAACGGCTCGGTCTCCGCCCGGCGGTTTGGTGCTTCGTCGATTCCGTGCTGCAGCGCCAAGCGTCAATGCCATTCTGCGGCCCGAGCCATGACGACCTATGCGCGATGCCTCGGCCTCATGTCCGGCACGATGGCCGTCGTCGGTGGCATCATCGGCGCGGGGATCTTCAGAAACCCCGCCGTGGTGGCCACGCGGGTCGAGACCCCGGAGCTCACGCTGTTCGTCTGGGGTCTGGGCGGCGTGGTGGCGCTGGCGGGGGCGTTCTGCTTCGCCGAGCTAGGCGCGCGCAAGCCCAAGGCCGGCGGCAGCTACGTCTATCTCCGTGACGCCTTCGGGCCGTTGCCCGCCTTCCTCTATGGGTGGGCGCTGCTCTTGGTGATCTCGACTGGCGCGACAGCCGGCGTCGCCATGACTTTCGCCAGCTACGCGGTCGAGCTCTTGCAACTGCCTGGCAACGCGAACCAACCGCTCGGGATCGGGGCGATCGCGCTGCTCTCGGCGGTCAACTACGTCGGCGGCAAGCCGGGCGCGATCGCGCAGAACGTCTTGACCGTGCTCAAGCTCTCCGGTCTTTTGCTGCTCATCGTCGCGGGCCTTTTCATGGCGCTGCCCGACGGTGCCGCCGAGACCGCGCGACTCGTACCACCTGCGGCCGGCCCGACGGGTTTCGGCATCGCGCTCGCGGTCGGCAGCGCGCTCGTGCCGGTGCTGTTCACGTACGGGGGCTGGCAGCAGACCAACTACATCGCCGAGGAGATGATCGACGCCGAGCGCAACCTGCCGCGCGCGCTCACCCTCGGCGTGTGCGTGGTCTTGCTGGTCTACCTGGCCGCCAACTTGGCGTACTTGCGCGTGCTCGGACCGCCGGCGCTAGCCGCCAGCGAAGCGCCCGCCGCCGACGCCATGCGCATCCTGCTCGGTGACACCGGCGCAACGCTCATCGGCGCGGCCATCGCGTTCTCGACCTTCGGCTTCCTCGGCCTGGTCATCATGGTCACGCCGCGTGTTTACCAGGCCATCGCCGCCGACGGGCTGTTCCCGCCCGCCTTCGCCAGGCTGCACCCGGTGCATCGCACGCCGACGCGCGCGATCACGCTCCAGGCGGCCTGGTCGATCGTGCTGGCACTCTCCGGCAGCTACGACCAGCTGGTCGATTATGTGGTCTTTGGCGATTGGATTTTCTTCGGCCTCACCGTTGCAACGCTCTTCGTCTACCGCGCGCGCGACCGCGGCGCCTTGGGTAGCCGGACCAGCACCGGCTTCCGCACGCCCGCCTACCCGTTCGTGCCAGCGCTGTTCGTGATTGCGTCGGCCTACGTGGTGGTGAGCTCGGTGGCGGCGAATCCCATGAACGCGCTCATCGGCACCGCGCTGCTTCTGTCAGGCATTCCGGTGTTCTACGTGTGGCAAAAACAGAGCGAACGGTGAATTCGAGCTTAATCGTCCCATTGAGCATAACGAAGTTGGCGGAGCGCCGCGGTGTGAAGTGATATCGTTTGATCGGGCTGCTCCAGGCTGGCATAAGAGATCATGGGATCAATGATTCGGCGGCTGCTTCCAAGTGCCTTATTGCTTTGCTGCACCGCCGGGGCCTGCGGCGACAACCCAACGCCGCCCGGCGGCACGATGGGGGGTCGGAGCGGCGCGGCCGCCGGCGGCGCTCCCCCTTACGAAGGTGGTGCTGCGGGAGGCGCCGGTGGAGCGGGAGGCGACATCGATGGAGCCACGGCCGGCGCGGGTGGCGCCGGCAACTCCGGCGGCGCGAATCCGACCGACGCAGGTGGCGGCAACGCCGGGTGCGCGGGCATCGTGTCGTTCGCGGACCCCAATGTCGAACGAGCCGCCGTTCAATACTTTGACGGCGGGCCGGTTATCGCCGCCAACGCTCAACATGCAGACCTTCTGCGAATTCAATTCACCCCAGCCGAACCACTCACGTCGCTCAAGGGACTCGAATGTTTCACCGGGCTCTCGCGGCTCGACATCAGCGGGCCTGACCTACCATCTTGGGGTCTGCTCGACCTATCGCCGTTGGCGTCGATGACGAGTCTACAGTGGCTCGATTTCCATTTCGATCCCACATTCGGGAGAGACTTCGGTCCCTGGCCACACGTGCTCGACCTCTCGCCGATCGGCAAACTGTCCACTCTCAGCGTGGTGCGGTTCGACATCAATGCGGTTCAGGACATCACCGTCCTCGGCTCGATGACTTTTCAGACCCTCTTTCTCTATAGCGAAACGCTGTCCGACCTCTCTCCGCTCGCCAAGGTAACGGGCGTGGAGGCCGCGCTGGTTCGAGGCAAGTCGATCACCGACGTCGCTCCCCTCGCAACCGCCCTCAGTGCGGCGGGAGCAAAAGTGCTCATTACCGAGACATCGATTTCCGATGTCTCGCCGCTCGCGGCCCTCACCAACGTGCGAGGCCTCAGTCTGCCTGCCAATCTGATCACGGACATTTCGCCGCTCGTCAACCTGCCGACAATCACGTCGCTCCAGGTTGAGGGCAATCCGCTCCATTGTCCGACGCAGAGGGTCCACATCCAGGCGCTCCAAGCAAGAGGTGTCCGCGTCACCCACGGCTGTAACGACGCCGGTGCGCGCTGAGCGAGATGGGCGCGCCCGAAGACTTTCCCGGCTGAAACCGAAATCGTCGTCGCGCGTAAGCCTTGGCACGTAGAGAGCGATCAACCCGTGACGGCGCTGTTTCACGATGTCGCCGCTTTCGCGAAGTATTGGCGATGCCCAAAACATCGTTCGACCCCAGCTCGCACGGTTTCCGTTTTCTCAACGAGTTTCAGGACAAGGCGCTCGGCGTCGTTCCCATGTACGGCGCCTGCGGAGGCATGTCCTACGCGGCGCTCGACTATTTTCTGGCAGGAAGGGCGGTGCCTCCTTATGCGAAGACGCCGTCGAACTCGAGTGTTCTCGGTCGATACATCTGGGATCGCCACTGGGACAGCACCGTGCGAAGCTGGCACGCAGCGAGACACGCGGAACTTTCGTCGTGCCTGGATGAACAAGCGCTCGCCCAGCAAACGACGCGGGTCGAATGGGAACGGATGCGGACTGCGATCGACCGGGGGACGACGGTTGTCCTCGGGTTGATCGGATGGGGCCCGATTCCATCGCGCAACCACCAGGTCGTTGCCTATGGATACGAAGATCGCCCACAGACCGTTTACGTCTACGACAATCGCGTCGGCCCGGAGGAAATTTGCCTGGTGAACGATGGTCGTTCGGCGTACTGGTGGTCTTCGAAAACCGGAGCGTCGAGTTCCTCTTCGGCTTCTGACATGAGGTGGCGGGGTTGGTTCCTCGAATCGGGGTACCAGCCACGAGCGCCCGTTGTCGCGGGTCAGTACTCGGCCGAATGCGAGTACCAATGGGTGAGCCGATGGGGCTACAAGTCACCCGGACGGCCAAGCAGCTGAGCCGTGCTTTCGACGAGAATCTTGCCGCGGCGGGCGGATCGCTTCCGGTTTGGTTGATGCGGGGCGAGTCATCGCTCGCCCATTAGCCAATGATGCGCAAACGATAGCGCGCTTCCGCTAGCGCGGGGTCGCCTGCGTTCTTCTCGGTCCCGTCGTGCTCGAAACCTCGAGCGACGTAAAACGCGCGAGCTGGCCCATTGGAGCTCAAGACCCAAAGCGTGAGCTCCGTCCAGCTGCGTGAAGCGGCGAGGACCCGAGCGGCGGCAAGCAGTTTGCGGCCGTAGCCCCGTCTCCACGACGACGGATGGACATAGAGGGCGGTTATCTCGCCGCACGTTGCGGGAGCGCCCGCGTCCCTCGAGGGCGCCACACTGCAGAATCCGACGATGTCGCCCGCGGTGACCGCAACGAGTACCTCGCGAGCGGCGGATTCGATGTTCGTGCGCCATTGGCGGCTTCGAGACGCGGCGTCGACGTTTTCGAGCACGGCCGGCGGCAGAAGAGCTTGATACGCCGACCGCCATGCACTCACGTGTACCGCGGCAATCGACTCTGCGTCAGTGACCGTTGCTAGTCGCACCAGTGATTCATTGGCGGGTGTTGCTTGGTTCGGTGGCATCGAGCACCAGATTCACCATGACACGAAAAGCCACATCTTCGTCCTGTTCGTCTCCGGCGCGCGCCTGCCGCGTCCGGCGACAGCCCGACCAGCCCGGCTTCCGCCCGCCCGCCTACTCGCACGCGAGCGGCGATTCCTCAATGCGGCTCTCGAACCAGAAAAGCGTGCTCGGCATGCTAGCAGCGCCGTGGCACGAAATTCGGTCTGATTCGGTATTGGTGGGTCGTTACGAAGATGGAATCGCAGCTGCCGTGGTCGTGACCGACGCGGAGCTGGCGCCGCCACGCGCCGAGCGCCGAACGAGCGAGCCACCGATATTGCAATCGCTCATGCATGTTCTCTCTCCTTTCGTCACTCGTTCAGCATGCAATGACACCGACCAGAGCAGTTGGGCCGTAACACGCGAGGCAGGCAGCCGGATTCCAAATGTCACACGCGCGACACCAGCTGTCGTGAATGGCGCAGCCGGGATGGTAGCAGCAGTCCCCGCAAACGTTGGGCCAGCAATTGCAGCCAGTACCGCACATTCCGTAGCAGCTATCGCCGCGAGGCTCCCTTCCTTGGCACCGGTCCGGCCCAGGAGGAGGCTTCGGCGGCTCGGGTTTGCATCCCGGATCGCTCGGGTTGCGGCTGCAACACTCGACGTCTCCCGGCGTGCAGATGAGCAAAGGTTGCGCGCCCGAGGCGGATTCGCTCATGGCGCCTTTACCGGTGGAGACAGCCGCCCGTTTGAAGGCAGGCGAACTAGTCGCGTAGGTCATGGCGAAAGCATGCAGCGGCAATGCTGCGGGAAGCTTATCGCCCGTGAGCCCGCGGTCACCGAGGGCACGCGAGAGTTCAGGAAGTAGCAAGAGCTCGGGTCGGCTGTCCGTCTCGGCGAACCTTGCGAGATCACCTTCCACCGCGAAGTCGCTACCGTCGGTGAGCAGGCGTTCGCTGGAAGGCACGGGCAGCGGGAAAGCAGGCGGCGGACCGTGGCCCTGGGTCGACGCGATCGCGTTGGCGACCAGCGCCGGCCCGACGCGCAGGGTGATCTGGCCGTAGCGTAGAATCATGCCGTCCGCTCGGCTGCCCTGCACGTGCATGAGCTCGCGACCGTCCAAAGCGTGGAGTGACCACTCGATCGTCTCATCCTTCTTCTCAGAAGCGAACCTCAAACCAAGGCTCGGATCGCGCTCGCTCACATATGCCCCCTCCAGGTGTTCAGGGCGTTCCTCGGAAAGTCGAAGCCCGAGCGTTTCTTGCGAAACGACGTCGCGCCCCTTCGCGAATCCTCCGTCGAATGGCGACGTCGCGCCGCCTGACCCCTGCGCTGCCATGGACGAGCCGTCGTGCGAACCAGTACTGCATCCCAGCGCGGCTATCGAGAGTGACATCGCACAAGGAATGCTGATATTTCGTCGTACCTTCATATCGTATCTCCAGAGGTGGTGGTTGATCGTCGCCCCCACGCGAACGGCCCTCGCACAAAGAACGAGATCGGGGTCCGCCTACGCCGATGCTCCTCGACGTTTCGATTCACCGATTTTTTGTTCGTAACCTGCGCTCGTCCTATGAGCAGCAATGCGCGTGCCAGGCTAGCGGCCGCGTTACCCTTGCGAATCGAGTGTCGTTGTCAACAATTCTGGCGACGCGGGTGGGCCGGCCCGATTGTGCCAAGGCCCTGTGCCCAGAGACACAGCCGCGCCTGGCCGCGAGACTTCATTCGCCCAGGTCGAAGATGACCTTTTCGGCGATCGCCGCGCGGCAGACCGCGCAGTAGCTGGGGCCCGACGACATGATGCAGACGCGGTCGGGCACGGGCGTATGCGAGCGCGCATCGAGCCCGCCATAGCCGCCGGCATATGCGCCCACGTTGTCTCCCGTCCAGCTGCCGGGTGGCGTCGGAATCGGCGTGCCCGCTTTGATCAAAGCGCGCCACTTGATGTTGGCGGCATTGGTTTGGAAGGTCATGTTTTGCGACCACGGCTCTCCGATTCCTCTCGCGAAGACGAGCTCGGTGCCGCCGTTCGTGTACTCCTCGTTGAGCCCGAAATAATGACCGAGCTCATGCAAAAGCAAGTTCTGAACGTTCCCGGTGCCATTGGCGACAGCCGTCAGCTCGTTGTAGTTGCCGACATTCGTGTAGACGGTCGTATCCATGATGGCTATCGGGTAGTCATAAGGAACCTGACCAATCGCGTTCCGAAAGCGCCGCTCGCGTGTTGGGTACACGATGACGTTCCAGCGGCTGTAGTCCAACCAATAAGGATAATAGAGACCCAAAAATGAGTCGCGCTCCGGTATGGGCGTGCCGAGGTTTTGGGCCGAGCCCAAGGCAACGGCAGAGGCACTCCAAACCGCGCGGAACTCCATCCGAGCTTGGTTGGGAAAATCGGTGGTCTCGAGGCTACGGACCATGCTTCGGGCGTCAGCCAGAAACTTCTCCCGGCCACCGACCAAGTAGCCTTCCGCGTAGAAGTTCACGAGCAGCGCCGGTTGTCGCTGCGCCATTCGGAGCGGGATCAGCTCGACGGTCTGCGCCGGCACCGTCTCGAAAGTGGCAGGGTCGAGGGTCTGCTCCAGCACCGTCTCCATGACGCCGCTCGTTGCATTCTCCGCGCGAAGGGAGAAAACGAACGGCTGCTTTCGCTCGGGGTAACGGAAAGTGACAGCGCGGACCGCCGGCAGATAGCTGTAACCCATGCCGATAGTTCTCTGGAAGATGCGCTGACCGGTGGTGGGATCGCTGACGATACCGACGAAGCTGCCCAGGGGATCTTCACGCCGGGCGCGCCTCGCCAAGGCCGCTGTCCCAGATGCCTCTTTGATTGGCGTTACGAGGACAAAGCCGAGCTCTTTGCTCCAATCGACCTGAATGCGCATGACGCGCTCGGGGGGGAAATCGCTCGAGGCATCGCCCGCATCCCCCCCACCGACCGCACTATCTCCATCTCCTGCGCCATCCCGACTTACTGCCGTATCGCGCACCGGGGGATCACTGCCGGTATCCGGGAGGGGGCGAATATCGCTGCTGGCGTCGAGTGCACCGCCACTGGCACCGCCCGTTCCGGAGACACCGCCCGTTCCGGAGACACCACCGGTGCCAGATGCACCACCCGTCCCAGCGACTCCGCCCCTTCCAGCGATTCCACCCGTCCCGGAAGTTCCGGCGACTCCACCGGCGCCAGTACCGGCGCCGGAGATGCCGCCGCTGTTGCCGCCGCCAGCACCACGACCTGCTTCGGGCGCCCCTCCCGCTCCGGTTGGACCGCCTGCGCCGCTCTCCGGGCCATCACCGGACGAGCTGCAAGCGACGAAACAAATCAGTAGAAGGGGCCAAATGCAGGATTGAAAGAAACTGCATGCGGAGGCCCGACAAAAGCGGTCCATGGATTTTTCCAGCCCCGTCGGCACTCGCCGGAAGGACGTCGATCGGGAGGAAGTGGCTCGCAATCCTTGACGTGGCTCAACAATGGCTCGCTGCAACTGATCTGTGCTCAATTCGGAGTCAATGACCGGCAGATCCGCTGACGCACTACGGTCTCAGTCGAAAGGCCAGGGCGATTTGCGAATCGCGCGCGCCTGCGGCGCGAGCCCGACGTTTCAGTCGAGGAGAGTTTCGTCCAACGTATAGGAGTGAACCACTTGCCTGTCGTTGGCACCCCAATCCACGGGATCGATGTCGGTGCGGACCAAACTCACTACGGCGCCGGGAGCCGAGAAGGGGACGGAGGTGCCGAGAAGATCGCTTGCCGAGGTGAGCCTCACGCTATCCAAGAATGCGAGCCGGGCAGACTTCTTTCCTCTTCCACGCTGGACGACGAACGGGCCGACGGTGACCTCGACGCCGGGATCATGACCACTCGGCAGCGCAGCGCGAGAAACCAATTGGATGCGCAACACGACACCGCGGCTGCCGGTCGGGACCCGAACGCGCCGTCCCGCCAACTGAGCGAGCGCGGTTTGGGCCACTTCGTTCCAGGCGCTCTGCTTGTCCCCACTCGAGGGGACGAGTGAAATGGCGGACACGGCATTGCCGATAACGACAACTTCGAACGTCGCTTGTCCGTCGAGCTTCACGTGGCTTCGGTAGGCGGCGTTCTCGAGTGCCATCGCGACTGGACCACCGGCGCCAAGTCCCAGCTTGCGGTCGTGCTCTTGTGCCGACTGGCGCATGGATTGGACGACGCGCTCGGCCGATGCCGCGCGTTCCGTCGCTGGGCGATGCTCCGCTTCCGGCAGACGCAGCGACAAGCGGTTCGGGCCCTCGAGACCCAGTTGATCGAGAGAAAGCGAAGGCGCCGCCGCCGCGGCTTCCGTCGCGGAGCCCGCAAGGTCGACCGGTTCGACCGGCTCTTCCGCGGACAGCGCCTCCTTCCGAACAACCGGATGCCCACCACGCCTCGAGGCGGACCGCGACCGCGGAGGCGACGGAGCCGACGCGCCCGAGATCATCACCTTGGATTCGGTCGGCGATTCGTCGGAAACCTTTTCGATCGAGGGTATTTCGAGCTCGATCAGCTCGCCAGGGGCGGCTTGCGATTTCATGGCGGGACCTGGTTGGTCCTCGGAAGCAATGCCTCTGAGCACCGTGGCCATCACGGCACCGTGCGCGATCGCTGCCGCGAGTAAGGCGCGCAGGAAAGGGTCGAATCGCGCTAGCACCCTGCAATGTTAACACGCGATACGGTTATCGGAATTCGGTCAAACTTAACACTCGGTCCATCTGTCGAGTCGACGTGCGGCGATTCGCTGAATTGCTACGGCCTTTCGTACGCGAGGACGAACCGGTCGGTGGTACCGCGCCTGCCTGGGATGGGGCCGGGAGGGGGGGCCCAATCGCGCGCGTCGTTCCCGTTTCTCAGGAATGAAGCCTCGTTACGAAGGCGAAAGCCCGCCTTTTCGATTTCGGCCCGCACGAGCTTCTCCTCGATGCGGTGCAGTGTCTACACCTCGGTGGCTCCCGTTCCGCGGCGCCCGCTATTCGACCCGAACGACGTTGTGCATCACCGTTCGGGCGAGTCTCCGGCTGAAGGGAATTTCGGCGAAGTTCTCGAGCAACCATTTCGAGTTCTGGCCGTACACCTTGCCGGTCGGACCGACCGCGCGCGCCAGTAGCTCCGTGGTGTAGCCGCCGGCAGCGGCGAGATCGACCACACGCTGACCGGGCGCAACGCGAAAAAAAGCCAGCGTCTCCGCGGGGTGGCGTCCAAAGTCGATCAGCCTATCGTCTTCCGTTCGGTCGGCGCTTCGACGACCGCGACTGCGGCATCGGACATCGCGCACACGCGGGATTGCGTGGCCGCCAAAAGGGTCGCTCGGTGTGGGCGCTGGGTGATCCGACGAGCTCGCAGGTCCTTTCGCCGGGGGTGTCGTGCTCGCTCCTCCACCGCAAGCTGCGAAGAATCCGAGCAACAGGTACAGCGTGGAAGGAAAGGGGCGTGCGTGCATCAGATGTCTCCTCCGACGACGGGCCTTCGTACCCTCGCACATGTCCTCAGCTCGCGGGGACGTCGACAGTTGGCCGTTCGTAAGTCGCGTCGCGTTACGGCAGTCCCACCTGAAACTCGGAGATGAGCGTACCGCCCACGCGAGGCCATCCGTGGGTGAGCCCGCTGTAGGTGATCTGCGACGAAATGCAAAAGCGCACCGGGTTCGCCGTGCAGCCCTCCCAGTCGAGGCACACGTGCTGAGCCTGCATGGCCATGAAGGCCGCCTGCATATCCGCCCTGGCCTTCGTGAGCCCCGCCGGCGGTGTCGTCGAGCAGCCGTTGCGCCGAGCGAACTGCGCCACCACGTCGTCGCCGTAGTTGCCGGCCATGTCGGTTACGCCGTGGATCACGAGGATCGGCGGCGTCCCTTTGCAATTCATGGTCGCGGCGTTGACGACGCCCGCGCAGACCGGCGTGACTTGCCAAAGCCAATCGCCATACCTGCAGGTGAGGTGCTCGACGAACTGTCCACCGGAGCTGACCCCGGCGACGAAGATGCGGTTCTCGTCGACGCAATATTCGTTCTTCATGAGGGCTACTAGGTCGTTGAAGAACGTGATGTTGGGCTCGAGCACCGCCGCTTGCTCCCAGCCCGCGGCGAGCGACTTCGGATACACGGTAATGGCTTTCAGATCGGGGAAACCCTGGCATTCGCCCTGGGGCGGTAAACAGGCGGGGTTTCCATTGCCGTGAAAGCCGAGACCGAGCGGCATGGGCGTCGTGGCGTTGTAGCCGGTCGGGAGACGGACGATGAAAGTGGCGTTCTGACCGCCGGTCATGATCGTGCGGTTGCCCATAGGCGGGTTCATCTTGCCGCAGCCCGCGCTCGGCTTGGGTGGGCGGCCTGCGTCGCCGCTCGCGTCGCCGTCGCCAACCGTCATGGCGTCGGTCGCGGTACTCGCATCGCGTCCCACCGACGTGTCAGCGCTTGCGTCCATCGGAACCGAGCTGCCGCCCGAGCCAGCGGTGCTGCCGCCCGACCCGCCGGTGCCGCCGCCCGACCCACCGGTAGCCCCGCCGGAGCCGCCGCTGGCGCCGCCAGACCCACCGGTGGCGCCGCCCGTTCCCCCGCTGCCCGATGTGGTCTGACCGGCGCCGCCCGATGTGGTCTGCCCGCCGGAGCCGCTTTGTCCGCCTTGGCCGCCGGATGAACCGGTTGCGCTCGTCGTACGGTTGGTTCCGCCCGAGGTTCCCGGCGACGACGCGTCCGAGCACGCGACCGGGGCCGCAAAAATGACGCAGAGAAGGACCGGGCCGAAGGTATTACGCATGGTGACTCCTAATGACCGGGCCGAACTATCGACCGATCGTTGGCTCGAGAAGCGTTCGCGTCGACGGCAGCAGCGAACCGAGAGAGCACCGCTCGCAAGAGCTTAAAACTTTAGGCTCCCAGGGGTATCCGCGTCAAATCGGCGGGGCGAGGAACATTCGGTGCTGTCTCGCAGGCGAGCCAGTCGAAAGCTCCCCGATTCAGAACATTTCCGTGGGGGTGCGAGGCGTGCCAGTCGCGCCACCGTTGCCTTACGATCGAGGCGCTTTCGGCAGACTCGAATACACGCTAGCGGCCTGCCCCCGTACGTCCACGCATCTCGACACAATTTCCGAGCACGCGAACCTGACCATCCCTGCGCCGTTGCAAGCGACCGGGGATGTCTCACCTACTGAACAAGGTGTCGGGTGTTGATCTTCACATCGGGCAGCGAGACGATGGAACAATGGCCGAGCGATCACGGTGCGATTGCATGTTCTGTCAGGTCAGCGG
>Ga0190265_10001976_pt1 | contig 13608 bp, 12 predicted proteins | sample Popmic124T_FD_133135 | JGI IMG/M metagenome (GOLD analysis project Ga0190265, IMG submission 133135) | Populus adjacent soil microbial communities from riparian zone of Indian Creek, Utah, USA - 124 T | ecosystem: Environmental > Terrestrial > Soil > Riparian zone | place: USA: Utah | collected... | reverse complement strand
TCGTTGTCTACCCATTCGTCGGTTCGAACGAAAACCTTGTTCCCATCGGTCGGGTGCACGGCGGCGATATAGGGTGCCGCGTCGATGTGCGTCTTGGGGATAGGGAAGCTTGCCCACGTCATGCCGCGGTTGGTCGAGTTCAGAAAAACGCCGCTCTGCATGGAGGTCGAAGTGGTCGTGACGCCCGTCACCATCAGATGGGCCGGATCTTTGGGATCGACGTCGATCGTGTAGCCGAGAGCGATGCCGGTAATGGGCGACCCTATCGGGTTCCAAGTCGCTCCGCGGTCGGTCGTTTCGTAAACTTGGGATACGGCCGGCATCGAGGTCACCGTTCGCACGAGCGCGACGGCGATGTTCCGATTGGACGGTGCCACCGCGATGTCGTCGATGATCTTGTCCGCTTCCTCGAAAGACCTCGTCCAACCGCACCCCGCATCGGTCGACTTGGTGATCCTCGCTTGAGCGCCGAGGAGGAACGACTCGTCGGCCATGAGGGCGAGCAGAGGGTCGGCCGTGAAACCGGGTTCCGGCGGCGGCGGGAAGAAAGAGAACGCCGTTTCGCAGATGTAGTACCAATTCTTGCCACCATCGTCGCTCGAGACCAAGCCGTACGTCGCCGCGAGCATGAGACGATTGGGGTTGGACGGGTATTCGAATAGGTGCTGGCTTCGTGGAAACCTGCCGTTGGCTTTTGCCTCCCTCGAGACCATAAGAACCACGGTGACAGCCAGGGCCGTCTTGAGTGCGCACTTGACTCCAGAGCATATTTGCATGGCGCTTTACGCTAGGCGCGCGACGCCGCGCGAGCAAGCGCTTCGCTCCGCGGTCGCTGGATAAGCGGCGCGCAGTGCGCGTCGCCTCCGTAAATGAGGCTAGAAAGTTACAGCGTGCGTGCTGAGTTTCGGCTCAACCGGGCCAGCGCGGCGTCGTCTGCCACTGGCCGAAATGCTCGGCGCCCGAGGGCGTGACGACGAGAACGTCCTCGAGACGAATACCGAATTGACCCGGCAGGTACACGCCCGGTTCGTCGGTGAGCGTCATTCCCGGCTCGAGCAAGACTTCGCTGCCGCCGTCGAAATAAGGGTCTTCGTGGGTCTCCAGTCCGATGCCGTGCCCGAGTCGATGGGTGAATTTTTCGTAGGAAGCGCCGAACCCGAGGCTCGCCAGAAGAGCGCGCGCGCCGGCATCGACGCTGCGGCACGACGCGTTGGGACGTGTGAGCTCGAAGGCGCGACGCTGCGCGTCGCGAACGGCGTTCCACGCTCGTTCGACCTCCACGCTCGGTGCGCCGTCGAAGACGAACGTGCGCGTGATGTCGCTCTGGTAGCCGTGGAGGGCGGCCCCCACGTCCATCAACAACACGTCCCCTTTCGCCAGGCGCACGTCGCGCGCTTTGCCGTGCGGCTGCGCGGCGGCGGGGCCGATCAAACAGACGCTCCACGGCCCGCGCATGCCGAGCTTTTCGTGAACACGCTCGACGCGCGCGCCGATCTCCCCCGCGGTGAGCCCCGGCGTGAGCGTCTTGGCCGTCTCCACGATGGCGTATTGGGTAAGCTCGTTCGCTCGTCGCAAGAGCGCCACTTCATGCGCGTCCTTCTTGGCGCGAAGCGCGAAAACCAGCGCCTGACCCGATGCGAGCCGGTCTTTGCCGAAGCGCTCGGCCAAACGGTCGGCGAACATCCAGCGGAGCTGCGGCTCGATGAAGAGCTTCTCGACATGCCGAGCGCGGAGCGCCCCCGTCAGCGCCGCGTAGGGATAATCATGCTCCTGCCAGACCACGAGCTCGCCTCCCGGCCCGTCTGCGGCGTCGATGGTCGAGCGCGCCCGCGCTTCCTCGAAAGCTGGGCAAATCCAGAAGTGCCCCCCTTCCGCGGGCACGACCAGCGCGAAGAGGCGTTCGGAGCGCCACCAGCTCACGCCCGTCAGATAGGTCATGGTAGCTCCACCCTCGAGCAGAAGGGCGCCGCCTCCCGCCGACGCCAGAATGCGCTTGAGGCGAGCGCGCCGTTCGGCGCGCTCTTCCGGGCCGATGGGCGTCACGGTTTTCGACTGATCGACGACGTGCGCAAAAAGCGACTCATTGCCGGAGTGCGCGTCGGGCAGGGCTGTGCCCGGCGGGATACGCGCCGAACCCGAAGGTGCGCCCACCGTCGGGGGGCCGCCGACGTTCCGGCAGGGAGCGCATCCCGGTAGGACGGCCGCGCCGAAAAGCCCCGCCCCGCCGGCAAGGAGCGCGCGTCGCGTGGGTACCTGGCCTCGCCCGCTCGCCCATTCATAGAACATGTTCTAGTTTCTCCCGTCTTCTGGCATAATGGCCCCATGGCCGCTGTTTCCGCCGAGGAATTCGACTACATCATCGTGGGGTCGGGGTCAGCCGGGGGCGTCCTGGCCGGCCGGCTTTCGGAAGACCCGCACGCCTCGGTGCTCGTGCTAGAGGCGGGCGGCACCGACCGCAACAAGTTCTGCATGGTTCCGGGGATGATCTCGATCATCCACAGCCTGCCCCAGGTCAAAAAGAAGTTCGATTGGGGCAACTACACGGCGCCGCAGGCGTTCGGGGCTGGCCGCCGCATCCCCTATGTGCGCGGGCGCGTGGTCGGCGGATCGAGCTCGATCAACGGAATGGTCTATGTACGTGGCAACCGCCAGAACTACGACGACTGGGCGGAGGGTGGTTGCCAGGGCTGGAGCTATTCCGACGCGCTCCGGTGCTTCAAGCGCTACGAAGACTGGGAGGGCGGCGAAAACGAGTACCGAGGCGCGGGAGGTCCGGTCAGGGTCACGGCGTCCAAAGATCTCACCCCCGCCTCGCAGGGCCTTCTGCGCGCCATCTCCGAGACGTGCGGCGTTTCCGTGCTCGACGACTACAACGGTGCGTCGCAAGAGGGGGTCGGCCCCTGCCAGATGAACGCGCGGGGCGGGCGCCGTTACGGCTCGTCCGAAGCTTATCTCCAGCCCGCGCTCACTCGCCCCAACTTCCGCATGGAGATGGGTGTCGTCGTGGGGCGGGTGGTCGTCGAAAAGAACCGCGCCATCGGTGTCGAGCTTCTGGCGAACGGCGAGCGACGCCTCGTCCGCGCGCGGCGCGAAGTGATCGTGTCGGCGGGCGTCATGGGCTCACCTCACCTTCTCTTGCTCTCGGGGATCGGACCTGCCGACGAGCTGCGCGCTCATGGCATCGAACCTGTCGTCGATCTGCCGGTCGGCCGAAACCTCCACGACCACCTCTTCGTCCCCCTCACCTTCCTCGCGCCGACCGCCGTCCACCGAGGCACGGCGCTGCATTTCTTCGGCGGGATCCTGGCGGAAGTCTTCAAAGGGGACACCTGGTTTGCCCGCACCGTCTTCGACGTGATGGGCTTCGTGCGTTCGAGTCGCGCCCGGCCCAACGTGCCCGACATCCAGATCCATTGCCTGCCCTGGGCTTATCCATCGCCCAACCAGGACAAGCCCATTCGGCACATCGTCGACAAGCGCCCCGCCCTCACCATCATGCCGACGCTCATCTATCCGAAGAGCCGCGGCGAAGTGCGCCTCGTCTCGGCCGATCCGACGGCGGCGCCCCACATCGATCCGCATTTTCTCGAAGAGCCGGACGATCGCCGCCTGCTTCTCGAGGGGATCAAGATGATCCGCGAGATCGCCCAGAGCCCGCATATGAAAGGCGTCATCGCCGCCGAGCTTCACCCCGGCGCAGATTTCTTCTCCGATCGAGCGATGGCGGCCGAGCTGCCGAACCGCATCCACACCGTCTATCACCCGGTCGGCACTTGCCGCATGGGCAATGACGAGCGCGCCGTGGTCGATCCCGAGCTCAAGGTGCGGGGGCTCGAGGGCCTGCGGGTTGCCGACGCGTCGATCATGCCGAGCATCACGGGCGGCAACACCAACGCCCCCACGATGATGATCGGAGAGCGTTGTGCCGAGCTGCTGCGCGCGGCCAATTGACGTCGGCCTCGATCCTCGTTTCGATCGTTCTCCCGCCCGGCTGCCGGCCGTAGCGGAATACTACGACCGCAATGAGCATTGGCCGCCCGAGAGCCGCGCGCGCCGCGGCGCGCTGCTCGGATAGGAGATTTCGGCGAGCACGCCAGACCGACGCCTCCGCGTATTCATTTGAGCCTCGGCGAGGATTTTCCACCACTACCCAGCAATCTTGCGGACTCATCGTCCATTTCCGCCCAATCCTCGCCGAACGGCGTCGAGAGAAAGGGCAGCGTCGTGCTAAACCGAAAGCTCCAAGGAGGCCCCATGCGCGCTCGATCGACCCGCATGATCCTTTCCGTCGTCGTGCTGGAACTCGTTGCGGCCTGCGGCACGAAGACCAGTGAAAGCGGCAGGTCGACTGGGACCTTCGGGTCGGGCGGCTCGAATACGACGGGAAGTGGCGGCTCCGCGGGCGCGAACACCGGCGGTTCCGGCGGCACGGGAGGTTCGGGCGCGTCGGGGGGGACGACGACGGGAAGCGGTGGCGCTACGGGAAGCGGCGGCGCTTCGGGAAGCGGCGGTGCTGGCGGAAGCGGGGGTTCGGCGGCAGCAGGCGGATCGAGCGGCAGCGGCGGAACGAGCGGCGCCGGAGGGATGACGGACGCCGGAGCGCCCACCGACGCGCGCGGTTCGACCGACGTCTCCGATGCGCGAGTCTCCGACGCGCGTGGCTCGAGCGATGTCTCCGACGCCGGCAGTCCGACCGACGCGGGCCCGCGCGATGTTTCGATCTCCGACGCAGGCGGCGGGGACGCCGGAATGTCACCTTACAAAGGCGTCGCCAACAGCCCTTGTACGGAGCTGGCTGCACTCGGAGCCACCTGGTTTTACAATTGGGGTTTGGGCCGGGGCAACTGCACATCCCCTCAGTTCATCCCCATGCTGTGGGGCAACAGCAAGAACGGCGAACAGACGCCCGCGGGTATCACCAACGCGATCAATTCGCTCGTGACCCAAGGCTATACGACCGTCCTCGGGTTCAACGAACCGGACACCAGCACGCAATCCAACATGACCGTGGCGACGGCCATTTCCTTGTGGCCGTCGTTCAACAACCCAGCCATCCGCATCGGAAGCCCGGCGACATCAGCCAATGCTGCGGGACAGGCTTGGTTCAATGACTTCATGTCGCAGGTGAACGCCGATACCACGGGCACGCTGCGCGTCGATTTCATCGCCGCGCACTGGTACGGGTGGAACGCCGGCTCGTGCGATCCCAACGCGGCCACGCTCGAGACGTACATCAGGGGGATCGAAATGATTCCCGGAAATCGGCCCATTTGGCTCACGGAGTGGGGATGCATGCATATGAGCAACCCCGACTCGGCGACGGTGACGGCGTTCTTCAAGGGAGCCATTGCAATGTTCGCGCGCCATCCGCGCATCGAGCGTTACGCGTGGTACCCGTGGAACCCCCACAACGAGCTCTTCGTCGACGGCGGCATCAGCCCCATGGGTGCGGCGTTCCAAGCCGCGCCGCAGTACAAATAGCGACGGCGCGCCCGACCCACTCTCAGCGTACGCAACGGACGAAGCGCGGCCCCAACGCGTCGATGCCGTACCCAAACGTGAAACCGTACGCGAAGTCGACGACCCACGCATTGTCCATCGCCCCGGTGAAGACATCCGATGTCCAGAAGGACCAGTGGCTTGGCGCATTGGGAAAGGCGGTCAAGTCGATGGCGGGCGTTTTGCTCTCGTCGACCAGCGTCTCGAGCTCTCGCAACGTTGGAACGCGCCAAACGTGGTTGTTCAAGTTCAAGCTGCTGCAATAGGTCGTGGCCCCCGCCCAGGTCACGCCCTCACCCGGGCTGATCCCCTGCTGCCAGACGAGCCCGGTCTGGGTGTCGGTGACTTCCCCCGCCGCGATCGCATAACGACCGGGAGGAGCGTCGGCGATCGCGAATCGCGCATTCACCAGCAGAGCAGGGCCCGCGACGCAAAGACCGGCCATCATGCTGCCGATCAGCTTGCCGTTTCTCATCGTTCGATAGACGATCATCCTGAAATCTCCGTCGACGGTTCGCTTGCGTCGATGGTCATCGGACACAGCGCACCCTCAGAATTGCCGTAATGTCGGCGGAAATGACCCGCCCGGCCTGCGGGCCCGTACCCATGAACGAAACCGACCAAGCGTTCGTCACAGAACCTGCAAGAGGAGACGATGTCCAAAATTGCTCGTTCGGCGTGTTTTGGAAGTTGACGTAATCGATGGGAGGATTGCCGCTCGGCTGGGTGATGTCGAGGATTGACACGAGCTCGATCCGCGATGGCAGCCGCCAGCCTCCGCCCGCGAGCGGCAATTCCGCACAATAGGTTTTTGCCGCTTGCCAGGACCTGAGCCCGGAAGACGTCGTGTCCACGCCGGCTTGCCAGACGAGACCGGTCACGTTGTCACGGACGGTTTGATTGTCCGGGCACAGCGTATGACGTTCAGTATTGGGCCCATGGCCTGCAACGTTCGGCATCGGCCAATTGGCCCAAATTCCGGGTGTGGCAGTCGATTGGTTGCAGCCAAAACACTTGCCGCGGACACATGCGGGCGACTGCGCCTGGCACTGCGTGTCCGCGCTGCAGGTGGTCAGACAATCGCTGCCATTCGCGTTGCATGCGTACCCGTTTGGACAGAGCGACGGTGTCGCAATGCATTGCCCTCCACTGCAGGTGGGCGCACTCCGCATGTTGGTGGTCGTGTTGCATGTGACGCTGCCGCAGGCGCCGGTTCCATACGTGCACGCGTTCGGCAGTCCACCACATGCACCCCCGCAGACTCCATCGGTGGTGCATGCAGGGCGTCCGCCCTGTGGCGGGCCGGAGGGCACAGTCGAGCAGGTGCCCGCCGAGCTGGGGGACAGGTTGCACGATTGGCATTGGCCGTCGCACCGCGCATTGCAGCACACGCCGTCGGTGCAAAATCCGTTCGTACATTCGGCGTCTCCGCTACAACTGCGACCATCGGGCTTCGTCGTCCGGCATGCTCCGACGTTGCAATAACTGCCGCGACACTGCGCGTCGGCCGCGCAGCTCGATCCACAGACCGTCCCGTTACACGCGTAGAGTCCGCAGCTCGACGTCGTGGGCATCGAACAAGAGCCTGCGCCGTTACAACCGGCGGCGCTCGTTTGCGTGCCGTTCACATCCGAGCACGATTCTGCGACGCACACGATCGCCGTCCCCGGATAGGTGCACGACATCCGGCTTCCCGATGCACATGCACCCCCACAACTCGTGTTCGCACCCGCACACGCAGAACGCGGCGCGATAGGGTGCCCCTGTGTGACGGGAGTACACTTACCGAAACCCGGATCGGCGAATTTACAGTATTCGCAAGCACCGGTACATGCGGAGTCACAGCAGACGCCGTCGACGCAGTGCCCCGAAATGCATTGCGCGTCGGCGGTGCACGCGATCCCGTCGCCGACCTTGCCGCACGATCCACCGACGCACGGAACGCCGACGCAATCGGTATCGACCCCACAGCCCGTCGCGCAGGCGCGCATTGCGGCATCGCACTTTCGAGGCGCGCACGAGATCGCCGTCGGCGTCACGCAAACCCCGGCGTTGCACTGCGATTCGCCTTTCTCCGTGTTCGTGCTTGGATCGCATGACCCCGCGGCGCACGCTGTCCCTTTTGGCCAATAGGCGCAGCTGCCGTTGCCATCACATTTGCCCGTCCGACCGCACGTCGACTGAGACTCGGTGGGGCAGGCGGCGCGACCCGGGGGCGCGGTCTGATCAGCGGCTACGTTGGAGCAAGTCCCCTTGAGATTCGGCTGGTTGCACTGAACACAACTGCCTTCGCACGTCGACGTGCAGCAAACGCCGTCGACGCAGTGCGGGGCCGCGGCGACGCAGTCCTTGTCTGCAGCGCATGTACCGCCGGTAGGCACGGATCCCGTGGGCGCGTCGGATCGCTCGACGTCGTCGCGTTGCCCATCCGGTAGGCCGCTCGAATCCACGGACGATCGGTCCGCGGACACGTCCACGCTCACATCGGGTGTCGTCGCGCGGCCATCGCCGGCATCGGGACCATCGCGTGAATCCGCGCCGCCGCCAGTATCGGCGCCCCCGCTTGCATCCGCACCGCTGCCTGCGCCGCCCCCCGCGCCGCCCGTGCCCGTCGCGTTCGAGCCATCGATCAACGTCTTTTCTTCGATGTTCGCCAGCATCTGGCAGCCGGCGCCAAACGTGATCATCGCGAGCGTGAGCAGCACCTTGAACATCGACTTCACCAGGCCCGGGACAGCGAAAGACCGCCCTCGCGTAGTCCGACGACAGGGACGACGTTCACGATGTTTTTCGTATCGTTCGACGCGCGCCCCGCGAAAAAAAGGTACGTCGCAACGCCGACGCCGACGATTCCTACGCCGAAGCCCACGTTCGAGATCCAGGCATCTCGATTGGCGGATTCCATCTTCGCGACGGCTCTCGGATCTTCGCAGAATGTCCCCGGACACACTTGATTGCTCGCATTGCGCTTGGAGATGGCTTGCAGACCGAAAAACGTGCCGACGCCGAGGCCCACCACGCCTAGGCCGCCCACGAGGTACATGGGAGCGTGGCTAGGACCGGCCGGGCGTGGGGTCGCGTCAGCCGCAATCGGCGGCGCAACATTCGACTTCACAGATGGCGGGAGCGCGTCGGATACCGCTACACGCTGCGAAGGCTCGGCTTCGAGCGGGGCAATCACGACCTCTTTTCGATCGGCTTTCGTTCCAAGCACGACCGATGCCCTGTACTGCTTCTTGCCGGGGGCCGTCGCGGTCACCTGATGGGCTCCAGGATCGTAAGGCATGGCGAAACCCCACGATGCTTTGCCGAGAACAGTGTCGTCGACACGCACCTCCAACCCTGAAACCTCCGCGCCCGCCGCCACCGCGACCGTCAAGCGAGACAGTGTCGGCTCCAGGGCTTTCGCATGGTCGGTGGCCATCCTGAATCGATCGGCGCGACCCTCGCGGCGTGCGGACGATGCGGCTTCGTTGAACTTGGCCCAAGCTTTGGCGGTCCTGCCCGTCTTCTCGTAACAGACGCCGAGGTTGAGTAGCGTACCGGTCCCAGGATCGAGACGGTAGCTCTCTTCCAGCTTCGGACACGCCTCTGCGTAGTTGCCCACCGCGATCAGCCGTTTGGCTTCTTGAAACAGCGCCTCGCTCATGGGCGCGTTGCTTTGAGCATGACTCGCCGGCGCGTGCGCAAGGCCAACAACCAACGTACTGGCCGTTGCCATTTGCCGAATCACCACGAGACTCTTCCGGGAAAGCCGCAGTAAGAGGAACGCCGTCGTTCCCGAGAGCGCACCTCCACGACGTTTCATTCCAGTTTTCCTAGTGATGCCGCCCGTCCGCGGCAAGCAGTTCTCTTAACGGCCTCCGATCACGTTCCCTGCATACTGCTGCATCAACTCGATCTTCTCGTCGAGCGTCTGGGTGTCCTGCCGTTTGGTGTACGGGTTCCGAAATCCAACGACAAGATCCGTGACGCCCATCGCCTCGAGCCGGCGCACGCCGTCGACGCTGTAGGCGTCGAGCGAGCTCGCGTGTATCTCGAAGTGCACATCGTGCCGTCCATATTCTTGCCGCAGCGATTTCAGCCGCTCGAGGCACGCCACGAGCTCGGCGGGATCGCCGCCGGCAAACATCCAGCCGTCGCCGATGCGCGCCGCGCGCCGGAGCGCGGCCTCGGAGTGTCCGCCGATCAAGATCGGAACCGGTCGCGCGGGTGCGGGGCAGATCTTGATACGCGGAAAATCGTAGTCCTTACCTTTGAACTCGAAGAATCCACCGCCCAACAAACCGCGCACGATGGCGATCATTTCGTCCATGCGACGCCCGCGCGTCGTCCACTCCTCGCCGCAAGCATGGAAGTCCTCCGGCCACGGGCTCGTTCCCACGCCGAGCGAAAAGCGGTCGCTGGTGAGAACGGCCACCGAGCTCACCGATTTCGCCACCAGAACGGGAGAGCGGATGGGGAGCTTCAGCACGAAGGTCGCGAAGCGGATCTTCTCGGTCACCGCGCCGAGCGCGGGGATAAGCGAGAATGGCTCGAGGAACGGCTTATCCTCGAGAAAACGGCGATCGCCCGTTGGTGTGTACGGATACCGCGCGTCCGATGCCTCCGGATAAAGGATGCTGTCCGGGACGAGGAACGTCGTGAAGCCGGCCGCTTCCGCAGCCTTCGCGAGCGGAATGTAAAATCTCGGATCGCACATCGACTCGGCATAGGAAAACCGCATGCACCGCCTCGTCAGTCTGGGGTTGGCGTTCGCAGGCGAGACGCGTGTCATGAAGAAGCGCGCCTGCCTACCTGCCTGACGATAGAACGTGTTTCACTTCGGCGTCCAGTAGTCGGGTGGCGCTTGGGCATCACGAGATTCGCGGCAGGCGTCGCTTGTACCGTTCGAGCATCATCGACTAAGGTTCGACGCATGGGACTGCTCGACCAGTTTTGGGCAAATCATCCCGCCTTGCAGGCTCCGCCGATCATCGAGCCGTGTTCGACGAACGGCACTTCCAACCACCCGAATCAGTGTGTGATTCGACTGGGTGTGGCACTCACGAAGAGCGCCATTAGCCTCGCGTCTTACACAGGTGCATTTTGCTGGAGCGGGCACGGGCGGTCGCATCCGCTGCGCGTGGAGGAAATGAAGCTGTGGCTCGACTCCGACGAAGCCTGGTTCGTACCCTATTATGCGGAGAAGTATTTACGTGATGCCCGCGGTCACCAGAAGTCGTCGCACTTCTTCATCGGTCGACCGGGGATCGTCGCTTTTCTGAACTTCTGGGGGCCGAACAACACCGGCGACCACATCGACCTATGGGATGGTTCGGACATCGCGTACGGCGACAACACCTATTTCGCGCGATGTCAGGAGATCTGGTTTTGGCATCTGCCCTGAAACTCGCACTCGCCGCCGCCGCCGCTGCGTGCTGCGCTTGTCGCCCGGACAGGGGCCCTTCCAAATCAGCGGGAGAGCAAGTGCCCGCACGAGATTCGACGGTGCACGCCAGCAGCTCTGCGCCCGCCGCGGCCCTCGCAAGCCCGCACCCGACCGCCAGCGGGCTCGGCTCGAGCGTCCCGTCCGCTGCCGCGACCGCGGCGAGCGTCGCCTCCGAGTACAGGTTCGAGAGTACGCGCCTCGACCTGGCGGTGAGCGGCAATCGCTGCTCGCTGACGTTCGTTGGTGGCAGCGTACACACCGTGAGCTTGGACCTCACGCCTCCGTGTTACCTCCTCATTTGGAATCAACCGCCACCACGTCTGGCGAATGGCCGCGCGGAATCCGGCGGTCAGCCCGTTGGCAGCCAAGGCGACGCCATGGCCTGGAAGTACTCCACAGCAGGCGACGCTAAGGTTATCGCTGTGATCGGCGATTCAGTAGCGGACTCGCTTCGCAGGGGCGCCCTCTTCAAGACCCGACAAGCGCAGAACTACCGCTGTGCAGGCAGTCTGCAGGGAGTCAAGATCGGCTCCGGCGCACCCGTGACGACGCCGAAGCGACACCAGACGGGCGTCTTCTGCGTTGAAGCTGGGCTCGACGAGAAGGACTTCTGGATGTTGGCCCATGACAAGGGGCCCTGAGCCGAGTCGTGGCTTGCTGAGCGCCGTCCATCCTCACCGGTCAGATCATCGCGAAAAGCGCTCGCCCCAAGCTCGACCTGCTTCTCTGACCCGGCTTGGTCCGATGGAGCGCGCGCTTCCGAGCTGGGCCCGGAGGGCCGAGCGCGAGGGCTACCACTGTGCCGGAAGCGCGCAGGGCGTGCTCTTTCGCAAGGACGCCGTCAAGACCGTCACCAAACGCAACCAAGGCGGCGTTTTCTGCGTCGAGGTTCCGATCGAGGAAGCATCGTTCTGGCTGACCGCGCACGAACCCCGGAAAATAGGGGCTGTACCGTTTTCGCCGACCTTCACCTGCCTTTGAAATCCGGCTTACGCTTTTCTGCGAACGCGCGGGGGCCTTCTTTGGCGTCCTCGGACTTGAAGACCTCCGCGCCGATCTCGAGCTCCCTCTTCAACGCCTCGACCTCGGGCATCCCTTCCGTCTCCTGCACCGATCGCTTGATGGCTTGCACCGCCAGCGGGCCATTGGCCGCGACTTGCTCGGCGACCTTGCGCGCCTCGGCGAGCGCTTGACCATCGGGCACCACCCGACCGATGAGACCGATGCGCACCGCCTCTTCAGCAGTGAGATGTTTGGCCGTCAGCAAGATCTCCATCGCCTGCGTGTATGGGATCTGCCGTCGCAGGCGCACCGTCGATCCTCCGAGCGGAAACAATCCCCAGCGGGCTTCGGCGACGCCGAACTTGGCGCTCTGGCCGGCGATGCGAATGTCGGTCCCTTGCAGGATCTCGGTCCCGCCGGCCACGGCCGTCCCTTCGACGGCGGCGATGAGAGGCTTCTTCAAGCGGTAGTGCCGCAAGAGAGCCTTCCAATGGAGATCGGGGTCGTCTTTGAAACGAGGCGACCACGCGTCGTCCTTCCAGCCGCCGGCCATCGCCTTGAGATCGCTGCCGGCGCAGAAGTGGCCGCCCGCGCCGGTCAAGATGCAGACGCGGATGTCGGGATCGGCATCGGCCGTCGTCCATGCGTCGGCGAGGCGCACGAGCATTTCGGGCCCGAAAGCGTTTCTCGCCTCGGGCCTGTTCATGGTCAAAACGAGCACGTGACCTTCACGCTCGACGATGAGATGCGGGCTTTCCGGCAAGGGGCAACCTCCTCGCTCGGAGAATAGAACATGTTTCAGTTTCGGTCAAAGCGTGTGGACGGCCTGCTTCATTCGACGCGGGCGAAGATCCGATCCCAATGCGCGTGATGGCGCGCCTCGGCATGGCGGCTGCCGGGGAACGTCTGATCGAGAACCTCGAAACGCGACGCCTGCCCCAGCACGACCCATCGCCACGATGGCAGCTTGCCCGAGCGGCTTTCGCCGCCCACTTGGTAGACGAGCAACTGCGGAGCGCCGTTGCGGATGCCGTAGTCGTGTGGCTCGGCGATGCGAACGCGTCCGTACAAAGCGAACTGCAATAGGCGCTTCTTGGCGATGGCGAAACGAATGCGTTCGTCGTCGTTGCCGTGGATTCCGCGATCGCCTTCTTGCGGTCGCGGCGGCGCGTTCGCAATCGCTCGGACCTCCCCTTTCATGGCTCCCTCACCTGGCGGCAACGATAGCGCGCCCCGACTCCGGCGAACGCATGAAGCAGATGGGGCGTTCGCCGGATGCATGATACCCGTCCTCGACGAGCGCTGCGGTAGCGCTCGGAAGCTCGCTACGTTGGGGGGGCGTTCTTGATGACGGCGAAAATCGCCCCTTCCGGATCGGCGAGAAAGGAGAAGCGTCCGACATTGGGAATGTCGGCGGGCGGCACGAGGATCTTGCCGCCCAGCCTTTCTGCCTTCTTGACGGTAACGTCACAGTCGTCGACCGCGAAGTACGCCGTCCAGCTGGTCGGGGCGCCGGCCATTTCCTTGGGCTGGGGCATCACGCCGGCTACCGGGACATCGCCATTTTTCAACACGGTGTACGTGAAGTCGCCCATCGGCCACGCCTCGGTCTTCCAGCCGAAAAGACCGACGTAGAACTTGGTGGCGGCGGCGGCATCGATGGTAGTGAGCTCGTT
>Ga0190265_10001975_pt1 | contig 13609 bp, 11 predicted proteins | sample Popmic124T_FD_133135 | JGI IMG/M metagenome (GOLD analysis project Ga0190265, IMG submission 133135) | Populus adjacent soil microbial communities from riparian zone of Indian Creek, Utah, USA - 124 T | ecosystem: Environmental > Terrestrial > Soil > Riparian zone | place: USA: Utah | collected... | reverse complement strand
GCCCCGCACCTGGACGGCGTCGTGCGCGTGGCCCGGCCGCTGTTCGAGGTCCAGGAGGCGGTCTCCCGCCTGCGCTGGCTGCTGGTCATCGCCGGCTTCATCCGCCTCGGGGTTGGCGTCGCGCTGTCCGCCGCCGCCGCGCACTACATGTCGCGCACCTTGCGCGACCTGGTCGACAGCGCGCACGCCCTGGCCGGCGGCATCCCGCAGCCGGGCCCGCTGGCCGGCTCGCTCAAGCGCCTGGCCCAGGAGATCGAGCGCACGGTGGCGGCGCTGGCCAGCGAGCGCGCCCGCACCGCCGCGGTGCTCGAGGGCATGAGCGAGGGGGTGGTCGCGCTCGACCGCGACAGCCGGGTCACGCTGATGAACCGCGCCGCCCACGGGCTGCTCGGCTCCGGCGAGGACGCGGTCGGCCGCTCGCTGCTCGAGCTGGTGCGCGTGCCGGCGCTCGACGAGCTGGTGCGCAGCGGCCAGCCGCGCACGGCGGAGTTCGAGCTCCCCGCCACCCGCCGGCGCGTGCTCGCCCGTCTGGCCCCGCAGCCGGGCGCGGGCGCCATCCTGGTGCTGCACGACGTGACCACGCTGCACCGGCTCGAGACGATCCGGCGCGACTTCGTCGCCAATGCGTCGCACGAGCTGCGCACGCCGGTCAGCGTCATCAGCGCCAACGCCGAGACGCTGTGCGCCGGCGCGCTCGACGACCGGGAGACGGCGCCCAAGCTGGTCGAGGCGATTCACCGCAACGCGGTCCGCCTGACCAGCCTCATCAACGACCTGCTCGATCTCTCGCGTCTCGAGGCCGGGAGCTCACGGCTCGAGCTCGAGCCGGTCGCGCTCGCCCCCGCGGCCGCCCGCGCGGTCGAGGCGGTCGAGCGAACCGCCGAGCGGCGCGCCGCCAGCATCTCGGTCAGCGTGCCCGAGTCCCTGACCGGCCACGCCGATCAGGGAGCGCTCCAGCAAGTCCTGGTCAATCTACTGACCAACGCCATCACGCACACGCCGGAAGGGACCACCGTCGTGATCGCTGCGGCGCCGGCGAGCGGCGGGCGCGTGCGGATCGAGGTGCGCGACAACGGCCCCGGCATCCCTCCCGGGCACCGCCAGCGCATCTTCGAGCGCTTCTATCGCATCGACCCGGGCCGCTCGCGCGATGTGGGCGGGACCGGGCTGGGGCTCTCGATCGTCAAGCACCTGGTCGAGAGCATGGGCGGGTCGGTCGGCGTCAGCGCGAACCGCCCGCGCGGCTCGGTCTTCTGGGTCGAGCTCGCCGGTCCCACGGCGATGCCGGTGCGTCCGGTCGCGGCGGCCGACTCCTGATAACGCAGCCACGAGCGATCTCGCGGCGCGGCTTCACGCGCTGCGCACCACGGCGTCACCTCGCTGTCACGCGGGCTTCCGACCATTCCGCACATGACAGCTCCCCAGGGATCGATCGCGCTCTTCCTGTCCGCACTGCTCCTCTACCCGGCTGCCGCGGCCGCCCAGTCCGCCGAGCCGGAGCCCGCACCACCAGAAGAGGCGGAGCCCGCCGCCAGCATCAAGTACGACAAGGGCTTCCTCGCCGAGTCGGGTGACGGTGAGTTCGCGCTCAAGGCCGGCATCCGCAGCCAGTTCCGTTTCGAGGTGCTGCGCCCCGAGGCGGAGGCGGACGAGGAGTTCCAGTCCCGCTTCTACATCCCCCGCCTGCGCCTCCAGCTCGAGGGGCACGCCTTCGGCGAGGCCAACGCCTACAAGGTGGAGTTCGAGCTGTCGGGCCGCGGCCAGACCATCCTCAAGGATTTCTTCGTCGACCACACCTTCACCAAGGGCGTCCAGCTGCGCGCCGGCCAGTGGAAGAAGCCGTTCGCCCGCCACGAGTTGGTGTCCGACTACGCCAGCACCTTCAACGAGCGCGCGCTGGCCAACTCGATGATCGACGCCGCGCGCGACTCCGGCGTGATGCTGCACAACGGCTACGACAAGTCGCCCGACGGCATCGAGTGGGCGCTCGGGGTGTTCAACGCACAGCGCGCCGACCGGAACAGCCAGACGCTCGACTGCGACGACCCGGCCGACGCCACCACCTGCACCGTGGGCACGCCGACCAACGTGCCGGGCGACTGGGGCCCGCTGCTGGCCGCCCGCGTCGGCTTCAACATGGGCGGCATCAAGGGCTACAGCGAGGGAGACCTGGAGGGTGGGCCGCTGCGCCTCGCCGTCGGGGTGGGTTACCTGGTCGATCTCAATAACTTCGAGGAGGACGAGAACGGCGACCTCCTGCTCGAGCACGGCGCCGTGGCCGACACGCTCATCAAGATCGCCGGGTTCGACCTGGAGGGAGCGGTCTACCTGCTCAAGCAGGGCCAGGCCGACCCGGAGCTCTCGTTCCTGGGTCAGGCCGGCTACTTCGTGCTGCCGGAGAAGGTCCAGGTGGCCGGGCGCTACTCGCTCACGCCCGACCTCGGCGCCGACGACGAGGACACCCAGGAGATCCTGGGCGCCCTCAACTTCTACTTCGCGGGTCACAGCCTCAAGTGGGCGACCGACGCCGGGGTGATCATCTCGTCGGCCGACGACACGACAGATTTACAGATCCGTACCATGCTTCAGCTAGTGCTCTGATCTCATCTATTGCATGCCGTGCTCGGGAGATTCACCATTGTGATTGGCCGCATCGTCGGCACGACTTGATGACCCAGAAGCGCCACACCGACCGCGAATTCGAAGCAGAGCTCGGCCGCGTCCGCGACAACCTCCTGCGCATGACCGGCCGCGTGGAGCAGATGATCGCGGAGTCGGTGCGCGCCGTGCTCGAGGGTGACATCCTCCTGGCCAAGCGGACGATCGAGGAGGATCACAAGGTCAACCGGATCGAGCTCGATACCGACGACCTTTGCCTCCTCATCCTGGCCAGGCGCCAGCCGCTCGGCAGCGACCTGCGCTTCATCACGACGGCGATGAAGATGGTCACCGATCTGGAGCGCATCGGCGATCTCGCGGTCAACATCTCCGAGCGCGGCCTCGCCCTGAGCGGCGAGCGGCCGACCGCCTTCGCGTCGAGCCTCACGTCGATGGCCGATCTCAACCAGAGCCAGCTGCGCGAGGCGATCGAGTCGTTCGTGACGCGCGATCCGGACCGCGCGCAGGCGGTCTGTGACCGCGACGACGCCATCGATCAGGTCTACGGCGAGGTCGTGCGCGACGTGCAGCGGACCATCCTGGGCGACATGGCGTTCCTCGAGCGCGGCGTGCACGTCCTGGCCGCCGCCAAGTTCCTCGAGCGGATCGGCGACCACATCACCAACCTGGCCGAGCTGGTCATCTTCCTGGTCCGCGGCAAGGACATCCGCCACATCGGCAAGCTCGAGGGCTGACCCGCCCCGACGGGATGGGTCCGCGGGGCGCGCCACCGGTGCGATCCCTCGCCCGCGGCGTGCCCGAATTGACGGCGAAACGCAGTGTTTCGCCGGTCGGTCACACTCCGTTCACACACCATTCGCAGCCCCGTCACCGAGGATGCGTACGTTCACCACATGTTGCGAACGACCAAGTTCCTCGGAGCGGCCGGCGCGCTGGCACTGACGCTCCTTCCGATGGCGTGCAAGAGCAAGGACGCGCCCCCCGAGGGGGAAGGCAAGGCTACGGCGGGAGGGGCGAGCGCCGGTGACGACAAGGGCGCCACCTCGGAGGCTGCGACGCTGAACGGCAGCGGCGCCACCTTCCAGAAGGCGTTCCAGGAGGTCGCGATCGAGGCCTTCACGAAGTCGAACCCGACCATCCAGGTCAACTATGGGGCCGGCGGCTCGGGCAAGGGCCGCCAGGACTTCGCGGATCAGGTCACCGACTACGGCTGCTCGGACGCACCGTACAAGCCGGACGACCTCGGCAAGATCAAGGGCGGCGACTTCGTGTACGTGCCGGTCCTGCTGGGCGCGATCACCGTGAGCTACAACATCGACGGCGTCGACAAGCTGCAGCTGTCGGCCGAGACGATCGCCAGGATCTTCCAGCGCGAGATCAAGAAGTGGAACGACAAGGCGATCGCCGCCGACAATCCTGGCGTCACGCTGCCCGACGCCGACATCGTCGTCGCCCACCGCTCCGACGGCTCGGGCACGACCGAGCAGTTCACCAAGTATCTGGTCAGCGCGGCCAAGGACGTGTGGAAGCTCAAGAGCGGCTCCACGGTCGAGTGGGCGACCGACACGCAGGGAGGCAACGGAAACTCCGGCGTCGCCCAGATCGTGAAGTCGACCAAGGGCGCGGTCGGCTATGTCGACCTGCCGGACGCGAAGGAGAGCGGGCTGAAGTACGCCAGCGTCAAGAACCAGGCCGGCAACTTCATCGAGCCGTCGGCCGAGTCGGCGCAGCTCGCGGGTGACGGCGTCGAGATCAAGGAGGACGCGACCTACGAGGCCGTGAACGCGAAGGGTGACAAGGTCTACCCGATCACCGCTCCGACCTGGTGCATGGCCTACACCAAGCCGAAGGCCAAGGCAGCCGCGATCAAGAGCTACTTCAAGTTCATGGTGACCGACGCGCAGAAGCTGGTCAACGAGATCGACTTCGCGCCGCTGTCGAAGGCGCTGCAGGAGAAGGCGCTGGCGCAGGTCGAGAAGATCCAGGCCCCCTGATGTTCGATCGAGCGATGGACCTCAGGGGCTCGAAGGCCCACGCGGACACCGCGTTCCGCTGGGGCACGCTCGTGGCCGCGTGCCTGGTGCTCCTGATCCTGGGACTCATCGCCGTCACCATGACCAACCGATCGTGGCCCGTGCTGTCGCGCATGGGCCTCGATTTCTTCACCACCAAGCGCTGGGCCGCGCCGGACGGGATCTTCGGCGCGCTCTCCTTCATCTGGGGAACGCTCTACACCGCGCTCATCGCGATCGCCCTCGCCGTGCCGGTCAGCCTCGGCGTCGCTCTGTTCATCACGCAGATCGCGCCCCCGTGGCTCAAGAAGCCGCTCGTCTACATCATCGACCTGCTCGCGGTGGTGCCGTCGGTCGTGTTCGGGCTCTGGGGCGTCCTGGTCCTCAGCGGCAAGATCCAGGGCCTCTACGCGGAGCTGCACAAGGGCGTGGCCATGCTGCCGGGCTTCCTGATTCCGGCCCTCGTGCTCGCGCTCGGCGTCTTCATCCTCCTAGGACAGCGTCGCTCGACAGCCGGCTGGGCGCTGGCCGGTCTGGGCCTGCTGCTGCTCCTGTTCGGGCGCACCATCCCGCAGGAGATCTTCGGCCCCTCGCCGCAGGGCAGGTCCTTCGCGACCGCAGGGGTGATCCTGGCCGTCATGATCATCCCGATCGTCACGTCGCTGTCGCGCGAGGTGATCGAGACGACGCCGTCCAACGAGAAGGAGGCGGCGCTCGCGCTGGGTGCCACGCGCTGGGAGATGATCAAGGCAGCGGTCTTCCCGCACAGCAAGGGCGGCCTGGTCGGCGCCGTGATGCTCGGGCTCGGGCGCGCCATGGGAGAGACCATCGCGGCCGCGCTCGTCATCGGCTCGGCCACCGGCCAGATCTCGATGAACGTCTTCGCGGCGGGCAACTCGATGCCGGCCACGATCGCGAACGAATGGGGCGAGGCGGACTCGCCTCACAAGTCGGCGCTGATCGCCCTCGCGGTGACTCTCTTCGTGATCACGATCGTGGTCAACCTGATCGCGAGCACCATCGTGCGCCGGTCGATGGCGCGCAGCGCGGGGAAGCGGGCATGACGTCCATGGAACCGACCCCGACACCTGCCCTCGACCTGACGGCGAAGCTGTCCTGGCGGGTGGCCAAGAACGCCATCATGTCGGGGCTCATGCTGACCGCCTTCCTGGTGGTGGCGGTCCCGCTCATCGCGATCCTGTGGTCGGTCGTCGGCAAGGGCGCGGCGACCGCGTTCGCCGGATTCCCCGACTTCTTCACCGCCGAGATCCCGGTGGTGTCGCGTCGCGCTGGGCCCGGGATGGGTCCGGCCATCCTCGGCACGCTGCTGGTCACCGGCGCCGCGACCCTCATCGCCGTGCCGCTCGGGATCCTCGGCGCGGTCTACCTCCACGAGTATGGCGGCAACCGCAAGTTCGCGCGGCTGGTCCGCTTCATGTCGATGGTGATGACCGGCGTCCCCTCGATCGTGATGGGCCTGTTCGTCTACATCATGTGGACGCTGACCTTCGGCTACTCCGCCTTCGGCGGCTCGCTCGCGCTCTCCTGCCTGATGCTGCCGGTGGTGATCGGCTCGACCGAGGAGATGTTGAAGCTCGTCCCCGGCCACCTGCGCGAGGCGGCGTACGCACTGGGCACGACCAAGAGCCGGACCATCCTGACGGTCGTGCTGCCGGCCGCGTTGCCCGGCATCGTGTCGGGCGCGCTGCTCGCGGTGGCGCGCGCCGCGGGCGAGACCGCGCCGCTCCTGTTCACGATCGGCGCCGCGACCGCGTACAACCCGCAGCTGTTCGACGGAGCCAACAACGCTCTGTCGGCACAGATCTTCACCAACGCGACCTCTTCCTTCGTCGCGGCGCAGAACCGGGCGTGGGGCGCGGCCCTCACCCTGGTCCTGCTCACCTTTCTCATCACCCTGGTCGCGCGCGTCTTCACGGCGCGGCTGGCGCTCAAGCGGTGACCACGTGTCCCCGGAGGACTCCATGAAGACGGCCCCTGCGACCAGCGAGCCCGCTCAGGCGCGCTCGAAGCTGTCGATCAAGGTCGATGATCCGAGGCCGACGCCGGCGGCCAAGGCGGCGCCGGTGGTGTTCGACCTCGAACAGCTCGAGATCTACTACGGCTCGTTCCGCGCCGTGCGCGACGTGACCCTCAAGATCCGCAAGAACGAGATCACCGCGTTCATCGGGCCGTCCGGCTGCGGCAAGACCACCGTGCTGCGCAGCCTCAACCGGATGCACGACGTGACCCCGGGCGCGCACGTGCGCGGGAAGGCCCTCTTCCACGGGATCGACCTGTACGGCCCCAACGTGTCGGCGACCGAGGTGCGCCGCCACATCGGCATGGTGTTCCAGAAGCCGAACCCGTTCCCGAAGAGCATCTACGACAACGTCGCGTTCGGGCCTCGCGTCAACGGAGTCAAGGACAGGAAGCAGCTGGACGAGATCGTCGAGAAGTCGCTGCGCGCCGCGGCGCTGTGGGACGAGGTCAAGGACCGGCTCCAGCACTCGGCGCTCGGGATCTCCGGCGGCCAGCAGCAGCGCCTGTGCATCGCCCGCACGATCGCGGTGGAGCCGGAGGTGGTCCTCATGGACGAGCCCTGCAGCGCGCTCGATCCGATCGCGACCACTCGCATCGAGGACCTGATGCGCGCGCTCACCAGCCGCTTCACGATCGTGATCGTGACCCACAACATGCAGCAGGCGGCGCGCGTCAGCGACCGCACCGCCTTCTTCACCGTCGAGCTGGACGCCAAGAACGACCAGCGGACCGGCATCCTGGTCGAGTACGACCTGACCTCGAAGATGTTCGCCAACCCCTCGGACGAGCGGACCGAGAACTACCTGACCGGCCGCTTCGGGTGACACCATGAATCAGAAGCTTCACACGCACCGCGAGTTCGAGGCGGAGCTGGGCCAGGTCCGCGACAACCTGCTGCGCATGAGCGGCCAGGTCGAACAGATGATCGCCAGCTCGGTGCGGGCCGTCCTCGAAGGGGACATCGACCTGGCCCGGACCACCATCGAGGACGATCACAAGGTCAACCGGCTCGAGCTGGACACCGACGAGCTGTGCATGGTCATCCTGGCCCGGCGCCAGCCGCTGGGCAGTGACCTCCGCTTCATCACGACCGCCACCAAGATGCTGACCGACCTGGAGCGGATCGGCGATCTGGGCGTGAACATCGCAGAGCGCGCGCTGGCCATGGCCGGTGAGCGGCCGGCGGCGTTCGCCACGACGCTGGCCAGGATGTCCGAGCTCGACCAGACCCAGCTGCGCGAGGCGGTCGACTCGTTCGTGGCGCGCGATCCGGACCGGGCCCAGAAGGTCTACGACCGGGACGACGAGGTCGACAAGTACTACGGTGAGGTGGTGCGCGAGGTGCAGCGGACCATCCAGGGCGACATGGAGTTCCTCGAGCGCGGCGTGCACGTCCTGGCGGTGGCCAAGTTCCTCGAGCGGATCGGCGATCACGTGACCAACCTGGCCGAGCTCGTCATCTTCCTCGTTCGCGGCAAGGACATCCGCCACATCGGGAAGCTCGAGGGGTAAGCGGCCGTCCACCTCGGCGCGGCGGCGGCCGTGCTACGTTCGGCCCGGTGTCGCCCCGGAAGTCGAGCCCGCCGGCGCCGTTCACGCTGCCGGTGCGCGGCCCGGACAAGGGGGTTCGCCGCTTCCGCCGGCTGCGCATCGAGGTGATGGCCGGCAAGGCGCAGGGCTGGTCGGAGCCGCGCGAGCGCTGCTCGATCGGTTCTCACCCGTCGAACGACCTGGTTCTGTCCGATCCGACGGTGTCGCGCTTCCACTGCGAGATCAGCGCGGACGGCGAGCGCTGCCGGGTGCAGGACCTGGGCAGCCGCAACGGCACGCTGGTCGGCGAGGTGGCCGTCGAGGGGGGCACGGTCGCGTCCGGCGCTGTGCTGACCCTGGGGCGCAGCCGGATCCGGGTGGCGCTGGACGCGGGCGAGGAGGAGGCGCCGGCATCGGCCCTGCCCGGCTTCGGCCGCCTGGTCGGCAGCTCGCCCGCCATGCGCGAGGTGTTCGCCCAGCTCGAGCGCGCCGCCGCCACCGACGCCACTGTGCTGATCGAGGGAGAGACCGGCACCGGCAAGGAGGGCGCGGCCGAGGCGCTGCACACCGCCGGCGCGCGCGCGGACGGGCCGTTCGTGGTGGTGGACTGCGGCGCCATCCCGCCCACGCTGCTAGAGGCGGAGCTGTTCGGGCACGAGCAGGGCTCGTTCACCGGCGCCAGCGAGCGCCGCATCGGCGCCTTCGAGGAGGCGTCCGGCGGCACCCTGTTCCTGGACGAGATCGGCGAGCTGCCGGCCGAGCTGCAACCCAAGCTCCTGCGCGCGCTCGAGACCCGCCAGGTCAAGCGGATCGGCTCGCGCGCGCCGATCGACTGCGACGTTCGGGTGGTGGTGGCGACCAACCGCGACCTGCGCGCCGAGGTCAACGACGGCGGCTTCCGCGCCGACCTCTACTATCGCGTGGCCGTCGTGCGCATCACCCTGCCGCCCCTGCGCGGGCGCGCTGGCGACCTGCCGGTCCTGGTCGGCGACCTGCTCGGCCGTCTGGGTGCGGATCCGGAGGCGCGCGCCGCGCTGACCGCGCCCGCCTTCATCGACGCGCTGGCCCGCTCGGCCTGGCCGGGCAACGTGCGCGAGCTGCGCAACCACCTGGAGCAGTGCCTGGTGTTCCGCGAGCCGCGCGCGCCGGATCCGGGGCCGGGTCGGAGCCCGGCGGCGGTCGCGGCGGTCGATCCGTCGCTGCCGTACGAGCGCGCCCGCCGCCTGGCGCTCGAGCGCTTCGAGCGCGACTACGCGCGCGCGATCGTCGATCGCGCCGACGGCAATGTGGCGCGCGCCGCGCGCGAGGCCGGCATGAACCGCGCGTACCTCTACCGGCTGCTCAACCGCTACCGCGTGCGGGACTGATCTAGTACCTCTAGGGCTTGCGCCAGGCAGAGCGCGAGCGGTACGCGTCGAGCGAGCGCCGGACCACCGCGAGCGCCTGGTCCCTGTCGTAGAGCTGATCCACCTCGGAGGTCTTGGCCTCGAGGATCTTGTAGTCGCGGAAGAAGCGCTCGAGCTCGATCATGACGTGCGGCGGGAGCTGAGAGGCGTCGCTGTAGTGATTGACCGCCGGATCATCGACCGCGACGGCGACGATCTTGTCGTCGTCACCCTTGTCGTCGCGCATCTTGAGCCCGCCGATGGCGCGCGCGCGCACGATGGTCAGCGGCACGACCGGCTCCTGCATGAGCACCAGGATGTCGAGCGGGTCCCCGTCGTCGGCATACGACTGCGGGATGAAGCCGTAGTTGGCCGGGTAGTGCACCGACGAGTACAGCACGCGGTCGAGCATGAGCAGGCCGGTGGTCTTGTCGATCTCGTACTTGAGCTTCGACCCGCGCGGGATCTCGATCACCGCGGGGACGAACTCCTCGATCGCGGGCGGCACGACGATATCGTGGAGCGGGTGCATGGCCATGGCGGGGCCGTGACGATAGCATGGCTGACTCAGGCGTCGGCCAGGCGGAAGCCGACGCCGCGCACCGTGACGATGATGTCCGGGTCGGGCAGCTTGCGGCGGAGGCGCATGACGATGTTGTCGACCGCCCGCTCGCCGACCTCGAGCCCCTCGTCGCCCCACGCGCGCAGGAGGATGTCGGCGCGGGTCCGGATCTGCCCGCCGGCATCGACCAGCGTGATCATCACCGCCAGCTCGGTGCGGGTCAGGGCCACGCGCCGGCCGTCGACCCAGAGCCGGTGCTGATCCGAATCCAGCCGGATGCGGCCGAAGCGCTCGCGCCGACCGCTGTTCGCCGTGACCCGCCGGGTCCGACGCTCGACCGCGCGCAGCCGCCGCGCCATCTCGCGCGGCGCCGAACGCCCGGCCACGAAGTCGTCGAAGCCGGCGGCGAGCGCGCGCTCGCTGTCCTCGCTGGTGCCGGTGGGCGCGCACCCGACCACCGCGGCGCGCTCGCGCCACGCCGCCACGCCGGCCAGCTCGTCGCTGGACACACCGGCCGGCAGCCACACCAGCACGATCCGCACATCGAGCGAGCCAGCCGGCGCCGCGACCGCCGCCCCCGCGGCGGGGAAGGCGGACGGCGCCAGCTGGATCGCCTCGCGCTCTAGCTCGCTGGCGAACCGTTCGGGCGGCGGCGCGCCGTCCCGGACCACGAACCCCACGACCAGCGGTCCGAAGGGCTCGTCCGGGCCGCCCGGTGTCACTTGCCGCTCGCCCAGCACCGGTTCCTCAGTCGGCCGGGTAGGCCGTCCACCCCTGGGTCCAGTCGTCATCGCCGATGGCGCCGTAGAAGGTCGCCGTGGTGTCGAACGGAGCCGGCGGCGCAGCCGCGCCGACCAGCACCGGCGAGCCGTCGGCCGGGAAGAAGCTCGGCGCGTCCAGATCGAGCGGCGCCGCCATCAGCGGATCGCCGCCGTCGAAGACCAGCGACGCGTCGCCGGTGAAGAAGGCGAGCTCATCGAAGTCGCCGTCGCCGTCGTCCTCCGCGATGGTGTCGAGGTCTGCCGGGAACCCGTCATCGTCGCCGTTCGCGTTCTCGAAGAAGTAGCTCGACACCACCGCCAGGTCGCCGGTCTCGAGGTTGTCGGCGGTGGCGGCCTGGTCGATGTCGATCGCGAAGTCGGTGAAGTAGGCGATGATCGTGTTGTTGATCTGCCCCATGGTGCCGCGGCGCAGCATCATCCCGCCCTGGGTCTTTCCGGCCATGCCCGGCTCCTCGCCGGAGCCGATGAGCGAGACGTTCCACAGCGTCGGATCGGAGAACGGCTCGGCCAGGTTGTCGTCCTCGTTGTTGTCCGCCTCGATGCCGTGGTTTCCGACCAGGCCGTTCTGCTGGACGATGAAGAACTGGACGTTGCCGGCCCAGCCGAAGTCCCAGTCGAGCCCGTCGTCGTCGGGCTGGGTCACCACCGCGTGGGTGATCGACGCGGTGCCGCCGAAGAACTCGATGCCGTCGTCCGCGCCCATGTGGGCCTGAATGAAGTCGAGCGTGGTGTCGGAGCCGCAGCCGCCCAGCGTGAGCCCGTTGAGCTCGTTGTCGGGCGAGAGCTCGAAGCCGGCGAACTCGATGCGCACGTAGGTGAGCGCGCCGCAGTCGTGGGTGTCGTCCGGCGCGTCGCCGCCGCCGTACTCGATGCCGGGTGTGTTGGAGTCGAAGCCCTCGATGACGCTGGCTCCGTTGGGCACGTTGATGCTGGCCAGGCCGAGCAGCACCACGCCGCCCCAGTCGCCGGCCTCGCGGCTGCCCTCCGGCTGCGCGCTGGTGAAGACGATGGGCGCCTCGGCGGTCCCCTCGGCGATGAGCAGGCCGCTCGTGGTCACGACCAGCGACGAGTCGTTGCCGCCCAGGATGAGCGCGCCCGGCTCGATGGTAAGGACCGCGCCCTGCACGAAGATGTGCGTGTTGAGGCAGTAGGTGTTGTCCGCGGTCCAGGTGGTGTCGGCCTCGATGTCCTCGGTCACGTCCACCACGTCGCCGTCGCAGACCGGCTGCACACCGTCGTCGGTCCCGTCGTCGGTTCCATCGTCGGTGCCGTCATCGGTCCCGTCGTCGGTGCCGTCGCCGGTGCCGTCGGTGTCGTCGTCACCCCCGCAGGCGTAGGTGAACGGCAGCGCCAGCAGGCCCAGGAATATCCACGTCGTTGTTCTGTTCATGGTTCCCTCTCGATCGTTGTGTAGAGATCACGGCGCCCACTCCAGCGCGGCCGACACGGCCACTCCGGGACTCTGGCGATACACGTCGAACCCTCCCTGGCGGAGGACCTCCGACTGGTTGAGCAGGTTGCTGGCGCCCAGCTTCAAGGTGAGGTCGCCGCCCAGGCGCTGGCTGGCGGCCACGTCGACCTGGTGCACCGGCTCCCGGTAGGTGTGCGGCAGGTCGTTGTTCCCGACCTCCTCGATGCGCCGGCCGACCACGTTGTAGAGCGCGGTCAGCTCGGTGCCGGTCGCCTCGTGCGTCCAGCTCGCGCCCAGGTTGAAGACCACCGGGGCCTGCCCCTGCAGAGGCCGCGCGCCGCCGGTCTGCGATCCGATGTCCTCCTCGCGCAGCTCGATGCGCGTGCGGCTCAGGGTGGCGTTGGTCCACAGCCGGGCCTCGCGCAGCGCGGCGTGGAGCAGGCCGAGCGACAGCCTGGCCTCGAGCTCGGCGCCGAACGCTCGCGCCCCCTCGGCGTTGGCGAAGCTGATGTCGCCGGTCGGGACGTACTTCGTCTCGATCGGATCGCGGAACTGCTTGTAGAACAGGCTCGCGGCGAACAGGTCGGTGTCGCCGGTGAACCACTCCCACCTGACGTCGGCGTTGTGGATGCGCGTCTCGACCAGGCCCGGGTTGCCGCTGATGTTGAGGTCGCGGGTGTAGTCGGTGAACAGGAACGGCGCGATCTCGCGGAAGCGCGGCCGGGCCAGGGTGTAGCTGTATGCGCCCCTCAGGTTCATCTCGTCGGTCACGGCCAGGACCGCGCTCGACGACGGCGCCCACGACCGATCGGTCCGGTCGACCTGGTCGTCCGGGTCGGGCCGGCCCAGCGCGTTGGGGCTGCCCGAGGTGAGCTCCTGGGCCGCCACCTCGTAGCGCACTCCGCCGTGCACGCGCAGCCGGTCGGTCAGCGCCAGACCGGCGGTGCCGTAGCCGGCGGCGATGAGCAGGGTCCCGTCGTAGGCGTCGGTCACGTCGGTGACCTCCTGCAGCTCGAAGCTGGGCCCGATCTGGTCCGGCTGGAAGATCTCGTCCGGCGGGAGGAAGAGCGGGCCCGCGCTGTCACCGACGAAGACGAAGCGAAAGCGACGGGCCGAGAAGCTGCGCTGCGACCGCTGCACCGAGCCGCCGGCGCCGAGGGTCAGCCGTCCAAGCGGCAGGCTCGCGTCCAGCCCGGTGCCGACCCCCGTCTCGCTCAGCTCCGAGTAGAAGCGCTCGCCGCTGCCCAGCGCATCGACGTAGCGCATGC
>Ga0190265_10001974_pt1 | contig 13613 bp, 12 predicted proteins | sample Popmic124T_FD_133135 | JGI IMG/M metagenome (GOLD analysis project Ga0190265, IMG submission 133135) | Populus adjacent soil microbial communities from riparian zone of Indian Creek, Utah, USA - 124 T | ecosystem: Environmental > Terrestrial > Soil > Riparian zone | place: USA: Utah | collected... | reverse complement strand
TCCCCTACACCGTCGGCGGCGCCGAGCGGTGGTACCGCAACCTCGCGCTGCGGCTCGCCGCCGAGGGCCACGAGGTGACGTACGTGACGCTGCGCCAGTGGGAGCGCGGCGCAACGGGCGACGTGCCGGGCGTGCGCGTCGTGGCGGCGGGGCCGCGCATGGCGCTCTACCACGGCGCCGGGCAGCGCCGGATCCTGCCGCCGCTGGTGTTCGGCGCCGGCGTGCTCTGGCACCTGCTGCGGCGCGGGCGCCGCTACGACGTCGTCCACACGGCGTCGTTCCCGTACTTCTCGCTGCTCGCCGCGGGCGCGACGCGGCCGCTGCACCGGTTCCGGCTCGTCGTCGACTGGCACGAGCTGTGGTCGCGGACGTACTGGCGCGAGTACCTCGGCGGGCTCGGCGGCCGCGTCGGCTGGGCCGTCCAGGGGCTCTGCCTGCGCGTGCCACAGCGCGCGTTCTGCTTCGCCCAGCTGACCGCGGCGCGGCTGCGCGCCGAGGGTCTCCGCGGGAGCGTGGAGGTGCTCGAGGGCGAGTACGCCGGCCCGCTCGAGGGCCACAGCCCGCTGCCCGCCGATCCCGTCGTCGTGTTCGCCGGCCGGCACATCCCGGAGAAGCGCGCGCCGGCCGTCGTGCCGGCCGTCGGGCTCGCGCGCCGCAGCATCCCGGAGCTCACGGGCCGGGTGCTGGGCGACGGCCCGGAGCGCGGGGCGGTGCTCGCCGCGATCGCCGCGCACGGGCTCGAGGGCATCGTCGACGCGCCGGGCTTCGTCCCAACGGAGGTCGTCGAGCACGACCTGGCGCGCGCGCTCTGCATGGTGCTGCCGTCGTCGCGCGAGGGCTACGGCCTCGTCGTCGTCGAGGCGTCCGCAGCCGGGACGCCCAGCGTCGTCGTGCGCGGCGAGGACAACGCGGCGACCGAGCTCGTCGAGGAGGGCGTGAACGGCTTCGTCGCCGCGAGCGCGGCGCCGGAGGACCTCGCGGCCGCGATCGAGCGCGTCCACGCGGGCGGCGGCGAGCTGCGCGCGTCGACCGCCGCCTGGTTCGCGCGCAACGCGCGCCGGCTCTCGCTCGACTCGTCGCTCGACCAGGTCGCCGCGAGCTACAGCGCCCGCTCGTAGCTCGCCAGCGTCAGCTCGGCGCTGCGCGCCCAGGTGAAGCGCGCGGCGCGCTGCCGCCCGGCGGCGCGCAGGCGCTCGGCCTCGACCGGGTCGCCGAGGATCCGCTCGAGCGCGGCGGCGATCGCCCCGGGGTCGTCGGGATCGAACAGCAGCGCGGCGTCGCCGGCCACCTCGGGCAGCGACGCGCGGTCCGAGCAGGCGACCGGCACGCCGCGCGCCATCGCCTCGAGCACCGGCAGGCCGAAGCCCTCGTAGAACGAGGGGAACGCGAAGGCGGCGCAGCACGCGAGCAGGCCCTCGACGTCTGGGCCGCTCGTCCAGCCGAGCCAGCGCACGTCCGCGGCGACGCCGAGCGCCTCGGCGTGCGCGCGCAGCTCGGCCTCGTGCGGCGTCGCGTAGCCGGGCAGCACGAGCGCCGGCCGCCGCTCGGCCGGGATGCGGGCGAGCGCGTCCAGCAGGCCGCGCAGGTTCTTGTGCGGGCGCTTGGCCGACAGCGAAAGCACGACGGGCCGGTCGCCGAGGTCGAGCCGCGCGCGCAGCTCGGGCTCCGGCGTGCGGGCGTCGCCGGGCGGGCGGCCGAGGCCGAGCGGCACGACGTCGATCTTCGCGGCCGGCACGCCCAGCTCGCGCACGAGGTCGTCCCGCGTCGAGGTGGAGTCGGCGACGACGCGGTGCGCGGTGCGCGCCGCCAGCGGAACGAGCACGCGCATGCCCAGCCCGCGGACCCCGAAGTGCGCGTCGGGGACCATCCGGTAGTTGAGGTCGTGGATCGTCGTGACGCGCTTGAAGCGGCCGCGCGCCGGCGCCGTCGAGCCGAGCGAGTGCACGAGGTCGCAGCCGGCGCGGTGGGCGAGCCGCGGAAGGTGCTGCTGCTCGCCGCGCACCCACTCGACGCGGCGCGCGGCGTACACCGGCACGACGACGGTCTCGACGCCCAGGTCCGCGTCCGCCGCCTCGCGGTTCACGAACGCCGTGAAGCGGATCCCCGGCGCGGCGTCGCGCAGCGCCGGGATCAGCGCGCGCGCCGCGACCTCCATCCCCCCGGTCTCGCCGGGCACCATGAAGACGAGGTTCAGCCCGACGTGGATCACGCAGGGACGAAGCGCTGGACGAGGAACGCGCCCCAGCGCGGGGCCACGCGCGTCGCCAGCTCGGCCGCGCGCGGCGGCAGCGGGTAGAAGCCGGCAGTGCGCTGCAGGTCGACGCGCAGTCCGTGCAGCCCCGCCAGGTCGGCGAGCGCGCGGCCGGTGAAGACCCGCAGGTGCATCTGGCCCGCCGCCCCGGGCGAACCGCCGTACGCGTTCATCGGGTTGCCGAGCCCGATCTGCTCGTCGGACACGTGGCAGGGCGTCGGCTGGTAGCCGGCCACGAGCGAGCCGATGTTGTGCAGCGACGCGAGGTTGTTCGTCGACACCACGGCGTAGCCGCCCGGCGCGAGCACGCGGCGGATCTCGCGCATGAACTGGTCGGTGCCGGGCAGGTGCTCGATCACCTGGTTCGAGTGGACGACGTCGACGCTGGCGTCGTCGAACGGGAGCGGATCGGCGAGGTCCGCACGGCGCACCTCGATGCCGCGCGCCTCGGCCGCGGCGGCGAGCGGCTCGATCAGCTCAACGCCGATCACGCGCCCCGCGCCGACGGCGGCCGCCACGCGCTCGGTGAACTCCCCGCCGCCGCAGCCGAGGTCGACGAGCGTCGCGCCCGGCCGCGGCTCCGCCGCCGCGAGGATCGCGCGGCGGTTGACCTCCTCGGTGTCCTTGAAGACGCGCTTCAGGTAATCCATCGCGGCCACAGCCTAGATGAGGGATCTTGCGAGGCCGCGGCCGCGGGGGGCGTGCCCGGGCGGATGCTGGGCGCCGCACGATCCCGAAGGGAATCCTGGTTGGATTTCCGAGGGCTCGGGTGGCGATCCAGCGCCGTTCGGGTGCGTCACCGCGGGCGCGAGTCGCGAGATCCCTCATCCGACGAGAGGGCCCGTTCGTACGCCGCGAACGTGCCGTGCGCGGAGGCCTCCCACGAGAACGCGGCGGCCCGCTCGCGGCCGCGCGCCGCGGCGGCCTCGTCGCCGAGCGCGCGGACGATCGCCGCGGCGGCCGCGGCGGGGTCGTCGGGCGCGAAGTACGTCGCCGCCCCGGCGCCGACCTCGTGCAGCACCGGGATGTCGGAGCACGCGACCGGCACCCCGCGCTGCATCGCCTCGAGCACCGGGAGGCCGAAGCCCTCGGCGCGCGTCGGGAGGACCGCGCAGCCCGCTTCGCGCCACAGGCCCTCGACGTCGGCGTCGGGCAGGTAGCCCGGCATGTGGAGCCGGTCGGCGACGCCGAGCCGCGCGGCGCGCTCGGGCAGCTCGGCGGCGCCCGCCTCGTGGGTGCCGACGAGGACGACGGCGACGTCGTCGGGCAGCAGCGGGAGCGCGTCGACGAGCAGCCCTTGGTTCTTGTGCGGGCGGACGGCGCCGACGCACAGCGCCAGCCGGCGCCCGTCGAGCCCGAGCCGCACGCGCAGCTCGGCCGCCGGCGTCGGGTCCGTCGTGGGCAGCCGGCCGGCGCCGTGCGGGACGACCACGAAGCGGTCGGCCGGGATGCGGAGCTGCGCGACGTTCTCGTCGCGCGCGGCGGCGGACCCCGCGATCAGCGCGTCGGCGCTGCGTGCGGCGCCGGTCACCACGGCGCGCATGCCGGCGGTCGTCACCCGGCCGAACGTGCGCATGTGGAAGAACGTGACGTCGTGGACGGTGACGACCGACGGGACGACCGGCCACACCGGTCCGGTCGAGGCGAGCGAGTGCAGGAGGTCGACGCGGTGGCGCAGCGCGGCGCCGACGATCCCGACCTGCTCGGCCGCGAGCCGCCGCTCGCGCTGGCCCTCGTCGAACGGGAAGCGCACGAGCCGGGCGAAGTCGCCCCAGCCGTCGGCGCGGAGCGCGGCGGCGCCGCGCCGCGTCGTGAAGATCGTGACCTCGAGCCAGGGATACGCCCGCACGAGCGCCGGGACGAGCCCGCGCAGGTACGTGTCCACGCCCCCGGACGCCGCGGGGTCGAGGAACAGCGCGTTGAAGCCGACGTGGCGTGGGACCGGCACGGTCGCATCGTAGGCTGGTCGCCCTCATGGGCTACTTCGAATGGCACGAGCAGCCGGGCTACTGGCGCGACGTGACGCGGCACTTCGCGCCGGAGACGCGCCTGCTCGACGTGGGCTGCGGCAGCGCGTGGCTCGCCGGCCACTTCCCCGACTACACGGGCGTCGACGGCTCGCCCGAGGCCGTCGAGGCGGCGCGTGCGAAGGGCCGGACCGTGCAGCTCGCCGACGTCGACGAGCCGCTCCCGTTCGCCGACGACGCGTTCGACGGCGCGGTGCTCAAGGACCTGCTCGAGCACGTGCGCGACCCGGTTGCCGTCGTCCGCGAGGTGCAGCGGGTCGTGCGGCCCGGCGGGCGCGTGTTCGCCTCCTCGCCCGACGCGCAGCGCTGGGTCTGGGACGACTACACGCACCGGCGGCCGTTCACGCGCAAGGCCTTCCGGCTCCTGTTCGCCGACCAGGGCTGGGCGGTCGAGCGCGTGGGCTACGAGTCGGTGGCGCCGGGCACGTCGATCGTCGCCGCGCGCACGCGCTCGCACCGCCGGCCGTTCCCGTTCACCGCGCTCGCCTGGCTGCCGGTCTGGCGGCGCAACGTGTGGCTGACCGCTACCGCGCCAGCCGCCGCAGCGCCAGCGCGAGGCTGATCGCCGGGTCGACGGCGCCCGGCGGCACCCGCCGGCGCCCGCGCCCGGCGGCGCGCCAGCCGGCCAGCCTGGCCGTCAGCGGCACGAGCGTGCGATGCCGGGCGAGCCCCCACGCCACGACGAGCGCCTCGACCAGCAGCGCGCGCGGGGCGGCCGCCGAGGCGAGCACCCCCCAGCGGCGCAGCAGGAAGCCGCGCGCGAAGCCGCCGAGCCGGCGCTGGAGCGGGGAGTCCACGCCGGCGGTCGCGCCGCCCAGGTGGACGCCGCGGGCCGCGGGGGCGGCCGCCGCCGTCCAGCCCGCGGCGCGCAGGCGCAGGCCGAGGTCGACGTCCTCGCCGTAGGCGAACAGCGCGGGGTCGAACCCGCCCGCCGCCTCGTAGGCGGCGCGCCGGTAGGCCGCGGCGCCGCCGCTGGGCATCGCGAGCCGCTCGCCGGCCGTGCCCCAGCGCCCCCGGTTGTACGCCGCGAGCCCGCGGTCGAGCGCGATCCCGAACGCGTCGATCCCCGACCCGTCGGGCAGCAGCGTCTTGCCGGCGACCATGCCGACCGCCGGGTCGGCGAGCGGCGCGACGATCGCCGCGACGAAGCCCGGCTCGACGATCACGTCGTTGTTGACGAGCACGACCGCCTCGCCGTCGCCGGCCGCGACGCCCGCGTTGACGGCGCGGCCGAAGCCGGCGTTCTCGCCCAGCGTGACGACCGTGACGCCGGGGAACTCCTCGGCCAGCAGCGCGCCGGTCCCGTCGTCGGACGCGTTGTCGACGACGATCACGCGCGCCGGCTCGTCCGCGAGCGCGCGCAGGCAGCGAGCGAGGAGCGCGGCGCCGTTCCAGGTCGGGATGACGACGTCGGCCGTCACGCGAGCAGGCGGTCGTAGGCCGCGGCGAGCCGCGCGGCCGCGGCGCCGCTCGAGAAGCGCTCGAGCCGGTCGGGCTCGGGCGCGCGGCGGGCGCCCGGCGGTTCGGCCAGCGGCCCGCGCTCGAGCGCCCCGGCGAGCCCGGCCCAGTCGCCGGACGCGAACAGCGTGCCCGAGCCGCCGACGACCTCCGGGATCGCCCCGCTCGCGGCCGCGACGACCGGGACGTGCGCGGCCATCGCCTCGGCGAGCACCATCCCGAACTGCTCCTCCCAGTGCATCGTCGGGAGCGAGGCGAGCACGAAGCACGACGCCTGGGCGTAGAGCGCGGGCATCGCGTCGTAGGGCACGCCGCCGCGCAGCTCGACCGCGCCGCCGACGCCGAGCTCGTGCGCGTGGCGCGCGAGGCGGTCGCGCTCCGGGCCGGTCCCGACGATCACGAGGCGCACGTCGTGCCCGCGCCGGCGCAGCAGCGCGAGCGCCCGGATCACGTCCTGGTGGCCCTTCTCCCACACGAGCCGGCCGGCGGTCAGGATCACGTGCCCGCCCGGGGGCGGAGCCGCGCTGCGCGCCGGCGCGAAGTCCTCGACGACCACGCCGGGGGGCGCGACGACGATCCGGTCGGCGGGCGCACCCTCCAGCTCGAGCGCGGCCTTCGCCCGCTCGGTCGTGGCGAGGAACAGGTCGGTCGCCGCGAGCACCGCAGGGGCGTAGCGGCGCGTGCGCACGTTGCGGTACGCGCCGGCGAACGGCAGCGTCTCCCACACGGTCAGCGCCAGCTTGTAGCCCAGCCGCGGCTTCAGCCGCGCCGCCTGCCACGAGAACCAGTAGCCGAGCTCGGCCGCGTGCACGACGTCGGCGCCGCGCAGCCGCGGCTCGAGGTCGAGGTAGCGCTCGCCGACCGCGCGGGTCAGCAGCGCGCCGGCCCGGCCGCCGGGCAGCCGCGACGAGGCGGTCCTGACCGGCACCTGCTCGAGCCCGAGCGCGCCCGTCTCGTAGTCGTTCGTGTCGGGGACGAGCACGGCGACGTCGTAGTCCGCGCCGAGCTCGCGCCATGGCCGCAGGTCCCACGGGTTCGCCGCGCGCCCGCGCAGCACGACGACGCGCCGGCTCACGCCGGCTTAGCCTGGATCGACCGATCATCCGTGGATGCCCCGGCGTCGCAGGCCAAGCCAGCGGCCGCCGGCCGAGCATCCTCAGGGTGGTTCCCTTCGGAGCTCGGCCGGTGGGCGCTGGCGCCGGCATGCGGCGGCGGGGCGCCGCGGGAATCGGTCGATCCAGGCTTCGTCGCCAGGACGTACCACTGGCCGACCAGGAACTCGGTCGAGCGGCCGCGCGTGAGGCGATCCAGCGGCGCCGCCCGGTGCAGCACCGGGTGCGAGGTGCGCGGCTCGGCCCAGCCCGCGTCGGCGATCGAGGCCACGATGTCGCGCCGCGTGAACCAGCGCAGGTGGGTCGAGTCGCGGTGGCCCCACTCCGTGTAGCCGAACGTGCCGCGGAGGACGAGGTCGCGCATGAGCGAGACGTGGCGCGCGTTCGGGACCGAGACGTGCAGGCGGGCACCGGGCGACGCGACGCCGAGGAGCCGGCGCAGGACCGTGTACGGGTCGCCCATGTGCTCCAGGACGTCGTAGCAGCAGATCGTGTCGAACGGCGGGGTCAGGTGCTCGAGCTCGGTCTCGGCGGCGCCGACCGCGATCTCGTCGTAGTGGGCCTCCGCGACGGCGGCGGCGGACGGCTGCATCTCGATGCCCGCGAGCCACGTCGCGCCCGCGGCCCGGAGGCCGAGCCCGACCGCGCCCTGTCCGCAGCCCACGTCCAGGACGCGCCCGACCGGGCGCGGCAGCGCGGCGACGAGGTCGGCGCGGTCGTTCGCGTAGTAGCCCGTCGGCTTGAGGGCGGGGTCGCTCATCGGCCGACAAGCCTAAGCGCCGAGGGCGCGGCGCGTCGGCGGGTAGCCTCCCGGCCGTGGCCCGCCCGTCCGTGCTCTTCATCACCGGCGACCCGGTCGGCGCCGAGCTGGGCGGGAACGCGATCCGGGCGTTCGAGCTCGCCCGGGCCAGCGCGAGCGCGGCGGACGTCGTGCTCGCCGCGCCTCCCGGCCGCGGTGCCCCGCCCGACGCCGTGCCGACGGTGCCGTACGACCCGGCGCACCCCCACGCGCTGCGGCCGCTGATCGCCGCGGCGGACGTGGTCGTCGCGCCGCCGCAGGGCGCCGAGGTCAGCGCGTGGCTGCGCCGCGCGGACGCCGCCCTGGTGTTCGACCTCTACGACCCCGGCGCGCTCGAGGCGCTCGCGGCGCACGCGGGCGCGACCGCCGCACGGCGGCGGTTCTGGTCGACGCTCGCCGTCGACCAGCTGCTCGAGGCGCTCCACCTCGGCAACCGGTTCATCTGCGCGAGCGAGCGCCAGCGTGACCTCTGGCTCGGCGCGATGATGGCCGGCCGGCTGCTCTCGCCGGCCGCCCACGACGCCGATCCGACGCTGCGCTCGGTGATCGACGTCGTGCCGTTCGGCGTGCCCGAGCAGCCACCGACGCGCGCCGACGGGGTGCTGCGGGCCCGCTTCCCGCAGCTCGCGCCCGACGCGGAGGTCGTGCTGTGGAACGGCGGGATCTGGAACTGGCTCGACCCCGAGACCGCGGTGCGCGCCGTGGCGCTGCTCGCCCGGCGGCGGCCGCGCGGGGCGCTCGTCTTCATGGGCCGGCCGCCGCTCGCGGAGGCCGACGGGCGCCGCGCGCAGGCGGCCCGCGAGATCGCCCTGCGCGCAGGCCTCCTGGACCGCACCGTGTTCTTCAACGACACATGGGTGCCGTACGCCGAGCGCGGCGCGTGGCTGCTCGAGGCCGACTGCGCGGTGTCGGCCCACGAGGACCAGCTCGAGACGCGGTTCGCGTTCCGCACGCGGCTGCTCGACTGCTTCTGGGCGGGGCTCCCGGTGGTCTGCACCGCCGGCGACGAGCTCGCCGAGCGGATCGCCCGCGACGACCTGGGGGCGACCGCGCCGCCCGGCGACGCCGCCGCGCTGGCCGGCGGGCTCGCGCAGGTCCTGGAGCGCGGGCGCGACGCCTACGCGCCGGCGCTCGCGGACGCGGCCGCGGCGTTCGCGTGGCCGGCGGTCGCGGCGCCGCTCGTCCGCTTCGCGACCGCCTCGGTGCATCCGCCGCCGCTCGGCGCCGGATGGGACCGGCGGGCGGCGCGGCCGGTCCAGCGGCTGCGCGCGGTGGGGATCCGCACCGGTCGGCGCGCGCGCCGGCTGCTGCCCTGAGCTCGAGCCGTCAGGCGGCCCGGGTCGCCCAGAGCATCCCGATGCCGCCCGTGTCGTGGAAGACCGGCAGGATCTCGAAGCCGTGCGGCTCGAGCAGCTCGCGCGCCGCGCGCTCCGTGTCCTCCGCCGGCGCGCCGTGCGGGTGGTACTCGAGGATCAGCGTGCGCAGCGCGCCGATGCGCGGATCGGCCAGCAGCGGCCACTCGCCGCCCTCGATGTCCATCTTCACGAGGTCGGCCTCGGCGAGCTCGGGCAGCACATCGACGAGCGGCACCTCGACGCTGCCGGGCGCGCCGTCGGCCACGATCCGGCTCGCGGTCTCCTGGCCGGTGAGAAAGGTGACGGAGCCGTCCGCCGCGCCGGCCGCCGCCTCGACGAGCTGCCACGCGGGGGTCGCGTTGAGCTCGATCAGCCGGCGGTGGATCGCCGCGTTGCGCACGTCGGGCTCGTAGGCCGTGATGCGCGCCTCCGGATGGCGCGTGAGCACATCGAGCCCGAACATGCCGATGTTGGCCCCGAGGTCGACGACGCGCGGCGCCCCGGCACGGGCGAGCGCCGCCGCGATCGGGGGCGGCGGCTCGTACACCCGGGCGGCGAACAGCTCGTAGAACGTCCACATGTCGATCGTCCCGTGGCGCAGCAGCACCGGGCGGCCGCCGTCGCGCAGGTGGTAGCGGCGGACGCCGGGCAGCCCGAGCAGGTCGGCGCCGGCGAAGCGCGACGATTCGCGCACCAGCGCGCCGAGCTTGCGCGCCGACGCGGCGTGCCGCACCGGCTCCCACTCGACCACGCTGGCGGCGACGGGGATGCGGCGCGCGCGGCGCGTGATGGCCGAATCGCCGACCGCGGACATGGCGCCGCAGGCTAGCGTGCTCGCCGTGCCGGAAGCCGGAACCTCCGATGCGCCGCAGCCACCGGACGCGCTGACGGGCGACGACGTCGCCGGCCGCGTCGTGCGCGGCGGCGCCGCGCGCGTCAGCGGGTTCCTCGTCAGCAACCTCCTGGCGGCGGCCGGCGCGCTGATCGTGCTGCGCTACCTCGGCGTCGACGAGTTCGGCCGCTACGGCGTCGTCCTGGCGATCGCGGCGCTCGTCCAGGGCGTGACCGACGCCGGCCTGTCGGTCACCGGCACGCGCGAGCTGTCGCTCGCCGCGTCGGCGGAGGACCGCCGCCGCGTGCTCGCGCACCTCGTCGGGCTCCGGATCGTGCTGACCGGCATCGGCGTCCCGGCGGCGGTCGCGTTCGCCGCGCTGGCCGGGTACGACTCGACGCTCGTGCTCGGCACCGCGGTGGCCGGCGCCGGCGTGTTCTTCATGAGCCTGCAGAGCGCGATGGTGATCCCGCTCTCCGTCGACCTGCGCAACGGGGCGCTGACGGCGAACGAGGTGCTGCGCCAGGCCGTGCTCGTCACCGGCTTCGTGATCGTCGTGCTCGCCGGCGGCGGGCTGATCGCGTTCTTCGCCGTCCAGGCCGCCGCCGGGCTCGTGCTGCTGGCCGTCGTGCCGCTGCTGCTCGAGCGCCACGACCGCGTGCGGCCGCGCTGGGCGCGCGACGAGCTGCGCAAGCTCGCGGTCGTCGGGCTCCCGGTCGCGCTCAGCGCCGTGCTCACGGCCGCCTACCTGCGCGTGCTCGTGATCCTCATGTCGCTCGTGTCAGACGACGACGAGCAGATCGGCCTGTTCGTCACGTCGACGCGGATCTTCGAGCTCGTCGCCGCGCTCCCCGTGATGCTCTCGGTGATCGTGCTGCCCGTGCTGTCCGTCGCCGCGCGCGACGATCCCGGCCGGCTGCGCTACGTGGTGCAGCAAATGACGCAGCTCATGGCGGTCGGGGGCGCGCTCGTGACGCTCGTGCTCGTGCTGGCGGCCGAGCCGATCCTGGAGATCCTCGGCGGCGCCGAGTACGCGGCGGCGGCGCCCGTGCTGCGCGTCCAGTCGATCGCCCTGTTCACGCTGTTCGTGACCGCGGCGTGGAGCCCGACGCTGATCGGCATGCACCGCCAGGTCTCGGTCGCCGGGGCGGTCGCGGTCGGGCTGGTGATCGCGATCGCGGGCGGGCTCGTGCTGATCCCCGCCGGCGAGGCCGAGGGCGCCGCCTGGGCGGCCGCCGCGGCCGACACGTTCGTGCTCGCGGCCTGCTACCTGCTGCTGCGCCGCGCGGGCCCGGGCCGCGAGCTCAGCCTCGCCTTCGTGCCGCGGCTCGCGCTCGCGGCCGCGCCGGCGCTGGCGGTCGTGCTGATCCCCGGCCTCCCCGCGGTCGCCGACGCGATCGCCGGTGCGGCGATCTTCACGGCGCTCGCGCTCGCGCTGCGGATCGTCCCGCCGGAGGTCACCGGCTTGCTCTCGCGCCGCGCGCTCAGTCGATGACGCGCGCCAGCGCGGCCGCGGGCACCGTGCGGCGCGCCTGGACCGCGCGGCGCTTGCGCAGGTAGGCGGGCAGCGCGCGCGCCACGCCGGCGAGCGCCCGGACGTGCTGGCGCCCGATCCCCGCGCGGACGTTGCGCGGCAGCCACGTGAGCTGGAACCAGGCGATGCGCGGCGCCCAGCGCAGGGCGAGCGGCCAGGGCAGGTTCTTCACGAGCACGAGGATCTGGTTGCGGATGATCAGCGCCGTGAAGGGGCCGGGTGCGTGGCCGACGGTCGCCGAGCCGACGTGGTAGGCCAGCGCGCGCGGCGCGTACCACGCCGTCCAGCCGCGGAGCCGGGCGCGAAACCCCCAGTCGACGTCCTCGTAGTACGCGCGCAGGTCGACGTCGTAGGGCCCGACGTCCTCGAACGCCGCGCGGCGGAACAGCGCCGCGGTCCCGGACGCGGCGAAGATCTCGCCCTCCGCGTCGAGCTGCCCGGCGTCCTCCTCGCCGTGCCCGCGCCGGTCCGGGTAGCCGTTGCGGCGCATCAGGTCGCCCGCGCCGTCGAGGTGCGTGCGGCGGGCGAACTGGAGCGTCTTGCCCTCGACCGCGGCCGCCCGCGGCCGCGCCTCGAGCACGCGCAGCAGCTCCTCCAGCCAGCGCGGGTCGAGCTCCAGGTCGTTGTTGAGGACCGCGACGTAGTCGGTCGCGGCGCCGGCCACCGCCCGCGCCATCGTCGCCGTGATGCCCTGGTTGGCCGGCGCGCCCAGCCAGCGCACCTGCGGCCACGCCTGCTCGACGTAGGCGCGCGCGTCGTCGGTCGAGGCGTCGTCGACGACGTGGATCGCGAAGCCGCCGATCGTCTGGCGCGCGAGCGACGGGAGCAGCGTCTCGAGGTGCCGGCGCCCGTTGAAGTTGACGATCGCCACCGTGACGTCGGGACGCTCGGGGGCGGGCATGGCGGCGACCGTAGCAACGGCCCGCCTGCAAGCGGTCACGCACCGTTCGGCGCGCTCCTCCGCTACTTTGGCCCCCGCAGGGCGTTGGTCCCACGAGATGCAGCCTTCCTCCACCCGATCAGTCGCGCCGCTCGCGGACGCACCGCGCAGCACCGTCGAGATGCCCGCCGAGTCCGTGCTCGGCGTGCCGCTGGCGCTGGCCGACTACGAGCAGACGCTCGACTGGATCGACGCCGCGGTCGCCACGCGCCGCCGCGGCTACGTCTGCGTCGCCGCCGTCCACACCGTGATGGCCTGCCAGGAGGACGAGGCGCTGCGCGCGGCCGTGCTCGGCGCCGACTTCACGGTGCCCGACGGCCAGCCGCTCGTGTGGGCGCTCAACGCGCTCGGCGCCGGCCTCGGCGACCGCGTCTACGGCCCTGAGCTGATGGACCGGGCGTGCGCGCGCGCCGCGGAGAGCGGGCAGCGCTTCTTCCTCTACGGCGGGCGCACCCACGGCGCGCTCGCCGAGCTCGCGCGCTCGCTGCGGCTGCGCTACCCCGGCCTGAAGATCGTCGGCGGCCACTGCCCGCCGTTCCGTCCGCTCACTGACGCCGAGGAGGAGGCCGTCGCGGCCGACATCGACCGCTCCGGCGCGGACGTCGTCTGGGTCGGCATCGGCGTGCCCAAGCAGGAGAAGTGGATGGCGCACATGCGCGACCGGCTCGACGCCCCGGTGCTGATCGGGGTCGGCGCCGCGTTCGACTTCCACGCCGGGCTCGTGCCGCAGGCGCCGGACGCGCTCCAGCGCCTCGGCCTCGAGTGGGCATTCCGGCTGCTCCAGGAGCCGCGCCGCCTGTGGCGCCGCTACCTGCGCTACAACCCGCGCTTCGTGCTCGGCTTCTTCCGGCAGTACCTGAGCCACCTGCGCGACCGCTAGATGTCCTACGACGTCGCGGTGATCGGGCTGGGCCGCGTCGGGCTCCCGCTCGCGATCACGTTCGCCGACCATGGCCTGTCGGTGCTCGGCGTCGACAAGGACGCCGACCGGCTCGCCGCGATCGGCGCCGGCCGGATGCCGTTCAAGGAGCCCGAGACCGAGGCGCCGCTGGCGCGTGCGATCGCCGGCGGGGAGCTCGCCGTCTCCGAGCGCGCGGCCGACGCCGCGCAGGCCGACGCGATCGTGCTGACGCTCGGCACGCCCACGTTCTCGCACATCGAGATCGACATGTCGGACATCCGGACGGTGCTCGACGCGCTGCTGCCGCACCTGCGCGAGGGCCAGCTGCTCGTGCTGCGCAGCACCGTCGCGCCGCACACCACCGAGTTCGTCGCGGGCTACCTCGAGAAGCAGCGCGGCTTCCG
>Ga0190265_10001973_pt1 | contig 13614 bp, 11 predicted proteins | sample Popmic124T_FD_133135 | JGI IMG/M metagenome (GOLD analysis project Ga0190265, IMG submission 133135) | Populus adjacent soil microbial communities from riparian zone of Indian Creek, Utah, USA - 124 T | ecosystem: Environmental > Terrestrial > Soil > Riparian zone | place: USA: Utah | collected... | reverse complement strand
CTGCGCGGGTCACAAGGCATGACTCTAAGTGGAGGGGATGACAGGGACAGGAGGCCGCGCGCCGTCCACACCCGTACGGGTCATCCACAGTTCGTCCCGCGTTCTGGCACTGTCTGCCGATCCGGGCGTGAGGTCGGGGTGTGTCCACCTCCCGCACGGCCCGTCCGCCCGTCGCCCGCCCGCTGGTCGTCAGCTCCGACGACTCCCTGCTCGACGACCTGCTCCGCCTCCTGGCCACGGCCGGCGCCGAGCCGGAACTGGCCACCGGTGGGCCGGCCCTCCGGCGGGCGCACCGCCAGGCGCCGCTCGTCCTCGTCGGCGCCGACGCGCTCTCCGCAGGGGCCGTCCGGGCGCTGCCGCGCCGTCCCGGCGTCGTCGTCGTGGTGCGGGGCGAGCTCCCCTCCGCCGACTGGGCCGGGGCGGTCGCGGTGGGCGCGGAGCGGGTGGCCGTGCTCCCGGACGACGAGTCGTGGCTGCTCACCCGGTGCACCACCGCGGTGCGCGCCCCGGCCGAGCGCGGGCGGCTCGTCGTCGTCGGCGGGGCGTGCGGCGGAGCGGGCGCGAGCACGGTCGCGACGGCCGTGGCGCTGGCGGCCGCTCCGGGGGTGACCCTGGTCGACGCCGATCCGTGGGGAGCGGGGCTGGACCTGCTCCTGGGCGCCGAGCGGACCGAGGGGCTGCGCTGGCCCGAGCTGAGCGGGCTGCGCGGCCGGGTGGCGGGTGACGCGCTGCTCGCGGCGCTCCCCGACGTGGCGGGGGTGTCGGTCGTCGCCGCATCGCGGTCCTCGCCACAGCTCGTGCCACCCGAGGCGCTGGCGGCGGTCGTCGACGCGGCACGCTCCGTCGGCTGCCCGGTCGTCGTCGACCTGCCGCGGTGCGCCGGTGGGGACGCGGTGGTGGCCGACGCCGACCTCGCCGTCCTCGTGGTGCCCGCCCGCCTGCGAGGCGCCACGGCCGCACGGTTGCTCGTCGAGGCGCCGGACTCGCCGTGGGCGGGGGCGCAACTGGTCGTGCGGGAGGTCCCCGGCGGGCTCGCCCGCGGGGAGGTGGCCGACGTCGTCGGCCGTCCGGTGCTGGCCGACCTCGCGCACGACCGCAGCGCCGTGCCGCGGGGCGAGCGCGGGGAACCGCCCCAGGTCTCGGCCCGGTCGCCGCTCGGCGTCGTCGCCCGCCGGGTGCTCGCCGCCCTGCGGACCGCGGACGCTGCCCGGTGAGCGCGCCGCCGCTGCTGGACCGGGTCAGGGCCCGGCTCGCCGTGCAGCCGGGTCCACCGACGCGGGCCGCCGTCGCGGCGCTCGTGCGGGAGGAGGCGGGCGGGCTGCTCGGCGACGACGACGTCCTGCTGGCCGTCCGGACCGCCGTGGACGAGCTGGCCGGTGCCGGCCCGCTCGAGCCGCTGCTGCGGGCGCCGGGGGTCACCGACGTCCTGGTGAACGGCCCCGACCGCGTGTGGGTGGATCGCGGCGGGGGCCTGGAGCTGTCATCGGTGTCCTTCCCCGACGACGACGCGGTGCGCCGGCTCGCCGTGCGGCTCGCCGCCACGGTCGGCCGGCGGCTGGACGACGCGTCGCCGTGGGTGGACGTCGGACTCCCCGACGGGACCCGGCTGCACGCGGTGCTCCCGCCGGTGTCGGGCAGCGGCACCTGCCTGTCGCTGCGCGTCCTGCGGCGCACGACGCACTCCCTCGCCGAGCTGGCGGCCCTGGGCACGCTGCCCGGCGGCAGCGAGACGGTGCTGCGCGCCGTCGTGGCGCGGCGCCTCGCGTTCCTGGTGACCGGAGGGACGGGGTCGGGCAAGACGACCCTCCTGTCCGCCCTGCTGGGTGCCGCCGACGGCGACGACCGGATCGTGCTGTGCGAGGACGCGCCGGAGCTCGCGCCCGCGCACCCGCACGTGGTCCGCCTCGTCACACGGCCGCCCAACGTCGAGGGCGTGGGGTCGGTGACGCTCCGGGACCTCGTCCGCCAGGCGCTCCGCATGCGCCCCGACCGGCTGGTGGTCGGCGAGGTGCGGGGCGCCGAGGTGGTCGACCTGCTCGCCGCGCTGAACACCGGCCACGACGGCGGCTGCGGAACCCTCCACGCCAACCGGCCGGCGGAGGTGCCGGCCCGCCTGGAGGCCCTGGGGGTCGCGGCCGGTCTGGACCGCGCGGCGGTGCACAGCCAGGCCGCGGCCGCGCTCTCGCTCGTCGTGCACCTGCGCCGGACCGCACGGGGGCGGCGGGTGACCGAGATCGGCGTGGTGCGGCGGTCGGGGGACCGGATCGTCGTGGAGCCGGGGTGGCGGGCCGACGGGCTCGCGGCCCCGGCCGCCGACCACCTCGCCGGGCTGCTGGCCGGGGAGCCGGCGTGAGCGGTGCGCTGCTCGCCGCGGCGCTGGCCGTGCTGCTCTGGCCCGCTCGGGCAGCCGGCCACCGGATCCGGCAGGTGGCCACCGGTTCCGAGGTCGTGGTCCCGCGGACGGCGGCGCTCTCCGCGCCCGTCACGGCAGCGATCGTCGGTGCCGCCGGGGGGCTGCTCCTCGGCACTCCGCTCGTCGCCGGCCTGGCGGCGTCCCTGGCCTTCGTGGACGGTCGCTCGTGGGCCGCGCGGGCCCGTGCCCGGCGCACCGACGACCGGCTGCGGTCGCTGACGGAGGGCCTGGGCGCGCTCGGCGCCGAACTGCGCAGCGGGCGCTCGTTCGAGGCGGCGACCGGCGCGGCGGTGGCCGCGTGCGCCGACGACGAGTGCGGGACCGCCCTGGCCCGCGCCCTGCGGACCCCGGGCACCGCCGCTCCGCCGGGCGACGAGCTCGGCACCGCTCTGGAGCGGGTGTCCGCGGGGGTGCTGCTCAGTGCCCGCACCGGCTGCTCGCTGGCCGCCGTGGCCGCGGCCGTCGAGGACGACCTGCGGGCCGGGCTGCGGCTGCGGCAGGAGCTCCGGACGGCGACAGCGGGACCGCGGGCCAGCGCGATGCTCCTGGCCGGGCTCCCGCTGGTCGGGCTCGCCATGGGGAGCGGCGTCGGCGCCGATCCCTGGCGGGTGCTCACCACCACCGGGCCCGGGCAGGTGCTCCTCGTGGTGGGCGTCGCGCTGGAGCTGCTCGGACTGCTGTGGTCCGAGCGCCTGGTCCGGCGGGCGGTGCGGTGACGCCGCCTGCCCAGGCGGCGGTGCTCCTCGGCGCCGCGCTGCTGCTCTGGTCGCCGCGGGGGAACGTCGCGATCCTCCGGGCGCGCGCCCTGCGACCGGCGTCCCCGACCGCGGGCGCCGACGGTGGGCATCCGCCGTCCGTGCTGCGCCGCGGGCTGCTCGCCGGCGCTGCCGGGCTGGCGTCCGGGCTGCTCGTCGGCGGGGTCCTCGGGGTCGCCGTCGCGGCCGCCGTTGTGGTGCTCGGGGAGCGGTGGCTGCGAGGCGCCGTCCACGTCGACGAGGGGCCGGTGCTGGCGCGGGCGCTACCGGGCGCGTGCGACCTGCTCGCGGTGTGCCTGGCGGCCGGTGTGCCGGTCGGGGCCGCAGTGGCCGGGGTGAGCGCGGCGGTGCCCCCACCGCTGGGGCCGCACCTCGCGCGGGCGGCGGCGCTGATCCGGCTCGGGGCCGAGCCCCGGCGGGCCTGGGCGGACGCGCCGGCCGAGCTGGCGGCCCTGGGACGCGTCCTCGTCCGGGCGGGGGAGTCCGGCGTGACGGCGGCACCGGCCCTGCGGGCACTCGCCGCGGACGGCCGGGCCGCGGCACGGACCGCGGCCGAGGCTGCGGTGCGGCGGGCCGGCGTGTGGGTGCTGGCTCCGCTCGGCCTGTGCTTCCTCCCGGCCTTCGTCTGCCTGGGGGTGGCCCCGATGGTGCTCGGGATCGCCCGGAACGTCTTCGGCTGACCGCTGTGCACAGCCTCCGCACCCGTCCACAGATCGACCCGGGCCCTCCGATGCCGCCCTGTCCGGCGGAAGCCTCGGGCCGTGGGCCCGGACGGCGGGCCCCATGGAGGAGGCACCCGTGGAGAGCACGTCGAACGTCGTCGAGAGCGGGCACGAGACGCCCGAGCCGGCCAAGGGGCCGCCGCGGAGCCGGCTGGGTCGCCGGTGGGCCGCGGTCCGGGCCACCGCCGAGGCCGGCATGAGCACCGCCGAGTACGCGGTGGGGACGGTGGCGGCCTGCGCGTTCGCGGCCGTCCTCTACCGGGTGGTCACCGGCGGCTCGATCGTCACCGGGCTGACCGACCTCGTCGAGTCGGCCCTCGCGACCCTGTCCTGACCGTGCGGCGCCCCCTTGGACGCGGCCCCCGGCGGGAGGCCGGGATGGTGACCGCGGAGACGGCCGTGGTCCTGCCGGTCCTCCTCGTGGTCCTCGCCGGGGTGGTGGCGGCGGTGGTCGTGGTCGGCGCCCAGCTCCGGTGCGTGGACGCCGCCCGTGAGGGCGCCCGCGCCGCGGCCCGGGGCGAGGACACCGCCGCCGTGACGGCGATCGCCCGGCGGGCCGCACCGGACGGGGCGACCGTCGGCGTCGGCGGCGACGAGGAGGTGCGCGTGACCGTGAGCGCCCGGATCGCACCGCTGGGACCGGTGCCGCTGGCGGTCACGGTGACCGCCGAGGCGGTGGCCCTCCGGGAGCCGGACGGGGTCAGCCCGTGAGCCCGCCGGCGGCCGACACGGAGCGGGGATCGGCGACGGTCTGGATGCTGATGGCCTGCGGCGTGCTGGCCGTCGTCGGGGCCGCCGCCGTCCTCGTCGGAGCCGCCGTCGTGGCCCGGCACCGCGCCACGGCGGCGGCCGATCTCGCGGCCCTGGCCGGGGCCGTGCGGGCCGTGCAGGGCGCCGACGCCTGCGGCACCGCCGCGCGGCTGGCGGCGGCGAACGCCGCGGACCTGACCGCGTGCACGGCGACGGCGGACGCCGTCGTGGACGTCGAGGTCAGCGTGCCGGTGCGGCTGGGTGGGCTCGGCGTCTTCTCGGCCACCGCCCGCGCCCGGGCCGGCCCCGTGACGCCGGGGCCGCCCGGATGAGCGGCGGATCAGAAGACGAGCTCGTCCTCGTCCTCGTCGGCGGAGGCGGGGGTTGGGGTGGGTGTCACGGGCCTCGGCATCCCGGCACCGGTCGGGACGTCGGCCACGACGTTCCTCGGCGCGGCGTCCCGGTCGGCACCCGGCATGCCCTCGCGGGTGGCCAGCTCGTCGAGGACGACGTCGAGGACCCGGACCGCGCCGGCCTTGTCGAGCGGGTCGTTGCCGTTGCCGCACTTGGGCGACTGGACGCAGGAGGGGCACCCGCTCTCGCACTCGCAACTGGCCACCGTCGCCCGCGTGGCCTGCAGCCAGCGGCGCAGCACGCCGAACCCGCGCTCGCTGAAACCGGCGCCTCCCGGGTGCCCGTCGTAGACGAAGACCGTCGCCGTCCCCGTGTCGGGGTGCAGCGCCGTGGAGAGGCCACCGAGGTCCCAGCGGTCGCAGGTGGCCAGCAGGGGCAGGATGCCGATCGCCGCGTGCTCGGCCGCGTGCAGCGAACCGGGCAGCGCGGTGTCGTCGACGTCGGCCCGCTCGACCGCGCGGTCGCTGAGGGTCCACCAGACGGCGCGGGTCCGCAGCTGCCGGGCCGGCAGGTCCAGGGGGAACTCCGCGAGCACCTCGCCGGTGCCCAGCCGCCGCCGCTGGTAGGCCACCACCTGGTTGGTCACGTCGACCACGCCCGTGTAGGCGGTGACCGTGCCCAGGTGCCGGGTCCGCTCGATCGACACGACGGACAGGTCGGTGACGTCCCGCGCCACCGTCGTCCACTCGGGGTTGTCCGCGTGCACCACGGCGCAGGCGTCGTCCACGTCGAACTCGTCGACGACGAACGTGTCGCCCCGGTGCACGTAGAGCGCGCCCTCGTGCACGGTCGCGTGCGCGGCACCGCCGTCGACGGTGCCCAGCAGGCGGCCCGTGCCGGTCTCGATGATCGACACCGGCTCCCCGCCGCTGCCGCGGATGTCCACGTCGGGCCGCCCGCGCCCGGCCCAGTACCAGCCGGCCGGACGGCGGCGCAGCTGACCGGCGGCGACGAGCTCGTCGAGCTGCGCCTCGGCCACGGCCCCGCCGAAGTCGGGCAGGTCCGCGGGGGTGAGCGGCAGCTCGGCCGCGGCGCAGCACAGCTGCGGGCCCAGGACGTAGGGGTTGGCCGGATCGGTGACGGTCGCCTCGATCGGCCGCCCGAACACCGCCCGCGGGTGGTGGGCGAGGTAGTGGTCCAGCGGGTCGTCCCGGGCGACGAAGACGACCAGCGACTCCTTCTGCGCCCGCCCGGCCCGGCCCGCCTGCTGCCACAGCGACGCGAGCGTGCCCGGGTACCCGGCCAGGACGACCGCGTCCAGCCCGGCGATGTCGATGCCGAGCTCCAGCGCGTTCGTCGTGGCTACGCCGAGGAGGTCACCCGCCGACAGCGCCCGCTCCAGCTCGCGACGCTCCTCGGGGAGGTAGCCGCCGCGGTAGGAGTCCACCCGGCCCACCAGGTCGGAGCGGCCGCGGTCGTGCAGCAGACGGCGGGCCTGCTCGGCGACCGACTCCGCGCTGCGCCGCGACCGGACGAACGCCAGCGTCCGAGCCCCCCGCTCCACGAGATCGGCGAGCAGGCCGGCGGCGTCCGCGGCGGCCGAGCGGCGCAGCGGAGCGCCGTGCTCGCCGGTGCGCTCGGTCAGCGGCGGCTCCCACAGCGCGAAGGTCGCGCCTGGTCGCGGCGACCCGTCGGTGGTGACGGCCTCGACGGGGGCACCCACGAGCCGGGTCGCGGCCTCCGCCGGGTCGGCGACCGTGGCCGAGGCGAGCACGAACACCGGCTCCGCGCCGTAACGGCGGCAGATGCGCCTCAACCGGCGCAGCACGTGGCCGACGTGCGACCCGAACACGCCCCGGTAGGCGTGGCACTCGTCGATGACCACGTAGGCCACCCGCCGCAGCGTGCTCGACCACCTCTGGTGGGCCGGCAGGATCCCGCGGTGCAGCATGTCCGGGTTGGTGACGATCCACCGCGAGTGCCGCCGCACCCAGTCGCGCTCCTCGCCGGGGGTGTCACCGTCGTACGGGGCCGGACGCACCGACGGGTCGGCGAGCGCCGCCACCGACGCGAGCTGGTCGCGGGCCAGCGCCTTGGTGGGTGCGAGGTAGAGGACGCAGGCCCGGGGGTCCTCGGCCAGCCGGGTCAGCGCGGGTAGCTGGTAGGCCAGCGACTTCCCCGACGCCGTCCCGGTCGCCACGACGACGTGCCGCCCCTCGTGCGCGAGCTGCGCCGCCTCCACCTGGTGCCGCCAGGGCGCGAGCACCCCGCGCTCCTCCAGCCGGGTCCGCAGGTCGCTGCTCACCCACGCCGGCCAGGGCAGGGTGCTGCTCTCCCGGACCGGGAGGTGGTGGACGTGCGTGACCGGCTGCTCGTCGTCCTCGGTGCCGGCGAGCAGGGACGCGAGGAGGTCGGCACCCGGCGGGGCGTCGGCGGGAGCTGCCCCGGCGGGGAGGACCGGGTGGAGCGTCGTCACCCGTCCACTGTCACACCTTCTGCCGATGAGCGTCGCCGGCGAATGCCACTCATGTGATGCGGGTTACAAAACGTACTGGACGTCTGCACTCCGTGTGATCTCCCTTACACTCCGGCAGCGTTCGGTGCGCGGGGCTCCCGATGCACCGGGCGGAACCTCCGCCGACCCGGGGTGCACCCTGCGCCTCCCGGCGGCTGCCGACCGCTTTGGAGGAACACATGCCCGACAGTTCGCTGTCCGGCGGGGACATGGCGCTGGTCGCCATCGTCCTCGCCGTCTCCCTGGCCGCCCTCGGGTTCGCCGCTTACCTGGTCCGGGCCGTGCTGGCCGCCGACCAGGGAACGGTGAAGATGCGCGAGATCGCGCAGGCGGTCCAGGAAGGCGCGGCGGCCTACCTGAGACGGCAGTTCCGCACGCTCGGCGTCTTCGCCGTGATCGTGTTCCTGCTCCTCCTGGTGCTCCCCGTCGCCGACGGCGGCTGGGAGACCCGGATCGGGCGGGCGATCTTCTTCCTGATCGGCGCGCTGTTCTCCGCGTCGGTCGGTTTCATCGGCATGACGCTGGCCACCCGCGCCAACGTCCGGGTGGCAGCGGCCGCGAACGCCGGTGGGTACCTGCCGTCCTTCCGCACCGCCTACCGCACCGGCGGCGTCGTCGGGATGATCACCATCGGCCTGGGACTCTTCGGCGCCGCGCTCGTGCTGCTGCTCTTCGACGAGACCGCACCGATCGTCCTCGAGGGCTTCGGCTTCGGGGGCGCGCTGCTGGCCATGTTCATGCGCGTGGGCGGCGGCATCTTCACGAAGGCCGCGGACGTCGGCGCCGACCTCGTCGGCAAGGTCGAGGCCGGCATCCCGGAGGACGACCCCCGGAACGCGGCGACGATCGCCGACAACGTGGGCGACAACGTCGGTGACTGCGCCGGCATGGCGGCCGACCTGTTCGAGTCCTACGCCGTCACGCTCGTCGCGGCCCTGATCCTCGGGCAGGTCTTCTTCGGCTCCGTCGGCATGGTCTTCCCGCTGCTGGTCGCCGCCATCGGCGTGATCGCCTCGATCGTCGGCGTCCTCGCCACCCGGCCGGCCAAGACCGACGCGAGCGGTATGGCCCCGATCAACCGCGGCTTCTTCACCTCCGCCGCGGTCTCCCTCGTGCTGGTCGCCGCGGCGTCCTTCATCTACCTGCCCAGCATCTCCGACGGCGTGGACATGTCGGTCAGCCCGCAGGTCCTCGGGTTCGTCTCGGTGCTCATCGGCGTCGTCCTGGCCGCGGCCATCCAGCAGCTCACCGGCTACTTCACCGAGACCAGCCGCAAGCCGGTCAAGGACATCGGCCGCAGCTCCCTGACCGGCCCCGCCACCGTCATCCTCTCGGGCATCTCGCTCGGCCTGGAGTCCGCGGTGTACGCCGCGCTCCTCATCGGCGGCGCCGTCTACGGCGCGTTCCTCATCGGCGGCGCCGCCGCCCTCTACGCCGTCGCCCTGGCCGGCTGCGGACTGCTCACGACCGCCGGCGTCATCGTCGCGATGGACACCTTCGGGCCGGTCAGCGACAACGCGCAGGGCATCGCCGAGATGTCCGGTGACATCGACGACGAGGGCGCCCGGGTCCTCACCGACCTCGACGCCGTCGGCAACACGACGAAGGCCATCACCAAGGGCATCGCCATCGCGACGGCGGTCCTGGCCGCCACCGCGCTCTTCGGCTCCTACAACGCGCAGATCCAGGTGGCACTGGACGAGGCGGGGGAAACGCTCGGCGACGCCTTCAGCCTGGTGAACCCGAACAACGTGGTGGGCGCCGTCGTGGGGGCCGCGGTCGTCTTCTTCTTCTCCGGCCTGGCGATCAGCGCCGTCTCGCGCGCGGCCGGACGGGTGGTCTTCGAGGTCCGGGAGCAGTTCCGCACCCGGCCGGGGATCATGGACTACAGCGAGCGGCCCGACTACAGCGCCGTCGTCGACATCTGCACCAAGGACTCGCTGCGCGAGCTGGCCACCCCCGGCCTGCTCGCCGTCCTCGCCCCCGTCGCCGTGGGCTTCGGCCTCGGCATCGGACCGCTGGCGGCCTACCTCGTCGGCGCCATCGCGGCCGGGACGCTGATGGCGGTCTTCCTCGCCAACTCCGGCGGCGCCTGGGACAACGCCAAGAAGATGGTCGAGGACGGGGCCTACGGCGGGAAGGGCAGCGAGGCGCACGCGGCGACCGTCATCGGCGACACCGTGGGCGACCCGTTCAAGGACACCGCCGGCCCGGCGATCAACCCGCTGATCAAGGTGATGAACCTGGTCGCGCTGATCATCGCCCCGGCCATCGTCGGCCTGTCGGTCGGGGAGGACGCCAACACCACCCTGCGCGTGCTCATCGCCCTCGGCGCCGTCGCGGTCATCGTGGTCTCGGTGGTCATCTCCAAGCGCCGGTCGGTCGTCGTCGGCGGCGCCCCGAGCGCCGCGTCCGACGGAAAGCTCACGACGACCGCTCCCTGATCCACGGGGGGATCCTCCGGCCGGGAGCGCCCGGCCGGAGGGTCCCCGCGCGAGGTGTGGAGGAGGCACCTCGCTGTGGACGACGGCGCACACGGTCCGGTCGTCCGCTCCTAGCGTCCGTCGTCCACCGCCCGACCCGGGCACCGGACGTACGGAGCCCGCATGACATCGCCGAGTCCCCCTGACCTCGTCCTCGTCCGCCCGGAGGCCCTCGCGGCCCTGGCCGGCGAGCTCACCGGCCTGGCGACCGAGCTGCTCGACGACGCCGACCGCTGCCGCGCGGCGGCCGTCTCCCTCTCGACCGCCCTCGACGGCGAGGAGGGCTGGAGCGCGGGGGCGGCCGGCGCCGCCTGGGCGGAGCTCGGCGAGGTGCTCGCCGGACGGACCGCCGCCCTGGCGCAGAGCGTCGACGGCGCGGCGCGGGCCTACGTCGACGAGGACGCCCGGCGGGCCGGGTGGATGGGCCGCCGCCGGGAGACGCCGCGATGACCGGCGTCGCGACGAGACTGCAGGCGGCCGCCGCGTGGGACGTGCCGCGCGTGCAGGGGGCGGTGACCGCGCTGGGGGAGGTCGCCGAGCGGCTGCCGACCTGGCGGGCGCGCCTGGAGGGGGTCGCGCGCGCCCTGGGCTCGGGCGAGGTCTGGGCCGGCCCGGCGGCGGTCAGCGCGGCCGGCGCGGTGCGCGAGGTGTCGGTCGTGACGTGGGCCGTGGAGCGGGCCCTCGGCTCCTCGCTGACGTCCTTCGACCGGCTGGCGGCCGAGGCGGGCACGGCGCACGACCTGGCCCGCGAGGCGCTCGGCCGGTCGGACGAGATCCCGGGCGGCCTGGCCGCGGCCCTGGCCGGGCGGGACCGGCTCGCGGCCGCGGTGGGAGCACTGGTGCCCGGGACCGCGCTGTCCCCGTCGGCCTCGGCGGCCCTGGCCGCGGCGGAGGCAGCCCTCCGCCACGCGGCGGGGGTGGCGGCCGCAGCCGAGGACGCCGGCGCCGCCCTCTCCGGGGTCGGGGTGCGCGAGGCGTCCGCCCCGGCCGACTTCCCGGCCCTCGCCACGTGGGTCCCGGTGGCGGAGCCGATGTGCGGAACGGCCGCTCCGTCCGGCCCGCCCCAGGCGGTGGCGCTGTGGTGGGCCGCGCTGCCCCTGCCGACGCAGCTGGCCGCGCTGCGGGCCGACCCGGCCGGGCTCGGCAGCCGCGACGGCCTCCCCGCCTGGGCCCGCGACCTGGCCAACCGGCAGCTCCTGGCCGCCGCGCGCGACGCCCCGGACGGGCCCGGTGCCGCCACGGCACGCGCCGTGGCCCGGCGGATCCAGGCCGAGGAGGAGTCCGGCCGGGAGGTGCAGGTGCACCTCCTCGACCTGGCCGCCGACCGCGTGGTCCTGGTCCTCGGGGATCTGGACACCGCCGACGCCGTGGCCCTGCTCGTGCCGGGCATCCACAACACCCCGGCCGACGACCTGGGCGCGCTCATGGGCGACGCCCGGGACGTGCAGCGTGCCGCCCGGCTCGCGGCACCCGGGATCACCGTCGCGACGGCGGTCTGGCTGGGGTACGACAGCCCGACGCACCCCGGCCAGATCCTCACCCGGCGCAACGCCGTCGACGGTGGCCGCGAGCTGGCCGACTCGCTCGCCGGGATGCGCGCCGGGCGCCGGGCCGTCGCGGCCGCGGACGCGCGCGCCACCGTGCTGGCGCACAGCTACGGGACGGTCGTGGTCGACGAGGCGGCCGACGTCCCCGGCGTCCTCGACGCGGAGGCCGTGGTCCTCCTGGGCAGCCCGGGGATGGAGGAGGACGCCGCGAGCCTCGAGATCGCGGAGGTCTACGACGCCGCCGCCGCCGGCGACCTCGTCGTCGCCTCCCGGTGGTTCGGCACGTGGACCGGTGCGGCGGACTTCCGCTCCACCGAGCTCCCCGTCTCCCCGGACGCCGGCCACTCCGACTACTACGACCCGGAGGGGCCGACGCTGACCGCCATCGGGGAGGTGGTGGCCGGTGCGCGGAGGCCCGGGTGAGAGGTTTCCGAGGACCGCCCCGGCGTGGCGGGGAACACCTGACCGCCGTCGGCGTTTGTCGGGGTGACGGCACGCCCACGGTGGGTCGCCCCCGGCGCCTCGTCCGGTGCGTGGCTTACCGTGGCCCGCCGAGGGGGCGTTTCCGCGGCGGCGCCCGCCGGAGTCGGGGGAGTCCGCCACCCACGGGCCGACGAACCGGGCGCCGCCCCGGACGGATCGCACGCGACACGCAGCACCACGCAGCACCACCGACAGGAGCACCGTGCCCACGAAGACCAGCGAGACCGGAAGCGAGAGCACCCCCGCGACCGACGGCGGGAAGAAGGCACCCGCCCGCCGGCGTGCGGCCGCGCCCGGAGGCAAGCCGCTGGTCATCGTGGAGTCGCCGACCAAGGCGAACAAGATCGCCGGCTACCTGGGCAGCGGTTACGTCGTCGAGGCCAGCGTCGGGCACATCCGTGACCTGCCCCGCAATGCCGCCGACGTCCCCGCCGAGCACAAGGGCGCCTCCTGGGCGCGTCTCGGCGTCGACGTCGACAACTCCTTCGAGCCGCTCTACGTGGTCAGCCCCGATCGCAAGCAGCAGGTCAGCCGCCTGAAGCAGCTCATGAAGGACGCCAGCGAGGTCTACCTCGCGACAGACGAGGACCGCGAGGGCGAGGCGATCGCCTGGCACCTGGTGGACACCCTCAAGCCCCGCGTCCCGGTGCACCGCATGGTGTTCCACGAGATCACCCCCGAGGCGATCGCCCGCGCCGTGGCCAACCCGCGCGAGCTCGACACCGCGCTGGTCGACGCGCAGGAGACCCGCCGGATCCTCGACCGCCTCTACGGCTACGAGGTCTCCCCGGTGCTGTGGAAGAAGGTGCTGCCCAAGCTGTCCGCCGGCCGGGTGCAGTCCGTCGCCACCCGCATCGTCGTGGAGCGCGAGCGGGAGCGGATGGCCTTCCACGCAGCCGACTACTGGTCGCTCGAGGGCACCTTCGCCGTCCCCCGACCCGCCGCCGCCACGGACGAGGGCGAGCCGACGACGGTCCGCGCCAAGCTGGTCAGCGTCGACGACAGCCGGGTCGCCACCGGCCGCGACTTCGACCCCGCCACCGGCCGGGTGAGCGGCGACGTCGTGCACCTCGACGAGGCGGGGGCCCGCGGTCTCGCCGCGCGGCTCGAGGGCCGCCAGATGACGGTCGGCCGGGTGGACGAGAAGCCCTACCGCCGCCGTCCCTACGCGCCCTTCACCACCTCGACCCTGCAGATGGACGCCGGCCGCAAGTTGGGCTGGTCCTCCGCGCAGACGATGCGGGTGGCGCAGCGGCTGTACGAGAACGGCCACATCACCTACATGCGTACCGACTCGACGAACCTGTCGCAGGAGGCGATCAACGCCGCCCGGCAGCAGGCCCGCGAGCTCTACGGGGACGCCTACGTCCCGGCCGAGGCGCGGCGCTACAAGAGCAAGGCCAAGGGCGCCCAGGAGGCGCACGAGGCGATCCGTCCGGCCGGGGACAACTTCCGCACGCCCGGCCAGTTGGCGGCCCAGCTGGCCCGCGACGAGTTCCGGCTCTACGAGCTGATCTGGCAGCGCACGATCGCCTCGCAGATGGCCGACGCCGTCGGCCAGACGGTCAGCATCCGGCTGGCCGGGCGCAGCG
>Ga0190265_10001972_pt1 | contig 13614 bp, 10 predicted proteins | sample Popmic124T_FD_133135 | JGI IMG/M metagenome (GOLD analysis project Ga0190265, IMG submission 133135) | Populus adjacent soil microbial communities from riparian zone of Indian Creek, Utah, USA - 124 T | ecosystem: Environmental > Terrestrial > Soil > Riparian zone | place: USA: Utah | collected... | reverse complement strand
TCACCGCCGCCACCGCCGCCGCCACCACCATCACCTCCACCAGTGGCAACGGCGACGTTCACGACCCCTGACATCACCTGTGCGCCGTGAATGGTACAGAAATAGGCGAAGGTTCCGGCAGTTGGGAACGCCCGCTCAAATGCTCCCGAGCCGCGGTCTCCCGAGCTCGGTCCCGTGTCGAAGGTGACGTTGTGGTCGACACCGCCCGAGTTCCATTCCCACATGACAGTGCTGTTTACGGGCACCTGGAGGGTGGCCGGGGCGAAGAGGTTGTTCCTGACTGCAACCGTCAGGCCACCGGCGCCGGGGTCGACGGGCTGGCTGTCAGCGGAGCAGCTAAGCAGGGCCGCGGCGCACAGCGGTAAGAGTAGACTCTTCCATTTCATCACGGCCACTCCACGATCGCTTCAGGTTCCAGCCGGGGTTATTGGGGCACGATCTGCCCGCGAATCTCGCCGCCTGCCATGTCGCCGGCGCCAGTATTCGGTGGCGCCTGGCCATCGTCCGTATGGATGTTCACGTAAGCCCCGTCCGTGCGCATGGCCGTAAGCAATTCCTCGAACGTGACTCCGAGGGCGGCCCCATTGGTACCGGTGGCTACCACCCCCGTGCCGCTGGTGCAGGCTGGTTGGGGAGCACCCGTCCCGCAGAGGTTCAGCCGCACTGGACCGTTGACTCCCGCGGCCGCAAGATGAATATGCCCGAGTATGGCGTTCTGAAGATTCGTCGTCGTAGTGATGGTGTAGGTGATCTCGTTCCCGTTGACCTCAAATGTTGCGGTCCCGGTCGCGGTTGTCGTCACCGGCGGAACTTCGTTGGCGCCCGACAGGGTAGCCGTGAAGCTTGTTGCGGTTGCCGGATCAGCCGGCTCGTCGTCGCCACAGGCGGAAACTATTGAAAGCAGCGCCGCGACGGCGATCTTAGAAATACGGAACCTGTGCATTACAGCGCTCCTCTCAAAGCTGGTGGCTAGCGCTCTTCTCCAGCACGCTAGCAGGCCCGGTCCACCGGGTCTTGTAAGCGGGTAACCCCCTTGGAGCGGTGTAGCGGCGCGGGTGTGCTCGCGCAGGCACATGCCACGTCTCATTCCAGGACGTTACCTCACAAACGAAAGCGCCCTGGCTACCCCAGGGAACGCGATTGGAGGTGGACATGGTCCGCAGAACAGGGCCTCCGGCTGAGGCCAGGCAGGTGCGCCGGGTGAAGGTGGGAGGGTTCACCGTCACCGAGGGAGTGCATCACCACGGCTCCGAGCTTCCGTGGCACCATCATGAGACCCCCACAATCTGCTTCGTGCTTCAGGGCGCCTTTACCGAGATGTGGCGCGGGGGCTCGGTCGCCTGCACCAGCTCGATGCTGAAGATCACTCCCGCCGGCGATCGCCACTGGGACCAGTTCAGCCGGGGCGACGTGCGTGGGCTCCTGATCGAGGCGGACGACGAACAGGTCGTGGCCATCCGGCCTCACTCCGCGGTGCTCGACGAGCGGGTGTCCTTCCATGGCGGGCTCGTATCCGGCATGGCCCGGCGGGTCCACGAGGAGATGCGGCGAATGGACGCGGCGGCGCCGCTCGCGATCGAGGGGCTGCTCCTCGAGCTGGTGGCTTCCGCCTCGCGGATGCATGAGCAGAACGGCGTCTTCGGCCGGCCGCGCTGGCTGCAGGATGCTCGCGACCGGATCCACGTCGAGCTGGCGGCGCGGCCCAGTCTGACCGGCCTGGCCACGTCGGTGGGCGTGCACCCTGTGACCCTCGCGCGCGCGTTTCGCCGGGCGTTCGGCTGCACCGTGGGCGAGTACGTCAGACGGCTCCGGATCGAGCGTGCCGCGCGCCAGCTCGCCGATACCGATCTCTCGCTGGCGGAGATTGCCCTTGCGGAGGGCTTCTCCGACCAGAGTCACTTCTCGAACCTTTTCCGGCGCCACACCGGCCTCTCCCCCTTTCAGTTCCGGCGCGCCACCCGCCCCAGGTGAGCCGCTACACGCGTGCAAGCCGACTCCGGGCGTCCAAGACCGGTCCCCAGCGCCTAGCTATTTAGAAGGATGTTGCGCCGCGGCAGGCTACTCCTCCTCGCGGCCCTTGGCACCCTCGTCGGCGGGCGCGGGGCCGGGGCCCAGTCTGCGCTCGACCGGACGCCGAATCTCTCCGGTGCCTGGATCGGCGCGCCTGGCGTGCTGCACTTCAACTTTCTGCACCGCTTCTCGATCAGCCCGGCACCGGAACGGAAGGTCACGAGTACACCCGCGTTTCTGCTTGCGGCCGGCCTCCCCGCCAGCACGCTACTTGGGGTGCACTACGCCACAAACTCCGAGCTCTCCCCGCGCTACCCGAATGAGTGGGAGCTCTTCGGCAGGATCACGCCGCTCACCCAGGAGCGCCGTGCGCCTCTCGACGTGTCCGCGCAGGTGGGCTACAACCTGGCAGCCCAGGGACCAGATGCGGAGATATCGGTGGCGCGGCGCCAGGGCCCCGTTCGGGTCCTCGCGGCCCTGCGGGTGCTGGATCCAGTCCCCAGTGGCGGGGTCGATGTGGCGGTTGCGACGGGTGCGGTGTTCCGGCTGACCCGGCATCTGGCGGTATCGGCGGATGTGGCAACCCTGACGGACCGGGCTCCGGGAGAGAGAATCGCCTGGGGCGCAGGCCTGAATCTGGCGATCCCACATTCGCCGCACACGTTGTCGCTGCATGCCACCAACACGAACAACGTGACCCTGCAGAGCGCTTCACGGGGAACCGGCAAGACCCGCTACGGATTCGAGTTCACCATTCCGGTGACGCTGAGCCGCTATTTCGGTGGTCGTGGTCCACAACCTGGGCCAGCTACCGACCCCCAGGCGGTTGAGCCAGGGGCAAACCCACCCGCAGGCGCCCCGGACACGGTCACCGCCAAGGTGCAGGATTTTCTGTTCGGTCCACCTCGCCTGGAGATTGCCGCCGGGACCACGATCGTGTGGGTCAACGATGGCCAGGTGACGCATACCGTGTCCGCCGAGGATGGTAGCTTCGACTCCGGGCCTATCGAGCCCGGTGGTCGGCGCGGCCTCTCCTTCTCCCGTGCCGGCACATTCTCCTTTCACTGCACACCGCATCCCTTCATGCGGGGCGTGATCGTGGTGCGTTGAGGATGAGGATTCCATGCCGGGCCTTGCTGGCCCTGGGCGGGTCGCTCGGTCTTGCAGCCGGTGCCTTGGCGGGTTGCTTCTCCGAGCGCGCGGCCACCGCCCCTATTGAAGGAGTGTGCAGCCTTCCAGTGGGTGAGGGGGTCCCCGGCTCCACGATTGTGGTAATTCAGGGTTTCGCGTTCGAACCAGGCGAGGTACGGGTCCGGGCGGGCGAGAGGGTCACCTGGATCAGCTGCGATACGGATTCCCATACCAGCACCGCCGATGGTGGCCAATGGACGTCGCCGCTGCTCGTGCCTGGTGCAGCCTTCACCCAGGCCTTCCCCACGGTGGGAGAGTTCCCCTATCACTGCGAGCCCCACCCGTTCATGACCGGGCGGGTCATCGTGGAGTAGACGGGTAGGGTCGCGCATCGACGCAATAGAGCTGGCCGATCCTCCCGATAGCGCTGATGGTGAATCCTGCTCCCTCGAGCAGTTGGCACACGGCGTCACGCTGGTAGAAATAGGCCGGGCAGTCGAGCGCCGATAGGCGCGCCTTTCGAACGGACGCTCGCCAGGTTTCGGCCCGGGGCCAGGCAGAGAGAAATCGGCACTCGGAGAGGCGTCGGATCGTGGCAAGACAGGATCGGGGATCTTCGATATAGTCCCAGAACCCGATCGCGACCACGAGGTCGAAGCGTTCCTCCGTCTTCCAGTGCTCGATATCGGCCTCAATGAGCTCGCAACGCTCAGCCACGCCGCTCCCGCGGACGTGCTCGCTCGCCAGACGCAACATCTCGGGCGCAATGTCGATCCCCACTACCCGACTGGCGCCACGCTTCGCGACCTCGGCCACGAAGCGGCCCGACCCGCAGCCGACATCGCAGATCCGTGAATTCCGAACATCTCCGGCCATTCCCATGACCCAGTCGTAGCGCTCGAACATGTCCTGGCGGAGCCAGCTATCCAGCGCTCTCGCGACGGGGCCCTTGCGCGCGGAGTAGACCGTATCGAGTGCTCCGGCGACGCCGTTCCAGTATGCGACGACTTTCTGAGCGGCATCCTGCGGCATTGGAAAACAAGGGGTTGAGGGCACTCTGACTCTGCGCTCCGGCCATCAAGCGGAAGTCAAGCAACCGGGCAGAACCCCAGACTCGCGACATTGCGCCCCAGTCCGCCGAGCCTCAATATTTCAGCGGCACGACTGACCATTCAGCAACGGTATGACGGCAACTACTCTCACCTGTCTCGCCTGCGGCAGCGGTCTCGGCCCTGGAAACCGCTTCTGTTCGCAATGCGGAGCCGGGGTGCACTCCTGTGCGGCCTGTGGAAGCCCTCTCCTGCAAGGCGATGGATTCTGCCCCGACTGCGGCACCGCGGCCGGCCCGACCGACACTCTCGATTCCAATGGTTCAGCGGAGTCCGAGGCGGTCTCAGGCTGGGCCGAAGTGGCCCAGCGCCTTCGGCGTGCGACGCTCGGAGAGTTCGAGATCGGCCCGGAGCTCGGGCGAGGGGCGATGGCTGCCGTTTTCCTGGCGCATGAAGTCTCCCTCGACCGAAAGGTCGCCATCAAGGTCATGTCCCCCGGCCTGCTGATGGATGAAGGCATGGCCGAGCGGTTCAGGCGCGAAGCAATCACCATAGCAAATCTGAATCACCCCAACATCGTCTCGGTGCACTCGGTGCGGCAGGCAGGGGGCCTGCACTTCTTCGTGATGCGGTACATTCGCGGCCGCGCGCTCGAGCAGGTGTTGCAACAGGCCAGCAGGCTGCCGCTCCCGATCGTGCGCTCCATACTCTCGCAGGTGGGATCGGCGCTGAGCTACGCGCACCGCTCTGGAGTAGTGCATCGTGACATCAAGCCCGCCAACATCCTCATCGATGAGGACGGCAATGCGGTCGTCACCGATTTCGGCATCGCCAAGGTGGCCGAGCTGCCCAGCGAAACGCATCCCGGTGCGTTGGTCGGTACGCCGGCGTACATGAGCCCCGAGCAGTGCAGCGGGGCCGAGGTCTCGGGCGCCTCGGACCAGTACGCGCTTGGCGCCGTCGCCTACGAGATGATCACCGGCGTCTCGCCATTCATCGGGTCGACGCTGACGGTCATGCGGTCTCATCTGGAGCAGCCACCGCAGCCCATCCGGGACCGGTGTGGGGAATGTCCGCCCGACCTGGAATCGGCCGTCCTGCGCATGTTGGAGAAGGATCCCGCGGCGCGGTGGCCCAGCATCGCTCAGGCAAAGGCGGGGCTGGGAGCAGCGCCGCTGGAGGAGGAGGATCCGCTGCTCGCGGAGCTCTGCCGTCTCGCCACGCCCGACCAGGACGCCTCCCTCCCGGGCAGGACAATGGCGACCACCCCCCGGGCGAAAGCATCCTCGGCGCGCCCATCGGCCCCGGCCGGACTGGTGCGCAGCATCTCCATTCTGCCGCCGCCGGCTGCCCTCGAGACGGGAGACAGCTTCATGCTGGTGGCCCTGTTGAAGGGGGAGCGCGGCACTCCCCTGCCGGGGCGGCCGGTGCAATGGGCTACCGACACGCCCGAAGTCCTCCGGGTGGATGGATCGAGGGGAATGGCAACCGCGGTCGCACCTGGCTCGGCTCGGCTCACCGCCACGTGCGAGGGGGTCCGAGCACGACTCCAGGTGCAGGTGGCGCCGCCGATAGTGGACGAGGCCGACGTGCAGGCAGACGGCGGTGTCGTCGCAATCCAGGTTTCGGCCGCGCCGAAATCGGTAAAGGCGGGCGATTCATTTGTATTGACCGCGACACCCGTGGACTACCGGGGCGGCTTCCTCCTGGGCCGTACGGTGCAGTGGAGCACGAGCGATGTGGGCGTCGCCATCGTCACCGCGAGCGGGTGGGTGGCGACGCTTGGCCCCGGATCCGTGGTGCTGCAGGCCAGCTGCGAGGGAGCCACCGCTTCGGTCTGCATCAACGTGGGGGAGGCACCCCCCGCCGCGAAGCGCCCGAGGCCCCCGTCGGCAAAGCCGCCAGAGCTCGAGCCCACCCCGGAGGAGCACCGGCCGGTCAGACGGCGGCGGAGCTCCCGCGCGCGCCGAGCCCGGCTCCTCGCTGCGTCGGTCGCCGTCCTTCTGCTGGCACCGGTGCTTTGGCTCTACGGCGGATTGCGAGAGTTCGTGCTCGATCGCTCCAGGGAGTCGGGGACGGTACAACGGGTGGAGGGCGAGGCCTCGCCGGTGACACCCGCGGAACCGGTAGCAGCCATCCTCAGGGGTGCGTCGGCTTCCGTGACCATCGAGCGGGGCCCTCGCGGTCCGCTTCGTTCCGGCGACTCCACCAGGCTGCTGGCCGAGGTCCGGGATCTTGCGGGACGGAGTGTGCCTGGTGCCGGCGTGAGCTGGTCCTCGACAAATCCCGGTGTCGCTCGGGTTGACTCCATAAGCGGGGTGGTACACGCGGTTCGTCCCGGCCGCGCACGGGTGGTAGCCGCGAGTGGCGAGTGGCGGGCGAGCATCCCGGTGGTGGTGCGAGACACCACCGTTGAACCTCCGTCGGCTGAACCGGCGGCGGGCGCCGTGTCCATCTCTCCGCACGGCTCTATCCGGGTGGGCGACACCATCACGCTGGCTGCCGCCGCGCTCGACGGGAACGGCGATTCGTTGCCCGGGGCGGAAATCTTTTGGAGCTCGACTGAGCCTCGGCTCGCCGCGGTCGAGGCGAGAACCGGGCGGGTGCGGGGGTACGCCCCGGGCAGGGCGACCATCATCGCCACCAGCGGCTCGGCGATGTCGCGATCCGAGCTGACGGTGCTCCCGGCCGAGCCGTCCATTGATACGGTCTCGGCTCAGGCGTATGAGTCAGGGGCCTGGCCGCCCGATGAGCCGGAGGAAACCGCAGCCGAACCGGCCGTGACCATCCCTGAAGATGCCGGGATCATGGCAGGCGTGGAGGAATGCTTCAACGCGCTCCGCTCCAAGAACGTCGCTCGCGTGGCTGAGCTCTACCGGCCCATGACCGAGTCGGATCATGACAACCTGAACAAGCTTTCGCGCATTCTCCGAACGGACGAGTGGGCAGCGGTTGTGGGTGAGCGAGTCGATGGCGCCAAGCAGGTTGGTACCGATGCAACGGCGGGGTTCAGCTTTCAACTGGTATGGAAAGACGCGTTCGGCGGCAGGCGCGCCAGCCGCCCGGTCTTCCAGGCGGAGTTCGTGAAGAGCGGGAACAGGTGGGAGATGTCCAGCTGCAGGATCGTAGGATCGCCCAAGCTTTAGGAGTAAGGGCGCTCCAATCAGTCGCGAAGCCCAATCGCCAGGCCAAGACGGACCACGATATTCGAGCCCGAGCTCGATTCCACCGGCACCGCGGTACCGCGCGTTCGGCTGGTCAGCGTGCCGCTTCCCAGGCGATTGTACCCGAAGGTCGCTCCAACGTCGAGGTTGAGCCGTGAGCTCAGCCGGGTCAGGAGGCCACCGCCACCGTTCAGCTGGATGAACGTCGAAGAGAGCGAAAGGTCTCCCCCGGAAAACCCCACTTTGAGCACTGAGAACCGGGCCGACAGGTAGGGCGCCACCACATTGCTCCCCGCGTGAATCCGATAGCGAGGCTCCATGAATCCGCCATAGAGCCTTCCGTTGTCCATCCGGTTCTCCAGCTGGTGGATCGTGAACTGGAAGCCTGCGCCCACCGACAGCGCCCCGGGCGTGTACCGGAGCTGTGCTTCCCCACCCACGCCGTCCTGCAGCCCGGTGAACACGCTCCCAAACACGGCGTTGACCAGCCCCGACGCCTGGAGCGAGAACGCCTGCGCCGACTGTGCCTCGAGATCGCCGCAGACTGTTCCCAGCACGACCAACGGCACCAGCCAGAGGCGGACCTTCGGCATTGCGGTACTCCGATCAACGCGAGGAGGAGCGATGTACGTCACCGGTGGCGCGCGGCTCCCGGGGGAATTGCCTGGACCCGCCCGGCCGATGCGGGGCTCGTCACCCCCGCCGTTCCTGATTCCACGTGGTAGAAGAATTGTACCGGCGAGTCGGCCAGGCCCGGGCTGGAAGCCATGGCGCAATAATCACCCGGCGTCGGTCCCGTTGACTGGAACGCGCTGGAGTGCCCACCGACGTCGGTGGGGGTGTTGTAATCGCCGAGATTGTCGCAGGTCCTCCACTCGACGATGATGCCGCCGACACCATTTCCATACTGATCCACCACCCGGACGACCAGCGGCTGCGGGAGATCGCTATTGACCGGAGCCGCCTGATTGTCGCCGGAGGTCTTCTGCAGACGAACCGCCACATCGGGTGACGCGTCGACCGTCACGCGAGAGGCCTCCATCCCCCCTATCTCGAGTGCAACGTACTGGCTGCCGGCGGTCGGCGAGAGGGTCCAGGATGGCAGCGACACGACGCCAGCGGGATCGCTTATGCCCACCGGCTCGATGGAGCCGCCCGCCGAAACCGAGATCACCACCGGCGCGTCGGCGACCGGACGGTTGGCTGCGTCGGTCAGCGTCCACGATATCGCCGCGGGCAAGCTGGTGCCGGCAACCACCGGGCTCTGCGGAGCCGTGCGAACAGCGGCAGCGGCGACGCCAGGGAGCGTGACCGAGCCAGAGAGCACCTCGCTTGCCGGGCCGGTGCTCGCGAACCGCAAGGTTCGTGTCCCCGGGCTGCCGATGATAGCGAGATCCGTATACCGGGCTTGACCCTGGCCGTTGGTAAGCACATTGGCCAGGCCGCCGAGCGTGCCGTCTCCTGACGCGATGGATGCGCGCACCTCCACACCAGCCTGAGCAACCGCGTTGCCGCTTGCGTCCTGAAGCTGGATCGACGGCTGAGTGCTCAACGGCACTCTGCTTTGCGCGTCTGGTGGCACTGTTGCCGTGAGAACGATCCGGGACGGCGGTCCAGCCCCAACCGAGATCGGCTGGGAGGCGACGCCGGCGAGTGAAGCGGAGCTGAATGACAGCCGGTACTCGCCCACGAGGCCGGTCAGCGTGAGATCGTTGAACGTGGCGACACCTGAGGCATTGGTGGTCGCAGTGGCCCGCTGAAGGGTACCCGCCGGACCGGACGACAACGTCGCCCTGATCGACAGACCTGCCTGGGGGGCCGGGTTGCCGAGCTCGTCTTCCACCTGAATGACAGGCTGCCTCGCCAACGGCACGCCGCTCCGAGTGCTCGCGCTTGGCTGCGTCCTGATCTCGAGCTTGCCTGCCGCTCCCGCGCGCGCCATCGCCGAGAAGACCACCGGTTCGCTTCCGCCGGACTGAATGCGGGCCGTGAGCGAATACCGGACGCCGGCAGATCGTCCGAGCGTCCAGCTGGTCACCTGAGCCACGCCGAGCTCGTTGGTGATCACGCTCGTAGGGGATACCGAGCCATCCCCATCAGCCGCGAACGTGATGCTGACTCCTGGTACCGGGTTGTCGGCTCCGTCGCGCACTCTCACTGATGGCGCCGGAGCGACCGGGGAGTTGACGGTGCCCTCATAGGCCAACGGCTCGTTCCCCACGAGCTGGGTGGCGGTTCCGGCTCCTACCTCCACCGTCCCGGAGACGATGTCGAGCGCCGGATCCGACACGCTGAAGCGCAGCGTTCTCGGGCCTGTCGCCCCCAGAATCGCCAGATCGCTGTAGGTTGCGCGCCCCGCGGCATCGGTGGAAATGGTGGTAGTGCCCGTCAGCAGGCCGATGCCGGAAGCAACGGAAGCCGTCACCGCGATCTGAGGGACCGACTGGCCGTCGGAATCGAAAATCGCCACGACGGGATGCCGGTCAAAAAGGACTCCGTTCCGTGCGATTGCGGGTGGGTTCTGCAGCAAAAGGATTCTGGCTGGCGGAGGTCTGACAGCCTGGGCCGAGAAGGTGAGCGGAGAGCCTTCCAGCGCCGAACCCGAGGAGTTCGTCGCCACCGCCTGGACCCTCTGAAGGCCAGGCGTGGGGCCGAGGGTCCAGCCTACCGCAACGCGGCCCTGGTGGTCTGATTGCAGTACTGGCGCCGAGACGGCGCCGCCGCCTTCGAGGACGGTAAAGCTGACCTCGACATTGGGGATCAAGCGGTTGTTGTCGTCGGTCACGTCGATGTGCAACGGCAGGGAAAGCTCGCGGCCGGGAGCGCCACTCTGTCCATCACCCGAACGTGCCAGCAGCCTGGTTGCCTCCTCCCGACCGGGAGGCGTTACGCAGAACGGGCCGCCGCACAGGTCCTCGCCCTCGCCGCAGTTCAGGAGCGAGAGCCCCGCAACAGTCCCGACCACAGAGAGCCAGTGCCGCGGCCGCGGAGCGGAAAGATCGTACAAGGAATGCATCCTTCTTTCAGTATCCCTCGGCCGGGGCGGCTGTCAAGCGGGCACTGGGCTCACGGAGGAGAGGTGGTGAAGCGCATAGCCTCTTCCTTGACCTCGGTTGTAACCGCGTCCCGGCGCCTGGTGTGGACATCGATCATCCCGGTCCGCTCATGGAGGATCAGCTGAGCCGTCGTCGTCCCCGCCCCATCCTCGGAAGACGGCGGTACGCGGGTGAAGGAGAGGACCAGCCGGCGCCGTTGACCGAGTCCGCGCACCTCATAGGCGACCTGGCTCCGACCGACCGCCTCCCCCTCAGTCCACCCCAGCGCAATGAAGCCATTGTGATCGGTACTTACATTGAGGGGAAGGAAGCAGCTCCTTGGGAACCGGAGCAGCCACGAAACGAGGGGGGCCCGGCCATCCCTCTCCGACGAGAGATCGAACAGAGTGTACCGAGCGCCGAAGAACTCGAACTCGAAGCCCAGGGGCAGCGGTCCCGTCGACTGTTCCTGTCCCAAATCGACCACGTTTGTGGTCGGATCCGGTTCGGGGGCGAACCGGATCGGCAGGGTTGTTGACCGGCCGCCCGTGAGCCTGGGGGTGCGGGTCGGAGTCCGAGCCGCAGCCTGCGCTCCATTCCGGGCATTGATCAGGATAAGGGCATCGACGGAACTGTCGAAGAGCGGTCGGGGCTGGCTTAACATGCAGGCTCCTGGCTGGAGAGTCCGGACGTGCGTCGTACCTTCAGGTTGCGTCCCGGGCATCAAGCCGTCGTCAAGTGAGAGGTTAGCGCCATGATTCTCTGCCGCACCCTGGGGCCGGTCGAGCTGAGCGTGGACGGGGGGCCTGCACCGCCAGAACTCCTTTGGCGCAAACATCTTGCGTTGCTGATCTATCTCGCGCGGTCCCCCCGCAGAGGCCGAAGCCGGGAGCACCTGATCGGCCTATTGTGGGGCGACCGGACCGAGACAGCCGCCCGGCACTCACTGAGTGAGGCCTTGAGGGTGATCCGCCATCACGCGGGCGAAGGGTCGGTGGAGGTGACGGTGGGACAGGTCCGGCTGGAGACCGGCTCGGTGCAGCTGGACGTGGACCGGCTGGAGGAGCTCGCGGCGGCCGGCGACTGGGCGGCGGCAGCCGAGCTGGTGTCCGGTGAGTTTCTCGAGGGCTTCGCGTTGGCTGAAGCCTCCGAGTTTGAGGATTGGCTCGCCGCTGAGCGTCAAGCCTGGGGCCGGCGGGGAGTGGAGGTGCTGGTGAGCTGCGCGGAAGCCCACGCACAGGTCGGAAAGGTGGAGGAGGCGTGCGGGTTTGCGGGGCGTGCTTTTGGGCTCCAACCGATGTCCGAGCTCGCTCTTCGATGCGCGCTGCGCTGCCGGTCGCTGGCAGGCGACCGGGGCGGCGCGCTCGACCTCTTCGAGCGCTTCCAGTCGCGTCTCGCCGAAGAGGTAGGGGTCGAGCCCAGCGAGGAGACGCGGTTGTTGATGGAGCGAATTCGGCGCGAGCGCGCCCCGCGACCCGAGGCTCAAGGCTCGCACGCCGACGACATCCCGGTCGTCCGCCCGCCGCTGGAGGGACGGGGACCGGAGCTCCAGCGCCTGCTCGAGGCGGCAGCCGGGTCAGCGCGCTCGCGGCGTGCGACCCTGCTGGTGATCGAAGGGGACGCAGGGATGGGGAAGACGCGGATGCTGGAGGAGCTGCTGGCCCGGCTGCGACTCGACGGGACTCCGGTGGCTGCCGCACGGGCAGTCGAGGCGGACCGGGCCGAGCCATGGAGCGGCGTTCTGGCGCTCGCACGCGGCGGCCTGCTCGAGGCGCCCGGTGTCGGCGCGAGTCCTTCAGCCGCACTCGCCGCCTTCGCCGGGGTGCTGCCGGAATGGGCGGACCGATTCAGCGGGGCCGCCACTCTGGCCGCTCCGCACCCGTTGGGCCGCGCACTGGTGGAGACGCTTCGGGCCGCGGTGGAAGAACAGCCGGTCGTGATCGCGGTGGACGACGCGCAGTGGCTCGACTCGGACTCGGCCCTCTCACTGGGCGCAATCCTGCGCGACCTCGCCGCCACGCCGCTGACGCTGGTCGTCGCGGTGGCGCCCTACCCGCCGCGACCCGAGCTGGACGAGCTTCGGGTCAAGATCGGCAGCGAGCTCGGTGGGCTTACGGTGCGGCTCCGAGTGCTGGATCGAGCGGGGCTCCGGCACCTGGCTGAACGAATGCTGCCGGGGTACGACGCGGTGGCGATCGACCGCGTCGTGCGCCGGGTGGCCACCGATTCCGCTGGACTTCCCCTGTTGGCGGTCGAGCTCCTGCGCGCCGTCGCGCTCGGCCTCGATCTCGGAACGCTCGCCGGGACGTGGCCGGAGCCGTTTCGTACTCTCGATCAGAGCCTCCCGGGCCACCTCCCGGATGCAGTGGTCGCTGCCATCCGCATCGGAGTTCGGCGGCTGAGTCCGGGAGCACAACGGGTGCTCACGGCCACGGCCGTTCTAGGGGACCTGGTCCCTCCATCCCTCCTGGAGCGCGCGCTGTCATCGGAGGAGGAGGACGTGGCGCGGGCGCTGGATGAGCTGGAGTGGCACCGGTGGCTGGTGGCCGAGCCGCGGGGATACTCGTTCGTCGCCCGGATCGTGCGACAGGTGGTGGAGCGGGATATCGTCACCCCGGGACAGCGGCGGCGAGTACTGGAAGCAGTGGACCAGGGATCAACCTCTCAGGGTGGTGCCTGGCATCCGGGCGCCCCAACCAGACGCCGGCTTCCTCGATAATTTCATTCACTCAGACTCCTGGCTTCGTCACGACCGCCCATACCGGACGGTGGTCGCTCGCGCCCCGCACGTCCCTGACCAGGCCGGCCCCGGGAAATCGAGTGGGGGACAGGTGCCGGACGAAGATGTGATCCCAGGAGAAGAAGGCGATGCTGGGGGCGACGCGCTCGGTCACCCACCGATAGCCGTGACGCACCAGGAAGGGACCGATGCCCTGGCTATTGAAATCGCCGGCGATCACTACCGGCCCCGCGAATCCGGCGGCGTCCCGAATGATGGTGCTGACCTGATCCTCACGGGCCCGGTCCGAGATGCGAAGCTGGGTCTCGAGGTGCACCGCGTATGCGAGAACAGCCTCGCCCCGAACCCGTAGCACTGCGGCGGTGGCGGTGCGACGCTGCTGCCGGATTCTTCCCGCGTGCGGCAAGAGCAGCTTCCAGCTCCGCTCGATGGGCCAGCGGGAGAGCAGCGCGGGACCGTAATACTTTCCATCGACCGGATGAATG
>Ga0190265_10001971_pt1 | contig 13616 bp, 7 predicted proteins | sample Popmic124T_FD_133135 | JGI IMG/M metagenome (GOLD analysis project Ga0190265, IMG submission 133135) | Populus adjacent soil microbial communities from riparian zone of Indian Creek, Utah, USA - 124 T | ecosystem: Environmental > Terrestrial > Soil > Riparian zone | place: USA: Utah | collected... | reverse complement strand
TCGAACCGGTGACCGAGCAGACCTTCTTGCCCTTGATGCTGTCCGGGCCCTTGATGGACTTCTCGTCCTTGCGGACCAGCAGGTCCTGGCCGGCCATGTAGTACGGGCCCGCGAAGCCGACCTGCTTCTTGCGCTCGTCGTTGATGGTGTAGGTGCCGACCATCAGGTCGACCTGGCCCTTGGAGATGGCTGTCTCACGGACCGAGGAGTCGATGGTCTTGAACTGGATGTCCTTCTTCGGGTCGAAGCCCAGGTCGGCCGCGACCATCTTGGCGACCTCGATGTCGAAGCCCTCGTACTCCTTCGAGGAGGGGTCCTGGAAACCGAGGTAGGGCTGGTCGGACTTGGCGCCGATGATCAGCTTGCCGCGCTTCTGTGCCTTCTTCAGCACCGCGGAGTCGATCTTGACGTCCTTGGCGACCTCGTACGAGGGCAGCGCCTTCTTGTTGGTGTCACCGCCCGGCTTGTCGCCTGCGGTGCCCTCCTTGCCACCACAGGCGGTGGCGGACAGGGCGACGGTGAGGACCACGGCCGCCGTGGCGGCGGTCTTGCGGAGCTTCATGATGAACATCCCTTGCTCGTATCGGTGCGGGGGCGGCGGTCGGCGGTCCGGCTGTCGGTGGGGTGACAGCCGGTGGACCGGTGCGCCGGCCGGCGGTCGGGGTTCGTAGCGGCGGCCAGTCGGAACTCGGAACTCCGCTCGGCGGACACGTCAGTGGTGAAGGATCTTCGCGAGGAAGTCCTTCGCGCGGTCGCTGCGGGGATTGTTGAAGAACTGGTCCGGCGTCGCCTCCTCGACGATCCGGCCGTCTGCCATGAAGACGACCCTGTTCGCGGCCGAGCGTGCGAAGCCCATCTCGTGGGTGACGACGACCATCGTCATGCCTTCGTCCGCGAGCTGTTTCATGACCTCGAGGACCTCGTTGATCATTTCGGGGTCGAGCGCGGAGGTGGGCTCGTCGAAGAGCATCACCTTGGGGTCCATGGCGAGCGCGCGGGCGATGGCCACACGCTGCTGCTGGCCTCCCGAGAGCTGAGCCGGGTACTTGTCCGCCTGGTTGCCCACGCCCACGCGGTCCAGCAGCGCACGCGCCTTCTGCTCGGCTGCCTGCTTTTCCGTACGCCGGACCTTGGTCTGCCCCAGCATCACGTTCTCCAGCACCGTCTTGTGTGCGAAGAGATTGAACGCCTGGAAGACCATCCCGACGTCCGCGCGCAGCTTGGCCAGCGCCTTGCCCTCCTCGGGCAGGGGCCTGCCGTCGATGGCGATGCTGCCGGAGTCGACGGTCTCCAGGCGGTTGATGGTGCGGCACAGTGTGGACTTGCCCGACCCGGAGGGCCCGATGACGACGACGACCTCTCCTCGCGCGATGGTCAGGTCGATGTCCTGGAGCACATGCAGCGCGCCGAAGTGCTTGTTGACGTTGTCCAGTACGACCAGGTCGTCCGCGGCCGGCGCGGCGTCCTTGGTCACCGATACTTCGCTCATCGGCGTGTAGCTCCGTCCTCGTCGGTTGCGAGGACACTAATGAGCGACTACCACCAGCGTCATTACATCTGAGGGGAAATTGAGCATAACGATCGCGTCGCGAACCGGCACACTGGACGACGGACGGATGACGGGAAGGTGATCATCCGGGATTGCGCACTGTGTCGTACCGGCTCCATAACGGAAACCACCGCCTGCCAGGTAGCCCCTTGACTCACCTGCGCGAATACGGGTGGATGCAGTGCCGGGGCGCACTCGCCGCACGGTCGGCACAGTACTGCGGAGGGAGGCCCGAGTGAGGTTGCTGCTCGTCGAGGACGACAATCACGTCGCCGCGGCGCTCTCCGCCGTGCTCGGACGGCACGGCTTCGACGTGGTGCACGCCCGCAGCGGCGAAGAGGCCCTCCGCGAACTGCTGCCCTCCGGCGACGTCGCCCCCTTCGGCGTCGTCCTGCTCGACCTCGGCCTGCCCGACCAGGACGGCTTCGAAGTGTGCGGCCGCATCCGGAAGATCAGCTCCACGCCCGTGATCATGGTGACCGCACGGGGCGGGGTACGGTCGCGCATCCACGGCCTCAACCTCGGGGCCGACGACTACGTGGTCAAGCCGTACGACACCGGCGAACTGCTCGCACGCATCCACGCGGTCAGCCGCCGCGCCGCACCCGACGAGAGCGCCGAAGCCCCGGGGGAGGGGACCGGTTCACCGGGCGCTGCCGGCGCGGCGGGCTCCGGAGGGTCCCCGAGCTCGGCGGACCGTACGCTCCGCCTGGGCGCGGTCGTCATCGAGCTGCCCACCCGCCAGGTGTACGTCGACGGCGTACCGGTCCAGCTGACCCGCAAGGAGTTCGAGGTGCTGGCGCTGCTCGCGCAGCGGCCAGGTGTCGTCTTCCGCCGTGAGCAGATCATCAGCGAGGTCTGGCGCACCAGCTGGGAGGGGACAGGGCGCACGCTGGAAGTGCACATCGCGTCCCTGCGCTCCAAGCTGCAGCTGCCCGCACTGATCGAGACGGTGCGCGGTGTCGGATACCGGCTCGTCGTGCCGTCGAAGACGGCCTAGGCGCTCAGGGACACGGCCGGATACACGATGCATGCCCGTCTCCTTCCCCTGCTGCTCGTCCTGCTCGCCGGGGTGCTGCTCGCGCTGGGCTTTCCCCTCGCGATGAGCCAGGCGGCAGCCGAACAGCAGCGCGTCGTCGTGGACCGCATCGACGACACCGCGCGCTTCGCAGCACTGGCACAGTTCGTGGCCTCATCGAGCGCGGAGGACGAGCGGCGCCAGATCCTGCAGGACGAACTCGACCGTTATCACGCGCTGTACGGCATCGAGGCCGGCGTCTTCCTCCGCGACGGCAGAGCCATGGGCGTCTCGCCCGGTGGCTGGGAAGTGCCCCAGAAGGGGCCGGGTGCCGATGCCTTCGCCGAAGCGCTCGCAGGGCGGCGCAGCCATGATCCCGCCCAGGTGTGGCCCTGGCAGCAGGACGCACGCATCGCAGTCGCCTCCCCGGTGATCCGCGACGGCGACGTGGCGGCTGTCGTGCTCACCGACTCGCCGACCGGGCAGATGCGGTCACAGATCGTGCGGGACTGGCTGCCGATCGCCGTGGGCGAGGTCGCCGCGATGCTGCTCGCCGTCGGTCTGGCGCTCCGCCTGACGGGCTGGGTGCTCCGCCCCGTACGCACACTGGACCGGGCCGCTCACGAGATCGCCCTGGGCCAGTTCAAGTCACGCGTCGCCGCCTCCGACGGCCCGCCGGAGCTGCGGCGGCTGGCCCGCTCGTTCAACGAGATGGCCGACAACGTCGAAGACGTACTGGAACAGCAGAGCGCCTTCGTGGCGGACGCGTCGCACCAGTTGCGCAATCCTCTCTCCGCGCTGCTGCTGCGCATCGAGCTGCTCGGACTGGAAATGCCCGACGCGCACGAGGAGTTCGCGTCCGTACAGTCCGAAGGCAAGCGGCTGGCCAGGGTGCTGGACGACCTGCTCGATCTTGCGCTGGCCGAGCACACAGCGGCCGATCTGCGGCTGACCGATGTCGCCGAGGTCGCAGCCGAACGCGTAGAGGCATGGCTGCCGGTCGCCGAACGCAAGGGTGTCTCGCTGGAGTCGGAAGGCCAGTCGGCCGTGACGGGGTGGGCCGACCCGGTGGCCCTGTCCAGCGCGCTGGACGCCGTGGTCGACAACGCGGTGAAGTTCACCCCGGAGGGCGAGCACGTCACGGTCGGCGTCGTCTCCGAGGGAGACCACGTGACGCTGACGGTCGCGGACGGCGGGCCCGGGCTGAGCCAGGAAGAGCTGGAACGCATCGGCGACCGCTTCTGGCGCAGCAGCCGGCACCAGAACGTCTCGGGTTCGGGACTCGGCCTGTCCATCACACGGGCGCTGCTCACCGCCGGCGGGGCGAGCATCACGTACGAGCGCAACGAACCCCGTGGGCTGCGCGTCGTGATCACCGTGCCCCGCAGCAAGCCGTCACCGGACGACGAGACGGGCGGAGCGGACAAGGCAGGCGAGTCGAAGACGCGAGCGCGCCCGCCGGACACTCCGGACGCATGAGCACGGCAAGGGCCGGGCCGAGGACTCCTCGACCCGGCCCGGCAGCTCATCGGCTCCGGTTCACCCTGTTCCGGTTCACCGGCTCCCGTTCACCGGCTTACTGCTGCGCCGTCTCCCTGCCCAGCCGCAGCGTGAGGATCTGGAACGGACGCAGAGCCACCTCGACGGAGCCGTCCGCCCTCAACCCCCGTGCCTCCGCGTCCGCGAGGGGCCGCTCCAGCAGATCCGTCTCCGTCACCGATGTGACGGGGGTGCCCGTCGAGAGCACCGCACGCGCACGGCCGCCGTGCGACTCGTACAGCCGCACCACCAGGTCGCCGCTGCGGTCGTCCGCCAGCTTGACCGCCTCCATCACGACCTGGTCGTTGTCCAGGCCGACCAGGGGAGCGACGGAGCTGCCGCTGCCCTGCACGGTGCGTTCAGGCAGGTTGATCCAGTGGCCTTCCCGTACGGCGTCGCCGACCGTCGCACCCGGTGCGAGGGCGAAGCGCAGTGTGTGCACGCCCTGGTCGGTCTCCGGGTCCGGGTAGCGCGGCGCGCGCAGCAGCGACAGCCGCACCGTGGTGGTCTGGCCGCCGTCCTCGCGCATCTCGCGGGTGACGTCGTGCCCGTACGTCGAGTCGTTGACCACGGCGGCACCCCAGCCCGGCTCCTCGACCTGGAGCCAGCGGTGCGCGCAGATCTCGAACTTGGCCGTCTCCCATGAGGTGTTGGTGTGCGTCGGCCGGAAGACGTGCCCGAACTGGGTTTCGCCCGCCGACCGGTCCGCCTTCACATCCAGCGGGAAGGCGGCCTTGAGGAACTTCTCGGTCTCGTGCCAGTCCACCTCTGTCTCGACGTCCAGCACCTTCGAACCCGCGCGCAGCGTGAGCAGTTGCACCACCGAGGACTCCCCGAAGGAACGTGCGACGCGGACAGTCGCCCGCTCCTCGCCCGACTCCGCGAGCAGCAGGTCGTCGGTGGAGGTGAGGTCCGTGACGCTGTGACGGTAGAAGGCGTCGACGTCCCAGGCGTCCCAGTGGTTGGGGAAGTCCGGGTGAACCTGCAGCAGGTTGGCCGCTTTGCCCGGTGCGACGCTCTCGCGGCGTGCGTCCTTGTCGTACGCCGAGACGACCAGGCCACGCCCGTCGACCTCGATCTGCAGCAGCCCGTTGGCCAGCACCCAGCCGCCTCCCGGGCGCTCCTCGACCGACACCGGCGTCCCGCCGGTGCGCTCACGGGCAGGCTCGGCTCCACCCGCCGCGACTCCGTCCCGCGCGTGCGGAGCGGCGTTGAAGACGAGCGGTACGTCGCCCTCCCCGGCGAGCGCCGCCTGTGCCGCGCCGGTGATCCCCTCGAGCTCTGCCCTTACACGCGCATACGTCTCGCGTGCCTCACGGTGCACCCAGGCGATCGACGAGCCGGGCAGGATGTCGTGGAACTGGTGCAGCAGCACGGTCTTCCACAGCGCGTCCAGCTGCTCGTACGGATAGGTGTGCCCTGTCCGTACGGCCGCGGTGGCCGCCCACAACTCGGCCTCGCGCAGCAGGGATTCGCTGTGCCGGTTGCCCTGCTTGGTCTTCGCCTGCGACGTGTACGTACCGCGGTGCAGCTCCAGATACAGCTCGCCGGCCCATACGGGCGCCTTCTGCGCGTACTCCTCCTCGGCCTTGGAGAAGAACGCCGAGGGCTTCTCGATCGTCACACGGGGCGAGCCCTCCAGGTCCTGCAGCCGCTCCGCACGCGCCAGCATCTCCCGCGTCGAACCGCCGCCGCCGTCGCCCCAGCCGAAGGGCGCGAGGGAGCGCGTCGCGGCGCCCTTCTCCTGGTAGTTGCGCGCGGCGTGCGCCATCTCCGCGCCGCCCAGGTCGGAGTTGTAGGTGTCGACCGGCGGGAAGTGCGTGAAGACGCGCGTGCCGTCGATGCCCTCCCACCAGAAGGAGTGGTGCGGGAACTTGTTCGTCTCGCTCCAGGAGATCTTCTGCGTCAGGAACCACTTCGCTCCCGCCAGCTTCACGATCTGCGGCATCGCCGCCGTGTAACCGAAGGAGTCCGGCAGCCACACCTCCTTCGTGTCCACACCGAACTCGTCGAGGAAGAACCGCTTCCCGTACGTGAACTGCCGGACCATGGCCTCACCGCCGACCATGTTCGTGTCCGACTCGACCCACATCCCGCCCACGGGCACGAACTGGCCGTCCGCGACCTTCTTCTTCACCTTCGAATAGACCTCCGGCCGGTGCTCCTTGATCCAGGCCAGCTGCTGGGCGGAGGACATGGCGAAGATGAACTCGGGGTGGTCGTCCATGAGGTTGACCATGTTCGACGCCGTACGGGCGACCTTGCGTACGGTCTCGCGCACCGGCCAGAGCCACGCCGAGTCGATGTGCGCGTGGCCGACGGCGCTGATGCGGTGCGCCGAGGGACGTGCCGGCGTGGACAGCACACCGCTGAGCGCGGTGCGGGCGGCGGAAGCGGTGCCAACGATGTCATGAAGGTCGAGGGCGTCGAGTGCGTCCTCGATCGCGCGCAGCAACTCCCAGCGCCGCGCGTCCTCCAGCGGCAGCTCGCGCATCAGTGACCCGGTCACTTCCAGGTCCTGCACCAGCTCCCACACCTCGGTCTCGAAGACGGCGAGATCCATCCGCCGGAGCCGGTAGAGCGGGCGGTCGCTGGAGGTGAGCCTGTCGCCCTGATAGGTCGGCGTCTGGGGCGTGTTGACGATGGGGTTCGCAGCGGCCTCGACGAACAGCTCGACCTCCTCGTCGCCGGCCGCGGCGTCGGCGATACGCACCCAGTCGTTGCGCGGATTGAGCGCCTTGACGGCCTCCCCGTCCGCCCGGTAGATCAGTCCCTCGCACTGGAAGCCCGGCATGTTCCGGTCGAAACCCAGATCCAGAACGGCCTCGACGGTACGGCCGTGCCACTCCTGCGGTACGCGCCCTGTCACCCGGAACCACGTGGTCCCCCAAGCAGGACCCCACCGCTGGCCGGCCTTTGCGGGTTCGTACGCCGCGGCCAGTCCCTCCGCCACGGGCACGGGCTCGCCGGGGGCGTCCCACCGCTCGACCGTCAGGGGGACAGGGGTGCTGTATACGGCGGGCCTGATGCGTTCGCTCAGGACACGGCGCAGGCGGTCCTCAACGATGCTGCGGTCGTCGTGCATGGCGGCTGCTCCGATCTAGGGGTCCTCGTTCCTCCTGGTGAGGACCCTGCCATCATGCGAGCCCCGAAGATAGCGCTTGCGGTTCAGCCTGCGGTGGCGTACTGGAGGAACGCCGCCCAGCCGGTGCGGGGCATGTTGAGCACGGGGCCGCCGGTGTCCTTGGAGTCCCGGATGTGGACGGGGTGAGTCGTCTCCAGCAGTGTGATCGGGCCTGCTCCTGCCGGCCACGCTCCGCGTCGAAGTCGCCGACGCGGGGAGCGGGTTCGGCCCGCCCCCTTCCCGGCCACAGCCCCCAGATGCCGAGTCCGGCCGCGGCCTTCTGCCAGTGGACGCGGGTGAGTTGGGCTGTCTCGTCCGGCGACTCGACGCGTAGGCCGGATCGCAGCCGCCGAAGCGGAATCGCCTCCCCCAGGAGGGCCTGAGACCTGGCGACGCGCTCGTTCGCGTCAACATGCGGCGTGACAGGTCGAGTTGGACTGTTCCGGAGGGGGTGGAGACCGACGGTCCCGCGATCCTCCGGCGCCCCTGGGAGATCTGTTCACGGGTGACGGGGTCGTCTACTCTGTGGCTCGCTCGGACCCCTGCGAAGCCTGGACCTGGTAGCCGGGGTGGGCCGTCGTCGGGATCGCCGGGCGGCCCTACCGCATCAGGCGGCGGACGGCGCGGTGTGGACGCAGGCGAACAGGGGGAGAGTCGGCATGTCTCAACTGGGCCGTGGCGCCTCCGCGGTTCCGCCTGTCGGCGGGGGACAGCGTCCCGGCTGGCCGACCACTCCGCCGCCGCATCAGCCGCTCGGGTCCGGCGATCCGGCCGAGGTCGGTCCCTATCGGCTGGAGGCGGTCCTTGGCGCCGGCGGGATGGGCCGCGTCTATCTGGGGCACACGCCGGCCGGCAGCGAGGTGGCGGTCAAGCTCGTGCACCGCGAGTACGCGGGCGACCGCTCGTTCCGCAAGCGTTTCGAGCAGGAGGTGGCCGCGGCCAGGCGGGTCCAGGGGCTCTACACCGTGCCCGTCGTCGATGCGGACCTGCAGGCCGACGAGCCCTGGCTGGCCACGGCCTACGTTCCCGGGCCGTCCCTTCAGGACGCTGTGGACGATGGGGGTCCCCCCGGACAAGGTCCAGGGGGAGGCCCGCTGCCGGTCGATGCGGCACTGGGGCTGATCGCCAGGGTGGCCGAAGCCCTGCAGTCCATCCACGCCGCCGGCGTGATCCACCGCGACCTCAAGCCCTCCAACATCATCCTCACCGCTGAGGGACCCAAGGTCATCGACTTCGGTATCGCACGCGCCGCGGACGTCACGTCGGTGACCGGTACGGGGATGCGCGCGGGAACGCCCGCGTACATGGCGCCCGAATACATCAGAGGGCAGGCCCTCACCGAAGCCGTCGACATCTTCGCCCTTGGACTCGTCGCGCACTTCGCCGCCACTGGACGGCTCGCCTTCGGCGGCGGCAGCGCCCACAGCGTCACCTACCGGATCCTCGAACAGGATCCCGACCTCGATGACTGCCCTGAGCCCGTCCGCAGCATCGCCGCCCGCTGCCTGGGGAAGGACCCTCAGCGGCGGCCCACCCCCGCGGAGGTCATCCAGCTCTGCCGCCGGACGCCCACGACGGTGGACCCGGTCGTCGATGTCCACTCAGCTCCGACTCAGCCCGCGTCTCGGCCCGTTGCCACCGTCCCGTCAGGCTCGCCCGACGTAGTCGGACCGCCCGCGCCGCCTCCGACGAGGCAGGAGCCGGCTCCGGGGACGCTGCGTCACCCACCGAGCTCTTCCCCAGCGGGTTCGTACTCCCCGAACCCCTACGCCGCCCTTGCCGCCCCCGCGCAGGGAAGGTTGGGCGTACCAACCGGCTGGTTCGTGCTCGGCAGCTTGCTTCTCACGGGCCTCCTGGTCGCGCTGTTCTTCCTTCCCGACCAGGACGCCGGCGAGGGCTCCCCTCCCTGGCTCAAGCCCACGACCACGCTCACCAGTCACAAGGACTCGGTTCACGACGTGGCGTTCAGTCCGGACGGAAAGACACTCGCCGCCGGTGTCCAGAAGGGCATGGTGCGGCTGTGGGACGTGGCGGGGCGCAAACAGCGGGCCACCCTCACCCAGCACGACCAAGACGGCCGGGAACAAGTGCAGGGGATCTCCTGTGTGGCCTTCAGTCCCGACGGCAAGATGCTCGCCGCCGTCGCCGGTGACGGCACGGTGGGAATTTGGGATGTGGCCGGGCCTCGGCAGATCGCCACCCTCACCGGGAGTTCCTCGCATCCGGTCAGAGACGTCGCGTTCAGTCCGGACAGCAAGCTGCTCGCCACCGGCAGCGAGGACGGCAAGGTGCGGCTGTGGGACGCCGGCAGCCGCAAGGACCGCGAACTCGCCACCCTTGACCACGGCCTGCCGGTGTCGAACGTCGTCTTCAGCCCGGACGGCCGGACGGTGGCCTCCGCAGGTTACGAACCCGCCGGAAGTACTGAGCACACGGCGAAACTGTGGGACGTGGCCGACCGCAAAGCACGCCGCACCTTCAACCACCCCGAAGACGTCACGGGTGTGGCGTTCATTCAGGAAGGCGAGGCCCTGGTCACCGTCGGCACGGAAGACAAGGTGAGACGGTGGGATGTGGCCGGCGGCCTCGAGGGAACCCCCCTCAGCGCCGCCGGGGCGTTCACCTCGACCGACGACGTGGTGTCCAGCCCGGACGGCAAGACACTCGCCACCTCTCACTGGCGTGAGGTGCGGCTGTGGGATCTGGCCGACGGCGAACCACGCGCCGTCCTGACGGGGAACAAGTCGGAAGTGCAGAACCTGGCCTTCAGTCCGGAGGGCCGGCTTCTCGCAACCGCGGCCGACGACGGCAAGGTGCGACTGTGGAAGACCGCGAAGAACAGGTGACCTGCGTGATGCGGCGGGCGCGGCGATCGCGGACGCCTGATCACCAAGGGTGGCGGCTGCCCGGAATCCAGGCCTCCGTGCCGTCTCCGGGACGGGTCAGCGGTGGGTCTTCCGCTTCGACTCGTTGCCTTCCTTGTCGTAGGTCTATGGCCGGGCCGGTCGTGCGCCCACGCCCTGGCGCCCACGCCCCGGGCTTCCCCGCCCGCCGGAACGGGCGGGGACGCAGGGACGCCGTGACTCTGCCGCGTACGGGCTCAGGAACCCGGTCGCACTGAAAGGGCGGCGCCGAAGCGCGACTTGACCGACGGATAGTCGAACGAGTCGGGCCCGAAGAGGATCGAGCCGTCGCCGGTGAGCCCTTCCCCGCTGCCGTAGACGGTGCTGACGGCACCGGTACCGAGCCACTTCCCCTGGGCACCCACTGCCAAGTCCGCTGCGCCGTCGCCGTTGAAGTCTGCAGGTGCGAGAGCGGAACCGAACAGGTCGTTCGCTTCGGCGACTCCGGCGACGCCCTTGGTGTCCAGCGAGAGGTTCTGGGCGCCGGATCCGGTGAGCCAGTTGTCGCTGCCGCGCAGGACGGAGAGGGCGCCGGCGTTGTTGAAGCCGTCGCTGTCCGGGGCAGAGGTATCGGCGATCAGGAGGTCTTCGAAGCCGTCGCCGTCCATGTCGGCCAGCTCTTCGGCGGTGCCGCTCTGCGGCTTGCCCTTCCAGGGCTCCGCACCTGCCGCGTCCAGCCCGCTCGCGGTGCCGGGGAAGGTGCGGAGTTTGTGGTCGTCGGGGCCGTCGGAGAAGCCGGTGTCGATGACGACGTCGTCCTTGTCGTCGCCGTTCACGTCGCCCACGACCGCGTTGTAGTCCGCGAAGGGGAGGCCGATGTTCTTGCCCAGAGTGCCCTTGAGTCCGCTCTTGGAGCCGCGCAGGACGCCGAGGGTGCCCTCGTCGGCCGGGTCGTCGAAGTAGGCGACGGTGACGAGGTCCGTGTAGCCGTCGCCGTCGACGTCGCCTGCGGAGAAGCGGCCGGTGCCAGCGCCGCCACCGGGCGGAGTGTGGCTGGTGATCTTCGGACTCGGGGTGGACCGCAGGTTCTTGGCACCGTGGACGACGTCGATCTTCGCCCCCTCGACCGTGGCGAGGTCCTGTAGCCCGTCGTTGTTGAAGTCGCCCAGGCTCAGCCGTCGTCCGAAGCCCTCCCGTGCCGTGACGGTCGGCGCGTGGAAGGCGATCGCCTTGCTGGACAGTCCGGTTGAGGAGCCGAAGATGATCGTCACCGACCCTGCGCCCTCGACGTCGCCGATGGCCTCGCCGCTTGCGCCGACAACGAGATCGGCGTAGCCGTCGCCGTCCATGTCGCCCGTCGCGATCGACGAGCCGAACTTGTCGCCCGCCTCGGGCGTGCCGGGCACACCTGGGCGGGACTGGGTGAATCCCTGGTGACGGCCCACGCTCATACCGGACTTGGAGCCGAAGGTCAGCGCCCCGTAGCCGGCCTTGACGTGACCCTTGACGGTCGCTTCGGGCGCACCGGTGGTCAAGTCCTCGTAGCCGTCGCCGTCGACGTCGGCGGGCTTGCCCGCGGCTGCTGCCTCGGCGTACGCGCCCTGTGCGAGGGTCTTCGACGTGCCGGAACTTGCCGTCGCGGTGAACGAGGATGCGCCCGTCAGGGCGACGACTGTCGCCACCGCCGCCACGCTCCCCAGCGGCAGGATGTGTCTCCGCATGCGTGTCCCTTCCCGATCCGTGATGCACGAGTGGTCATGTCTGCACACGGTGAGACACCCAACGTTCAGGAACGGTTGGACACTTGCGGGTAACAGGAGTTTCACGGCTTGTCGACAGCCGTCCACGAACCGTTCAACCTGCGGGCGCCGCCTACGGCTTGACCGACCTGTAGTAGCGCCGGGCGCCGCTGTGCAGGGGCAGCGGAGCCGTGTAGATCGCCGTACGCAGGTCGACCTTCTGGGCCGCGTGCACCTTCTCGCCGATCTGGTCCCGGCTGTTGAGCACTGCGCGCGTCATGCCCTCCGTCAGGGCCGTGTCCGTACGGTCGGTCGTCACCAGCAGGTTGGCGACAGCCACGGTCTTGACGGGCTCGCCCTGCTGCACGGCCGGATAGGCGTCCGGCGGCATCACCGCGGCGCGGTAGTGGCGCGTTTCGGGCTCAAGAGCGTGCAGTTCCGGCACCAGGTCGCCGAGCTGGACGAGCTGGATGTTGGTCTTCGCAGCGAGGCCCTCGATCGCGCCCGTCGGCAGTCCGCCCGACCAGAAGAAGGCGTCCAGCTTGCCCTCCTCCAGCATGTCCGGCATGCGGTCGATGCCCGCGCGTACCGGACGTACGTCCTTGTCGATGTCCAGTCCGGCAGCCCGCAGCAGCCTGCCCGCGATGAGGTTCACGCCCGACCGTTTCTGGCCGACCCCCACACGCAGCCCCTTCAGGTCCTTCGCGCTGCGCACGCCCGAACCCGCGGGGACGACGAGCTGCATGTAGTCGTCGTACAGCCGCGCACACGCACGCAGACGGTCCGCGCCCGGCTCCTTGTCGTCGCGGTACGTGGCCACTGCGTCCGCCGCCGCGATGGTGAAGGATGCCTTGCCGGAGGAGAGCATGTCGAGGTTCTGCACGGAGCCCTGGCTGGGCAGCAGCCGCAGATCGACGTCGGGCATCTCGCGGTGCAGCCGTTCGTCGAGGAGGCTGCCGTAGCGGTCGTACACGCCTGTGGGCACTCCGGTGGCGAAGGAGACCGTGCCGCTGGGCGACGAGCTGCCGCCCGGTACCAGCCACCACAGCAGCAGCGCGAGCACGACGACCGCAGCCGCCGCCGCGCGCAGCAGGGACAGCCGGCGCGAGCGGCTGCGGCCCAGGCCGTGGGCGATGCGGCGGAAGCTGAACATGGCGTGATCGTGCCATTCGGTGGCCTTGGAAGCGAGGGGCGAGGGCGGCGGGGGGAGCGCGTACCCTGGTCGACTGAGATGACTGCGAAGACATATGAGCTGCGGACGTTCGGCTGTCAGATGAACGTCCACGACAGCGAGCGGATGGCGGGCCTGCTGGAGGACGCGGGCTACGTACGGGCGCCCGGGGACGCGGACGGCGCCGACGTCGTCGTCTTCAACACCTGCGCGGTGCGGGAGAACGCGGACAACCGGCTGTACGGCAACCTCGGACAGCTCGCACCGAAGAAGGCCTCCCGTCCCGGCATGCAGATCGCCGTGGGCGGCTGCCTGGCGCAGAAGGACCGCGAGACGATCGTGAAGAAGGCCCCCTGGGTCGACGTCGTCTTCGGCACGCACAACGTCGGGAAACTGCCCGTACTGCTGGAGCGTGCCCGTATCCAGGAAGAGGCGCAGGTCGAGGTCGCCGAGTCGCTGGAGGCGTTCCCTTCGACGCTGCCGACGCGGCGTGAGAGCGCGTACGCGGCGTGGGTCTCCGTCTCCGTCGGGTGCAACAACACCTGCACCTTCTGCATCGTTCCGCAGCTGCGCGGCAAGGAGAAGGACCGCCGGCCCGGCGACATCCTCGCCGAGATCGAGGCACTGGTCGCC
>Ga0190265_10001970_pt1 | contig 13617 bp, 10 predicted proteins | sample Popmic124T_FD_133135 | JGI IMG/M metagenome (GOLD analysis project Ga0190265, IMG submission 133135) | Populus adjacent soil microbial communities from riparian zone of Indian Creek, Utah, USA - 124 T | ecosystem: Environmental > Terrestrial > Soil > Riparian zone | place: USA: Utah | collected... | reverse complement strand
CGGCACGTTCCACGTGCACCCGGGGGGCAGGTAGGTCTCCAGCGCGCGGAGCATGGCGTCGCGGCGCTCCCGATACGCCTCGGTGAAGGTCTTGATCTGGCTCCGCCAGTCGTGTTTGGCCAAATACCGCGACACCAGCATCTGGGTGAAGCTCGGCGGGCACAACGTGGCCGACTCGGCGGCGAGCACCAGCCGGTCGCGCACCGCTGGCGGCACCAGCGCCCAGCCCACCCGCAGCCCGGAGGCGAACGTCTTGGAGAACGAGCCCAGATAGATGACGTCCCGGTCGAGGGAGCGCAGCGCCGGGTAGCTCTGCCCGGTGAAGCCGAGCAGGCCGTACGGGTTGTCCTCGACCACGGCCACCCCGTACTCGGCACAGATCGCCAGCACCTCGGAGCGGCGCGCCACGCCCAGCGTCACGCCGGCGGGGTTGTGGAAGTTGGGGATCGTGTAGAGGAACTTGGGGGTCCGGCCCCGCGCGGCCACCGCGGCCAGCGCGTCCCGCAGCAGTTGTGGCACCAGGCCGTGCGCATCCATGGCCACGTGCACCACCGTGGCCTGGTACGCCGCGAAGCTGCCCAGCGCACCCACGTACGACGGGCCCTCGGCGAGCACCACGTCGCCCGGGTCGCAGTAGATCCTGGTCACCAGGTCCAGCGCCATCTGCGAACCCACCGTGACGACCACGTCGTTCGGATCGGCCCGGATGCCCTCGGCGGCCATCACCTCGCAGATCTGCTCGCGCAACGCCGGCACTCCCTGCGCAGAGCCGTACTGCAGCGCCACCTGACCCTCGCGCGCCACCAGGTCGGCCACCTCTTCAGCCAGCGCGGGCAGCGGCAGCGCGGCCAGGTTCGGCATCCCGCCGGCCAGCGACACCACCTCGGGCCGGCTGGCCACCGCGAACAGCGCGCGGATCTCCGAGGCCGTCATCCCTGCGGTGCGCGCGGCGAACCGCTCGCTGGGGATCAACGGACGCGGCAGGGCCGGATCGGACACGGCGCTTCCTCCACTGGTCGAGCTCGGTGCGGCGGTACGGTCACGGGCCCGACCTCAGAGGTGACCCACCCGAGTGTAACCGGATCGGACGAACCTCCCGCCCTTCGTCGTGGCTGAGACGCCGGTCGCAGCAGATGGGGTGTCATGTCGAGCTGGATCGATCTATCGTCGAAGTTCCTGATGCGCACGGGCTCGGCGGCCGGAGGTTTGTGTTGTCCTGGCATGTCGCGAGCCTCAACCTGGACAACCTCGACGAGCTGCCCAAGCGCTGTCGCCGCTGCGTGTTCTGGGAACTGTCCGACAGTCTCGGTCGGCAGGCCGTCGACTTCGGCTCCCCGGAGCTGGAGAAGGAAGCGTGGATCTCCGAGGTGCTCCTGGAGTGGGGCTCCTGCGGACGGATCGTGCACATGGGCGGCGTCCCGGCCGGCTACGTGATGTACGCCCCGCCCTCGGCCGTGCCCCGCGCCGCGGAGATGCCCACCGGACCGGTCAGCGCCGACGCCGTGCTGCTGACCACGATGCAGGTGATGCCCGAGTTCTCCGGCGAGGGGCTGGGCCGGATGCTGGCCCAGGCCGTGGCCAAGGACCTGACCCGGCGCGGGGTCAAGGCGATCGAGGTGTTCGGCGACCAGCGGCCGGGCACCGAACCCGGCTGCGTGGTCCCGGCGGACTTCCTGCGCGGCGTCGGCTTCAAGACCATCCGGCCGCACCCGCGCTGGCCGCGGCTGCGGATGGAGCTGCGCTCGGCGATGACCTGGAAGGAAGACGTCGAGGCCGCCCTGGAGCAGCTGCTGGGCACGATCACCATTCCGCTGCAGGCGGCTGCTCCGGTAGGCCGAGTACCGTCCAGGACCGGGTAGCCGCGCAGCGGCCCGTTCAGCGCGCCCTGAGACCATCGCTACGCCCCGCGCGCGAGCACGCCCACCCAGCACCCACCGGACCCGATCAGATGGCCTGCGCGCCGCCGCGCTCCAGCTCGCGGGCCAGCACGTCGGAGAAGGTGAACGTTCCGGTCGGCTGGTCGTCCTGACCCAGCAGGTAGAGCCGCTTGACCCCGACCAGGATGCCCTCGGCCACCACATCGCGGAACGCCGGATCCAGCAGCCGGGACCGGTCACCGAGATGGGTGAGGTAGCCGACCTCGACCCGCACGGTCGGCATGGCGGTCAGCCGCAGCAGCTCCCAGGTGCGGGCCTGGCTGCGGCAGTCGAACATCGCGGTGCGGATCAGCAGCTCGCGGTGGATGAAACCGGCCAGCGCCTCGCCGACGGTGGAGGTGGCCCCCGAGCCGCCGAAGTGGAACGTGGCCAGGCCCTGGGCGTGCATGCTGTAGCTGGCGTCGGTGTGCAGGGAGAGCACCAGGTCGGCCTGGGCGTTGTTGGCGAACGCGGCCCGGTCGATCTCCGCCGGGCAGGTGTTCTCCTGCCGGGAGAGCATCGCGTCCATCCCGGTGGCGGCCATCCGGCCGACCAGCCGGCGGGCCAGGTCCCACATCAGGTCGGCCTCGGCCACCCCGCCGACCACCACGCCCCGGTCCGGCCCGCCGTGGCCGGGGTCGACGACGATCCGCTTGCCGCGCAGCCGCGGCCCGGCCTGCCGGACCAGCTCCTGCTCGCGCATCAGGTGCGGGCGCCCACCGGTGACCTTGCGCCCGAGCTGGCGCAGCGACCGGAGCGTGGCCGGTCCGCACAGGCCGTCCGGGACCAGCCCGTACTCGCGCTGGAACCGGCGCAGCGCGGCCTCGGTGCGCTCGTCGAAGACGCCCCCGGGGCGGCCCGGGTCGAATCCCAGCTCGGCCAGCCGCTCCTGCAGCGCGACCACGTCGTCCCCGCTCATCGGCGAGGAGATCAGGTAGGCGAGCATCCGGTCGCCCAGCTTCCAGCCGGCCTCGTGCAGCGCGCGGTAGGTGGCCGGGCCGACGATGCCGTCGGCGATCAGCCCGCGCTGCTGCTGGAAGGACCGCACCGCGTGCTCGACCTCGGCGTCGAAGCGGTCGGTGGGGGTCCCGATCGGCGGGTCGGCCAGCAGCCCGAAGTGACGCAGGGTCGACCGGACCTCCGTGACCGCCGGACCGTGATCACCTCGGCGGAGCAGCTGCATGCATCCCTCGCTGTCGTCACGCCGCTGGGCGGCACCGGCCGCAGACCATTGTGCCCTGCGCAGCGAATATCGATGCACAGCGCCCGGCAGCGGCCCTGTTCGTGTCGTGATCGGGGCAGAAGAAACACCGGCCCCGGCGGACCGGGACCGGCGTTCTCGTTGTTGCGATCAGGCCAGGTAGTCGGCGAGATCGGCGAGCAGCACCGCCTTCGAGCGGGCTCCCACCATCTGCTTGACCGGCTTGCCGTCCTGGAAGACGATCAGCGTCGGAATGCCCATGACCTGGTAATCGCGCATCGTCACCGGGTTGGCGTCGGTGTCGAGCTTGGCCACGGTGATCTTGTCGGCGTTCTCGCCGGCAATCTCGTCCAGCACCGGGGCGATCATCTTGCAGGGTCCGCACCACTCGGCCCAGAAGTCGACCAGGACTGTCTTGTCGCTCTTCAGGACGTCCGCTTCGAACGAGGCGTCCGTCACGGTCACGGTGTTGGCCATGTGATCTCCTTCTTCTGACGTTTCTGCAGTTCCGTGTGATCGGGGAGTTCGGTGGGGGTCGGGGACGATCAGCCGGTGACGGCGGCCACCTGCTCGGCGGCCTGCCCGTAACCGCCGCCGGCCATCTCGGCCGGGACCGAGCCCTCGGCGAGCCAGCGCTCGGCGTCTATCGCCGCGGCACAGCCCGAGCCGGCCGCGGTCACGGCCTGTCGGTAGGTGTGGTCGACCAGGTCACCGCAAGCGAACACGCCGGCGATCCCGGTGCGGGTGCTCGGCACCTCGACGCGGACGTAGCCGGCCTCGTCGACCTCGAGCTGGTCGCGCACCAGCTCGCTGCGCGGGTCGTGACCGATCGCCACGAACATGCCGCTGACCTCGAGCACGCGCTCCTGCCCGGTGCGGGTGTCGCGCAGTTTCAGCCCGGACACGGTCAGCTCGCCGAGCACCTCGACGACCTCCGCGTTGGTCTCCCAGCGGATCTTCGGGTCGTTCCTGGCCCGCTCCAGCATGATCCGCGAGGCACGGAACTCGTCGCGCCGGTGCACGATCGTCACCGAGCGCGCGAATCGGGTCAGGAAGGTCGCCTCCTCCATCGCCGAGTCGCCGCCGCCGATGACGGCGATGTCGCGGTCGCGGAAGAAGAAGCCGTCACAGGTGGCACACGAGCTCACGCCGCGGCCGAGCAACTGCTGCTCGCCGGGAACGTTCAGGTAGCGGGCGGCGGCCCCCATGGCCAGGATGACCGCGCGGGCCCGGTAGGTGACGCCGTTGGCCACGACCGTCTTGATGTCGTCGGTCAGCGAGACCTGCTCGACGTCCTCGGCGCGGAGCTCGGCCCCGAAGCGCTCGGCCTGGCCGCGCATCTGGGTCATCAGGTCCGGGCCCATGATCCCGTCGGTGAAGCCGGGGTAGTTCTCCACCTCGGTGGTGGTCATCAATGCGCCGCCGAACTGGGTGCCCTCGAACACCAGCGGGCTCAGCTGGGCGCGAGCCGCGTACACCGCCGCCGTGTAGCCGGCCGGTCCCGACCCGATGATGATCAGCTGTCGGACCTCGTCGGTGGTCACTGAGCCTTCGCCCTCCTTCTCCGCGGTTACATCGGCCTCAACACGATCCCAGCTGCCGACATTCCGCCGGGGGCCGGGCCCAGCGGCGCCGTGACCAGCGTCTCCGCTCGTCCGGCTCAGTCACCGATCACCAGGGTGTGCAGCAGGGTGCCACCGGCCGGGCCGCAGTCCGGATCGACGACGACGACGCGGAACACGCCGAGCTGCCCGGTCGCGAACACCAGCAGCCGGCCGGGCCGCCCGGCCAGCACAACCCGGCGGCCGCCGAGGACAGGCGCGCCCGCCGCAACCCCGGGGACGCCGGCGGCCCGCAGGCAGCCGGCGCGCCGGACCGGGTCGCTCAACGGGCCCAGATCGGCGCTGCCCAGGGCCGACCGGCCGGCCGCGGCCAGCTCGATCGGTTCCCCCGGTCGAGCGGCCGGCACCAGGCCGCCGACCAGCGCCGCGGACGCCAGTACGGCGGCGAGCAGCGCGCGTACCCCCCAACGCGCGCGGCCCTGTCCGGCCCGCTGCGGCACCGTCCGCACCGCCCGCATCCGGACCCCTGGGACCCCCCCTCCCGCCCCGAACGAACGGCACTTTCGCACGATAGGTTCGTGCGAAAGTGCCGTTCGTTCGGAAGGCGGGAGGGTTTCGGGGTCCGGCTCCCGCGCTTCGGTGCCCGGCGCTTCGGTGCCTGGTGTTTTCGTGTGCTGCGCTTCCGTTTGCAGCGCCGCGGCGCAGCGGCTCCACAGGTCGGGCGGCATCGGCGGCACCGGCAGGGCGGCCAGCTCGGCGCGGGTCGCGGCCAGCGCGTCGAGCACCTCGGCCGTGGCCGGGTCGGCCGTGGCCCGCAACCGAGCATGCTCGGCGGCCGCCAGCCCGGCCAGCAGTTCCACGTCGGGTCCGGACATGTCCGGACCGATCCCGCCGGTCATGGGACCTCCTCCCGCAGATGCCCGAGCAACACGGCCAGCCGGGCCCGACCGCGGGCGCAGCGGCTCTTCACCGTGCCCACCGGCACCTGCAGCACCCCGGCGGCCTCGGCCACCGGCCAACCGGCGATCTCCACCAGCACGACGGCCGCCCGCTGCGGCTCCGGGAGCATGGCCAGCGCCTCCCGCACCGAGAGCCGGGTGGCCAGGTCGGTGGCCAGGTCCGGGTGTCGGCCGACGGGCTCGTGTCCCGCCGGCTCGTCCACCGTGTTCTCGACCCGGACCCGGTCGGCCCGCACCCGGTCGATGCACGCGTTGATCACGATTCGGACCAGCCAGGTGCGTACCGCGGAGTCCCCACGGAACGTGTCGGCCGCCCGGTAGGCGGCGACCAGCGCCTCCTGCACGGCGTCGGCCGCGTCCTCGGGGTGTCGCAGGGTCTGCGCCGCGACACCCCAGAGCACCCGCAGGTGCCGGGCCGCGAGCTCGGAGAACGCGTGCTCGTCGCCGGCGCTGTGCGCGGCGAGCAACTCCGTGTCGGAGCGGGCCGAGGGGCGCACGAGCGGAGCGTAGGCAGCACGTCCGGCCGGCCGGGGCCGTTTCGCGGAACTGGTGGGTGCGGTGGCTCAGCCGGCCCGGCGGAACTGCAGCTCGTTGATCTCGGTCCGGTTCGCGCCGTCGTCCCCACCCAGCCGGGTGATCCACACCAGCACGTGCGTCACCGGCTGGCTGCCGGCCAGCGACACCGGGGTCGGGCCGGCTCCGAGGGTGACCTCGGAGAGCTGGGTGGTGTCCGGGAAGGCGGCCTCGGCCGACGGCGCCGACCGGATCTGCACCACGGTGCCCGGGCTCGGTGAGGTGATCGTCAGCTCGGAGAGCTGAACCGCGGACGCGAACGACACCATGATCCCGACGCCCGGTTTGAGCGCGGGGAACTGCTGCTTGTAGGTGAAGGTGTTCCAGCCGCTGGTCGGGCTGCCGTCGATCACCCGGGACACCCGGCCGGCGTTGTCCCGGTCGCCGCTGTTGTCGTAGACCTCGACGCCCGCGGCCGCGGCCGGCCCGCCGGTGCCGCCCGGCGGTGGCAGTGGCGGATCGTCCTCGCCCGGGCCCGCCGCGGTGTTGCCGGGGGGGACCGGCGCGCTGCTGGCCACGACGATGGCCGGCCGGCTGCCGCTGGAGAACGCCGAGGTCAGCTGCATGCCGAGGTAGCCGAGCACGACCAGGGTGGCCACCGCGAGGGCGACCAGGCCGATGGACAGGTTGCGCCGGCGCGCGGGGTCCGCGGGCGGCGGCGGGCGGTCGCCGTCCTGCCACACGTCCCCCGGGCTGGAGGGCACGCCGTCGTGCGTGGGCGGCAGCACCGCGATCCGGTCGTCCTCGGCGACCACCTCGCTGAGCAGCAGGTGCACCGCGGCCGCCGTGCGCACGTGCCCGAGCGCGTCGGCGGGCCCGAGCGTGCCCTGCACGAGGGTGTCCAGCTCGAGCGGCACCCCCGGCCGCAGCCGCGACGGCGCGACCGGCGTGCCGCGGGCGGTGTAGTCGGCGGTGGCCAGCCCGGCCCGGGCCGCGTCGGTGCGGGCCAGCGGCCAGCGCGAGGTGAGCAGTGTGTAGAGGATGGCTCCGAGACCGCGTACGTCGTCGGCCGGGGCGACCTCGGGGCGGGGCAGCACGAAGCACAGCTGGGCGCGCCCGTCCGGGGTGATCCGGATCCGCTGGGGGTGGTCGCAGCCGAGCACCAGGCCGTGCCGGTGTGCCTCCTCGGCCGCGGCGGCCAGCGGCACGAGCGCGCGGGCGGCGGCCAGCGGCCTGATCAAGCCCTCGGTGACCAGTTCGGCGAGGCTGCGGCCGGGCACCCACTCGGTGACCGCGGCGCCCAGCACGTCGGGCGGAATCCGGGAGCCCTCGGGAGCGAGCACGTCCAGCAGGCGAGCGCAGCCGTCGTGCTCGAAGCTGCCCGAGCGCAGCGCGCGCACCACCATCTCACCGGCCCGGCTGGCTCCGGTCGGGTCGTCCGGTCCGCCGCTGTCCTGGGCGAGCCGGCGCAGCACGGTGACCGCGACGTCGCGCTGCAGCACGGTGTCCTCGGCGCGCCAGAACTCGGCGCCGGCCGCGGTGTCGGAACCGACCCGGGTGCGCAGCCGGTACCGACCGGCGAGCAGGGTGCCGGCCGCGGTGGCCGACGGGCTGACCGGGGCCGGCGTCGGCGTCGGCGTCGGAGTCGGGTTCGAGGAAGGGGCGATCCCGCCGCTCAGCTCGGCCCGCCGGGGCTCCGACTCGGGGGCCGGCCGGGTGTCGGAATCTCCTGCGGGCGCGGCCGAACCGGACCGGGCGCGCGCCACATCGCTCACCCCATCTGTCCTTCCCTACCCCACCGGGACGCCTGCTGGAACATTGCCCGATCCCGTCGAGAGCCTACGTCAGCGGCTCCGTCTGCGCCGAGCCTTCCGACGGTCGACGAGCCGTTCGAGTTTGCCCACGATCGGGTTCATCTCCCGGACGCCGAGCAACCGCATGCCGAGCACGGACAGGGCAGCGACGAGTGCCGCCGCCACCGCCAGCTCGACCCAGGCCCGGCCGGCCGGGGCCAGCCCGGCCAGCGGCCCCTGCAGCGGCAGCAGCGCCGCCCAGGCCAGCAGGCCGGCGACGACCGCGGGCAGCAGCGCCCGGGCGAGCGCGCCGGCCACGTCCCGGGTCGGGATCCGGCCCAGCCGGCGGCGCAGCAGCAGCTGGCCGAGCACCACGCCGACCAGGAACGAGGCGCTGTTGGCCGCGGCCAGCCCGAGCACGACGTCCCGCGGCGGCAGCACCACCGCGGCCAGCAGCAACAGCGGGATCTTGAACGCCACTGTGCCCAGCTGGATCAGCGTCGGGGTGCGGCTGTCGGTGAGCGCGTAGAACACCCGCATCTGCAGCATGGTGATGCCGAAGGGCAGTAGCCCGAACGCGGAGACGGCCAGCGCCGCGCCCAGCTGCGCAGCGCCGTCCAGGTTGGCCGAGCGCAGCCCGAACAGGGCCGTGCCGACCTGCGGGCCGAACACGGTGAGCAGCACCGAGATCGGGATCAGGAACACGGCCAGCAGCCGGCTGCCCAGCTCCAGGTCGGCCACCACGTCGGCGTGCCGCCCGTCGGCCGCGGCCCGGCTCATCCGCGGCATCAGCGCGGTGAGCAGCGAGACCCCGAGCACCCCGTACGGCACCTGCAGCAGCAGCCAGGCGTTCGCGTAGATGGTCACCGCGCCGGTGGCCGCCGCGGCCGCGACGCGGGTGGTGACGATGTAGCCCGCCTGCCCGATCAGCACGTAGAGCACGGCCCACAGCGCCAGCCCTCCGGCCCGCGCGAGCCGCGGGTCCCAGCCGAACAGCGGCCGGTAGTGGAAGCCCAGCCCGCGGATCGCCGGCAGCAGCGAGGCGGCCTGCACGACGATCCCGAGCGTGGTGCCCAGCCCGATCAGCAGCAGCTTGGGCTCGCTGATCCGGGCCGGGTCGAGCGTGATCTCCCCCGGGGTGAGCGCGTACGCGGCCAGCACCGCGAGCACCACCAGGTTGTTCAGCACCGGCGCCCAGGCGAACGCGCCGAACGCGCCGCGGCTGTTCAGGACGGCGCCGAGCAGGGCACCGATGCCGAAGAAGAAGATCTGTGGTAGCAGCAGGTAGGCCAGCACCGTGGCCAGCTGCGGATCGGCCTTGCTGGTCGCCTCGGAGCCGAGGTAGAGCCGGGTCAGCAACGGTGCGGCCAGCATCGCGGCCGCGGTGGCCAGCAGCAGGGCCAGCGCGGCCATGGTCAGCAACCGCCGGGTGAACGCCTCCCCGCCGTCGGGGTCCTCGCGCTGCGCGCGGACCAGCAGCGGCACCATCACGCTGGAGAGGACGCCGCCGAGCAGCAGCTCGTAGACGATCAGCGGCAGCGTGTTCGAGACCGTGTAGGAGTCGGTGATCACGCCGACGGTGAGCACCGTGACCAGCGCGATCTGCCGCAGGAAGCCGGTGATCCGGCTGATCAGGCTGGCGATCGCGATCATGCCGCTGGTCCGGCCGAGCGACGGCTGGGCCACCGGGATCTGCTCGGTCACCGCGTCGGCGGCGGCGGGGGGTCCGGTGGGCGGGATCGGGTGAGCCGGATCGGTGTCGTCGACTCGACCGGCGACGCCGGCGGGTGGGGGTGGGGCGAGGGCGGGATCGGTCGCAGGGTCGGGCCGGACGGCGGCCGGGTCGCTTCGGGCCGGATCGTGGCCGTCGCCGGGATCCGCTCGGTGTCCGGGGCCGGCTCGGGAAACGGGTCGCCACTGCGGTGGGACGTGGTCGACCGGGTTGCCGGCGCCGGCGCGCGCGGCGGATCCAGGGTCGGCACGGGTCCGTCCGGCGCCGGGCCGGGTGGGGACGACGGGGGCGTCCCGGCCGGGATCCGGTCCGGCGGCGACGAACCCACCGCGGCCGGGATCGGCGCCGTCGGCTCGGGAACGCGCGGTGCCGGCACCAGGCCCGGGATCGGCGCCCGCGCCGGCTCGCCGCGGATCCGGCGCAGGACCCGGCGGATCGCCAGCACCACGAGCAGGACGCCCGCGCTCCCCGTCAGCCACACGGTGATGGTGCCGTAGGCGGTGGAGCGCACCCGCAACCGGCTCGGTGGGCCCAGCTGCTGGCCGTCCGGCGAGCGCACCGAGGCCAGCACCGTGAACTGGCCCGAACGGGTCACCTGGGCCGACACCTGGGCCTGCCGGCGGCCCAGCGGCGGCACCACCTGCGGGTCGATCGGTGCCACCCGCAGTCCGGAGGTGCTGGCGATGTCCAGCGTGACCCGCACCGTGAACGGGAGCCCGTTGCCGATGGTCACCAGCAGCGGGGCGTCGGCGGTGCCCAGCGCATAGGGGCTCGGCGGCTCCAGCACCCGCACCGAGGCGCGCAGGTCGGTGATCCGCCCGGAGCACAGCGTGGCCGCGGCGATGGCCGCCTCCGGGCGCCCGCGCCAGGCCGCCGACATCGGCCGCAGCAGGCCCAGGACCAGCGGTTGGAGCACCTCGTCGGGGTTCAGCCCGACCCCGGAGTCGGGGACGGCAGCCGAGCGCAGGTCGTCGATCTGGGCGCCGGTGCCGCGCACCGAGTCGGCGACGGCACGGGCCACCTCGCGGCCGCCGGCCCGCAGCGGGTAGCTGACCGGCCGGGCCGCAGCGTCGGCGGTCGGGCCGGCCGTGAGTGCCGCGTCCAGCGGGCGGGGGGTCAGCAGCCCGGCCCGCAGCATGGTGCCGACCGCGCGGAGCAGGGCGGTGGCGCCGGTGCCCTCGGCCGCCCACACGTGCGGCGGCGCCAGCAGCACCGGGGCGCCGCTGCGGTCCGGCCCGGAGCGCGCCCGGAACGCCAGCGCCCCGATCAGGTCCTGCGTGGACAGCGGGGTGCTGCGGCCGGCCGGCGTGCTGGCCGGGACCGCGCTCCGGCTGCCGGCACCGCCCGGGGCGCCGGTGCTGAGGACCGACCGGTCGGGGCCGGTGGCGGCCAGCCCCAGCAGCGGATCGGCGAGCACCGCGAACTGCGCCGGAGCTGCCCCGGCGATCGGTAGCACCCCGGCGCGGCGCGGCGTCCGGCCCTGCTCGATGCCCTCCGCGGAGAGCAGCACGGCCCGTCCGTTCGCGGTGCCGAGGCCGTCCAGGGTGCGCTCGTCCACGACGCCGTCGGCGGGCCAGACGACCCGGTCCAGCACCGGGGTACCGAGCTGCGCGCTCAGCAGCCGGCGCCCCTCGACGACCGCGCTGGTGGCCAGCGCATCGAGGCCGCCGCGGTGCAGCGCGACCAGGTCGGCGTCGGCGAACGGCAGCGCGATCACGCAGCCGCCACGGGCGGCCGCGGTCAGGGCGTCCAACCACTGGCCGGCCACGGTGGCTCCGGTGCCCGGCGTCGGCCGACCGTCGGCCCCCAGCACCTGGTAGCCGTCGCGCATCGCGGCGGCCGTCTGCACCAGGTCGGGGTCGACGGCCAGGCAGGTGGCGCTGCGCACCGCGGACCCGACCGGCACGCCGGCCAGCGCCGCGACCAGCCCGCCCAGCCGTCCGGTCGGGGCCAGCTCGGTGGCCAGCTCGTCGTCGGTGAGCAGGGTCGGCTCGCCCGGGACGGTGGGCAGCCGGCGCGGCGGATCCGCGATCGGGTACAGCAGGGTGAACGGCGACGGGTCGACCGACGGGCCGGGCTGCGGGGTGGGCGCGGTCGAATCCGGAGGCAGCGACAGCACCGGCAGCAGCATCCGCACCGCGGCCAGCCGGGCCCGGGCGCCCCCGACCGGCACGCCGTTGACGTTGACCATCAGCTCGTGCACCCCGGCCGTGTTCAGCGCCAGGGTGGAGTCCGCCGGGCCGCGCAGCGGCACCGCGAGCCGCACCGGCAGCTCGGCGCCCGGGGCCAGCACGCCGGGCAGCGGCACGAACCGCGGCAGCACCGCGTCGGTGCCGGCGCTGCCGTCCAGGGCGTCGCGGATCGCCCCCTCGGTGCCCAGCGGTAGGCCGCGCTGCACCCGGATCTCCAGCTCGTCGACGGTGACGTCACCGGTGTTGGTGAGGGTGCCGACAACGGTGAGCGTGGCCGGGCCGTCGTCGGTGACCACCCGCGGGTCGATGCCGGTCAGCCGCAGCGACAGCGGGCCGTCGTCCGAAGTGGCCGCCGGGCCGGTGGCGGCCTGGGCCGGTCCGGTGAGCGGCAGCGCCAGCAACACCGTCACCATCATCGCGATGGTGATCGCGACCACGGTCGCGACCGGCTTCACGCCGTCTCCTCCAACAGCTCGGTAGCCCGCCGGATCAGCCGTCGCTCGTCGGCGTAGGCCAGCCGCGACTCGAGCTCGGCCAGCGGCACCCAGGCCACCTCGGCCACCTCGACGTCCTCGTCGGACAGCTCGCCGCCCAGCGCGGAGAGCAGGAAGTGGTGCACGGTCTTGTGCACGCGGCGGTCCTCGGCGACGAACCAGAAGTCGATGGTGCCCAGGGGTGCGACCACCCGGCCGATGATGCCGGTCTCCTCCTCCACCTCGCGCACCGCGGCCTGCTCGGCCGTCTCCCCGGCCTCGATGTGGCCCTTGGGCAGCGACCACAGCAGCCGCCCGCGCCGGTCCAAGCGGCCGATCACCGCGGCCACCCCGGCGGCGTGGTCCACGACGAGGCCACCCGCGGAGGTCTCGTCGACGGTGCGCAGCCGTCGACGCCGTTCGGTTGGCCGCCCCGCACGACGCCCGCCCGAGCGGCCGCGTGAGGGGGACATGCGGCGATCGTAACGATCGGAGCGCCCGGAGCGCCGCAGCCGGCGCTGCGGCCAGGGAGGACGTACGCGCCGCGCCGAGCGCCCTCTACACTGGCCCGTCGTGTCCGCCGCAGCCCCCGATCTTCGTCGTGCCCAGCAGAATGCGGTGGTGGAGTTGGTGGACGTGCCCCCGGTGGCCGACGCGCTGGCCGCGCGTTTCGCCGCCGCCGGCCACCGGCTCTACCTGGTGGGGGGCAGCGTCCGGGACGCGCTGCTCGGCAGGGCCGTGAGCGATCTGGACTTCACCACCGACGCCCGCCCGGACGCGGTGCTGGCGCTGCTGGGCGAATGGGCGGACGCGGTGTGGGAGACCGGCATCGCCTTCGGCACCGTCGGGGCCCGCCGGGACGGCGTCCCGATGGAGATCACCACGTTCCGCGCCGACGCCTACGACCGGGTGACCCGCAACCCGGTGGTCGCGTTCGGCGACACCATCGACGAGGACCTGGTGCGGCGTGACTTCACGGTCAACGCGATGGCCGTCGAGCTGACCGGCCCCGAGCGCACGTTCGTGGACCCGCACGGTGGGCTGGCCGCGCTGGCCACCGGCGTGCTGGACACGCCGGCTGCCCCGCAGGTGTCGTTCGCCGACGACCCGCTGCGGATGCTGCGGGCCGCCCGCTTCGTCTCCCAGCTCGGGATGTCCCCGGCACCGCGGGTGCTGGAGGCGATGACGGCGATGGCCGCCGAGCTGGACCGGATCACCCGGGAGCGGATCCAGGTCGAGCTGTCCAAGCTGATCTGCGGGCGGCACCCGCGGCGCG
>Ga0190265_10001969_pt1 | contig 13617 bp, 10 predicted proteins | sample Popmic124T_FD_133135 | JGI IMG/M metagenome (GOLD analysis project Ga0190265, IMG submission 133135) | Populus adjacent soil microbial communities from riparian zone of Indian Creek, Utah, USA - 124 T | ecosystem: Environmental > Terrestrial > Soil > Riparian zone | place: USA: Utah | collected... | reverse complement strand
CTTGGTCAACGTCTTGGCGAGCGGCGCCGAGGTGGCAATCAGCTCCAGCGTTTGATTGATCCCCTTCTCCAGCCGCTCGCGCGCGCGGCTTTCGGTGACATCACGGCAGGTACCGACGAGGCCCGTGAAACGCCCGCGCCCGTCGAAACGCGGCTCGCCCATGGAGTCGAGCTCGCGAACGCAGCCGTCGGGCCTCATGATGCGTTCCCGGTAACCAAATGAGGATTGATTCTTTACCGCTTCCGATACAGCGCGCGCTATTTTCTCACGGTCGTCAGGGTGCACGCGCGCCAAGAAACTCTCGAACGTGATGGCGCACGACTGAGGGTCCAGACCGTAGATGCGATAGAGCTCGTCCGACCAGACCACCGTGTTGGTGCTCAGCGTCCATTCCCAGCTGCCGATGTGCGTAATCTGCTGCGCCGTCGCAAGCAATCGTTCGCTGTGCGTGGCCCGCGCTTCGATCTGGGCGCGCGTCGGCGCATGCGCCTTCGCCTTGCGCGGACCGGATCTCCCGTTGGTCCGTGCCGAGCTCTGCCCGGTCCGTCGCTCCCCTTTGCTCATCGATCCGCGGCCAGCCGTACCGCTCACGAACCGCGGGCCGTCAAAGTCCCCCGTTCGCGAAACAACCGTACCACGCTCCTCGACGGGCGGGGAGCGTGGGCCTTTCGGTTTCGTGCGCGTGGCGGCCCACGTAGCGGCGCTTCGCGCGGCCGCCCGGACAGCGCCAGACCCGCGGCTACATGTGATACGTCGCCGAAAGGGAAAAGATCAACGTCGAGAGCTTGTAGTCACCCGGCAAGACCATCATGTTCGATGGGCTGGGATCGATGGTCTTGTTCGCGAATGCATACATTGCTCCGGCATCGAGGTCGATCAAGGGCAACTTCAGGCCGAAGCCCAAATGGATTCCGTGGATCGCTCCGGGCGGCGGTGTAAACGGGTTGGCGGTGCTCTCCGGCGTAGCCGATTGGCTGAGTGAATAACCGACTCGCACCGGTACTATGGGGGCGACTTTGTATTCGACACCCAAACCAACACTGAGCGTGTTCTTCCAGTCGAGGCGCTGGGTGATCGTCCCCGGTCCCATGGGCGTCGTGATGGTCGTGTCCGACGTTTGGTTGGAATCGGCATAAAGGTGGTATTTGATGTCGGCTGCGACCAAAAGAGGTACGCCGGGCGGTGAAATCGAAGCGCCGAGGCGAAACCGGTTGGGCGAGTTGAAACCCGACTTGGTGTCGAACTTCATCCCGGCTGTCTCCGTCGTGCCGGTCAACTCCGTATCCACGCGCGAGCGATAGGTGAAGGCGAGATGAACGATGTCGGCGGGCCGAAAGTACAAACCTGCCTGAACACCGAAGTAGTTGAACCCGTCGAGCGTGATGTCGGTGGGGGCCTGCGTCAGCGGCGGCGGCTGATGCGCCGTTTGGCGCGTATAGGTAATGCGATAGCTGAGACCGAGCGAAAGACCGTCGATGATCTTGAACGATATGGCCGGCGCCGCTTCGAACTGCGCAACGCTCATGCTGAGATCCTGGCCACCGATCGCTTTCGTATAGGTCGAGCCTATGCCGGCCGTCGGGTAAACGGCGAACCCCATCACGATGTGGTCGGAAAGGCGAAGGCCCGTACCGAGTAGAAAAAGCGGAAAAAACGGCGTGTCGGCTTTCACCGGTGGGCTCATCGGCGGCGGGAGCGGTACGGTGAGGACCGGCTGCACCGGCGTGATGACCAGAGTGCCCGCGAAATTCTTGATGCCGTCGAGCGCGGCCGGATTGAGAAAGACCGAAGCGCCGTTTTCGATGAAACTCGCGCCCGTTCCGCCGAGGCCTACCGAGCGAGCATCATATTGCGCGGGAATCTCCGTCGTTGCGCGTGCCTCGCGACAATAGATTGTAAAGCTGGCAATCGATGCAAGAAGATACACCTTGGTCGGCATTCGCATATGTCCACCACCCTGTCCCCCGAGTTTTTGCCGATACTAGGGACTTACCAATAAAGAGAGGAACAAAACGACACTCGGTCGCGGGCGCCGATCGGCGACGTCGACCTACAAAGGGTTCCGTTATTGCCTATTGCCGCCAGCAGCCAAGCGACCGATTCACGTCAGGCTCGATGCCGATCTCGAGCAGCAAAGATGCGCGCGATGGTGCGCGCAGGCAGCTTCGCCGATGTGCGTTCGGCGCTACCGATCGCGTCGGGTCGATGGCTTCGACTTGGCCGGACGTGATGCTTTGTACTTGTCCCAGCAGCTCGGGCATCTCCATTCGGTCGTCACGCCGCCGAGCGAATCGACCTGGCGCACGACGCGCCAACCGAAGCGCATGCTGAGGAGGGTCGACGAATCGGAATCTTCGTCACTCGGTGGCGGGGTCGCTCCACAACCGCAACAAGCTGGCTGCTGTCGGATTTCGCTCATTGGAGTCGATGTAGGCCGATGCAACCTACACAACGGTTCCTAGCGGATTTTCTTGAGCCGGTCTTCAGTTTCTTCCTGCCCGGCGGCGTGCCGATTGTCACGCGCGGCCGAGCGCGGCTGGTAGGTACCGAGATTTTCCCCTTGCCCCGCCTCGGCAGGTGGTCGACCGATGCTGGGTGATCGAAATCTTCTTCGACTTCATCTCGCCCTACTCCTACCTCGCTTGGAAAGAAGTCCGCGCGCTGGGGGCACGCATTTCACAAGAGGTCGAGCCGCGACCGGTGCTCCTGGCGGGGATCCTCAACGCCCTCGGCACCAAGGGGCCGGCCGAGGTGCCGGCCCGGCGCGCTTACGTGGTGAAGGACGTGCTGCGGGCTGCGCACCGGACGGGCGTGAAAGTCGCGCTTCCGCCTGCGCACCCTTTCAATCCTCTGCCCGCCCTGCGGCTCGCAGCACTCGATCTCGATCGCGAGCTCTGCTTTCGGATCGTCGATGCACTCTTCGACGCTACCTGGGGCGGCGGAAGTGGGATCGACGCCGCCGAAAAGGTGGCGTTGGTTCTCGGGCAAGCGGGCATCGACGAGGGGCCGCTCATGGCACGCGCGAGCGCGCCCGAAGGCAAAGAGCGACTGCGTCGCAATACCGAAGAGGCATTGGCCCGCGGCGCTTTCGGTGTTCCCACGCTATTCGTAGAAGGCGAGATGTTCTTCGGATTCGATTCGTTCCCCGCCATCGAAGCCTTCGCTCGTGGCGAAGATCCGGTGACCAAACACGCCGACCTCATCGAAAAATGGACGAAGCTGCCCGCCTTGGCATGGCGCCCCAAGGCGGGTGAGCGCCCCTAGCGTGGCCAGAGCTCGGCGTAAGCGGCGGTGATGAGCCCCGACAAGGAGAACCCGTCGAAAAAGTCGCGGCTGTCCTTGTCATCGCCGGCAAAGCGGTCGCGAAAAGCTGCGACGTTCACGCTCGCGAGCACTGCCTTTTTCACCTCGTCGAGTTTGCGCGGCCCGCTGCCGGCGCGGTGGATTTCCTTTTCGACCTGGCTCGTGACCACGCGCAAGAACTCGATCACCTGCTCGAGATAGGCCTTGCCCCGGAGCACCTTGCCGTGGCCGGGCACCACCGTTTCGAAGTCCAGGGCCGCCATTTTCTCGAGCGTGGCAATGAGCTCGAGCGGGTATCCTCCACCGAGGTAGGGCACCGGGTGATCGAGCAGATCGCCAGCCACCAGGATCTTCTCGCGCGGCAGGAAGATGACCGCGTCTCCGGCCGTGTTGCCGCGGCCCAGGTGCAGGACACGGACTTCGCGGCCGCCGAGATCGACGTCGAGCTCGCGATCGAATGCGAGCGTCGGTGTCATGTCACGACGCGCCGCGAGGTCACGGAACTCGGTCCAAACGGGCTCGACGCCGCTCAGCGCCGTCTTGAATTCGGCGATCTCGCCGGCCGTGAGCGCTCTACCGTCGGGATCTTTGCCGGACTCGATGCGTTGTTTGAAGGTGGTCGCGCGCTCGGGGAACTTGGCGAACCATTGTGAATTGTACCCCTCGATTTGTTTGCGCGTCTCGCGGTGAGCCACGATGGTGAGGCCGGCGAAAGCATCCTTGTAGACGCCGTTGCCCATGGTGTGGTCGTAATGCCAATGCGTATTGACGAGGTAGCGAACGGGCTTGCTCGTCCACTTCTGAATTTGGGCGATGTCTTTTTTGGCGCTCGAGGGCAAATAGCAAGAATCGACCACCAGCGTCTCGCGCTCGCCGACGACGACCGTGGTGTTCCCCTGCGGGAAAGTGTCGGGCGCATCCTCGTGCCGAATGACGTAGATGCCCGAAGCAACCGGCGTCGCGCTTCGTTCGCGCGTCGTCACCGAGTCGCCGGGCGCCCTCGTCGAAGAGCGATCGCCGCTCGAGCCGGCGGACGACGAGACGGCCGCGGCAGGGGCGCCGTTCGCTGCATTGGCTGCAGCGGGCGGTGCGGCGTTCGGCGAAATCGCAGCAGGTCTCGCCGCGCACGCTGCGGTGAGCACCGCTGCACCGAGCACCCCCTTGAACTTCAGACTACCCCGACGATGCAGTTCGAAGCTCCGGACCATTTCCTCTGACGTCATAGTGACCTCCAGGGCGCCCCGACGGGGCGGGGTGCGACGCACGTCTCTACGGCGGAGGAAGGCGCTGGTTTCGGTGTTCGACGTCAAGACCTCGCTTACGCCAAAAGCGGCGCTTCGCGTCCCGTCTCGCGCACGTATTCGGCGTAGCCACCCCCGTACATGTGGATGCCATCCGGCAAAAGCTCGAGCACGCGGTTCGAGACTCTGCGTAGAAAGTGCCGGTCGTGTGAGACGAAAAGCATCGTCCCCTCGTAGTCGGAAAGCGCTTCCAGAAGCACCTCTTTGGTCCCAAGGTCGAGGTGATTGGTCGGCTCGTCGAGCACGAGGAAGTTCGGCGGGTCATAGAGCATGTGGGCCAAGACGAGCCGTGCCTTCTCGCCGCCGGAAAGGATGCGGCAGGGTTTCTCGACATCGTCACCGGAAAAGCCGAAGGCGCCCGCCAACGTGCGCAGGGAGCCGATGCTCGCCTTGGGAAACTTGCCGATCAACGACTCCCAGACGGATTCGGCAGGGTCGAGGACTTCCATGGTGTGCTGCGCGAAGTAGCCGAGCTTCACGCTGGCACCGAGTAGCGCGCGACCGGTATCCGGCGCGGTCGCCCCCGCCACCAGCTTGAGCAGCGTCGATTTGCCGGCGCCATTGACGCCCATCACGCACCAGCGCTCTCCGCGGCGAATGAGCAAGTCGAGATCGCTATAGATCGTTTTCTTGCCGTAAGCCTTGTGGACCGCTTCGAGCTTGGCCACGTCCTCGCCCGAGCGGGGCGCGGCGGGAAACGCGAAGCGAACGCGCTTTCGTTGCTTGGGTGGTTCGACCCGCTCGATCTTCTCCAGCTTCTTCACGCGCGATTGGACTTGAGCGGCGTGGCTGGCGCGCGCCTTGAAGCGAGCGATGAACGCCTCTTCCTTGGCCAACATGGCTTGCTGGCGCTCGAACTCGCTCGCCGCCTGCGCCTCGAGCACGGCACGCTGCTTCTCGTAAAAGTCGTAGTTGCCGGAGAACACGCGCACTTCGCCGCCATCGATCTCGATGATCTTCGATACCACGCGGTTCATGAACTCGCGATCGTGTGACGTCATGATGAGCGCGCCCTCGTAGTCCTTCAAGAACTGTTCGAGCCAGAGAATCGACTCGATGTCGAGATGGTTGGTCGGCTCATCGAGGAGCATGGCGTCGGGCTTCATCAAGAGGATGCGCGCCAGCGCCACCCGCATCTTCCATCCGCCCGAAAGCGCCCCCACGTCGCCGTCCATGATGTCTTGCGCAAAACCGAGCCCAGCCAAGATCTCACGCGCCCGCGCATCGAGCGCATAACCGCCGAGCTCTTCGAAGCGCGACTGCACGTGCCCGAATTCATCGACCAAAACGTCCATGCGGTCGGCCGAGGCCGGATCGGCGAGCGCAGTTTCGAGCTCGCGCAGTCGCGTGGCAACTTCCGAAACGGGCCCCGCGCCGTCCATCGTCGCCGACACCACGGTGGTCCCGCGCATTTCCCCCACGTCTTGGCTCAAAAAGCCGACGCTCTTGCCCCGATCGACCACGACCTGGCCGACGTCGGGCTCTTCTTCGCCGACGATCATACGGAAGATGGTGGACTTGCCGGCGCCATTGGGCCCCACGAGACCCGCCTTTTCGCCGCGAAAGACGTCACAAGTGGCGTCGAGAAAGAGGATCTGACGGCCGTGCTGTTTGGAGATCGATTGAAGACGGATCACGGCGGGGGGGTAGCACGGGGAGCGGTTGGAAGCATGCGCGTTCCCCGCGCCGTGACGCCCCGTGCTAGGGGCCCGTCAAGGTCGCGGCATGAGCAGCATGCGATCGTTGCCCGAATCTAGGACATAGAGGAGCGTCCCGCTCGACAACATCCCGTTCGGCGACTGAAACGTGCGCGCGCTGATGCCGCCGCTGTTGGCGAGTCCGACATCCATGGTCGTCTGCCCGATGACGCCGTTGGCCGGCGCTTGGTTCGTCGTGGGAACGGCGTTCCAATAGACGATGCGGCTGTTGCCGCTGTCCGCCACATAGAGCCGGCCGTTGGCATCGACGTGGATGCCATTCGGGCGCGTTAGCGTTGTCGCGCTCGTCGCGGCTACGGCGCCCGTCGTCATGTTGGCCTGACCGAGAACTACGTCGGCCGGAGCGCGGTTCGCGGTGGGAATCGCATTCCAGATGAGGACGCGGTGGTTGTTCGTATCGGCGACGAATAGCTTGCCGCCGCTGGCGTAAACCGGCCCCGGAAAATTGAGGCTGATCGCGCTGATGCCACCGTTGTTCGCTGCGTTGGACGTCATGTCGGGCTGGCCGAGCACGACGTTGGCATCCGCGGCGTTGGCCGTGGGCATCGCATTCCAGATGAGAATGCGGTGATTGCGAGTATCGCTGACGAACAGGCGAGTGCCATCGCTGAACGGTGTTTGCCGCCCGAACAGGCTGTGCGCCGAGACGCCGCCCGTGTTTTGCGTGGAAGTCACCATGTCCGGTTGCCCAAGCACGACGTCCGCCGGCTGATGGGTGAGGTTGGGAAGCGTGTTCCAGATGGTCACGCGGTTGGCACATTGCTCGCCAACAAAGAGGCGCGTGCCGTCGCTGTGCATCCCCGTCGCTCCGCACAGACTGCTTGCCGTGGTCGTTCCGCCGAACTGGCCCGACGACGTGAAGTTCGGTTGGCCGACGACGATTGTCGGCAGATCGAGACGCGACGTAGGTGGTGTGTTCCAGAGCAAAATCCGGGAGCCGGTATCGGCAACACCAAAGCGAGTCCCCAGCATCGAGATCCCTTCCGGGGTCGAAAGGGAGGAAGCGGAAATCGGTCCGCCGTTGTTGAGCCGATTGGAGACCATGTCGGGCTGACCGAGGACGATGGAGGCCGGCGCGCCGGTCATCGCCGGAACGCTCGGATACAGCAAGACGCGCATGTTGAAACGGTCCGAGATAGCTAGGCGAGTACCGTCACTGGCGATCGCATTGGGCCCGTTGAGGCTCGATGCGCTCAATCCTCCTGCGTTGGCCGTGCTTCCGGTAGCAGTGGTTTGCCCCAAAATGACGTTCGCCGATTGCCCGTTGGTAGTGATCGGAGATGTCCACAATGCGACTCGGTTGTTGAGGTAGTCCGCGACCGCGACGGTGTTGGCATTGGCGTAAACGCTGACCGGCCCGTTGAGTCCCGATAACCCGACGGTGCCTCCCGCATTCGGCGAGTTGATCATCATGCTCGATTGCCCCAGAACCAAATCAGCCGGGGCATTGTTGGCCGAAGGCAACGTGTTCCAGACGAGCACGCGGTGGTTGCCATGGTCAGGCAGGAAAACGCGCGTCGCGTCGGACCAGCCGCAGAGCGGATCCGCGATGCTGCTCGCGCTGAGCCCGCCGTTGTTGACGACGGCCGACGTGAAGTTGGGCTGCCCGAGCACAAAATCGGCGGGCGCCCCGTTCGTCGTAGGGATGGTGTTCCACACGAGAACGCGAATATTGAGACGATCGGCCACGAACAGCTTGGTGCCGCCGACCCAAGCGCAAGGCTCGTCCATGCTGCTGGCGCTGATGCCACCGGTGTTGCTGGTTCCGGTCGTGAAATCCGGTTGTCCAAGGACGACATCAGCCGGCTGATTGTTGGTGATGGGGAACGTATTCCAGATGAGCACGCGATGGTTGTTACGGTCGCCGACGATCAATTTCGTACCGTCCGAGGCGACGCTGTTGCTGCCACTGAAATTGCGCGCGCTCATTCCTCCATAATTGGGGGTCGACGTACTGAAGTCCGGCTGTCCGAGCACGATGTCGGCTTGCTTGTGATTGGTGGTGGGAACCGTGTTCCAAATGAGCACGCGGCTGTTGTTCTGATCGGCGAGGATGAGCTTGGTACCGACGAAGGTCAGGCTGTTGGGCAGCGTCATCCCGAGACGCACACCCTCATTGCTCCTCGCGTCGGGTTGCCCAAACACCACGGCGCCCACTGCGAAGCGGGCCTTCTCGTTGGCCGCTGCGGTGCGGAACATGCCCGCCGTGGCCACGACGCTCGCGCGGTACTGCAAACCCTCCGTCAACGAGCACATCGGGAAAGCGGAAGATGTCGCGGTGCCCGCTGCTTGCTGCATTGGGCACTTGATCGTGGTGCCGTCCTCTTCGTAGACGGTGATCTCATAGCCCTGAGCACCCATGCTCGCCGTCCAGTTGACGGTCGGATTCGGCGTGCCCATGAGCCACAGGTCCTGCGTGGTGTCGACGGGGCCCGTCACGCCCGTGATGCTGAAAGCGACGGGCGGCGTCGGGGGGATGTCGGGAACAACGTCGGGCGCACCTGCATCGGCGTCAGGGCTACCGGTGTCGACCGTCGGAACGTCGGGCGCACGATCGATCTGCGGTTCCGGCGTCGCGTCGCGCGTATCGGGCGCGCTGGTCGCATCGACCGCATCGCTGCGCGCGTCGCTCATGCCGGCGTCCATGCTGACGTCCGTGCGCGGAGGGGTGTCGACAGCAGTATCGCCCGCGGCATCGGGCGTCGTCGTGGGAGGGGTCCCGTCGTCGGAACCGCAGCCAGCTACGAAGGAGAGAGCAGCAATGGCGACCCACCCGCCGTGCGATCGAAAACGGCTCGTCAAGTTTTTCATGGGGCGGGACTATCGCCGAGTGCCTAGAATCCGTCAATTTCTCGATCCGCTTTCGGCTCGACATTGCCGTGTCTTACATAAGCGGTGCGCTCCCCTCAGCCGCTCTGCAAAAACGGGAACTTTGGGCCGGGGGCACTGTCCCTTCCTCGACGGAGGTCTCCTCAATGGTTGGCTCCCCAAGCGGCCTGATCCCGGACCTGCTCCATCCGGCGCCCATCCAGCGCATCGACGTCGAGTTGACCAAGATCGCGATGACCTTCGCGTTTGCGAGCGGCGTGTCGGGTGGGCTCTTTGCCGACGCCCTCGACAAGGCCAGCATCGCCCCCTCCACTTGGCAACCCTCGGTTTACGCGGCCGATCTCTTTTTGCACGAATTCGTGGCGCGGTGCTTCCACGTTCGCATCGGAGGCAAAGAAGCCACGCTCTTCACCAATCATCTCGTCAAGGTGCTCGAGCGACCGCCGGCCGATCCCGCCGTGGTCGACCATCGACGCACGATCGCCGGCGAGCTCGCCGCATCGGCGGAGCTGCGCGGCCAGCTCGAACAGCTGTACGCCGCTCTCTGCAAATTCCGGGCGCTCCTGGAGGGCGCCTCCGCGGGGCGCAAGTGGGACGCCAATCGCCGCCAGCTCGACATCCTCGTCGTCGTCAAAGAGATCGTCGATTGCATGGCGCAGGGCTTCGGCTCCGCGCGATCGGGGCTCACGGTGCTACGCGCCTTCGGGCAAAGAGTGCAGCAAAGCGAACCCTACCGATCGCTCTCCGACCTGTTGCGTTACGAAGAACACCTCTCCACGGTCAGCCTCAAAGTGCGCGTCGGCGCCGATGGCCGCATTCAGGCGTTCGAAATCCAATCGGTCCAGGAGAACCAAGCCAATCCCTTCGTCACTTCGCCGTTTCGCCGCTGGCTCGCTCGGATCGAGCTTTTTCTGCGCGGCTACAAGTTCGGCGAGGGGGAGATCATGGCGCGTCTCATCGACGCCGTCTTCGAGGGTCTCGAAGACGATCTCGTACAGTTCGTGCAGCTCATCGCCGACATCGAGTTTTACCTCGGGGCATTGGGATTTCGCGACATGGCGGCCGCCGCGGGGCTCGCCGTCTGTCTGCCGGAGTTCGCCCGAGCCGGCGAAACACGCACGCTGGCGGCGCTCTTCAATCCGCTCCTCATCGTGCACGGCGGCCGTGCCGTGCCATGCAACCTCGCGACCGACAAACATGCGACGACGGTCCTCGTGACGGGTCCCAACTCGGGGGGCAAGACGCGGCTCCTTCAAGCGATCGGCATCGCGCAGATCCTGGGACAATCGGGGCTCTTCGTGCCGGCGCGGGCGGCGCGCCTCGCCCTTTCGCCCGGACTCGTGGTTTCGCTCATCCAAGAGACGAAAGCCGATCAAACCGAGGGCCGCCTCGGCGTCGAGCTCATTCGTATTCGCGCGCTCTTCGAACGGCTGCCGCCCGGCGCGATGGTGATTCTCGACGAGCTCTGCTCGGGCACCAATCCCTCCGAAGGGGAGGAGATCTTCGAGCTCGTCGTGAAAATGCTGACGCGGTTGAAGCCTCAGGCGTTCATCACCACGCACTTTCTCGCGTTCGCGGCGCGCCTGGAAAAAGAACGCAAGATAGCCGACCTCCGATTTCTGCAAGTGGAGCTCGGCCCGGACGAGCGCCCGACGTATCAGTTTGCGCCCGGCGTTGCGCGCACGTCACTCGCCGGTCAAGCCGCGGCGCGGCTCGGTGTCACCGGCGACCAGCTTTTGTCGCTCGTCGAGCGAAACATCGCTCAGATGCAGAACGGACGCGGGTAGCCGACGTGGGCACCTTTCTCGCCACGCCCAAGATGCATCCTGCGCTCGTCGCGCGCATCGAGCGCAGCGTCGGCGCAAGGACCAAACGCGTGCGAGAGAAGCGCGTCAACGCGCGCTTCAGAACGTCGCTCCTTCGCCTGACGATCGCGGTCGGCGTCACCGCGCTCGTGAGCACCGCCCTCGTCGCGCGCCGGCGCTATCAACAAGAGGTGAGCCGCGCGCGCTCGGCGCTGCTCGATACGGTGCACGCGCAAAACGCCTCGCTGACCGCAGACGAGCGAAGCTTCATGAGCCGCGTCGAGCCATGGCTTTCCGGTCTGGCTGCGTCGTACGAGGGTGACGTGGTGGCGGACGAGCTCCGTCCGGCCAAGGCGCTCGATGCGACGCTGGCGCGGTCGTCGGTCTACGTGCGCGGCCCGCTCTCCGCCTTCGGGACGTCGGCCGCCATCGCCGATACGGCATCGGCATCGACGCGCGACTCCTTTCTCCTGTGTTTGCTCGATCCTCCGGCGTCGCGCGTGGAAAAAGTGGTTCTTTCCAAAGTGCGCGCGCTTTACGGCGGCGGCTCCAACGTCGCCGTGCACGCTCGTCGCCTCCACGACGCCGAAGCAGGGCTGAGGCAGATGCTTTCTCCGTGGGAAGACCGCGTAGCGCGGGCGCCCGAGCTTCGCGATCTGGACCGGATCAAAGGCGAGCTCGCCAAAGTGCCCGTCGTAGAAGCGAAGCGCGCGGCGCAAGCCGAGCTCCTCATCGCGGCGATGGACGAGGCGGACGAAACGGGACCAGCCGATCTCGATGGCGAACGGCCGCACCAGGTGCGCGCTATCGTGATCGATTTGCGCGCCGGCAAAGTCCTGCTTCGCGCGCGTAAACGCGTCGACCCCAATTGGCTCGCTGCGAACACGCGCTCGACGTTCGCCAGCGCCGTCGATGGATGCGCGCTCGCGTTCGACGTGCGGGCGGCGGCGGGACGGTAGCAGCCTCGTTCTGTTGCCCATACTCCTATGTGTTCAGGAGAGTGGCTGTGGCCGTGCTGCGCGTTGAAACTGGTCAGGAAGACCTAACGAAGATGCGTTGACGGCGAGGGAATGCCATGAGCAAGCCTTTGCAAGCAGAGAAGCACCGTACCTGTCCGGAACAGGTCCCATATTTCGTGTCATCAACCAGCTTGGCAAGTCCTTCCCAGCGAGTGGTGTACGCAAGCGATCTTCGCCGTGGCAAGTGAAGAGTCACCCTACGGTCAGTGACCAATCCTCGATCTCGATGTCGGGCACTCGAATCACATGCTTCACATTGGCCGTCACGAGAACGCCGCCCTCCGCAACCGCGTGGGCCGCGATTGCAGCATCGAAATCCTCGATCCGCTCGCCTTTGCGCTCCAGCGCCGCCTTGATGGTCCCGAATGCTTCGCTGACGCCGTCTGACCACGCAACTCGCTGAATCTCCGTCTTCAGCAACTCGAACCTCGACGCCAGAGCCTCCCTTCTTTTCGAGCGCGCGAGGCGCTGGAGTCCATATTCGATCTCGGCGACGACAGGTTGCGGCATGCAGACGTCGGGTCGCGCGACGCTCTGCAATCGCTCGACGACGGTCGGCTCACCCTTCATGAGCGAAGAGACCACGTTCGTGTCCAAGACGTACCTCATAGGCGTACCGGCTTCTTCGAACGTCGATGTTTTTGGATGATGCTCCGCAGCTCTTCAGCGGCGACTTCAACACCTGGCTCCGGAGCTGCAAGTCGCTCGAAGAAGTCCGGCGACCAATCCGAGCCCTGCTTCATTTCGCGCTCGAGTGCCTGCACGATGAAGCGGTTGCGGCTGATCTTGAGCGTCCTCGCCCGCCGATCGACCGCGAGCAGCAGAGCCTTGGGGATGTGAAGGCTGGTTGGCATAGTATATTTAGAATATACTCGCCGCGAACCGGCGCGCAACGCAATCGCACCTTTCCGCGCCGTCGCGGACCTTCGCGGGCAATCCTTGCCTCGCCAAACATTGACCTCAGTCGCCGAGGATCTCGTTAACCCTTCCACGACCTTCGCCACTTCCTCATCCGAGGCACGCGCGATGCGCTTGCCGATGCGGTCGGTGGGCATCGTTCGTACCTGACGGATCTTGATCCACGATCGCTTCACCAGCCCCGTCACTCGGGCTACCATCGAATCCGCCACCACGAGAGGTGCTCATGGCGTCCCCATCGGTCCCGGCTTCCTTCGGCTTCCGTCTCGAGCACGTGCAACTCGCGATCCCCCGCGGGTCCGAAGACGCGTGCCGGAGGTTCTACGTCGAGATTCTCGGGTTCGCCGAAGTGCCCAAACCACCGGCCCTTGCCGTACGTGGAGGCATGTGGCTTCGCGCCGCTGGAGTGGAGATCCACCTGGGTGTCGAGGACGATTTTCGACCCGCCAAGAAGGCTCACCCGGCCTTCGTCGTAACGGATTTCGAGGGTCTCGTCGCTCGTCTCATGGCGTCTGCCGTCGAGATCCGCTGGGACGAGAGCATCCCGGGTACACGAAGGTTTCACGCCAGCGACAACGTCGGAAACCGTCTCGAATTCATTGCAGCGAACGCGGCCTAGAAGGCACGCGGGGGTCATCGATCGCAGGGTAGAAGCGGGCGGTGGCCCGTGTTAAAAGTCGGGCCGACCCATGCTGAACATCGATCTTTCGGGGAAAAGAGCCCT